>JADMIO011246831.1_pt1 | contig 118394 bp, 88 predicted proteins | sample 8958161 | NCBI WGS metagenome assembly JADMIO01 (sample SAMN16585339, study PRJNA669376) | soil metagenome | isolation source: Crop rotation soil | place: USA: Cullars Rotation, Alabama | collected 2011
CGACTTCAAGTCACGTGAATTCCAAGCTTCGGATCCCACTGTGCTGGAAAGAAGCGGCGCGGGAAGAAGGAATAGATTGTTTGTGTGCCACTGGCTTTGCCAGTGCTTTGTTGATTGCGTGTGCTACGAGTCGTGCTGGTGATTTTTGTGAGTCGAGCGTGCGCTCGCACTGGCATAGCCAGTGGCACACAGGATTCGTCGTAGCATGCTTGGTGACACACAGAGCAATAGGAAACGGGTATTTCATGTCGAATCAATGGCGAATTTCACGTCGCACGATGCTCAAGGGACTCGGTACGGCCGTTGCTCTTCCCTGGATGGAAGCAATGTCTCCGCTGGCCAGTGCGGTCGCTGCCGAAACTCCTGTGGCTCCGAAGCGGATGGCGTTTGTCTACACGCCCAACGGCATGAACATGGCCGACTGGACGCCGAAGGAAGTGGGCAAGGAATTCCAACTCCCCGAGATCCTGAATGTCTTCCAGGAGTTCAAGGACGACATGTTGGTCGCGAGCAACCTGACGCTCGACAAAGCTCGTGCCAACGGCGACGGCGGCGGGGATCATGCTCGGGCCCTGTCGGCGTTTCTCACCTGCAGTCAGCCCCGCAAAACGCATGGAGCCGATATCAAGGTCGGTATCTCCGTTGATCAAGTCGCCGCACAGCACATCGGCAAACTGACAAAGTTTCCTTCGCTGGAAATCGGTTGCGATGCGGGTGCCCAGGCCGGCAACTGCGATTCGGGTTATAGCTGTGCCTATTCCGCGAACATTGCCTGGCGGACCGAATCCTCCCCGGTAGCGAAGGAGATCAATCCACAACTGGTCTTCGAACGCCTGTTTGGAGACGCCGCTCAACCGTCTAAGGATGTGGCCCAAGCCAAGGAACGCAGCTACCGGACCAGCGTGCTCGATCTGGTCTTGAATGACGCTCAACGCCTGCAAAAGAAGCTGGGATTCGCCGATCGCCGGAAGCTCGACGAGTATCTCAATTCCGTCCGGGAACTCGAACAACGATTGCACCGCACACAGTTCACCGCGTCTGTTCAAGGCATTGACGGTGTCCCGGTTCCGAAGGGGATCCCGAAGAACTATGCCGAGCATATTGACTTGATGTCTGACATGCTGGCCCTGGCACTCCAGACCGACACGACTCGGATCGCCACGTTCGTGCATGCCAATGAAGGCAGCAATCGTAGCTACCCGTACATCGACGTCCCCGAAGGACATCACGAGCTGTCGCACCACGGGAACGATGCGGCAAAGATGACGAAAATCAAGAAAATCAATGTGTTCCATGCTCAGCGAGTGGCCTATCTGGTCGGCAAACTGAAGAGTGTTAAAGAGGGAAATGGCACGCTCTTGGACAACACCATGCTCGTCTTCGGCAGCGGGATTGGAGATGGTAACGCTCACAATCATGACAATCTGCCAGTCGTCCTGTTCGGAAAAGGTGGCGGAACCATTACAACCGGACGCCACATCAAATACGAAAAGGAAACGCCAATCGCCAACTTCTATCTCGCCCTGCTGGACCGCCTGGGGGTCCAGACCGACAAGCTCGGTGACAGCACCGGCAAGGTGTTGGATTTGAACGGTTAAGCCGGCAGGCGGACTGTTTTCTTGGCGACATCGAGACGGGTGTTTCGGTAAGCTTTGCTGATGTGAAGTGATTGTGCCTTCACCAGGCAGGCGAGCCCGGTCCCGTCAGGGCCGGGATGAATTCGCGTGGGATAGGCTTCCAGCCTGTCAAATAGGAACCCCCGCCCTAACGGGACGGGGCTCGCCTGTACAATTATTTCCGGCTATCTATTTCGATCTTTCGCTACCGCGGCAGGTAATTGTCGTCTTTTTACGATAGTCAAGCTCTGTGCCAACGTTACGGTGGTGTGCTATCGTAGTGATATTGGATTCCAGATCGCGATTCTCTCGGTCTGACCAAGTGTGTTTCCCTTCCGAGTCTGGCCGATGCCCTCCGTTGAAGATCTGCAGTTCGATACCACCGGTTGGGAGCCTCGTCCCGAGCCCATCGAGAGCCGTCGCGCGTGGGTCAATCTGTTTGGTGATGTCTTGTCGCTCCGCTACAACGCTGGCGTCCCCAAGGTCCCAAGTCTGTTTCGGCAACAAGCTTTGCGCGATTACTACACTCAGCAAATCGCCCCCAGCCGCGGCTGCATTCTGTCGCTCGATCTGATGCACGTGAAGGGTCTGGCCATTGGCAAGCTGATCTTCAAGACTCCGCAGGCAGAGGGCACTTGGGGCTACATGGGGTCATTGACTCTCGCTTACAAAGACTTTTCATACACCATCCGCATGCAGTCGATGGACGGTCCCGGCGACGAAGCTCGCAGTCATCATGTCTGGAACGAGTTACACGAAAATCTGCCGGCCGATGCGAATCCTCTCTCGTTGTGGTTCGGGCATGCAGGGCTAACCGAAGAAGATATCGTGCGTCCCTGCCTGGCAGATGGGGACCAGTGGGACGCCCTATTTCCAACCCATCCGCTCTCGCGATTGCGAAGCGAACTCGCCCGCATTGTCCCCACGCTCATAGTCAGCCGAGACGTAAAGAACAGCCAGCCACATCGCGGGTAAGCGCGGAGTTCAAACACACCTGGTGTGTCGTAAACGGTAAATCTTCGTGTGCGACTGGCTCTGCCAGTGCTTTGCCGGACAGCCGATCAACGCTCGGGCATAGCCAGTGACACCCCACGCTGTTAACTCTTTTTCACTGGACTGTCATTAAGCGGGTATTTGAATACAGTTTTAGCCACAGATTGACACAGATCTACACGGATTAGCAACTGGTGTTGATACGTCAAATATAATTGTCAGGGTAGGATTCAAAGAGTGCGATTCCAGGGAAATGCTTGCGTTACCTGCATTTATCCGTGTAGATCCGTGTGAATCTGTGGCCTCTTCCTCTCTTCTACTAACAAACACAAAAGATCAACGGCGCAGAGTGGCACCCAACTCGAAAACGTAGGTTTCACAAACCCTAATCCACATACATAAATTCGTTCGTGGCGAATAACGAATGGGCCAGGAGCGCCCAGTTCTGCTGGGGAATATCTCCAGCGATATGTATCAAGCTGAGTGCTTCGCCCAATTCTTCACTCGTAGGATGTCGCAGCAGAATCTGACGGAACAGGTTACCCGCCGTCTCTTCGAGTTCCGTAGGCCTTTCGCTGCGGATGTTGCGCACGGTGGCCTCGGCCTGCTGTTGCAGGAATGGACTGTTGAGCAAGTACAAATGCTGTAAAGGTGTCGTCGTCGGCAATCGTTCTTCCGCGTGCCTTTTGGCATCGGGAAAATCAAACAATCGGAACAAGTCCGCGGGCCTCTGCCGGCTGACGATGCCGTAAACAGTCCGGCATCGAGCCGGTGGTTCATCCAGATTCACGGACCGCTCCTGCAGCGTCGAATCCAGTTCCTGGCTGGTGGCCAGCACGGCATCACGCCATGCTTCTGCTTCCAGACGTCGACGGTTCATACGCCACAAGAGCCGATTGTCAGGATCGCGGTCATGATAATTCTCTGGGGAACGTGAAGACTGCTTCCACGTTGCGGAATTGACGATCTCCCGATGCAGCCACTTCAACGACCACCCATGGGCGATAAATCGCGCGGCCAGATCGTCCAGCAATTCTGGGTGCGACGGAGCATCCCCAAGCCGGCCGAAGTTGCTGGGTGTTGCGACGAGGGGCCGGTCGAAGTGCCAGCCCCAGACGCGATTCACGATGACCCGAGCGGTCAGCGGTGCCGCATCACCGACGATGGCCTCGGCCAGTTCGCGGCGACCGCTACCCTGCGAAAACGGCCGAGCTTCACGCGGAGCCAGTACCTCGACAAACCGGCGTGGGACGACCGTTCCAGGGTTCGCCGGGTTCCCGCGAATGAACACCGGCAGATCGCGAGACTGGCCGGGTCGGTAATCCAGCAGCGTCCAGGCCGGGTCATCCCCGTTGAGCCACAATCCAGCATCGCGGATTCCGTTGGCAATCGGTCCGTCGAAGAGCTGCAGATTCTTCAGAGTCTTCAATTCCTCTTCCCAGCGCTTCACTTCGGCGTCGAATGGGCCCAGATCCAGTTTGTCCCCTTCGGCCGTCTTCCGGTTCCGCTTGGCATAGTCAAAACGGAGCTCAACATCGACGATCTGACGCTGCACTTCAGTCAAAGCGGCGGCAGCGTCGGGACTGGTTTTCACCAACGGCCATTCGACCAGCTGAGTACTGGCGATGACACCCGCGAGCGCGTAATAATCCTCGGTCTTGATCGGATCGAACTTGTGATCGTGACAGCGGGCACAGGCAACAGTCAGTCCGAGAAACCCTCGAGTCACCGTATCCAGTCGCTCGTCCCATTCGTCCGCCACGATGACCGAAATCACCTCGGCCGACAGTTTGGGTTCTTTGTGATAGACCGGCGATAATCCCAGGAATCCGAGTGCCGCGATTTCCGCGGGCGCGACATCCAGCAAATCGGCGGCGAGCTGGCGGCGAACGAATTCATCGTAGGGCAGATCCTCGTTCAACGCCCGGATGACCCAGTCGCGATAGCGGTACGCAAACCGCGGCGGCTTGCAAGTCGATTCCGAAGTCGGATGATCCTCGGCATAGCGGGCCACATCCAGCCAGTGTCGACCCCAACGCTCGCCGTATTGTGCAGACGCAAGGTAGCGATCCACAAGTCGTTCATACGCATCCGGTGCCGGGTCCGCGATGAAGTCTTCGGACTCAGCATAAGTCGGCGGCACACCAAGCAAATCGAGCTTCAGGCGTCGAATCAGCGTCCGACGATCGGCTTCCGGAGCATGCCGCATTCCCTGGCGATCCAGTTGGCTCAGCACGAACGAGTCGATCTTGCGCCGGGGCCAGGTAGGATCTGAAACAGCTCCAGGAGTTAGCGGCCGCACAGGCTGGAAGGACCAGAACTTGCGTCCCTGCTCAATATCAACCGGCCGCGGCTTTTCAATGACCGGCCCCACATCCGCCGGAAACGCCGCACCGCGCGTGATCCATTCGCGAAAGTCGGCAATGACCCGGTCCGGCAACTTGCCATCCGGCGGCATCTCGGTCACAGCCCCCGACCACGAGATGGCTTGAATCAGCAAGCTGTCATCAGCATTCCCCGGCACGAGAGCAGCCCCAGAGTCACCCCCGTCGAAGACCCCCGACCGTCGATCCAGCCGCAGCCCACCCTTAGGTTTTGCACCACCCGAGGAATGACACTTGTAACACCGCTCAACCAGCACCGGCCGAATCTTCTTCTCAAAGAAGTCGAGACCATCGTCCGCAACCGCAGCCGAAACACCGCAACAGAACGCCACCGCACACAGCGCAAACCGCCCCCACGAAAATTGAATAGACGATTCAGTATGGGACATAAACACCGTGGCTATCCTCGGCGGAGCAGGCACTGGGCTGGCATGATGATCGAGAGGCAGATAAGTGCAAGTTCCCTATGATAATACGCCACGGCAACCGTCGTCACCAGACCTTTGAGGTTTCGCAAGTGTGCGGCGCAGCCGTTAAATGCTGGGCGCCCGAGAATGGTACATCGACGAGATAAGTCAAAGGAGCGTAGCGACGTGAGCGGTTCGAAGGGGCCTGGAGACCCGTTCTACGCGACTTGTATTGATTCATGGTTTCTGCTGCCACCGATTAGCGACTTAACGGCCCTCAACTCAAATTCCTGCCAGCAATTGACAGGAAGTCTCGGCATTGTGTATTGGATAGACACCTGAAACGAGCGGCGTTGGTTCGAATCAGGACGACGACATCCGCGTTCGCTTACCTGTCAATTCTCCAGCCCTGGTTGGGGGAAAGGAACTGGATGCAACACGTATCCGCACTGCCGCTCGTTTATGAATTCAGCCGGCATCTTCCGCCTCGGATCACGATTCGCGCGGGAGATCAGTTGCAGGTAGAATCGGAAGACGCTCTTTCAGGGCAGATCCGCACTCCGCAGGATCGGCGCGACAAATCCAAAGTCCCATACAGCAACCCCGTGGCGGGACCAATCTTTGTCGAGGCTGCTCAACGGGGCGATCAGTTGGCGGTGACGATTCACGAAATTCAATCGCGCGACGGTCAGTGTGCCACTTATACCGGTTTCCCCAAGTACCTGTCGGAATGGCTGGGAACCGATGTGCCGCATGGTGCACATGTTTGCCCCATTCGCGACGGGCACATCCAGTTCAATGCCGACATCGCAATTCCGTATCGGCCTATGCTGGGCTGTATCGGGACGGCTCCCGATTGGGGCGTGCCGTCCACGGGACCCGCGGGACCGCATGGTGGCAACCTGGATCTCGTCGAAGTCGGTCCCGGCAGCACCATTTATTTGCCGGTCTCTGTGGCGGGGGGGTATCTCTACCTGGGTGATGCTCACGCGGCGATGGGACACGGCGAGCTCTCCGCCACGGGACTGGAAATGGCGGCACTGACCACGATTACCGTCGATGTGGTCCGTAACTCTCCGCTGGTCGGAGTCCGAGTCGAATCGGCCGAGTTCATCATGACTGTGGCCACTCACGGGTCGCTGGAGCGGGCGATCGCCGAAGCCTTTGCACGATTGATCCTGTGGATGGAAGCCGACTATGGCTGGAATCGCTGGCAGGCATACGATGTCTTGACCCACGTGGGCCAGATCTCTGTCGGACATTTCACCAGTGGAACCGTGGGGACGAAGATTGAGAAACGCTATCTATGAAAACCGGAAGCGCTTTCTGCCGAAGTATGTTTGACGGTACGGCCAGCAGCCCGGCTGCTCGACTCAGTGGAGACCAACAATGCTGTTCGATACACATACCAACCTGATGTGGTATCCCGATCATTTGTCCGATGAATTCGTCGAGTTCGCTTGGGAAGCCAAGCGGGCTAAGATGAAATTGTCGACCGACGTCTACTTCGCCGGCAGCGACGTTCAGGCCCAAAATGCGTTCGATTCGCAGCCCGAGCAGTTGCTTGAAGCGACGAAAGAGGCGGACAAAGTCATTGTCTTCGGCATCAAGGCTCCCTTCTGTGGAATCAACGCCGATCAGGAATTGATTGCGAAGTTTGTTCGCGAACATTCCGACCGCTTCATCGGCTGGTGCTCGGTCGATCCGAATGATGCCGATTGCATCGAACAACTCGTCTATTATGTGAAGGATCTCGGACTGCGGGGGCTGAAGTGTTCGCCCATTTATCAGAACTGGGATCCGCAAGATCCGAAACATTTACCGCTCTTCAAGAAGGCGGAGGAGTTGGGCATTCCGGTCAACATTCATCAGGGGACCTCGTTCGTCCGGCCGGGGCCATTGAAGTACGCGAATCCCGTACTGCTGGAAGACATCGCAATTGCCTGCCCGAAGCTACGCATTGTTATTGCTCACATGGGGCACCCGTGGGAAGACGAATGCATCGTGCTGATTCGCAAGCATCCGAATCTTTACGCGAACGTTTCAGCGCTCCACTATCGACCGTTGCGTCACTACCATGCCTTCATGAGTGCGATCGAGTATGGTGTCGAACACAAGTTGATTCTCGGTTCTGATTTCCCATCCGCAACACTTGCCCAGGTGATTGCCGGACAACGCAAAGTCAATGACATCCTGGAAGGGACCAAGTTTCCGCGAGTCTCGAACGAAATCATCGACAACATTATCTACGAGAACTGGAAACGATTTTTGCCAGAGTATGCATGAGAGCACAGCCAGCACCCCGGCTGCTTGGAGCAGCCGGGGTGCTAGATGCTTAATTTTGGCAGAAAAATGGGCTGTCAGAAAAATGAAATACATTCGATCCGATCCGGTCGCATTTGAGTCCTATTTTTCTGCCAGTCAATTCTGGTGATAGCAGTGTAATGCGCTAGTGTTATCTCACCACAGAGAACCAGAGGAACGCAGAGAGGATGACCATTTATTCTCTGTGTTTCTCTGAGCCTCTGCGGTTAAAAGAGCCTGCAGAGTCTCATAACGACACAAGGAGAATTCGTGCTAATCGGATATGTGAGTGACGAACGCTACGTGGCCTTGGCCGATGTGCTGCTGGAGTTTCAACGTGCAGGCGAGACCGTCGCCATTGTACGCTCGACTCCGCGCGGTGCCGTGCAGGCGGACCTGCCTGCGGGTGAGTATCATGTGACGCTCGTCAAAGACGGCTTCGGTTCGAAAAGCGTGCAGATGACGGTCGATCCGAAAGTACCGTACGACTTTCGCCTGCTCTCCGATTGCATCTTGGGCTACGTGTGGCCACGAGAGGTCAAGTCGGGGGAGCGGTCTGAATTTCGCGTCCATTCGGCAGAACCCTATCGCCTCACCTTATGGCGGTACGGATGGAAGCGGGAGACGGTCAAGTTGCTGGGCTGGTTTGACGAACACGGCCCGCGAGCCGTTATGCAGATCACTCCCGATGGCGATTACACGCAGACGGGTGTCCAATGGAATAAGACCGGTTATGGCAGTGCGCATCACACGCAGTACGTTACCGGACCGGAACAATCGGGGCTGTATTATCTGCATGCCAAGGGAGAGAAGTCGGGTGAGTTTTTCTCGTTTCCCTGGGTGGTGGCTCCCGCGAAACCGACGGCACCCATCGCCATCCTCGCATCGACCAATACCTGGCTGGCTTATAACAATTTCGGTGGACGCAGTAATTATATCAACGCCGACCGCCTGCCACCCACACCCGTCGTGAATGCTCGTCAGGATCTGATTCGCTATACCAAAGCGGGCTCGTTTAATGTGTGGGGTTTTCAAGACGAAGAATATCTGCCATTGTCGTTTGAACGCCCCGAACCCGGAAACGTTGTTCGCGAGCAAGAAGAAGTCACCGATCCGATCGAGGGGCGACTGCCGTGTGGCATGGCTCCGGCGGAATGGAGGTTGCTGGGGTGGATGGAACGTGAAGGATTTGACTATGACTATTATTCTGAATGGCAACTGCATCAAGGTGAACTGGATCTCGATGCCTATAAGATCCTGATCATCAGCATTCATCCTGAGTACTGGTCGCGGCAGATGTACCAGCGGGTGAAAGACTGGGTGCAGCAGCGTGGTGGCAAGCTGATGTACCTGGGTGGCAACGGCCTCAATTGCGAGGTGGAATTCCTGGACCGGGATCGATTGCGATTCAAAACTTACCTGGCCCCGAGTACCGGCGGCGCGCTGGGAATGCCCGATCCCCAGAACCCGGACATCTACCTGGAAAGCCGCATGCACCGCACGCTGGAATCGGAAGCAAACTTGCTGGGGGTGGTCTGCACCGAGTCGGGAATCATGACCGCCGCGCCATACAAGGTCGTCAATGAGGATCACTGGATCTTCGCGGGGACCGGTTTGCACAACGGCGATCTGTTCGGCGAGAAGAGTCTGCAGGAACGCATCAACGGCGGTGCCTCGGGACATGAGACGGATAAGATGAGTCCGCATTCGCCCGCTGGAACGGTGCTGTTAGCAAAAGGCATTAATCAGGACGACGGCGGGGCGGAGATCGTCTATTACGAGACTTCCAGTGGCGGGGCAGCCTTCTCGGTCGGGTCGATTACATACGTCCCCTGCCTGCTGGTGGATGATGCCGTCTCACGCATTACGTCGAACGTCATCACTCGATTTCTATGTTAAAACGAGGAAGAACTTAGGCCCGCGCCAGCCGATTTGCCTGAGGTTCAAGCGGATTCCCGCTAAGATTCTTCCTCGTACTTAGGAGCAACATGAGCAGCTACGAGTCCCTGGAAGTCAGACCCATCATCAACGCCATCGGCACGTTCACGCGCATGGGTGGCAGCCTGATGCCACCGGAAGTCGTGCGTGCCATGCAGCAGGCCGCAACCCAGTTTGTCTGCATGGAAGAATTGCAGCACGCCGCGGGAAGCGCGATCGCGCAGATGACCGGTGCCGAAGCGGCCTACGTCACATCGGGAGCTCAAGCGGCTCTGGTTCTGTCGATTGCTGCCTGTATCACCGGACTCGATGCGAAGCGGATGGACCAACTGCCTGATACGTCAGGCATGAAGCGTGAAGTCCTGATGGCCCGGTTTCATCGCAATCATTATGACCACGCAGTCGAAGCCGCGGGCGGGCGGATTGTCGAGGTCGGTACAGATCAACGCTGCACCGTCGACGATATCAGGAAGGCAATCAACGCGGACACTGCCGCCATGCTCTATCTTCCCTGGCAGGAAGAGAATCTGGCCCTGGCAGATGTCGTGAGTATCGCGCATCGCCACGGGCTTCCCGTGGTTGTCGATGCGGCAGGCTGCTGTGATGAACCTGGCAATCTGACCCGGTTCGTCGCGGCTGGTGCCGATCTTGTCTGTTTTAGTGGAGGCAAGTATATCCGCGGTCCTCAAGCATCGGGCTTCGTTTGTGGTCGTCGACCGTTGATCTCCGCCATTGCCTGGCAGCACCTGGATATGGATATCACGCCGCGAGTCTGGACGGCACCGCGTGCACTGCTCGATCCGGAACAGCTCGCGTTTGTGCCGCGTCAGGGGATCGGTCGCGGTTATAAAGCGGGCAAGGAAGAGATCATCGGCCTGGTGACCGCCTTGCAGCTGTACTTTCAGCGGGATCACGCGGCCGAAAAAGCGGCCTGCAGATCGAAGCTGCTAGCGATCTGCGCCGGTCTGCGCGACTTACCACAGGTCGCGACCGAACTCATCGAGCCTGATCCAGCACGGGGCGGATTTCCCCTGGCGAGGATTCGCGTGGACGCACAACAAGTCAAACTGACCGGCTATGATTTCATCTGGGCTCTCAAATCAGGAACCCCATCGATTCATCCCGGCGAGCGAGAATTAGCTGACGGTGCTGTCACCATTCATCCGTTCGGCTTACAGTCGGGCGAAGAACACGACATCGTACGGCGCGTGCAGGAAATCATTCTCGCCGCGAAGCCCACGGGCTGAAGAAATTGCACGTTTCGAGGAATCTTTTCATCAGCCGGGTTGGGGCGTTGCATCGCCAAGTACCGAATCCGAGTAATACATGCTTCCTTTCTGTCCGTTCTGTGTCATAATCGATATTGGCACCGGGATGGTTGGTTTGGATGACGTCAACAACGCCCTTACGATGCGTTGTGAAGTTATCGGGCCTTGCCAGAGCCAGCTTGGCGCCCGAGGCAATCATGTCTCATCCAGAATGGCTGCTATCTGCCATGATTCTGGCCGCAGTGAGCGGCGTGCCCGGCTTGTTCTGCAGCACGCGTTCGGCGTCGGGACAAGGGATTGCGACGAGCCTGATGCTCGCCAGCGGTGCCTGCGGCTTCATCGGCATCGTCCAGGTCTTCGGTGGCCAGGAAGTGTCTGTTGCAGAGTTTCCGTTGCCATTTCCCGGTGCCTCGTTACTGCTGTCGGCCGATTCTCTGTCGGCATTCTTTCTGGCGCCGGTCCTGCTGGTGTCGCTCCTCGGTTCGGTCTACGGTCAGGAATACTGGAATCAGGCGGACCATCCTGAAAATGGGCGCAAACTGCGGTTTTTCTATGGATTGCTGGCAGCCTGCCTGATGGCCGTATTCCTGGCCAAGAACTCCGTCACGTTTCTGTTCGGGTGGGAAGGTATGGCAGTCTCGGCCTTCTTCCTGGTCGGGACGGAAGATGATCGAGATGAGGTGCGCGAGGCAGCGTGGCTGTATCTGGCGGCCAGCCATGCGGCGACTCTCTCGCTCTTCGCTCTGTTTGCGCTCTTGTACGGATTCACTGGTACGTTTGATTTCGTTCCCCTGTCTGCGTCCCAGATTTCCCCCGCCCAGGCCTCAACGTTGTTCCTCCTCGCCCTATTCGGATTTGGGTTGAAAGCCGGATTAGTGCCGTTGCATTTTTGGTTGCCGAGCGCGCATGCGATGGCTCCCAGCCACGTTTCGGCCCTCATGTCGGGAGTGCTGATTAAGACGGGGATTTATGGACTGGTGCGCATCACGCAGATACTGCCGGATCCCCCGCTGTGGTGGGGCGGTCTGCTGCTCGGTCTGGGGGCAGCCAGTGCGGCCATCGGGATCGTGTTTGCACTCAGCCAGCATGATCTGAAGCGGCTGCTCGCGTATTCGAGCATCGAGAACATTGGCATCGTATGTGTCGGCCTGGGGCTGGCGCTACTGGGACGCTCGCTGCACAATTCACTGTGGGTGGTGCTGGGTCTCTCTGGCGCGCTGTTACATGTGTGGAACCATTCGATCTTTAAGTCACTCCTGTTTTTCGGTGCCGGCGCGGTGATCCATGCGACTGGGACGCGGGAGATTGATAGTTTGGGTGGCCTGGCCCGCCGCATGCCCTGGACGGCTGCAGCATTCTTGCTCGGTGCGATGTCGGCGTCCGGGTTGCCGCCATTCAACGGGTTTATCAGTGAGTTCCTGATTTACCTGGGATTGTTGCATACCTTGGGTCTCCCGCGCGAGGCGGCCCTTCCGATCTCGGTCGCTGCGATTCCCGTATTGGCCTTCGCCGGTGCCGCAGCCTTGGCCTGCTTTGTGAAAGCGTATGGCATTATTTTTCTGGGAACCCCGCGCCGCCTGCTCGCCCATCCGCCGCACGAGGCTGGTTGGCCGATCAGGTTCCCTCTGGGAGTGCTGTCGGTGGCGGCTTTGTTTCTGGGGATCGTCCCCATTTGCGTTGTCCCGCTGCTGGATGAGATTTGCGGACGCTGGTCTGGATTTCTCTGGGACGCGCCGCTGTCGTTAGCGACTGTGGCTCCGTTAGTTACTCTCGGATGGACCCTGATGGCCCTGGCGGCAATGGTGATGCTCGTAGGTGGTCTGCTGCAATGGCGGATCCGCAGCCACCATTACCAGGAAACCGAGACCTGGGGCTGCGGTTATTTGTCTCCGACGCCTCGCCTGCAATACACCGGCACTTCGCTGACACAGTTTCTGGTGACGATTTTCCATTGGTTGCTGCGGCCCATTGAGCAGCGTCCAGTGATCCGAGAGTTGTTCCCGCAATCAGCCGAATACCGCAGCGAGGTCCCCGAGATGGTACTGGACCGCGTGGTGTCGCCCGTGTTTCGTACGGCAGGGCGCGGGTTGGTGTGGTTCCGGCTGATGCAGCAGGGCAGCGTGCAGATTTACCTGTTGTACATCCTGGCCATGCTGGTGCTGCTGTTTGTGGCGTTTTGAAGTCGTAAAACAAGACGTTGGGGAGTATCAACCGTGCTCCAGATTGTCGCGCAGCTCCTGGAGTTGATCCTGATTCCTCCGCTGTTGGTGGGAGTGATCAACCGGACCAAGGCGTTCTTCGGCGGGAGGCAGGGGCCGCCTTTGGTTCAGCCCTATTACGAACTCTGGCGATTGCTGCACAAAGGAACGGTCCAAAGTACCACGACCACTTGGTTGTTCCGGATGGGACCGGTGGTCTCCCTGGTGTCGACGATGTGTGCCGCACTGCTCATTCCATTAGTGCGGCCGACTGCGGGATTGTCATTTTTGGGTGATCTGATCGTGTTTGTCTTCCTGTTGGCACTGGGACGCTTCGCGCTGGTGCTGTCATCGCTGGATACGGGGTCGGCCTTCGAGGGCATGGGTGTCGCACGAGAGATTACCTTCGCTTGCCTGGCCGAGCCGGTCATGTTCCTGGGCCTGCTGGCGCTCGTTGAAGTCTCAGGATCTCTGCAGATGGTCGACCTGCTGGTGGGATCCCATGCTGGCGCCTGGCCGGTGGCCGGCGCGCCGTTACTGCTGATCATTACCAGTTGGTTCCTGCTGATGTTGGCCGACAGTTGCCGTGTTCCTTTCGATGATCCGAACACACACCTGGAACTGACGATGATCCATGAAGTGATCATCCTCGATCATAGCGGTCCGATGCTGGCACTGTTGCAACTGGCGGCGGCCCAGAAGCTGTTTGTGTTTGCGGCGCTGCTGGTTCGCCTGGCGGTCCCGTTGGACTTGGGCAGCGTGTGGCTGGATAGTCCCGTGTTTCTCGGTGCGGTGCTGGTGGTGGCGATGCTGATTGGCATCGTGGAATCGGTCCTGGCACGGCTGCGGATGACGTGGGTTCCTCATGCCTTGACCGCGGCAGGCGTCGCGGCGGCATTCGGTTTGATTTTACAAGTGACGATGCCATGAACTTGTCCCTGGTCGACCCATTTCTGGTGGCGGTGTTGATGTTGAACTTCGTCCTGCTGGGCATGGGACGATTGCAGACGATCATCGCGGGTGTCGCCCTGCAGGGAGGGATCCTGGGTGTGGTGTATCCATTGGTGCATCATGATGGTGTCGCCGACGGCAGCAGTATGGTCAGCTTGCGCCTGGTTGCGCTCGGCATGGTCATGGTGGTGATGAAAGCCTGGGTCATGCCGCGCATGCTGCTGTACGCCATGAAGCAAGGCCGATTGCGTGGTCCGATCGAGCCCTATCTCAGCTTGACCGCATCGCTGCTGGTGGGGGCTGTCGGTACGGGTGTCTTGATCGCGGTATCCTCCAAACTGCCGCTGCGGGAGGAGCATCTCAGCCATCTACTGGTTCCGGGATCACTGTCGACGGTGTTCACGGGCTTTTTGCTGTTGACCACGCGTCGCGAACCGTTGACCCAGGTCGCGGGTTACCTGGTGCTGGAAAATGGAATTTTCATATTTGGCCTGGTCTTGGTGCAGGCGATGCCACTTCTGGTGGAAGTGGGCGTGCTGCTCGATGTTTTTGTCGGTGTGTTCGTGATGGGCATCATTTTGCACCACGTGGGACGTCAGGTGACGACATCTGACTCCGATCATCTCAGTACCCTGAAGGAATAGCAGATGGCCGAACTGCTGGTGCTATTGCCGTGGGCTTTCGCCGCAGCGACTTTCGCCATTCCGTCGAATCGGTGGCGTCCGTATTTGCTGCCGCTCGCGGGACTGGTGCATCTGGCACTGACCGCCCGGGTGCTGAGGGAACCGGCATTGACGGGCTTCGACGGCTGGCTGAGTCTCGATCCGCTGGGCAAGCTGGTCCTCGGCCTGATCAGTGTCATGTTTCTGTTGTGCGCCTGCTACGCGCCGGGCTATCTCGCCGTGCGGCCGGAACGAAGTAACCGCATCCTGTGTTCGTGCCTGATGTTGTCACTGGGAATGATGACGCTGATCGTGCTGTCGCATCATCTGGGATTGATGTGGGTCGCGATGGAAGCTACCACCCTGCTGAGTGCGCCGGGCTTGTATTTCAATCACAATGCGCGGTCCCTGGAAGCAACGTGGAAGTATCTGCTGATCTGTTCGGTGGGAATCGCGCTCGCCCTGCTGGGATCGTTATTCCTGGCCTATTCGGCATTGCATGCCGGCCGGGAATCGACACTGATGTTCGACGACCTGATCCGGCAGGCACCGCAGTTGTCGAAACCCTGGCTGCATGCCGCCTTTATCCTGCTGTTGGTGGGTTATGGTACCAAGATGGGACTGGCGCCGATGCATACCTGGAAACCCGATGCCTATGGCGAGGCACCGGGAATGATCGGCGCGCTGCTGGCCGGGGGCATGACCAACTGTGCCTTCCTGGCGATCCTGAGATTCGTGCAAATCGCGCGGGCGGCCAACGACCGAGCCTTCGCCGACCACATACTGATCTTTGTGGGCCTGTTTTCCATGGCACTCGCTGCGGCATTCATGGTGCAACAGCGGGATTTCAAACGCATGCTGGCGTACTCGAGCGTCGAACACATGGGCATTCTGGTCCTGGGAGTCGGTCTGGGTGGCAATGCGTGCTGGGCAGCCCTGCTGCACATGATCAACAATGCCCTGACGAAAGGCGTGCTGTTCCTGTCCGCGGGTAATATCCATCGAGCCTACGCGACCAAGCAGACGCAGGAAGTCCGGGGCGTGATTCACCGGCTACCCTGGTCGGGATGGTTATTCCTGCTGGGATTTTTCGCGATCACGGGCTCGCCCCCGTTTGGTCCGTTTGTCAGCGAGTTTTCCCTGTTGGCCGCCGCATTCCGACAAGGTCACCCCTGGGTCGGAGCGGCCTTTGCCAGCTTGATGCTGATCATTTTCTTTGGATTTGGAGCGACGGTCATCGCCATGACCTTCGGCAAACCGAGTCCGGCGGCGGGCAATACCCAGTTTCAGGATTCATTCGCGACCTGCTGGCCGATCTTGGGATTTGCCTTGCTGGTCCTGTTGTTGGGTCTGTATCTCCCCCCGGAACTCTCAACACTATTACGCGAAGCGGTTTCGTTTTTGGAAATGAGTCCACGAGCTTGACTGCCGGGGACGAAGTGCCCCGCCGTGAGGGGCGTGTGAGGTTCGTTTCATGTCGAACATCGCCGAACAACTGCCACAACTGAAGAATGGCATGGCTTGTCCGCTGGCGGATGTGCCGTGCCTGGACTTCGACGTCTTCCGCGAGACCATTGTCACGCAAGCGGTCGGCGACACGCGGCTCGCGGCGCTGTTTGGGCAACTGCGCGAGGAGGGTGGCATCCGGCTGTACGCCGTGCTGGCCGACAGCAGCGAGGGCGTGCTGTTGCCCCTGACCACCGATCTGTCTGGCGACCGTTATCCATCACTGACCCCCGATTGTCCTCAGGCGCACAACTTCGAGCGGGAACTGGCCGAACAATGGGGCGTCGTTCCAGAAGGACATCCGTGGTTCAAGCCGTTGCGGTATCACGCCGCGTATCGCCCCGGCATTGATGCCTGGAGTCGGGTCACGGGAAACCGCATTCTGCCCGCGGTGACCGATTACTTTTCCGTCTCCGGACCGGAGATTCATGAAGTGGCTGTCGGACCGGTGCATGCCGGTGTGATCGAACCTGGCAGCTTTCGCTTTCAATGCCTGGGCGAGCAAGTCTTACATCTGGAAATTCAGTTGGGATATCAGCATCGTGGTGTTGAACGCGCTGTGATCGGAGGACCGAATAAGCGGACGTTGCACTACATGGAGACACTGGCGGGTGATACTTCGATCGGACATGCCACGGCGTATTGCCAGGCGGTCGAAGCACTGGCCAATGTGACTCCGCCCCCACGCGCGCAAGTGATTCGAGCGATCGCCCTCGAATTGGAGCGGCTGGCGTGCCACACGGGCGATCTGGGTGCGCTCGCCGATGATGTGGGTTTCCTGCCGACCGCAAACTATTGCGGACGCCTGCGGGGCGACTTCCTGAACGCCACCGGAACGGTCTGTGGTAACCGCTTCGGCCGCAGTCTGGTGCGTCCGGGTGGTGTCACGTTTGACATTGATGCGGGTATGGCGACCAGTTTGAGCGAACGTCTTAAGCCGGCACTCCGCGATGTCAGTGGTGCGGCACAACTGCTGTGGGACAGCCATTCCGTGCGGGCACGTTTTGAAAACACGGGTACCGTGAGTGCTGCTGCGGCCGTAGCGGTTGGAGTCGTGGGACTTGCACTTCGCGCCGCGGGGATCGAACGAGATGTCCGGCAGGATTTTCCCAGTGGGGCGTTCACCCATGCTCCCATTTCCGTCGCCACGTGGCCGACCGGCGACGTATTTGCGCGGGCCTACTTGCGGTGGCTGGAAATCGAACGCTCGGGCGAGTTTGTCCTGAATCATTTGCACACACTCCATCCGGGCGCGTTTCGTGCTGACATGGGGCCGCTGGCCGCAGAGGCGCTTGCCGTGTCGCTGGTCGAAGGCTGGCGCGGACCGATCTGCCATGTGGCGATTACAGATGAGGCCGGACAATTCGCCCGATACAAAGTCGTCGATCCCTCCTTCCAGAACTGGATGGGACTGATGCTGGCGCTGCGTGATCAACAGATTTCTGATTTTCCGTTATGCAATAAAAGCTTCAATCTTTCCTACTGTGGTCATGACCTGTGATGCCGACGAGCGTCGACCGGCTTGGCCCCGACGGACATAAGTCTGATGTTCCAGATCCTGAAAGAACGACTCCTGCAAGGGTATCGCACGGCCGCGTATCCAGACGCCCCGGCACCTCCTCGGCCCGGGCGATTTCGCGGACTCCCGATACTCGATCAGACGAAGTGTCCTGCGGGCTGCGGGAATTGCGTCGCGGCATGTCCGACCACGGCGATAAGTCAGGTCGGGAATCAACTGCGGCTCGATCTGGGGCGCTGTCTGTTTTGCACTGACTGTGTGGAAGCGTGTCGGGCGGGAGCCGTCGAATTTACCGACGATTACCGGCTAGCGGCCCGCACCCGCGATGATCTCGTCATTGGCGACAAGTCCTTGCAACTCGCCCAGGCATTAGAAGCCAAATTGCTCAGGATTTTTGGCCGGTCCTTGAAGCTACGGCAAGTCAGCGCGGGCGGTTGCAACGCATGTGAAGCCGATGTCAATGTCTTGAACACCGTGGTGTTCGACCTCAGCCGTTTCGGGATTCAGTTCGTGGCGTCACCCCGACATGCCGACGGCCTGTTGATTACTGGCCCTGTGACCGAAAACATGCGCGAGGCGTTACTGAAGACCTATGCCGCAGTGCCGGCGCCGAAACTTGTCATTGCGGTTGGCGCGTGTGCGATTTCCGGAGGACCGTACATCGACCATCCGGAGGCCCACAATGGGGCCGATGCTGTCGTTCCTGTGGACCTGTATGTCCCCGGCTGCCCTCCCAGTCCCTGGACCATTCTCGACGGCTTGCTGCGAATGCTGGGCCGCTTGGATGAAACGCGTATTGCGGTAAATCGAGCTGCTGTCCCCTGACGCTTCTCTTCCGAAAGAGAGGTCCCATCATGCCCCACGTCAACATCGGCAACTGTCCCGCATGCGGCCAACCCCTGAAGGCGAAGGAACACGCACCTCGAGAACGGATGCATATCACCTGTCACTGCGGCTGGCATGGACCAGTTCAACCAGACGATTCACTGGTCCGACATGCGGAGGATCTGCGTTTGCAGGGCGCGGGGCACCGACATCGCAAGACATCCTGGGAACGATTCCTGAAATGGTGTCGGGCCTGGTGGAAAAAGTAGTTGCAGTACCACAGCAAAATTCTGTCTAGTTATTTAGACGATTTCTCTTGACGCGTCTGGCTTCGCTATGTATCGTCTAGTTAGATAGACGGAATGCATAGGGGTCAACTAGGAGAAAGTCTGATGGCTCGTCCCGCTTCGAAGTATCCGACAGAACTGGAGCTGCAGATTCTGAAAGTGCTGTGGCAGCAGTCGCCACTTCTCGCTCGGGACGTTCAGACCGCACTTGCCAGTTGTGGGCGAGATCTGGCGAAGACTTCTATTATCACAACCCTCAACACGATGGTGACCAAACGCTATCTGTCGCGTAAGAAGCAGGGAAATATGTACCTGTTCACGCCCAGGATCACAGCCAGCGAGGTCGGGGATCGAGTGCTGGGAGATGTTGTTGACCGTGTGTTTGATGGCTCAACGTCCGCCGTCCTGCTCAAGCTGTTCGATGTGAAAGACATTGATGGCGACGAACTGCAGGAGTTGCGCCGGATCATCGATCGCAAGTTGAAAGACGTGTAGATAATCAGCCGTGACGGGACCAAATATCGAGCTTCGGGGGCAGTCGCAATGAATATTCTGTCGTGGATTGTTGACGCTTCGTTTTCGACGAGACTGACGTTGTCACTGCTACACTTTCTGTGGCAGGGCTGCTGCTGCGGGCTGTTGGTTATCATAGGCGGTTCGCTGTTCGGGGGTGTTACGGCACGATTCCGATACTCCCTAAGTGTTGCCGCGATGCTGCTGATGGCGGCTTGCCTTCCGGTGACCTTCTGGCTGGTAGACATTCCGGCCGTTGACAGTTCCGCTGCACTGTCGGAACTTAATAATCCAGCAGTACCCGCTGCGGCACGCGAAGACTTCCGCCCTTCATCGGCAGGCCAGAGCATTGTATCGATGGGCGAAATGACGGAGCCGGATCAGCTCGTTCCCGCTTTGAATGTCACGACCGAAACTGCCCGAACGGTCCCGGAAGTTCCCACGTCCAGCGTGACTCCCACGACGCTGGCGGCCAATGTGTTTCAATCTTTGTCACAGTGGGTCACAATCCTGTACCTGTCCGGCGTGGCGTTGATTCTCGGACGACTTCTACGTGGAGTGTGGGGTGGCCATCGGCTGCGAAAGAATGCCCATGCCATAGACGATGCGACGATGCTGAAGACGGTCAGCGAAGTGGCTCGCCGGCTGGGTTTCAAGAGTGTGCCGACTGTCAGGTGGTGCGGACAGATTTCAATTCCAGTCGTGGTCGGTATCGTCCAGCCGATGATACTGTTGCCGCTGGGGATCGTGAGTGGCCTGACACCAAGTCAGTTACAAGCACTCTTGTTGCACGAATTGGCGCATATCCGCCGTTTCGATCCGATCGTGAATCTGTTCCAGCGGATCATCGAAGCCGTTTTGTTCTTTCATCCCATGGTGTGGTTCGTCAGCCGGCGGATCAACATTGAGAGGGAGCATGCGGCAGACGACATGGTGCTCGCGGCGGGCTGGGATCGTCCTCTATACGCCGACGCTCTCGTTCGCGTAGCAGAATTGGCGGCGATGATTTCCTACAGGGATCAAGCCCGCCATGCCGCGATCCTGCGTGCGTCGGGGACGAGTCCGACGGAATTCAAACTCCGCGTGCTGCGATTGCTTGGAGAATCTCAACCGCCAAAACTGGGTTTGTCGCGTGCCGGCGCGGTGGCAACGCTGCTGGTCATCGCCATGGGAGGCGTCTTCGCCTGGTCGCAAACCGATAGCCAAAAACCGACACCTCAACCCGGCAATCCGGCTGATATCCAAAATACCAAATCTGCTTCCCTGCCGGCTGAAGACCCGGTTGCTAAAGAGCTGGAACGGTTCCAGGGCATCTTCGCCGTGGTTGGGTGCGACTCCGAAACCAAGGGCTTAGACGGGCCGCAAGAGATATGCCGGCACTGGCGGTGGACCATTAAGGGAGACGAGCTGACATGGTTCCGATCGCGTGATGAAGTTTGGAAGCTGTCTCTCAAAATTGATCCCACGAAGTCGCCGAAGGAAATCGACCTCACCTATCTGGACGGTCCATTCCAAGGCCAGACCTGTCAGGGCATGTATCAGTGGGAGGGTGCGAAAAAAACGAGTCTCGGCATTTCTATACAGGACCCCGGAGCGACCGTGGCGCGCCCCAGGTCAATTTCGATGATGGGCGGCGGGCAGACCTCGCTCATCTTCGTCAGTCCGATCGAACCGGAGTATGAACTCAGTCTGCTTCAAGGAAACTGGTCGTTCAAGGTGCAATCCGACGCATGGCCGATACCGATCGGGAAGGATGACGAACAGCGATGGCTCGTCAAGGGAAATGAGATCACCTGGACCAGCACCAAGGGCGAGGAAGTGAAGGCCTCGTTCACGATTGATCCCGCAAAGTCGCCAAAACAGATCGACCTCGCGTTTCTCAGCGGACCCGACAAAGGCAAGAAATCTGTGGGCATCTACGACCAGGTCAAATTGGCCAGGAAGCCGCTGTGGTTCTGCCTGACCGAACCGGGCTCTGATGCTGCCAGACCCGCAGAATTCAAATATGAAAAGGACGCGGGGCGGGCATTGATTGGGCTGGACCCGGTCACGCAGGTGCCACCCGCAAAGCCGGCCGAAAATGTCACTCCCGATGTGAAGTCTCGGGCTGCCAATGATGCGCAGGTCCGCAGCGGCCTGACTCCGGGCGACTACCACGGAAGCCTGCAAGTCATGCAGATCGGTGGGGACGGAAGCATCACCTACGGAGACGGTCAAGTCCTTGCTGGGATGACGCTCCATGATGACGATCGTCTGAAGATCGCATTCCGAGATGAAGATGAGATTTGGACCGATATGACTTTGCCATTGGTGTCCAGCCCTGGGCCGCGGCAGCGTGCCGCCTGGTCCGCCGAGTTTCTGGGCTACGTTTACCACGTGACGGCGATTCCGTTCTCGGACAAAGGATGTGTCTTTCGATTGGAGAAGCGGCAGGATGGAAAACTGATCGACGGATCGCAGGCTTACTTCGCCATCAAGTCCAAACGAGCCACAGGCCAGCCCGATGCGGGGAATGACCCTCCGATCCCTAAGAATCTCGAAGAGTGGCGTGTTGATCAACGCACGACCGGTGTCGTCGCCGGGCAGTACACCGGAGCACAACAAGCGATGCGAATCGCGGCCGACGGGGCCATCACTTACAGCGATCGGCCACAAGGCATTTGTCATATCGAGGTCCTCGAAGATGATCGCCTGAAAGCCACGTTCAAGGACTCACGCGGGGAGCCACAAATCGTCACGCTGCCGTTGGTGACGCCGGCCAATAAGGGTCGAGCGTCCTGGTCGGCTGAGATCGACGGGTACACGCTGCGCGCGACGGCGATTCCGTATTCTTCCAATGTCTACGTCTTCCGTCTGGAAAAACTTCTCGATGGCAAGCTGACTGAGGGGACCCAGGAGTTCTACGGCATCGAACAGAAACTGCGGAAAGCCACGCCGGAGGAACGGGGATCGAGCACGGTCGATTCCAATCAACTGGATCACCTGCAAGGAACTTGGGCGGTGGATTCCTGCGAATCCGAGGCCGGGTCGTTGAAAGTCTCTGAGTGGGATGCGCAGCGATGGCGCTGGACGATTAAGGGGAACGAGATCAGCTGGGGCCGTGAGGGTCAGCAATGGAGACTGGCCGCGAAGCTCGATCCGTCTACGACGCCGAAGCAGATGGACCTCACGTTTCTCGATGGCCCGCACAAAGGCGAGACCTGCCTGGGCATTTATGAACGAAGCGGAGACGAAGGGAAGAACTTGAGAATCCGGATGCAGGACCCGGGAGCCAAGGTTGCACGTCCGACCGATTTTGCGTGGCAAGCGGGAAGTCAGACTTCACGGATTGCACTTCATTCCATTCCTCCGATTGATCCTATGAAGGAACTGGCGTCGTTTCAGGGAACGTGGTGTTGGGACTTTTCTCAGCCCTGGACCTGGCCCCAACCGATTGGAATCGGGACCGACGGCGACGGTCGCAAGAGCGAAAAGCGGTGGGTGATCGAGGGGAATCGAATCACCTGGGTCGGCCGGGATGGACAACGAGTTTACGTGAACTTCACAATTGATCCGTTCAAGGCTCCCAAGCAGATCGAGTTTACGTTCCTCAACGGGACGTACCACGGAAAGAAGTCTATCGGAATCTATGAGCCGCAAAATGGTAACGAGAATAACCGCTGGCTTTGCATGACCGATCCCGGATCGGAAGCGCCTCGCCCGACGGATATCTCTGCAAGCAGCTTTAAAAAGCAGTCGATGATCTCCATCTATAAGGTCGCGCCGCCAGCAAAACCATCCGCTGCGAACGAACTCAAACGACTCCAGGGCATCTGGCAAATGCAGCTTTGCGATTCGACGCACAAGACGTTGGGTGGCACGCAGCAGGAAGTGTTGAAATGGCAATGGACGATCAAGGACGATGTGATACTCTGGAACCGTCAAGGCGAAGTGTGGATGCTGAAGCTGAACGTCGATCCGCCAAAGAGTCCGCGTGAGATCGACCTGACTTTCCTCGCCGCGCCGTTCGAGATGGACCTGACCTACCTTGATGGTCCATTCAAGGGTGCGAAGTGCCGAGGCATCTTTGGTTGGGAAGGCGTGGACCGACAGAGTCTCATGATCGCCATTCAAGATCCGGGGTCGGATGCCCCACGTCCGACGAAATTCTACATGAGCAGTGACTTCAAGACCGGACTGATGATCCTCCGGCCGAGCAAGCCGAGCGACGCCGAGCGGGAGATCGGGGCGTTTCAGGGAACTTGGACGCTCCGGAACTTTGATACCGGAAAGTTTGAGAGAAACAAAGATCCGAGTTTCTGGCCGATCCCCGGCGGGAAGGGACCTGACAAGTCGGGCGACGGGAGCGAGCTGCGATGGACGGTGAAGGGACACGAGATCACCTGGACCAGTCCGGCCGGCAATGAAATCAAGGCGTCGTTTACGATTGACCCGGACCAGGCGCCAAAGCAGATCGACCTCACATTCCAGAGCGGTCCCTACAAGGGGGAAACGTGCCCGGGCATCTACCAGCGCGGCGATCTGGATGAAAACGTGCTGTGGATCTGCCTGGCCGATCCCGGAAGAAACACCAGGCGGCCTAAGGAATTCTCGTATCAGTGGGGCGAAGGCCGCTCAGTGATGTCCTTCTACCCGTTCGAATCGTCCGTGACGCCATCGTCCAAACCATAACCCGGCGGGGTACCTATTCTAATCCAGGCTCCAAGGCCAGTCGCAATGGATCTGGTTGCTATGTAGAAACGAGGAAGAACTTAGGCCCGCGCCAGCTGATTTTCCTGAAGTTCAAGCGGTTTCCCGCTAAGATTCTTCCTCATAGGTACTTAGCGAATCACAGGCACCTGGCGCCAGCCCGTTGGGCTTTCAGTGAATTCGCGGATCGAGAAGCACCAAATGACGAGCTTCTTTCCCTGCAGATTGTCTTTGCGCCGTAAGAGCTCAATTCGCGTGGTGGTAGCGCCCGAGCCCCGGACACCGATCAAATCGACCGCAATTCCCAACTTGTGCGCCAAGTGATCGGGTAGTCCCGCACCACGAGCAACGAGCGTAGGATCATGAAAAATGAGCGTGTGGCTATCGCCCATCAATAACACGGGACTGTCGCGCGCAATCTCCGGCGGATCCTGCTCGTTACCGGTCCCCACGAACGTCAGCGGCAGCGTTTCGCGCACGGGGTTCTGTTCGTTCAACATCCGTGCCAGATCTCCCGTCATCTGCACGCGGCGCGATTGGGACGTCAGCTTGACCTTCTGAGCGTTCCGCAACCATTCACGGTCTTTCACTTCATCGGAGATCGCCTGAGCTGCGAGTTCCACTCCTCGGCCCGACCAATGACTGTCGGTTTTGCAATACAGGGCCCCTGCGGCATCATGGCGATGTCTCAGAAAGACCGGCAACAGATCGATCACCGTGATCCCCTTCTGGTCGAGCAAATCGTAAAACTTCTGGAGTGAATCATCGACGCGCGGCGGAATTCCTCCACCGGGTGTCGCCAACGTGGCAGAAATCGCTTCGGGATATACCGCAGCTTTCGCGGGAACCGGAATGACTACCAGTTCGATTCCCGCATTCGTCAACTGACGGTGGAAGTCGACAATGGCCGGCAGCGGATCGGCATACTCGGGCTTCGATGACCGGCTAACCTGCCGGGCTTGCTCTCCCCAGAAGGGACCGACACTGAGTGCTCGCAGTTCGGGGACGAAAAACATCCAGCCGTCTTTCCCCTGTACGGCATTGACCGACACCTTCTCCGCAGCCGCCACCTGTTTGGAAAGATCGCCCAGAAAGAGGCGCTTCGTCGCGTTGTCATCGGCCTGAACTGGCTGTTGCAACACCGCGAACGAAAGGGTGGCCAGCAATGAGAGGCCGGACCATTCGTGAGATCTCTGCCGAAATCTCACGATTTCATCCGCGCGGAATTCCTGCGTCATGGTACTACCTCTCCCCAATAGGTCGGTAACTCGGCGAGTCTAAAATCGGGATCGTCCAGTTCGATCCGATTGAAGCGTTCGTATTTTTCACGGACAGTGCTCCACGGAGTCAACCGTAAGGTCACTTTCTGCAGCTGCGCAAATTTGGCTGCCGGCAGCAGTCGATTATCGTGCAAGCCCCACAGATAGACGACAATTTCGCGATTCGGGAATGAACCGGAAAGGCCCTCGACGTTGTCGAGATGTACTCCCGTTACGGCGTCGCGATAGGGCACCGATCCCGGCTGTGGTGCTCCCGCCGCAGCGCGGACCGTGCCCCGGACGAGCAACTGTCCGCTGGAGTTCGCCGTCGAGTTTCGTTCCTGTCCATCGTCACTCGGAGTGCGATCGGGGAGGGGCAGAGGCATTAATTTCCAATCCCCGAACGCCAATTCGCGCACGGCGAATTCCCAGATCACCACGCGTTTGCCCTGCAGCCGATCATTCTTGCGAGCCAATTCCTGGTAGAGGGCCTGGCGCGCGGCGTGTGATCCGCCGTCATTTTGTGCGATGCGGTCGATCTTGCGGTGCAGGGCGAAACTGAGCCGTTCTGCCAATCCGGCGCCGGCACCCCAATTCATTTCGGGGAGCGAATAGATGTTCGTGTAGCTGTCACCCAGCAAGAGCACGTCGGCCCCTGGATCCGGATTCCAATCCCGACCGTCAGTATCGATCACTCGCCGAATCGTCAGTTTCTTGCGTGGAAACAGTTGCTGATTCTGAGGTAAATGGAGCATCACGACGATATCGCCATCATTTTCGATCTGCTGAGCCTGCTCGCGGAATTCCACGGATGGGGCGGTTGGCAACGGACAGTTCTGATCAATGAATGTCTTCAAGCCTACGGCCACATCTTCCATGGCGTCTGGGGTCCAATGGGTATCAGTGGGCAAGATCGATCTCGGTTGCTTTGGAAAACTCCTCGCCTTGATCATGATTGGCGCGGGATCGAAGACCAGCACCCCCGCCGCCTGCAATTGCTGTTTAAAGCTGCTGAATGAGGCATTTTCCAAAGCGAGCTCATACCCGGAATACCGCGTCGAAAGGTGCTCGGGATAAATCGCCGGCTTTCCCGGCACGGGCATCACAATCAACTGGATACCGCGACGCGCCAATTGGGAGTGAAATTCCAGGATGGCCAGCCGTGGATCGGGTTGTGGCGGGGCGAGATGCTGCTTGCCGCCGAGAGCCCGGCGGTGCAGGACTGCCGACTCCAGAAACCCAGGACCGGTGAGATAATCCACATCAGGCCGATAGAACAGCCAACCGTCCCGGCCAATGTACGCCTTTTCGTTGCCCAGACCAGTCACGCCGCTGAGCCAATTCTGCGTCGGACCCAGGAGATGTTGAGTCAGCAACGAACGCTCTTCCAGTTGTTGCTCATACTCTTCAATACGCTGCAGCATCTGGCGATTCGACACTAAGACTCGATTCCACACACTCCCCTCAGTCCGTTGAAATGTCCCTGCGACTTCAGGCAGCGCTCGAAACAACCCGAAGCAACTGGGTGTCCCCCGCTGGCCGCTGACAAACAGCTCGTAATACAGTTGCCAGGTTGGTGGAATCGTCAGCGTCAACAAAAACGACACGGTCATCAACCACGCGAGACCGATGGAAATATCGGTCCGGCCGATCTCGCGCTGGGCGATCTCTTCGCGAGTGGGCTTGGCCGAGGGATTAGATTCTGGACTCATTCCACGGAATCTCAAAAGATGAAATAGATGAACGGATTGAACGACTGAGTCGTCAGAATCAGCAGCGACAGCCACAACATTCCCAAGGCCAACGCTGCTCGGGCCAATGTGATGCGGCGGGTAAAATTCCATGTCTGCGGGAAGCCCCAAGTGACCACGGCGGCTGCGATCAGTGCCACGACATAATACGGTTGATAGATGATGCCAGCGATCAACTCAGCTTGAGGATCAACGCGTGACAGTCCCAGCATGCTGCCGCAGTATGCCAGAGCCTGCGGGAGAGTTTCGGCTCGAAAGAAGACCCACGCAAAGCAGACGATGACGAATGTCAGCGCGGTCTTTACCGGGCCGGGCATCTGACGGTAGACGCTGTCTTTTCCCAAGGCCCGCTCAATGGCCAGCATTGCCCCATGTATCGCCCCCCAAATCGCGAAGTTCCAGGAGGCTCCGTGCCATAAGCCTCCCAGGACCATCACCGTTGCCAGGTTGACATAGGTTCTCGCGTTCCCTTTGCGGTTCCCGCCCAAAGGCAGATACAGGTAATCGCGCAGCCATGTCGATAATGAAATGTGCCAGCGACGCCAGAAGTCGGTGATCGACTCGGCGAGATACGGCGAATCGAAATTCTTGGCGAAGACGAAACCCAGCATCAGTGCCAGTCCGATCGCCATGTCGGAATACGCGCTGAAGTCGAAATAGATCTGAAACGCATAACCCAGAATCCCCGTCCAAGCGTCGACCGTGCAGACAGACCCGGCGTTGAAGACGGTGTCGGCCACCTTGCCGCACGGATTGGCCAGCAGTACCTTCTTGGCCATCCCGAAACTAAAGAACGCGACTCCGCGTGCGAATTTCTCCGCCGAGTAGGTGCGATAGGCCAGTTGATCCGCGACGTCCTGGAATCGAATGATGGGCCCTGCCACCAGTTGCGGGTACATAGCGACATAGCACGCATAGTCAACATAATTGCGGATCGCCCGGGCATCGCCACGGTAGACGTCGATGGCGTAGCTCATGGCGTGAAATGTATAGAAGCTGATCCCCAGCGGCAGCGTAATGCGAAAGAAGTTGTTCCACACAGCACCGTCGTAGCCTAGGGAATGGACCAGCGTATTGTACGAATCGATGCCAAAGTTGAAGTATTTGAAAAAACCCAACAGCAGCAGGTTGAGGACGATCGTCGCGACCAGTGCCGCTTTCTGCACGCGGTTCCTGGGACCGCCGGGCTGCAGGCTCACGCTGTCGTCGCTCCGCAGGCTAGGGCGTTGTCCCGAAATGATCAGACCGCTCAAGTAATCGGTCAGGGTCGAGGCGAACATCAGCACCACGAACAACGGGTTCGCCCAGCCGTAGAACACATAGCTGAGCAGTATCAGGATCAAGTGTTGACCCCGCCGTGGAACCGCGTAGTACAACAGCAGCGCCAGCGGCAGGAAATAGAAGACAAAGATGTGCGAACTGAAAACCATGACACTCTCATCAGACCCAGGTCAATGACACGGCCTGCATGATTCGGTCACGCGCCCGTCATCTTCGCCGCCTAATGATACAATCCGCGCGGAAATATGTGAGTGGCATTTCGCGACGAAAGTTGCCTCTGGGTGTCGCTGCTAGATGGTGGGCACCCGAGTATGGTCAATTGACGAGATAAGTCAAAGGAGCGTAGCGACGTGAGCTCCCCTCCTTCGTAAGGGGGGGAGCCACTCCGGAGCTTCGCTCCGCACCATCAGCCTTCACCAAATGACAGCTACAACCATCGCTTCCTTCAGGCATCGGCTAGCGGCGCGTTGGCGGGCGTGGCTGTACCATTCTGAGTCAAGAGATAGGCAACGACACCACCCGCGATCGCACCAAAGAGATGACCATCCCAGGAAATGTACGTGCCAAAACGCGGGATAACTCCCGACAGCAGAATTCCGCCATACAGAAACGTCACGGCAAGCGATACGACGAGCGGGACGAATCGGCGTTCGAGCCAACCCGAAACAATCAAAAATGCCATCAGACCGAAGATCAAGCCGCTGGCTCCAATGTGCGTCGCAGGTCGGCCCAGTAACCACAGCAATAAGCCATTCAGCACAACAATTTCGGCGACCACGGTCCAGGACTTCGCCTTAGAACCGGCCAGTAAGACGAGCAGCACGAAGAGCGGCAGTGTGTTCCCAACAATGTGCTGTAAATTGGCATGAAGAAATGGCATCGCCAGAACGCCAGTCAGGCCTCCCAACGTGCGCGGAGTCACGCCGAAGGAAAGCAGATTGAACGGCACCACATATTCCAGTAAGAAGACCGCCCAGATCGTCGCGACAAAGGTGAGAATCCCTTTAATTTCCTGTTGGATTGTGTGCTGCACGGTGCGATTCTCGATGAGAGTATGAGGAACCTGTATGTTGTCCATCGTACTGTGAACGTGGGGAAAGCGGTTTTGGTTCATTTGCCAGTTGAAAGGGTGTCCCACTTTATCGTTGCGGGAATAATACAGTCTGTGGCTGCGGTCTGGTCATCGCGGGCGAAATTAGGCCCGGAAAATATGCTATGTTTCCACCGGGGTTACTATCGGGGAAACTTTCATGTCCGCTACGGGTCTGAAACAAATGAACGAAGTGCCGGAACCACAACAGGTTCCGGCAGATCGGCAGCTTCAAGGCGGCCTCACCCAGATTGGTGATTCGGCAGATACTTCGACCAGCAAGTCGGGCGATCCTCGAGCTGCCACGCAGAATGAAGCGGATTATTGGATCGGCCGCAAGCTCGCCCGATATGAAATCAATCGCATCCTGGGCATCGGCGGGATGGGGGTCGTCTATTGTGCTTACGACACGCTGATCGAGCGGGAAGTTGCGATCAAGGTCTTGCCGCGAGTTCTCTCTGCGGATGAAACGGTCCTCAAAAGATTCCTGATCGAAGCTAAGGCGGCCGGTCGGTTGAATCATGCTCATGCAGTGGGGATCTATGAGATCGGCCAGGAGGGCGACACTCACTTTCTGGTGATGGAATTCGTCCCCGGCGGCTGTGTTGGCGATCGGCTGGAACGGAATGGACCCTATTCCGTGATCGAAGCGACCCGGATTGTGGCGGAAGCGGGCAAGGGGTTAGCCGCCGCTCATCTGGCAGGGTTGGTGCATCGCGATATCAAGCCGGCGAATTTGCTGTTTGCGGTGGATGGCACGATTAAGGTGGCTGACTTTGGATTGGCGAAAACGGGCCTGACCAGTACCGAACGGGTCACCTTGTCAGGTCAGGTTCTCGGCACTCCTTATTTCATGAGTCCCGAGCAATGCCAAGGGGAGGCGGTCGATCATCGCAGTGACCTGTACTCGCTGGGGGCCACTTATTACAGCTTGCTGACCGGCGCGGAACCTTACGGGAATGTTGGCAGCATTGTTCAGATCATGTTCGCGCACTGTCAGGGGGAAATTCCCGATCCGCGAACGATCAACAAATTCATTCCAGATGCCTGCGCCGGGATCATCGCCCGGTCGATGGCCAAACGCCCGGAAGACCGCTACCAATCGGCCGACGAAATGGTCGCCGATTTGACGACGGTACTGAATTCATTACTGGGAACAGCTATCAAGCTTCCCAGTAGTACCAATCTGCCGGCCGCAGTGGTTCAGGCACCAGTGCAGGAGACCTCATCTAAGACCGCGAGATCGTCGAGAAGACAATTCCTGGTGGCGGGTGGCGGGCTGACTGCAATGGTGTTGTGTGGCTTGGGTATTGGTCTGCCCCGGAGTTCCGCGCGCCGGGAGTCGGCAGATGCACGGACGGCTTCTGGATCAAACGGCAGCGCCTTGCCGAAGGGGGCGCCATTGCGAGTCGGAATCTTGCATTCACTGTCGGGAACACTCGCGTCGAGCGAGGCCCCTGTCGTGGATGCGGTCGTGCTGGCGATTGCCGAGATCAACGCCGCGGGCGGGTTGCTCGGGCGGCCCGTCGAAGCCATCGTCGCCGATGGACACTCGGAAGCGGCCGTGTTTGCCGCTGAGGCCCAACGCCTGATCGTTCAGGAAAACGTTCGCACGGTCTTCGGCTGCTGGACGTCAGCCAGCCGCAAGACGGTCGTACCGATTTTCGAGGAGCAGGACAACCTGCTGGTCTATCCCGTCCAGTACGAAGGGATCGAGGAATCGCCGAATGTGATCTACATGGGGGCGGCTCCCAATCAGCAGATCATTCCCGCGGTGCACTGGGCGTTTGAAACGGCAGGTAAGCGGCGGTTCTTTCTTGTCGGGTCTGACTATGTCTTTCCGCGCACGGCGAACGCGATTATCAAGGACACACTGCACAGCCTGGGAGCCGAACTGGCTGGCGAGGAATACCTGCCGCTCGGCGAGACCGAGGCACGTGACGTCGCCCGCAAGATTGTCGCTTCGAAACCTGATGTGATCCTGAATACGATCAATGGCGACAGCAATCGTTCGTTCTTCCGAGAATTACGACGAGCAGGGATCACGCCCGATAAGGTCCCCACGATCTCCTTCAGCATCGGTGAAGTCGAATTGCGAAACTTCGACCTCACACAAATGGCCGGTGACTACGCGGCCTGGAACTATTTCCAATCGCTGACCACGCCAGAAAACCTGGCGTTTGTCCGCAAATTCCAAGCCCGCTTCGGGAATCGGCGAGTCGTCACCGACCCCATGGAAGCGGCCTATGTCGGAGTGAAGCTGTGGGCCGATGCCGTCCGGCAGGCACGTTCAGATCGGCCGGCCGACATCCGCCGAGCGATGCAAAACCGCAGGCTGGCAGCACCGGAAGGCGAAGTACGCATCGACCCCGCGACGCAACACGCGTTCAAGACACCACGGATCGGCAAGATCACACCCAGCGGCCAATTTGAAATCGTCTGGACCGCCAGCAAACCCGAGGCCCCTAAACCCTATCCCTCTACCCGCACCGCCGAACAATGGAAGGTCTTTCTCAACGACCTCCGCACCGGCTGGGGCAATCAATGGGCCGCACCCGCTGAGTAAACGCCTAACTTCTGCTTAGAAATCCCCCACGATATTGCCATCTTTGCGGTTGCACAGGTTGCGATGGATTGATTTGTTGATGTTGTAGCTGATGGCTTGCACGTGGCCATCGCAGAACGTCATGTGGAAGACTCCGGAATGGGCGCTGCCAAAGTTGTAGGTGGTGTCGACACCGCTCATGTCCTTCTCCAGCGGAAGGTCGCTCCCGCCGAAGCGAGCCCAGCGGATGTTGTCGCGCTCATCCGAAACGTACGGCCCCTGATCATCACCCCACGAGATGCCATTCGTGTAGAACTCGGGGTCACAAGACTTCTCACCCACAAGATAGGTCTGCGTGGTCCCATCTCTGACGTCGGAAAAACGAATATGACTGCGCACGAAACTGATTCCCGTGGAGGCCGACGGGCTGGGGAAGGCGTATGAACCGTTGTCGCCAGACGCCAGATCGGGCGGCCCCCAGAGGAACGCGGTGAAGTCCTCGCCGCCATTGATGGCGTAGTCATTGCGAGCACCGAACGGAAGCGGTCCCGAGAGATGAGGCTGCTTCACGAGGATGCCACTCGGATCGACCCCGTAGTTTTGTGCGGCTCGACGAGTGGGGCACATGAAAACAGAGATTGGCGATCCCAGTCGCTGGACGTTGCCATTCAGTAGGCCAGGGCTGGAATCGTCTGTCGTTCCATTTCCTGGTGCCAGGTTATACAGCGGCGCTTGCTCGATGTACGGCAGAATCACATACATCCAACTGCCGGGCTGCGAGTCGCCGGTCCCGCGTGCCGCATGTGGGGCCCAGAAAACTCCCCAGCCGTTGGAAGGAAAGTTGTTAAAGGTGTCGTGGAAATTATGCAGGGCCACGCCGAATTGCTTGAGATGATTCTTACACTGCGTCCGCCGAGCTGCTTCCCGGGCTTGCTGGACGGCCGGCAATAACAGGGCGATCAGAATCGCGATGATGGCAATCACGACCAGCAATTCGATCAGCGTGAAAGCACGACGATTCTGCGATACCGCAGTTTGCCAGACGCGATGGTGAGGGGGAATTCGTAGGTCAATCGTGGAGGCCACTGGCCGCTGACGCCGCATCGTTGAATCTCCTGTTGTTCCTCGGACGAGCCCGCGGCGCAGACTACGCCTGCACCGCATCCGCGTGACAACTGGCCCAGAAGGTCCAGATACAATCCTCATTCTGCAATAAATAGTAGACAGATTGCAAGCATCGTCAGAGATTTCGGGCGACCCGGCTGGGCAATGCCGAGAAGAAACTTGAGATCGTGCGTGCCTCGTACGTCACGCGGTTCTGTCGACGAAGCCTGTGAGGTCTATTTCTGAGCAATTCCTCACCACACTTTAAAGTGCGCTCTCTTGACAGATCAGGGCCACATAGATGTTATCTCACTTCAGCGTAGTGCTGTGCTGAAATACGCCTGCACTCAGGAAGTTGGCGATTTCGGCAAGAAATCACATCCCATTTGCCGGTTGAGTCTCGCGAGAACTTCAGGTACCACGCATCTTCTCCACCGGAATTCAATTCGTAGACCATAAGGCAGCCTGTTGAGGTTTTCGCGGTATTTCCCGAGTACCACGCATACAGACCTTTGCGAATTAGCGTATGAATCCAACCGCCGTTCTTTTCACAATGTAACGGAGACATGGGAACTTCAGCGAAATTGCCGTCATCGTCAATTGAAAAGCCCGCGTAAGCCTGAACCCGTGTGGGTCGGAATGGAGGGATTGCAAGAGACTTTGCACCATCGGTGCCGAGCTTGCCACGACGTTGTCGAACCCCAGCTATACCGCCGAATGTGCCCGCGAAACCAAGCCACCGCTCTCCGAACCAATTGTCGATATGGATGACACGGATCTCGGTCGCCGAATTCAGTTTGGCGTATGTTCGCACGAATGCGCCGACGAGCCCAATGAAAGCAGGATCATCAGATTCGTTTTGTGGCAGTAACACAGCGAGTCCCTTTTAGTGGGCCAACGCCCAGATTAACCCGCGTATGCCGCGCGAGCGACGCGCCACACACCAATTAAAGCCGCCCGCGGTATACGGCGGGTTGAACCGCTTTTTAGGCACATACCCGATCAGTCCAACGCTCGTCAGTGCCGCCCAACCACACTTCAACGTGAAGTTGATTTACGAGCCGAGACAAAGCTGCAAATAAGCGAGTAGTATCTCGGTAGCCAATATTTACAATCAATACGCCTCGGCGATCCACATATGCCGGTTCGCCGTCAAAATACCCAAGCATTTCAGGCCGACACTCCGGAAGTGAACCATCTGAATTGCGGTCCACCAAGTCAGACGTAATCGATCGCGCCAACGGCAAGTCAATCGGAACGACATGCCCATCGGCATTCAGGCGGTATACGTCGAGTCGCGCTTTGAAGGAAATGGTAAAGACCTTTCCTGCCTAACTCCCAGGTCAACCCGCGTATGCCGCGCGAGCGACATGACAACCACCAACCAAACCCGCCCGCGGCATACGGCGGGTTGAACCGCTCGTTGGGCGGTTACTGACTTTCTGCAGAGACGATTGACTCTATGAGCCGGACCAAGTCTTCCCATCCTTTAGCTACTCGTTCACGCTCTTCGCAATCGTATCGATTAATGCGGACATTATTGCTCACAACACATTCTGCGAGGGAAAGCACCCGAGGAATCAAGTGCCGGACATACTGCAAATCCACACCATCAAAGTGGTTCTTTATGGCGTAGGAGAGAATCCACATCTGATAATCACTGCTGGAATCCCCAACTGCACCGGACTTCAGGTACTCTTCGATAACCGGGAAGTAGTATGCGAACGCTTTCCCGCCCATAAACATAAAGTCTTCTTGATGGAACTCTGGATTCCCGAGAAACTTTTGCCGCGCTTGTTCGAGTGTCAGTCCACCAAAACACTTCCATGCGTGTTGCCCATCGAGGTCGCCGCCATGCGTATAAAAGTCAGACTCTCTTGGTAGCTGTTCATGTCCCATGATTTTCGCCACCTGAATCCAACCGCCTCACGCCCGCGCTAATCCGCGTTGTGCCGCAGGTACTGACAATCATTTTACCCCAAACCCGCCCGCGGCATACGTCGAGTTGAGACGCTTATTAGGCACTTTGTCGTACTTGTATTTTATCTATGAAGGTGATTCGCATCCGCCCTATCAATGCCGAATCTAAGTAGCGGTTCAGAAGAAACTAGGCAGGCGAGCCCGGTCCCGTCAGGGCCGGGATGAATTCGCGGGTGATAAGCTTCCAACTTGTCAAATACGAATCCCCGCCCTGACGGGACGGGGCTCGCCTGCACAATTATTTCTAGCGATGTACTTGATACTGATTAGTCAGGTCCATTCACAGCATTCAGGGAGATGGTCGCGCCGTCTGGCAGATCGCGGATTTGCGAGGCAAACTGAGCTAGAAAGCCCAGGCGATCGGCTGCTGGCACGGCCCTTAGCGAGACTTCAACTCCGGATTCCACAACACAGTATGGCGGCATGACGCTCAGGAGTTGTCCGGGATGCAAGATGCCGCCCTCTGAGCGAAACCGTTCCAGCGGCTGGAGGCGGAGGTACTCCACCGGGTCACTACGCACGGCGGCATCGAAGTCTGCCAGATCGACTCGAAGCGACTCGATTTCCCCTGTTTCCGCAGACAAGCGAAAGACAATTCCGTCCCGTAGCAGGAATTGGTCTCCCAATGCGTCCTCACCGAATGGGATATCTGTCGCCAACACTGAAGGATAACGAGCGTGCAGAGCACACGGGCCTTCCCACGCGACCCGCAGCGAGTGCCATTCGGGAGAGATGCAGGCCCCTCGGACGTGCAGTCCACCATGATAAGCAACATAGCCATTGGCACGCGAAAGGAGGTCGCGATACGTGGCTGGAAGTCGTTCGAGGATCTCAAAATCGTCGATGGGAGGTCCTAGATACACGTCGCAGTTCCAAGGTATTGATGTTATTGCCTAACGTGCAGTTTAACCCACGTATGCCGCGCGAGCGACCGTTGATGTTACCCCAAACCCAGCCTCGGCACACGTCGGGCTGAACCGCTTGCTAGGCGGCGCAAGTGTTGGAGTCCGACACGCTGAGCGAAGAACACGAATGATCATGACACGCACTTACCTGATTCGTAGTGATAGTGCTCCTGAGATGCTGAAGTAAAGCGTTGAATAAAACCGGCTGATAACTGATGTTCTTGCTTAGGAGCAAACACACCCTTGGCAATAGCCCAGTCGTACGCCGAGGTGTCGACGGGATAACGGGTCAATGTTCCGTTAAGAAGATGTTGGCTGATCCAGAATTCCGCTTTTGCCCGGCTGGAGAATATGCCGGCGGGAAACGTTGAATTCGCGCCATTGAATACCCACACGTCGTCCATGGTTGCGATTATTCCGCCTAACGCCGAGGTTAACACGCGTATGCCGCGTGAGCAACTTGCCAAGTACCGACCAGACCCGCTCGCGGCATACGTCGGGTTGAACCGCTTGTCAGGCACTTTTGCGGCAGCGCCGCAAGTAGAACAATTATGGGAAATTGTGAGACAAGTGTCAGTACCTTTCAAACGGATCCTTGCAAGTACGTATTGTACGCACCTCACTGTTGGAAAGTAGATCCCATTCACGCCACGAATAGACATAGGTGATGCTTGGAGAATTTGCGGGAACGTCGCCTTCGGCGACTTTGATGATGGCGGTTCCTGCAGTTGGGTTAATACTTTGTATGTCGCTGACCCAACGGGTTCGAGGACTTTTCCCTTGGAAAACGCTACGGCTGATGACAAGCCGGTCCGACCATGTGCCCCCGGTCTTGGTTTGCCATTTCAGGGAGTCGAAATCAAACGCAGTTCTGCCATTGAAGTAGTCGTCGACTGATTGAGTTCGTTCGTCGACCAAAAGAAGGCGGTCGTTACCGGTCGCATCAGCAACTTCCTTTTGAGTGACGTGTGACGTGCAACCGGCAAGCATGAAGCACAGAAATAAGATGGTCTTGCGCATGCCTGCCTACCGCCCAGATTAACCCGCGTATGCCGCGAGTGTTGAGAATCATTTTACCCCAAACCCGACCGCGGCACACGTCGGATTGAACCGCTTATTAGGCACATGACGCATAGCCCATAGCACCTCAGATTGTAATGGCAAGAACATTAGCCTTCGGGCAATTCTTGTTGTGAGTCGAGAGACGCGTCCACATCTCCCTTCTTTGCTTGACCGTTACGAACCATATCCATTTCGTAGATTTGAACGACAAAGTCCGCAGCCAGCTTGAGATGTGAAGAGAACTGCTTACCACGCTTTTCAGGTGGATAGCCTTTGAGAAATTCTACCGCTGCGACATGTTTTCCCCACGTCTTTACATAGTTTATCGAAGGGATCATATCAGCATCGCCAGAGATGACCAATGCAACGTCGTAAGTGTCCTTCAGAGCAATCATGTCCACTGCAAGTGAGGTATCGATCCCTTTCTCGTCAAGAACACGATGGAGCAAATCTACCTTCCAGCGGCCGCATTCAATTATGTCGATGTAGTCGCTACGTGCGCGCACGGCGTGATAGAACCGCTTCATACCGTCAAGAAGCCTGCACTTATGCGAATACCATTCCTGAAACTCACTAAAGCACGAGGCCCATGCTTCGTTTGCAATCTTGTCTTGAGCCGCGCCAGGGAATTTGGGCCCGGAAAGTGCCATGTATGCGCGCTTTACATCACGATCTTCCTCGAAGCGCTGTCGAAGATGGGTCTGAGCCTTTGGACTTGGGAGGTCCCAGGCATCGATCTTACCAACCGCATACCAATAAATTCGGCATAACTGTGCAGGAGGTGAGAAGCCAGGGGAAAATGATGCACGCCACTCTTCGATCGCCTTATCAAAGACATAGCGATAGAGCCAACCATAGTCATCGATAGTTACACCCAAGTATTTGAGCGTACCGTATAGATTTGAACCGTCGACGAAGATGGCAAACCGATGCATATAGACTCCTTCAGCGAGTATGAGAGTAGTTGCCTAGCGCCCAGGTTATCTCGCGTATGCCGCGAGTGATGAGGATCATTGTACGCTCAAACGGGCCGCGGCATGCGTCGAGTTGAACCACTTGTTAGGCATTACGCCACTTACCTTCTGTTACCCGATTTCTGTACGTCCAGTCTTGATCTTCCAGCTCTCGAAATGCTGCCGCACATTTTAGGCTGTATATCAACGTCGTTCCATCATCGATTAATTCAAATCCCTGAAAGTACATTTCGCCACCTAAGTAGTGTTGGCGAAATGTATTGACATACTTACGAACTGCATGAAGGGCGTCTTCGATCTGCTGGCGTGATATTCCTGGAATGGGGATATTGCTACCCAGAAGAGTTGCGAAGTCAGAGTGTGCTACTGTTTTGTTTCTACGAAGGCGCAGTGGGCCGCATACCCGATCTACGCAAACCCACTGTTGATCAAGTGCAGAGGCTAGGTCAGGGCACCGCTGTTCATCAAGATGCTTGCGCAGTTGCGAGATGACGAGGTTCTCGTTCCGGTTAGAAGTTGTGGGGTCCGTAAGTTTGCAGATTTCAAGTACGACATAGTCACACCATAGGTACTGAAGCTGGTTGAAGAATGTTGGTGCGATGTCGTTCAGGAGCTGCACACGCAGTTCGTTCGTGCCGAACAACTGCCGAAACATTTTCCATCGGCCGTGGATCCATACCAATTCGTTCTCAAGAGCCTCAAAGATTTCGCTGAGCGGTGAAGGAATCTCACTGTATTTTGGAGGAGAGTCGAGGTCTGTCATAAATGCACCGAATATAGAGAAGTGATTAAGACAGAAAAGACACGGAAAGAACGTGTGAGGTTCACAGCGATTTCAGTTATTTGCCTAACGTCCAAGTTAACCCGCTTTCCCGTGAGTGTTGACGATCATTTTACGTCCAAATGGCCTGCGGCCTACGTCGAGTTGAAACGCTTGATACTCATCATGGCCCCTGGAATTGGGAATGCTTGTCCTAAACTTGTAGTGATGCCCTGAGGCTCACACGGCGGGTTGTACCCCCGGCCGGTTAGGCGGGCTCAACCAACCTTACTTCCAGGAGATACATGCTGAGAGTTTTCAATAACAGCACCGCATCCATACTACTGCGGCGTCGATTTGCATGCCAGAACAATGCATGGACGATACGAGGCCCGATGACAAAATCAGGCGGGCCGAGCGGCGTTAGCCCTCGGATAATTGCTGTTGCATACAGGTCCGGGGGCTAACGCCACCCGGCTCGCCCGAACGTCCTGTTTTGTCGGCCTACTTCTATGAGACGCCCGGTCCCTGATTGAGGCCTGCTTGTATGAAACGTCCTGTCCCTGATTCAGTCCCGCCAGGGACGGCATAAAATAGCCCACCGTTTCAACGGTGGGTCTGGGCTGTCGTCCCTCTCGGGACTATCATCCAGAACAGGCCGACGCAGGCCGCCCTCAGCCGTCGTGCTTTCTTGGCGAACGTTTGGTTGTCTGCAATGTTGAGCACATGGCAATCTGGCGACAGACTCCAACTGCTTTTCTGCGTGTCACATTCGCACACTCGACGGCCGGGGGCGGTCATCCTACTGCCTTTCTGGAGAAGCACACTTACGGGACTTCGGCTCCGTTTTCACGAAGGCACTAACATGATGTAGGTTTCGGATACCTGACGCTGCGCTCGGGTCAGGAGACCATTCTGGATAGCCCGGTCATGTCCGTCGCGTTAGACTGAGTGAGTTGTTGATTCCACATCTCGTCATACTCGCATGGGCTCGACACCCTTTCCTGACACGCATTGACTGTCATCATTCGGAGATCATCTGATGAAGGGCCGTTTTTCACTGGATGTTTTGATCTGCTTGGGCGTCGCCTTCTGCGCTGGGTGTTCGAAAGAACAGCCAGCGGTGAGTCAAGTAGCACCTGCGGCACAATCATCGCCCGCCAAGCCGCCGGTCGCAGCGGGCGAGACCGTCCCCTCGGCCCCGCCGAAGCCTGGTGCCGAAGTCGTTGCACCTCCAGCAAAGTCGACAGCCTCTGCTGAAGATGTAGCACCTCCGCTGAAGCCCACACCCGTTGCCGAAGTTGCCGCCGCCCCACCGAAGCCCACAACCACGCCAAAGGTCGATGCCGGCCCACCGAAAAGTCCACCGCCGAAGACCGAAGCCGTCAGCGTGCCCGAGAAGCAGCCCGTACCTGTTGAGACGGTCGAGAAGCCCGAAGCTAAGACCCCCGGGTTATCGCGGAAAGAGATGCTGAAGACTGCGGGGAGCGGCGTGGTCCTCGTCAATTCATTCGACGCGCTCGGCGAGAAGAAGAGCTTTGGCAGCGGCTGCGTCGTGGGAAAAGGGGTGGTTCTGACGAACTACCACGTCATTTCGTCGGCCGTGACGGCTAAAGTCCAAACACTGGGTGAAGGTGATGAGCTCCTGGGAGCGGCCTTGAACGTGATCGGATATCGTGCCCTGGATGACCGGAATGACCTCTGTCTGCTGGAAGTCGAAGGACTCCCCGAGAACCTGCATGTGTTCCCCGTTGCTGACTTCAAGAAAACTGAGAAGTTCGATCAGGTGTTTGCGATCGGGCACCCGGAAGGATTGAAGTTCACTATTACCTCCGGCTATGTGAATGGATTGTTGAAGGGAAGTGATCTACCCGAACAGTTCCAATCGCACTTGCGGGATCTGGACATCGAACTCATTCAGACGGATGCTGTCATCGCTGGGGGCAGCAGTGGGGGGCCTTTGCTCAATGAGCAAGGTGAGATTGCCGGCGTTAACACTTACCTCATTAATGCACGGACGACTCTCGCTGTCGGCGCTCGCCATGTAAAAGAATTGTTGGCTCGCCCGCCCGCAACTGCGGTTCCGTTACCCGTTCCGGACGCGAACGTATTGATTACCAGGACTGTCGCCGAAATCTTTACTGGATTCTCCCGCGAGCACGAACAGTTCATGGCCGATATCCAGCGCGAGCAAACTGCTCGCAATGCCGCCGCATTAGAGAAGATCGCTCGCGAGAACAATCCCTCGGTGAGATGTATCAGGCAGTGCCAGGAACTGGTGAAGAAGTTTCCCGGAAAGCCCGAAGCTGCCGATGCCATTCACCTGTGCGCGACTGTCTTGTTGAGCACCGGGGGTAGGAATGGCCGGCCTTTTTTCGATGAGCTGCTGGAGGAAGTCGTACACGATGCGGGATTGATCCCCATTTCAACGAGAGTTTTGAACTCTCTTTATAGCTTGGAGTATTCTGCCGAGTTGGATCGTTATTTGCGATCGATCTTGAATGGGGATGCGGCCCCGGCGTCGAAAGCCGTCGCGGGAATGGCCTTGATCGGTACGATGGCCAGAGGGCCAAACAACGTCCAGCCGGAATTGACAGAGCTGGTGCGGGACATCTCGGAGCGGTTCGGTGACCAGCACTTCGCGGGCAAGACGATTAAGGAACAGTTGCAGGGATTCATCGATGGATTGCAGTTTGCCGTCGGAAGCAGCGCTCCAGACATCGTGGGTAAGGATGCTGAAGATAAGGAATTCCGGCTTTCGGAGTATCGCGGCAAAGTAGTTGTACTCGATTTCTGGGCCGATTGGTGTCCGCACTGTCGAAACATGTACCCTCACCAACGGGAATTTACTGAACGGATGAAGGACCGGCCGTTCATCATGCTGGGAATCAATGGAGATGAACCAGACCGGGCACAGCAAGCGATCAAGGCCGGAAAAGTTACCTGGCGCTCGTGGCTGGACGGTCAGGACGGGTCTATCGCCAAGGACTGGAAGATCGCGTCGTGGCCGACAACCTATGTCCTGGATCAGGAGGGTCGCATTCAATTCAAAGACCTTCGGGGAGAGGAACTCGAGGCCGCGGTCCAATCGCTCTTGAATGAGTCTCCCTATCCTTTGACTCAAAGTATCCTGCCCTCCAAAGCCGAGTGGAAGTATCTGACGGTTCAGGAAGGGAATCGACCAGAGAACTGGCGGGAACCGGATTTCGACGACAGTAAATGGTCAGCGGGTCCCGGACCGCTCGGCTATGGGAATGTCAAAGTCCAGACGAAACTGGATCAGGCCACGGCGGGTGCTCGACCTTTAGTCCGGCTGTTTCGCACTCAATTCGATCTGCCCGAAAAGGAGATGCCATCCCAATTGCTGATGCGGCTGCGTTATCGGGACGGAGTGGCCGTTTATCTCAACGGTAACGAGGTCTATCGCGCGAACCTGACCCAGACCGCTGGACTCGACGCACCCGCGACCGACCGCGATTCAGATCTGGAATCGGAGGGCGTATGTCTGCCGATCGACTCTGCATCTCTCAAACCTGCAGGAAACCGTCTGGCAGTCGAGTTGCACGGGTATTCTGCCTACAGTACGAGTGTCTTGTGTGATTTGTCATTGGGTCTGCCGCCGGATCTGGCCGCGTTAATTCCCACTGCTACGGCCGCTGAAAAACTTGAGATCTGCCAGCTCATTTCGCAAACGGGCGCATTGCCGGGAAGCGACGCCATTGTGAAACAGTTGCAGACAGACAAGTCACCGGCCGTCCAATTCCAGGCGGCTGTCGCAGCGGCGATGAACGGATTTCCGGTCAGCATCCCGAAGCTCACCGACAAAGAAACCAACGAGAGCCTGATGCAATACCTGGTCGGATGGAACAAGAGCGCCTGGAACGTGGTAAAGCTGGAAGGCTATAGTCCTCCGCAATACCAAGCCGCCCTGCGGCGGGCTAAGGCCGCGAGGGCCTTATCGCAGTTGCTGATACCTCAATTGCGGGCCCGACTTGCGAGCGTTCTCGACAACACTCTCGGGGTCGCCGAATTCCGGTCGGGTGCGCTGACCGAGGCACAATCGACTTTGAAAAAGTCGATCAAGAATAATGGTGGACATCCGGTTGATGTCGCCTATCTGGCGATGGTGCTCTGGCGACTTGACAAGAAAGAAGATGCGGAAAAACAGCGCGAGAAATACGCAAAACTCATTGCAGAGGACAAGTGGAAAGACGATTTCAGCGCAACCGCGGTTAAGAAAGAATTAGATCGCACGCTTAAAGAGTAAGAAAGCGAAGTGAGATTTTAGAACCTCTGATACGACCGGTCTGGAGCACTCAACGGACTCAACAAATTCCAAGCCATGCCGAGTGTCGCAGAGGTTTTGTTAGCGTGACGAAGCACTAACGCAGAAGAATCCTGGCGGGAAAACGCTTGGACATCAGAGATTCTGGCTACTTTGGGACCCAGCCTGTTCTGCGTGCTGACATCGTCCTTCACCAGATGATTGACAGACAGCTCAGCGAGCCGTCGCCTGTTTCAAATTCGGTGATTCCCACTCGCTGCAGAGTGAGCTCCAGTCTGTCCGCGAATTCTTGCAGCCGCAAAGCCGTTTGAGGATAGCCGTCGGGAATCAGCAGGTGATCGTGAATGCGCAGGCAGTTCGCAGAACCCTCCTCACCAGGCTGAGTATAGATCACGTCATCGACCTCGAAGCGGCTCAGGTCAAACCAGTTGGGAACCGCGAGCAGAGTGCCATTCCCCAGATAAGTAACCCCCGTTTTCAGGTGCAGGCACTGGGAGACAGGTATGGTGATGACTCGGCGACCGAACTGGGCGAGGAATCCTGCGAGGGCCGCGGCGCCGGCCGCGTTGGTACGTGTCGATAACCCGACATAGCTGATGTCGCCAGAGTGCAACACATCGCCGCCATCCAGTGTCGCCCCCGCAGGGAGCCGCGAAATGGAATGAGTTTGTCGCAAGGCAGCCTCCACCGCAGCCTGTTCCCCCTCTCGTTCCGGACACATGCACGTGATCAGGGCATGTTGATTCCACAGCACGGCGGTGTCTTCGATGAACACGCAGTCGGCCAGGCTTTCATCAGCATCCACCACGCTCACCGCCAATCCCGCGGCTTCCAGCGCAGCGACATATTGCCGGTGCTGTTGATCGGCCAAAGTTGCAAGTACCGTCTTCCCCTGGCGGGCATAATAGCCGACATAAGAACGCGGAACCCTGCGCACCAGCGCCTGCATGGGGGGGGCGGACATCTCAGGCTCCTTCACCTGCCAACTTCTCTCTGAATGCGGACAGACGTGTCCGAGACTGAGAAACTATATTGCGACGTCACATACCACGCAAACCCCGGTGCTTTGTCGCGGATGAATCTTCGGGTTGTAGCCACGCTCGCCAGAGCGTGGGCTGATCATGAAAGGCGACCAATTCCCCTTTGTCTGGTGACCGTGGCTACTCGACGAACAAGCGTTTAAATGGCAGAAAAATGAACGGCAGAAAAATATTACTCACCTTGGACCAACCAGGATTGCTTGTATTTCATTTTTCTGCCGCTCATTTTTCTGCCAAAATCAAGAACACTCTAAACACAAGTAGCCGTGTCCTCTCATTCGCTGAGATCGCAAATCCTTCACGGCGTTGTCCTGACCCCGTGCCTTTCAACTGCGAGCGATATCGAGAACAATGTGTGCGGCTTCCTCGATCTTGCATCGAGTGGCGCGATGGTGTTCCGAACTGCCTGACTCGAACTTTGACGATGGGACCACTCCTATGATGCTCGGCCAGTCCGCAAAGTGCAGCCTTGGTTTGACACTCTTCGTGGCTCTGTTGGGCACCGTGTGTGTTCTCCGAGCGGATCCTCAGGCAGCAGCGCCGGGAGCGACCGATCACCAGCGAACTCCCTGGACGACGTCGCGGATCTCCGGATCACCCGAACTGCCGCTCCCCTATGTGACGGAACGCGCATTTCCCGCGCTGAAGTTCAATGAGTGCCTGGACATTACGAAGGCACCGGGAAGCGACCGGCTGTTTGTCGTGGAACATGGTGGCAAGATCTTCTCGTTCCCCAATCAGCCGGACGTGCAGTCGGCCGATCTGGTGGTGGACCTCGCAAAATCTATCAGCGGCGTGAAGGAAACGTATGCACTCGCCTTTCACCCCGATTTCGAGAAAAACCGATTCTGCTACGTCTGCTATATCAAGGACGCGAATCTCGAAGATGGATCGCATATTGCTCGGTTTCAGGTGACGAATACGAACCCGCCAACGATTGATGTCGCGAGCGAAAAGACGATCATCACCTGGTTATCCGGCGGCCACAACGGTTGCTGCTTAAAGTTCGGGTTGGACGGGTGCCTGTATATCTCAACGGGTGATGGATCCGGACCGAATCCGCCTGACTCGCGTCGCGCCGGTCAGAACGTCAGCAACTTGTTGTCGTCCATCTTGCGGCTGGATGTGGACCACGCGGACGGCGACCGCAATTACCGCATTCCGGCCGATAATCCGTTTCGCGATATGAAAGGTGTGCGCGGTGAGATCTGGGCGTATGGATTCCGCAATCCGTGGCGGATGAGCATTGATGCCAAGACGGGCGACCTGTGGGTCGGCGATGTCGGCTGGGAGTTATGGGAACTGCTGGATCGAGTCGAGCGTGGAGGGAACTATGGCTGGAGTGTGATGGAAGGCCGGCAGTCAACCAATCCCGAATGGCCTCGCGGCCCGACACCCATTCTGCCGCCGACGATCGACCATCCGCACTCCGAATCGTCCTCGATCACCGACGGGCTGACCTACTATGGTTCTCGGCTGCAGGAACTGCATGGCCAGCATCTCTACGGCGACTACGACACCGGCAAGATCTGGGGTTTTCGCTACGCGAACGGAAAGATCACCGACCACCGCGAATTGGCCGATACGATGCACCGCATCGTGGGCTTCGGCGATGATGCCGCCGGCGAGTGTTACATCCTGGATCACACCGCCGGGACGATTCACCGACTTGTCCCGAACCCCAAGAAAGATCAGAAATCGACGTTTCCTCGGAAGCTCAGTGAGAGTGGTCTGTTTGCCGACTTTGCCAAGCAATCGCCGGCACCAGGAGTCATCCCCTATGCCATCAATGTGGAACCCTGGGCGGACCATGCCACAGCCGAACGATTCGTCGCGTTGCCCGGTGAAGCATCCATCAACAATAAAGGGACGGAGTGGACCTTCCCCAAAGACTCGGTGCTGGTGAAAACGCTGTCGCTCGACACACGGCAAGGTGATCCCGCCAGCCGCCGGCGCGTCGAGACGCAGATCCTGTACTTCGATGAGGTGGAATGGCAGCCCTATACCTACCAGTGGAATGACGCACAAACGGAAGCTACACTCGTTGATGCCGCTGGCGCCGAGCGATCATTTGATGTCGTCGATCCTCAGGCAGCGGGCGGGATCCGCAAGCAAACATGGCGTTTTTCTGGCCGTGCCGAGTGTCAGCGTTGCCACAACAAGTGGTCTGGATCGGCCATCGGATTCAACACGCCGCAGTTGAATCTCAAGCTGGCAGGTGGCGAAAAGGAATCAACGCAGCTCGACGCGTTCGTGCAATTGAAACTCTTCGAGAACCGCATTCCGGTCGAGAATCGGCCCCGTCTGGCGAACCCACATGATCCCTCGGCCAGTCTGGAAGATCGAGCCCGAGCTTATCTGCATGCCAATTGTGCTCATTGCCATCGCCTGCATGCCGGCAGTGCGGTGCTGTCGAAGATGCACTACGACCTGCCTCTCGATAAGACCGACATGATCGGAGTCCGGCCGACTCAAGGGACATTCGGCATCCACGCGGCCCAGGTCATCGCACCGGGCGATCCATTCCGTTCGGTGTTGCTGTACCGCATGTCGAAACTCGGCGGCGGACGCATGCCTCATATTGGTTCGTCAGAAGTCGATCGGGAAGGGGTCGAACTGATCGCCGAGTGGATCCAGCAGTTGAAGAAAGAGACCGCCAAAGATAAGACGGGCGATGAATCGTCCGCAAAACTTCGTGCAGACGAAGCGGCGACTCTGAAACAGCTGCAGTCAGCAGAACTGCCTCCCGAGCAAACAGCGCTGGTGGACCACCTGTTGTCGTCGACCAGCGGTGCGCTGGTGCTATTGCGATCCCTCGATGGTCGGACAGTACCGCCACCTGTGGCGTCGCTCGTGATTCACAAAGCGACGCAGCACAGTGACGTCAGCGTCCGCGATCTCTTCGAGCGATTCTTACCGGCGGAACAGCGCATCAAGCGCCTCGGCAGTGTGGTGCGGGCGGAACAAATCTTGTCACTGACGGGAGACATGGCCCGAGGCAAGCAGGTGTTCTTCGAGAACGCCAGCGTGTCGTGTAAAAACTGTCACCAGATCAACAAAGAGGGCAAAGAAATCGGCCCCGAGCTTACCACGATCGGCAAGAAGCTGACGAAATCCCAACTGCTGGAAAGCATCCTGGAGCCGTCCAAGTTGATCGATCCGAAGTTTGTCACCTATCTGGCGGAAACAGACGAGGGACGACTGGTAACGGGACTATTGGTGTCGAAGGATGCGACTGAGGTGGTCTTGAAAGACGCGACCGAAAAGTTAGTCCGAATTCCGGTCAAACAGATCGAACAACTCGTCCCATTGAAGCAATCGCTCATGCCCGACCTGCTGTTCCGCGACATGACAGCCCAGCAAGTGGCCGACCTGTTGGAGTATCTGAGTAGTCTGAAATAATTTGTTTGCGACATTCCACGAAATCGGATATATCAAATAGTGTTGATGTATCTGTTGGCCACGCAGAATACTGACCATGTTGAATATCCCAGGACCGAAATCGCAGACTTGTGACGGGATCTCCCGCCGCAATTGTCTGAGCATCGGTGCGTTGGCGATGGGTGGTCTGGCGCTGCCGCAGATTCTGCAGTCGGAGGCTCGTGCCGGTGGCAACCGGACGGGCAACTCGGCGGGCCCGGCCAAAGGCATCATCATGGTGCTGTTGCCCGGTGGACCATCGCACCTGGATATGTTTGATCTGAAGCCGGATGCGCCGGTCGAGATCCGCGGCGAGTTTCGGCCGATCGCGACGAATGTGCCGGGAATCGACATCTGTGAACTGCTGCCCCGGTTGGCGGGGATTGCGGACAAGCTGACCATCATCCGATCTCTCATGGGGGCACGTGACGATCACAACACGCACTGGTGTTCGACTGGCTGGGAATCGCATCCGCCGATGCCGTCGTCGGCCATCGTGCCTGGCTATCCTCCTGGCGACTGGCCGTCGATGGGATCTGTCCTTTCACGGCAATTCGGGCCGCGTATACCGGGCGTACCACCGGCAGTCGACTTGACTCCTCTTGATCCCGACGCACGGTTCATCCTGCGAACGCCACCGACACAGCCGGGCTATCTGGGTGCGGCTCATGCGGGATTCGAAGTGCAGGCAGTCGATCGCAAAAACATTATGCTGAACGGAGTCAGCCTGGATCGGTTGTCTGATCGGCGAGCGTTGCTCGCGAGTTTTGATCGCTTCCGCCGCCAAGTTGATCAGGGATCGCTGCTGTCGGATGGAATCGAGGAGTTTCACCGGCAGGCCTTTGAAGTCCTCACGTCGCCACGCCTGGCGGAAGCGCTCGATCTCAGCCGCGAAGACAGCCGGACCCGGCGGCGATACGGGCTGGATGTGGCCTATCCGAATGAGCGTCAGGGGAAGACTCAACTGGATCAGTTTCTACTCGCGCGGCGGATCATTGAAGCAGGAGCACGTTGTGTCACGCTGGCGTTTACGCGCTGGCCGTTCGGACGCATGCTCCAGGGGGACTACAACTGGGATTGGCACAAAGACAATTTCAACGAAGCTCGCGGAACGCTGCCGCTGTTAGATCTGGGATTGTCGGCGCTGATTGAGGACCTGGAAGAACGTGGGATCCTGGACGATGTTGCAGTCGTCGTGTGGGGCGAGTTCGGCCGTTCCCCCAAGATCAATCAGAACGCCGGCCGCGACCATTGGCCCAGTGTTGCCGGTGCTCTCCTGGCCGGGGGCGGCATGAGATGCGGTCAGGTGCTCGGATCCAGTAATCGCCTGGGAGAGGTCCCCCTCACCCGTCCAATTCATTTCCGTGACGTCTTCGCGACACTCTATCATCAATTGGGAATCGACGTAGCCGCGACGCAATTCACCGATTTGGCCGGACGACCGCAGTACCTGGTTGGCGATCATCGACCATTGCCGGAATTGATTGGGTAACTATGGCGGTTTAACTTTTCATGTGCACATGGAGCAACCATATACAAATTCCGCTACCCTCTCCCCGGAGTACCGGGGCGAGGGGGATGTGAATCAATCAGAGTTTCCTGCGCAAACCTTTTTGTTAATCCGCCAAAGTAGTCCCGAAACGATTTCACTGACAACAACGACATCTGTAAAGCCACAGGATGCAGAATATGTTGCACCGACGGGACGCAATGCTCAGGCTGGGGCAAATCGGCGCGGGGGCCATCACGCTGCCGGGGTTGCTGCGAACTGAGAAGGCCTTCTCGGCTGAACGCCGACAGCATCAACTCATCAAATCTGATGGGAAGGCCAAGTCGTGCATTCTGATTTATCTTTGGGGAGGCCCACCTCAACAGGACATGTGGGACATGAAGCCCAATGTTCCCGAGGGCGTCCGCAGTCAGTTCAAGCCGATTTCGACGGTCGTCCCAGGCATTGAAGTCTGTGACCAGATGCCGTTGTTTGCCAGGCATACCGACAAGACGGCGATCATCCGTTCCTTCACACACGATAGCAACGTCCACGAGCCGTCGGTCTATCGTACACTGACAGGGAAGACCGATCCCACGAAGGTCATGCCGCGGAATGCCCGCAATCGGCAGGATTTCCCCACGGTGGGTTCCGTGGTCTCTTCTTTTCTAACGACCGAGAACATGCCGGGCTGCGTCACCATTCCCCGGCCCATTGGTCATGATGGAGTCACCTACTCGGGGACGTATGCCGGATTCCTGGGTGCCAAGAATGACCCGATGGAGACGGAGAACGCGGGAGAAACGAAAGAGTCACCGACGCACTCCCTGACTCTTCCCGACGGCCTACAGATGGCGCGTCTGCAGGCTCGCAATGGGCTGTTGCACCTCATCGAGGAACAGGATCGGCGTTTCCAGACCGTCCGCCATGCACAGAACATCGACAGTTTTCGCGAGCAAGCCATCAGCATGCTCTCGTCGTCACGAGCGAAGGCCGCGTTCGATATCAACAGCGAAGACCCGAAGGTTCGCGACCGCTACGGCCGCAACGAATGGGGCGAAGCGATCCTCACCGCTCGGCGGCTGGTGGAAGCGGGAGTCCGACTCGTCACGATCTCTTGGATGTACATTCAGCAGGGGGGCAATGTCGCCAACGTCTGGGACAATCATGGTCCGTTCGAAGGGAAGAACGGCACCGAAATGTTGCAACAGGTCTACTGCCTGCCGTCACTGGATCGAGGTTACTCGGCATTGATGGAGGACTTGAGTGGCAGTGGCCTGCTAGATGAAACGCTGGTCGCGATGTACGGCGAGTTCGGCCGCACTCCGAAATTGAACAAGGCCAACGGCCGCGACCACTGGGGAGCCTGCCAATCGGCAGTCCTAGCCGGCGCTGGCATCCGTGGCGGCCAGGTCCATGGAGCCAGCGACGCCGAAGCCGCCTACCCCAAAGCGAACCCCGTATCGCCAGAAGACATGCTGGCCACAATGTACCACGCCCTGGGAATCTCCCCCGAGTCGCTGATACTCGACCAACTGGAACGCCCGCATCGCCTGGTAGAGGGCCGCCCGTTGGTTGAACTCTTTGGTTAGAGCGCATTCACGAAAAGCTTGGCGGATTGAGGATTTTGTGCCACTGCTTTGCCGCTGTACTCGGCGGTCAAGCAGTGCCGCATGGAAGTCGCAACGCACTGTTTGACGACTGAAGTACAGTCGCAAAACAGTGGCACGATGACTCGATGAATCTGACCAATCGGAGATACCTCATGTTTGTCCGCGTCGTTCTGGATACATCGACTGTTCGCAATCACACTGACGACGTAGATCCAAAACTTGATCTCCAACTCATTAATCAAAAAAGGGACCTCGTGCGGATCTCTCTAGCGGCTTCGACATTCGTCGAACTGACTCGACAACTGGCAGATGAAAATCTTGCGTTTGCGAATTGGAAACGGCGACTACCAGATCTGGCGAGTATTCTGGACAACAGGTGGCCGTGCCTGCCAAATGGCAAAGAACTAGGATGGCTTGCTCAAACTCAAACAATCGAACCGATCACGAGTATCGAAGACGAATCGCGTTACATGCGTGCTTGTTGGCAACATTTAATGGACGTTGAGCCAGATAAGATCGGCAGGAGTAAGGTTGTTTATCGGGTGTCTGATGGTTCTCTAAAATCCATTTGCCTGAACTACGACAACTTGGAACAGATTATCTCCGATCAACGAATGGAATGGATTGGCTATATTCGCAAGATGCAGGCGGAGCTTCCGCAGCTGGGCATTGATGCAAGCGATGAAACTCGAATTATTGCACTCATGCACTCAAACCTTGGTAAGGACTTTTGCGATGCGCCAGGATTGAGCAATAAACTTGACGCAGTTTCGCGGATGACCGCTCGATTTGTCGCGCAATCTCTTAATTCGAATAAACCTGCCTACAATCCGGAAATTGAAAAGCGTCGTGGTGACGCCTTTGACCTTAACTTACTCTTCTATGTGCCACTACCGGCAGTAATTGTCACGAATGATATTCGATTTGTTAGGGGGCTCCGAGAAACCGCGACTCCACACCACCGCCAAGTTCTAACCATTGAGGAATTCAATTCAGAACTGCTTAAGGAGAACTTGGCATCCCTTGTGAGGGATTTTCAGACTCCCGATCGCCAATCGCAAATGCAGTCCGATGCGGCGTACTTTCGTTGGATCGCGAAAGGTCGACGAACTAACAACGATTGGGGCGACTGGTTTGCGAGTGAACCAGTTGCCTAAGCGCTACTTCACTTTGCATCGACGGAGTGCCTGCGGACACCTCTAAAGTTAAGAACGGACAGGCATCATGAGCAACGTCCATTAACGCGTTCGGGATGTTCCGGGAATCGAGATATCTTGAAGCCAAACTGAAGATGAGATGGTGACGGGGCGGAATTGGCGTCGGGCGTTCAATTTTCAAAATTGACCAGCTAGCCAACCATTTTGAAGCCGACCCTCTTGGCCAATTTTGAAATTTGAACGCCCGACCCCAGACCCTAACGCCCGATTCGCAGGACATGCCCGGATCCGTTCCAATACGGGTGGAGAAGTTACCGCTTCTATCTCGATAGACGTCGCGCACCGGATAGGCTTATTTCGCGAACGATCCTCGCCCAATTCGCCGGCACCAAATGCGCTGCGTGGTTGGCTTACAAGCGGCTAGTTTCCAAACGCCTTCGATGCCGCGCTATAAAACTCGGTCACCTTACGACGAATCAGCTGTTGTTTTTCAGAAGAGACACTCCCCTTACGAAATCTAACTTCAACTATGTTGTGATGTTCTTCGAAAACCACACGGGCCAGAAGTTCTCCGGCCGGAATGTCGTTAGGATCTTTACCTGAATCATCGACGCTTACTCGCTTGCCATCGCCGTACTGGCCTGGCAGTGCGCACGAAAACCAATATGTGTCTCCATTTTCCTTCCAGACTGCCTGCACACATTTTAAGCGATATGTCGTGAGGGTTTTTGATTCCCAGGTTGATGAAGAACGTGAAAGCTCGTCTTGAAAAGTCTTGAGCATCGACGCGTCTGAAGAACACCCCACCATTCCGAACAATAGGACGAAGCCAAAGACGAGCGAACGAATATTTACGGAAGAAATCATGGGGCTTGTGTTCCTTATGAGACTCGTGCAATTCTACTGATGCACCAAAAGCAAAGGACAGGGAAAGCTTCGGTAAAAGCCGGAAGAGCGTCGCGGATGTAAGTTCCGCACGAACGAAGGAGTAGCAAACCGGTTCAACGAAAGCAAAAGGACAGGCATAGTGCCGGCGTCCCATTGGCCAGAGAAGAAAGACAGGCTGGAAGCCTATCCCACGGGGTTCGTGACGCTTTGCGGATTGCGATTCCCTGAAATCGGGCGTGGACGGCCATCACGACGGGTGATTCGAGCATAACCCCTTTTCTGCCAATGTGTTTCGCGGAGCATGGGGCGTGCAGTTTTGGGTGATGCCACGGGGTGACGCGCATGCGGAAAGCGTGTTTTGGCGAGGTGACAATATTTTTTTGGACTTGGATTTTATGCGGCGGGAACGGTGTTGAGAGGGTTTGGGGGACGGTTGTGAAAAAGTCGTATGGTATGATGAGCAGTTGTCGGTTGTCTGTTCTCATTTGTCAGGGGTAATCATTAGCTCGATGCGCGAGTTAGGGACCTTCCTTTTTCGAACCCTAAATGGGGGTTCCTTGCTTACACATCGGCCTAGAGTCCGGACTACTGGTTGACGATACTGTTCAACCGAACAAAGAAGTCGAAGACGTCGAAGAAGTCGAAAATTTTCAGTGCGCGCAACGCTTGCCTCGCTGATCTCTAGATGCAGGGCCGCTTTTGTTGCGACTTAACTCGACAGACCATCGTACCCCCCTGCCACCCCTTCGTAAGGGGTAGCTCACATCGCTGCGCTTCCTTTGACCGGATACTCGAAGCGAATACTGTTCAAACGGACAAAGAAGTCGAAGACGTCGAAGAAGTCGAAAATTCTGCGTGCGCGCAACGTTCCCCTTGCTGGTCTCTCGGTGAGGGGGGACGCTGTCGTTGTGGCCTCGCCCGATAGACCCTCGTCCCCCCCTGCTACCTGTTCGTGCCGGAGACATGGTACCCTTCGTAAGGGGGGAGCCACACGTCGCTGCGCTCCGTTGTCATACTTGGAAGATTGATCTTGAATCAGCCGCAAGGTTCGCTTGACTACGACCTGCTGATTCGCGCGGGACGAATTGTCTGTCCGGCAACGGGTATCGACTCACCCGGATCGGTCGCCGTCCGCGGAGACAGGATTGTGGCGGTTGGCTCGGACGTCGACGGTCGCAGCCGGCAATTGATTAGCGTCCCCGACACCATCCTGCTACCGGGACTCATCGATCTGCACGCTCACCCCGCTAATTCGGGTTCGAAGTTTGGAATCAATCCTGATCGAGATCAGTTGAGCCGCGGAACCACGACTGTCCTTTCTCAAGGCGATGCCGGTGCCAACAATTGCGAGGCCTACGTTCGCGAAACGATTGAGTGTTCGCAGACTCACGTAATTCTGGCCATCAATCTGTCGTCCGAAGGCGAGTCGGGGCCCGATGGTTGCTTTGAGCAACTGTCGGTGATCGACACTGCGGCCTGTGTCTCTGCCATAGAAGAATTCCGGCGAAACATCTGGGGGATTTCCGTCAATACCAGCCATCACTGCTGCGGACGCACCGATCCCCGAGAGGTGCTCCGCCGCGGTCTCTTGGTCGCCGAACAAACCGGGTTGCCATTGTTGTATGGAATGCGGCGACCAGAAGACTGGCCGCTCGCACAACAGTTGCGAGAACTGCGGCGCGGGGATGTCGTGACCTATTGTTTTCGCCGGACGCCGCACTGCATCGTGCAGGATGGACACGTGCTCGATGAGATTCGCGAGGCGCGGGAACGTGGCATCCTGTTTGATGTCGGACACGGTCGAAGTTCGTTTGATTTTGGTACCGCAGAAGTTGCTCTGCAAAACGGTTTCACACCAGATACGATTTCCACCGATCTCCAACGCGGTCATCTTGGCCAAGTCCCAACCCACGATCTGCCGCTGGTGATGTCAAAGCTCCGGGCCGCCGGGATGCCAGAACGCGAGATCTTTCGCGCGGTGACTGCGCGACCGGCGCAGATCTTGGGTTTGGAAGACGAAATCGGTACCTTGCGAACTGGATCTCGAGCGGACCTGGTTTTGCTGCGATGGACCGAACCTGGCGAACCGCTCGTCGATACTCACGGTAATCTCCGAACCACCGGACGCTGGAATGCGGTCTTGACCGTTCGCGGAGGGAAACTGTTCAACATACTCGATTCTTGACGATTAGGACGCAACACTGGCGATTGATACAATGCCGCCACGGCAATGAGCTCAAAGGTGATCGTAATGCGTGTGACCAGTGTCGAAGTAACCATCGTGGAAGTTCCACAAACGGCTCCATTAGCGCCATATCGCTCCCACGTGCGCAGTAGTTCGACCACGCAGAGCGGTATCGTCCGCGTCAACACCGACGAGGGACTGACTGGCTGGGGCGAGCACAACGTCAACTTTCTGCCGAACCTCAGTGGGAGACACATGCAGCAGCAAGCGTCCGAATGGCTTGTCGGGCGCGATCCCCTGAACATCGCGGCCTTTCATCGAGATTGCCCACTCGAAACTCGGTTGAAATCGGGGATCGAGCTGGCATTGTGGGACCTCAGCGGCAAGGCCGCCGGTTTGTCGGTCTCCACACTGCTCGGCGGCGTGATCCGGGCGCGAGTTCAGCTTGCAGCTTGCATGGGGATCCAATCGTATGCCAATGCCGGCGAGTTCGCGAAGTGGTACGTGCAGATGGGCTTCAGCACGCTGAAAACGAAAGCCGGGGCCGACATGAACGAGGACCTGGAAATGGTCCGCGGCATTCGCGATGCCGTCGGAGATCGGCTCAAACTGAGGATCGATCCCAATCGAGCGTACTCACCCCAGCAAGCTCTGGAACTCTGCCGGCAGCTTGAACAGTATCACCTCGAATACCTGGAACAGCCGATACCAGCCGAACCGTTATCTGATGCTACCTGGCTGCGGCGACAGACCCGTGTCCCGATCGCTCTCAATGAGAGCGTCACCGACCCCACTAGTGTGATGGCCATCATCCGTGAAGAAGCGGCCGAGTTCATCCTACCCGATACACACATCGCTGGGGGGATTCTGCCTTGCGTGAAAATTGGCCACGTGTGCGAAGCGGCTGCAATACCTTGCATTATGCATTGCGGACATGACCTCGGTCCGAAAACGGCAGCCATGCTGCACGTCGCCGCATCGTGCCCGGCGTATTCGCTCGCCAATGACTCCACATACTACGGCCTGGAAGATGACATCATTACCACACCTTTCCAGATTAGGTCAGGATCCATCGAAGTGCCGACACAGCCCGGATTGGGCGTAGAGGTTGATCCAGAGAAACTGCGGAGATATCGCGTTGATTGTTAGTCAAGAATTGCCGCTAAATGGCATTGCATGATCTTGGGACAACAGACCACCGTGAATCAATGCAAGTCGCGTAGAACGGGTCTCCAGGCCCGTTCGAGCCGCTCCGAACGGGCCTGGAGACCCGTTCTACGCGGCCTGTCCCAGAATTATGCAAGGCCTTTCTAATACCGGATCTGAGCCCCCCTATGTTTTGCCAGGGCCTTCACCATGCCTGATGACGACCGCCCTGCCGCACCGAGCCAGCCGACCAATATTCGTTGGTGCGTGTTCTCGTTGGCGTTTGTGACGTCGGCCTTACTCTACCTCCATCGGTATGTGTTCGCGTTCATCAAACCCACGCTGGTCAAGGAATGGGGGCTGAGCAACACCGAACTGGGAGAGATCGACAGTGCCTTTTCCGTCTGTTACACACTCTTTCAATTTCCCATTGCAATTGCAGCAGATGCGTGTGGCGTGCATCTAGTACTGGCTTTTCTGATGCTGGTCTGGCTCTCCGGAATGGGGCTTATGGCGTGGGCTCCATCTGCAAGGTGGATGTGGTACGCTCAAGCTCTGCTGGGTGCCGGTCAGTCTGCCGTTTATGCCTGCTTGAACCGCATTGCACGTATTTGGTTTCCTCCCCAGATTCGCACGACCCTGCAGGGACTGGTCGGCATCTTTGCGGGTCGGCTGGGTGCATTGAGTTCGTCGCTCGTCTTTACTTCGCTGCTGTTGGGTGTGTGGGGACTGGGTTGGCGGACCGCATTGTGGATTCTGGTTGCGGCCGGAGTGGGACAGCTCTTCTTGTTTTCAAGCCTGTTTCGGAACTCACCGCGGCAACACCCAGGCGTCAACGCTGCCGAGGCTCAACTGATCGAGGGAAATGTGCGGACGGCCCCCGATCCGAACACACATCCCAGCGAACGAATGACAGTTCGGCGAATGCTGCGAAGCCTGTCGGCTCCATCGCTCGTCAATCTCGTATTCTTCAGTCTGCAATCATTATTGAGTACTTTTGCCGACAACATCTTTTCCAACTGGATTCCCCTGTTTCTGGCCCAGGTTCATCACCTGGAATTCAAACAGATGGGGATCTATTCCGCACTACCCCTCCTCGGCGGAGCAATTGCCGGCTTACTGGGTGGGATGCTGAACGACTATTTGATTTTGGCCACCGGTAACCGCCGCTGGTCCCGAGTGGCCGTGGCCTTCGGCGGCAAGTCGATCGCCGCCGTGCTGTTGCTGGTCGCATTGAACAGCTACGACCAGCCCTACGTGTTCTGCAGCTATCTCTTCTTCGTCAAATTGTTTGGCGATTGCAGCCTGACGACGGCTTGGGGCGTGGTTACGGACATCGGCGGCCGAGCCACTGCGTCGGTGTTTGCCTTGACCAATTCGATCGCCGGCATCGGCCAGATTGCCGCCCCGATCATCTTCGGCTACGTGGCAGACCAATACGGATGGCGAGCTGTGTTCGTCACAGTTGCGCTGGCCTATGTACTCTGTGCCATTTCCTGGCTCTTCATCAACTGCACAATTCCCGTGCTGGGAGAATCAGACTAAGCAGGAAACGGCTCGGAGAAGATATTTGAGGGGGAATCGAATAAATTCAGTATCATCCTACGAGCATAACTTCATCCACGTTCATACTTAGGTAGGGAATAAATTCCATGCCATCGCTTTCCGTCGTGCAGTTCGAAACTCCGCAACATGACCGCCGAGTTGGCGTAGTGAGCGGGGCCGACATTATCGATGTGACCGCCGTCGAGCCACAGGTACAGCGAGTCACCGATGCGTATCGATTCGCTGTCTCGCAAGAGAAGTCACTGTCCGATTTGTTGACTGATCTCGCGGGTCGATCGACGACACGGTTGTCATATGCCAAGTTATTGGCGAATCGAACCCTCGCCGACGGACCGCTGCTGCGGCCGCCGGTCGATCATGCTGATCCCTACCACGCGCTGATTGCCGGCACTGGATTGACTCATCTGGGAAGCATGCAGTCGCGTGACCAGATGCACGTCTCGACCGGGACACCGAAGGTCGCCACAGGCAATGAATCGCCCAAGACTGACTCCCGCAAGATGTTCGAATGGGGCTTGGAAGGGGGCCGCCCCCTGCCGGGTACTCGCGGAGTCGCTCCCGAGTGGTTCTTCAAAGGCAACGGCACAATCCTTCGCGGCCACGGTGACTTCCTCGATATCCCCGATTTCACAAGCGATGGTGGCGAAGAACCCGAAATCGTCGGCTGCTACCTGATCGACGACAACGGCCAGCCAGTCCGACTCGGTTTTGCCGTGGGGAACGAGTGGTCGGATCACGCCACGGAGAAGCAGAATTATTTGTATCTCGCGCCGTCGAAGTTGCGGACCTGCGCGGTCGGACCGGAATTGCACATCGGACATGATTTCCAGGAGATCGAGCTAGGCTGCACCGTGTCGCGTCGCGGCGAGGTCTTGTACGACAGCGGTACGCTGTGGTCCGGCGAGAAGCACATGTGCCATTCCTTGTCGAACATGGAAGACCACCACTTCAAGTACCCGCAGCACCGCATTCCAGGGGACATCCATCTCCACTATTTCGGCACCAGTAAATTGAGCTACGGCACTCGCGACTGGCAATACGCCGATGGAGACGAAATCCAAGTCGCGACCACCGGGTTTTCCGCACCGCTAGTCAACGTCGTCCGCAAGTCCGCCGAGTCACCCCAGCCCTATGCCACCAAGCCAGCGTAGAAACAGGGACAGATCCATGTATTTAATGGGGAGCTAGAAAAGGGGACGAGTCCATAATGTGGACCCGTCCCCTTTTATTCCCTAATTGCCGGGGAGTTCCAGGAAAGACACTTTGGTGGGAATAGAATAGATTCTGGTTGCGGGCTCGCATTCGATTCTCGACTTGCGCTTCTTAGGACCGCCTGGAGGCAGACCGCAATGATCCCCTCGAATTTCATTTACGGGTCGAGTTGGGCCGCCGTGTGTAATACTACGCTGCGGCTCGTCTGGGGCATCTTTTTCCTCGCGCTGGCGGGAAGAGCAGTTGTTGGTGCGGATGACACACCGGCGACCGTTCTTGAATCGACACCTGCTGGAGCACTGGCATTTTCTCCCGATGGGACGTGGCTGGCGATTGGAGCTGAATACAAAGGTCCGCTTAAGCTGTGGAAGGTTGGGGGGAATGAAGCCCCGCGTGTCGTTGAGGACGTCAAAGCGATGTTTAACACTGTCGGTTTTTCGTCCGACGGAAAGTTCCTGACCGCTTCACGGATCTCACTCGACCCCGCCGAATCGGTGGTTTCAGTTTGGGATGTGAAGACCAGGCAGCGTCTCATGGAATACAAATCGGGTGCATTCTGGTCAGTGTTCACTCCCGACAACAAAGGAGTGGCTATCGGCAAGTTCAGCACGGTGGAATTTCTGGATCCCAAGACAGGCACGCGATTGTCTGGATACCGGGCTCATGAGAATTCCGATGTCAGTGCCGGAGCATTCGCCGCAAATGGCAAACTGTTCGTGACGGCAGGTGCCGAAGCGAAGCAACTCAGGACGTGGGACGCGAAGACCGGCAAGTCGTTGCGAACCATTCCCCTCACAGGTGAGTGTCGAACAATCTCGGTTGCGCCCGACGCGCGGCAAATTGCCTGTGTTCTTGGAAAAACCGTGACCGTGGTCAACGCGGACGACGGACATCAAGTGTGGTCATCCGACTCACACGAGGACACGGTCATGAAGGTCTGCTATTCCCCGGACGGTAAGGAAATCGCGACAGCCAGCCACGACCGTACCGTGCGACGTTGGAATGCGGCCGACGGGGCTCCTCTCAAGACCTATGAGCCTGACCGAGGGGTAGTACAAACGGTGGCCTATTCGCCAGATCAAAAGAACTTGGCAATTGGAACCTCGGGTGTCGTCTTAATATATTCCCTGTCGGGAACGGCGGCTGAAACACCGCTACCATCGAGGACGAGCACTTCCAAGAGCCGCCCGGAAGTCGCTCAACCTACTGCGGCGTTGAAGTTCAAGACTCGCCAGATCGATTGGAAGGTCGGAGAAGACTCGAAGCCGGTCGTTCCTGCCAAACAGGGAATTGCATTCATCAGCGGCCTGGCCGGCAATCTTGGAGGCACGGGTGACTCCTTTGAACTGCAGGTCAGCAAGGACGGGAGTTGGACTTTGAGTGGAAAGTCGGCAGACTTCCTAGCCGCACGTGCCACTGCGATCACAGATCTTGCTCCCGTTCAATTCGCACCTCAAATCACGCGATATGAGTGGTCAAACGGAAAGCCGGCAGTCAAAATGCTGCATCGGAAAGACGGCATTTGCGTATTGGCAGGAGTAAGCGGCGCTTTTCGCGGCTATGGCGAAGAAGTCAAAGTGCGACTTGCGGATGATGGGTACTGGTATCTGGAGGGGAAGTCGGCTCAGGGTGAGTTACACGCGAAGGCAATTGGACTAAAGTGGAGCAAGCCCGGCCTTTGGTTGGGCTCGGCGACGACGCATAGCTGGACCACCGGGCAAGATGAGGTCGAAGTCGGTAAGCTAAGTGACGGGTTATGCGTTCTCTCCGGCTTCAGTGGCGGCATGCTCGGTGGTGGCGAAGGTGTCGAGATCGTCGCTCAAGACAACTTCTGGCGGTTACGCGGATCTTCCCAACAGCAGGAATTGCGATTCGATGCGATGCTAATCCGGTTCGAGAACGCGAAAAAGTGATTGCCTGACGAGACTATCTGGGGATATTCGTATCTGATTCTTTGCACCAATTCAAATACCCGCAGCACCGCATTCCAGGCGACATCCATCTTCACTATTTCGGCACCAGCAAATTGAGCTACGGCACTCGCGACTGGCAATACGCAGACGGAGATGAAATCCAAATCGCAACCACCGGTTTTTCCGCACCGCTGGTCAACATCGTTCGTAAGTCCGCCGAATCATCCCAGCCCTATGCCACAATGCCAGCATAGGAAAAGTCATCTCGAGCTCAATTGACCAGTTCCCATTTCGTGCCCGGAGATTCGGAAACTTATGGCAAATGTCAAATGGGGTCTGATTGATCGGTCCGGAAAGCAGATAATACCTTGTCGGTATGACTTCCTCTGGTGGCCTTCCGCGACAGGGATTTTTCCGGCAATGATAGATGGCAAATGGCACTATTTTCGCCTCGACGAGTCGTATGCATTTGAAGGCGAATTCGAAGATGCTTCGACATGCGTTGATGGACGTTGTGTAGTTAGACTTAATTCTAAAGAGGGACTTATTGATGAAAACGGCACTCGCATAAGCCCATTTGAGTTTGATGCGGTGGAAGAATTCAACGAGGGTCGCGCAGTAGTAAGAAAAGGCGAGTATTACGGTTTTGTTGACCGGGATGGGATCGCAAAAACGCCGGTCCACTTTTCCGATGCATTCAGCTTCAGCGAGAGCCGGGGACTCGTGAGACGCAAGTCGGAGTATTGGGGCTATGTAGATTGGAACGGCGAGATAGTCATCCCGTTCCAATTTGACGAAGCGGACAGTTTTGGTGAAGGACTAGCTTATGTTACGAAAAAAGCTAGCAACGGGAAGATCATCGAGAAGGGTTATGTCGATCTAGACGGAGAGTATGTCATCCGTGCAACTGAATGGGGATCGGGGGGGCGCTTTAGTGAAGGATTGGCAACTGCCGACTTTTCACGCGGAGGCGAGTTACGAATGGGGTACTTGAATAGGCAAGGTGAAGTGGTGATCGAGCCACGGTTCGAGTTCGGGAGCTATTTCAGGGAGGGTCGAGCATATATTAGGAGGAAGAACCGGTATGGCGCGATTGACTCTTCGGGAAAGGTAGTTATCAAACCTCTCTTCTTGGGTGCTTTTATGTTTCATGAAGGGTTGGCAGTGGTCCGTCTAAGCCCGACCGATCGATTTAGCTTCATTGGGCGCGATGGCGAACAGGTAATTCCGGAACGATTCGATCATGCCAGTTCCTTCAAAAACGGCTATGCACGGGTCGCCATGGAGGTGTGAAGAGCGAAAGTGGGTAGATGGCCGGCAGGCCCAGCAGTAGCTCTCTGCCCACCTTTGTAAGGGGTAAAGCTTCGCTCCGCGCGAATTACCGCCACCAATTGACGGCGACATTTGCCGCGCGCGAAGTCAACACATCCGCCTTGCCGCCTCCAGCAGTGAGATGTATCCTCCTTTCCAGCCGGAGTGGCTTGGGAGAGATCCCCCAAGTCGGGGATCCCGACCCACAATTTGATTTGCGGGTCTACAGAGGAAGTACTTGATTCATGGAAGAGATTTTTCGGCGGCTGTCGCTTGGGGTGGCGTTCATCGTCTTGGCGTCGGCCGTGTTGCTATGGTCGGATGCGCCGCGCCGTGCGCCAATCTCTGCGCCGGGGGGCAAGGCTCCTGAATCGCCTCCACCAAAACGTGTGGTGAAGGTTGCGCTGATGCAAATGGCATCGCAGCCCATTATTGATGATGGCGCTGTGGGGGTCATCAATGGCTTGAAGGAAGCCGGGTATGTTGAGGGAGCGAATCTCAAACTGAACCGCTTTAATGCGGAAGGGGACTTGGCGACGGCGAATGCGATGGCGCTGGAGTTGACTGGGGGTGATTACGATCTTGTGATTACGCTGACGACCGGTGCCTTGCAAGCTGTGGCCAATGCCAACCGGCAACGGAAGGTGCCGCATGTGTTTGGACTCGTGACCGATCCGACTAAGGCTGGGGTTGGCGTGGGACAAGATCCGCTCGATCATCCGGCCTACATGGTGGGGATTGGTACGCTGCAGCCGGTCGCCGATTCGCTGCGGATGGCGCGGCAGTTGAATCCGAAGCTGACCCGAGTGGGCCTCGCCTGGAATCCTGCTGAAATCAATTCCGAGATTTGTACAAAACTTGCCCGTGATGCCTGCCGCGACTTGAGGCTGGATCTGCTGGAGGCGACGGTCGAGAACACCGCCGCCGTCAACGAGTCGATTGCCTCGCTGGTATCGCGCGACGTCGATGTCCTGTGGGTGGGCGGCGACGTGACGGTGCTGGGGGCGTTTGATCTAGTGGCCAAAGCGGCGAAGAATGCTCGGATCCCTGTCTGTACTTGCATGCCGGGGAACGCGTTGAAGGGCGCGCTGTTTGATGTCGGAGCGAACTACTACGAGGTCGGCGTGAGTATCGGCCAGCTTGCCGGACGCGTCTTATCAGGTGCAGAGATCGCCAAACTGCCAGTCACGATCGCGATTCCACCCAAGCTGATGTTGAATCGGGTCGCACTGGCGGGGTTACGTGAAGGTTGGGCCATTCCTGCCGAAATCCTCGATCAGGCAGATGCCGTCATCGACGAGCAAGGATTGCACGAGAAGAAACCCACTCCAAAGGATCCCAAACCGCTAGCGAAAGCGAGCACACCGCCAAAACCAACAGCAGCGGCTCCGTTGTCCAAAGTTTGGAAGGTTCGGGTGCTCTCTTATATCAACTCCAGTGACGTGGATGATGCAGAGCAAGGTCTGCGCGATGGATTAAAGTCGGCGGGATTGGTCGAGCATCGGGACTATGAGTTCAAGACGTCGAACGCTCAAGGGGACATGACGACTCTCCACGGCATGGTTGATGCCGCCCTGGCTGATCATGCGGATCTGCTGCTCACCATCTCGACTCAGTCGTTGCAAAGTGCGATTCAGCGAGCACGGGGCACGCCGATTGTCTTCACAATGGTGGCGAATCCGTTCGCGGCCGGAGTGGCCACCACCGCGGCCGAGCATCTGCCGAACGTGACGGGTGCGTATGGCTCGAATGACGTGCCTGCGATGCTGCCGATCATCAAACAGCTCATGCCGAAAGCACATCGCGTCGGAGCGTTGTTCGCCCCGACGGAAGTGAATTCGGTCTACAGTCACGACCTGCTGGTCAAAGGAGCCAAGGATGCCGGGTACGAACTGATTTCGCTCGGAATGAATTCCCCTTCAGAAGCCCCTGACGTCACGCAGTCATTGTGCGGGCAGCAGATTGATCTGATTTGCCTGCCCAATTCGAATCTCGCCGGGTCCAGCTTCCCGACCATTATTCAATCGGCCAAGCGGGCCAAGGTCCCGGTATTCGGGTTCCTCGGCAACATGGCGACGCAAGGGGCCGTCGTCGTCCTGACTCGCGACTATCACGACATGGGGCACGATTCCGGGCTGATCGCGGCCCGGGTGATGCGCGGGGAAAAACCGGCGGCCATTCCCCTGCATCAGTCGACGAAGAACCGCCTGTTGATCAACCGCGAGGCGGCCACCGCAGCGGGGTTCACACTTCCTGAATCACTTCTGAAGTCCGCCGATAAAGTGATCGAGTAAGACCTCGTTAATTAAGAATTAGGAATTATCCAATCGGTCGCGGATAGCTCGCTCTAACCTTGAGCCCATTCATTCATGAAAATCACCAAGAAAGCTTCCGGCGGCTCGCTTGAAATGACGGTGAGCGGTCGCATCGATAACGAATCGTCTGAGCATCTGACGACTGCCATCGAGGACGCCGTCCGCCTGGGAAGTCACTCAGTGACCCTCGACCTGACAGCCGTGGACTACATCAGTTCGGCTGGGATCGGTGCGTTAGTTAGAGCTCAAAAGCAGTTTGAGTCGATTCGGGGTTTCTTCGGCGTGGTGGCTGTTTCGAACGAAGTGGCCGAAGTCATCCGCTTGACTGGGCTGACGAAGATGCTGCTGGCCGATCGACCTCGACTGCGTGGGTCAACCAGTACCCATTCCGATACGATCCAGGCACCGTTTCGCGTGGCGGCTCAGGTCGGGATGACGTATGAGGTGTATGACATCCACCCGGAAGCAACGCTGACCTGTGAAGTCATTGGCGATCCCGCCCCCTTGTCGCGCGACGTCTTTCGACCAGAACAATGCCGGCTCGTTGACTACCCCACGACGACGCTGGGACTTGGCTTGGGAGCCTTCGGTCGCGACTTCGCGGATTGCACGGATCGGTTTGGCGAATTCCTGTCGGTCGGCGGAGCGGCGGCCCAACAGCCGACGAATGCGACGGGCAAACCCGATTTCCAGCGGGTCATCGGAGAATTTGTCCCCAACGTGCAGATGCTGTATGGATTGAAGTGCGTCGGTGACTTCTCTCAACTGGTCCGGTTCGACCGGATCTCCGCCGACGGCCGATTGCGGCTGTCTGCGATGGCCGATCAGTTTTTGAAGTTGGCCAATACGGATCTCGCAGCGATGGTCATACTGGCTGAATCTGCGGGCCTGATCGGTGCGAGTTTGCGGCGTTCGCCAGCATCCGCGAGCGGCACGTCATCGCGGCTCGCCCATCCCGAGATTCGCCGCTGGCTGTCGTTCACTCCAGAACAAGCCTACTCACACTCGTTGGCACTGGTTGTGGGAGTTGTTTCGCGCGGCACACCGACGCGGAATGCGGGGCCTCTCGCACCGCTGCTCCGCCCACTCGCCACGAACTCGAACCTGCAGGGCCATTTCCATGCAGTAGTATTTTCGTACCGTCCGTTCAAGAAGCGCAAACTCGAATTGAATGATACTGTTTCTGCGTTGTTTGAAAATGAAGATCTGCAAGCGGTGCTGCACCTGCTCCACGACGACCGCGAAATCACCGGAGGTGGCGAGAGCGAATTTGTCGGCGGAGCATGCTGGGTCGGACCGATTGCCAGTGTGACGAAGTAATGCGTTAGAGAAAGAACACCAATGACGTTGTTAGTGGGCTCGTTCACGATGGGATTGATCCTGTCGCTGCTGGCATTGGGGGTGCTGATCAGTTTCCGCATCCTGGCGTTTCGCGATCTGACTGTTGATGGTTCAATCGCTCTGGGTGGTGCCACGGCTGCGGCGTTGCTGTCGGCCGGGTGGAACCCCTGGCTGGCAACCGGGGCGGCGTGTCTGGCAGGTGCACTGGCCGGGACAGCCACGGGTGTACTCGCGACCCGCTGTCAGATTAATGGCCTGCTGGCTGGCATCCTGGTGATGACGGCACTTTATTCCGTCAATTTGCGCGTGATGGGGAAAAGCAATCTCCCGCTGATGAAGGAGCAAACCATCGTCACGCTGGCTCAAAGTTGCGCCTCCCCCGATGCCCGCTTGAGTTTTTCCAGATGGGAAGTACCGGTGCAAGACTTGTACGTGGTGGTAGTAATCGCCGTCATAATTCTGCTGATTGCCAGCGGGATGTACGCCTTCTTTAAGACTGACCTCGGACTGGCGATGCGGGCGACCGGCGACAACGAACAGATGATCCGCGCGCTCGGCATTGAAGTCGGGTGGATGACAACGTTTGGCCTGGCGCTCTCCAACGGCCTGGTAGCTCTGGCCGGTGCATTGCTGGTTCAGTACCAGGGATTCGCAGACGTGCAGATGGGAATCGGGATGGTCGTCTGGGGATTCGCAAGCGTCATCATCGGCGAGTCGCTGGTGGGATCCAGGCAGGTCGGCTATCTGCTCGTCGGCGCGGTGATGGGCTCGATCCTGTTTCGACTCCTGGTGGCGATCGCGCTGCGCTGGGGATTGAATCCGAACGACCTGAAGCTCGTCACGGCATTGTTCGTCTTCGCGGCACTCGTGTTGCCGGGAACAATTGCGACGCTGAAAAATCGATTGGCAACAGCAAAACAATCCAGCTCGTACGAAAGCCGATAATGCTCGATATCGAGAACATTAAGAAGACGTTTCATGCAGGGACTCCCAACGAAGTGCGCGCGTTGCAGGGAGTTGATCTGCGAATCGACGCTGGCTCGTTTGTGATCGTGATTGGGACCAATGGTTCTGGTAAATCGACGCTGCTCAATGCAGTCGCAGGCTCGTTTTTTGTCGATACCGGTCGGCTGAAGATCAATGGTCAAGATGTGACTCACTGGCCCGAGTATCGGCGGGCGAAGTTCATTGGCCGAGTCTTTCAGAACCCATTCACCGGCACCGCCCCGTCTATGACAATCGCCGAGAACCTGTCCCTGGCGGCCCAGCGTGGCCGTATGCGGGGATTGGGCTGGGCACTGTCAGCGTCCGCCAGGAATGACCTGTATGAACGTGTTCGCGCGATGGGGTTGGGGCTCGAAGATCGGCTCGATAATGCCATCGGCAGTCTTTCGGGAGGGCAGCGGCAGTCTCTGACGTTGCTGATGTCTGGCCTGCTGAAGCCGGATCTGCTACTGCTGGATGAACACACCGCGGCACTCGATCCGAAGAGTGCGGACCAGGTGATTCACCTCACCGAAGAACTGATCCGCCGAGATCACCTGACGACGATGATGGTCACGCACTCGATGCACCAGGCTGCAAATTTGGGAGACCGCTTGATCATGATGGTCCGCGGCCGCATCGCCTGTGACATCCAGGGAGTTGAGAAACAGCGACTGAAGCCCGAAGACTTGCTCGCCCGTTTCGAAGAGCTTCGTCGCGAAGAACAACTCGACGAGACCGCTGCGGTGATGCTGGAGCGACAGTACGTGTAGATTCCTCGGGAGCCACGCTAAGCCGTTAGCCGTCTTGCAACGCTTACAGCACAGGTAAGAAAGTTTTGGCCACAGATTGACACGGATGAAACACGGATTAAGACCCTTTGATTACGATGGATTTGCATGGCAAGTCGTGCTTGTGCGAACGTGATTTGTCAATTCCTGTCAGCTCGCAGAGCTGTTCTAATCCGTGTTTCATCCGTGTCAATCTGTGGCTATATCCTCTTCCTCATCCCTTCCTCACTTCTTGAGTGCTGTCTCGACGAACTCGAACAATGCCTTCGTGGCCGGATCGTCGGGCACGCCGAGGTTGTCGTTGATCTTGTTGTGAGTGGTTTCTTTGCCGCCGAAGACGGTGACGGGGATGCTTGCTTCTTTCAGCACTGTGGCAAGACGCTGGGCTTGAGCACTCGTGTCGGGATGCTCGGCAACGTGAATGATCAGGAATGGTGGGATGCCTTTGTCCTTGGCCACGTGCGTCACGGCGGAGTAGTCACGATGCTTGGCGGGGTCGTTGCCGAACTTCTCGCGGTGACCGAATTTCGCTTGCGGCTGACCGTGGACTCGACGGCGAGTCTCCGCCGTTTCGATGATGGCTGGTACGTCGTACGTGTCGCCATCCACAGGAACGCAGCCCTTGATGATGGCCAGCGACAGCCCCTCGGCCTGCAGATAGCGTTCATCGATACTGATTAACGCCGCGAGCTGTGCACCCGCGGAATGGCCCATGACGAGGATTCGATTCGGATCGCCACCATATTCGGCAATATGGTCATGGACCCAGTGCATCGATTTGGCGATGTCACGGAAGATGGTCTCCATCTCCACATTCGGCAGCAGGCGGTAGTTGGTCGAGACAAATACGAATCCCTTCTCGACAAACACCTGAGACTTCGGTTGGATGCCGCCCGACTTGTCCCCCGCCTGCCAGCCGCCGCCATGAATCCAGAAGACCACTGGCAGGTTCTTCGCATCCTTCGGGGAATGAACATCAAGGACCTGCCGTTCGAGAGCAGGCGAGGCGTACGGGATATCACGTTTGACTTCCTGTCCTTGAGCCTCGGACAACAGAGCAACGATAATCAGCAAGCACCAGAGGTATTTCATAGGAGTCATCCTTACCCTTCTATTTAGAATTCTCCGACGGTTTCCCCGCCATTGATAGAAATCAGGGCCCGACGTGTTTCACGCGCGAGTTTTTCTGTCAGAAGATATCGTATGGAGCCGTCGACAAGCAACGCGTGTTCGCCTTCCGAATGTGCATGTTTTATTTTGGGTGCCAAGCTCAGTACCTGGGCCAGAACCTCGTCGACATCGGTCGGAGTCATCCAAGGAACGGCACGCGCAGGCTCCACTTCGATCACCATGATAGTTTGACTTGTTCCGTCAGCAATTTCCGCCAATCTCCGGGGCTTCGTGGGATGAAAACACGCTGTGGTTCCGACAAGTGCCAGATAGTTGGTGCAATTCGTCAGACCATCACTTTCGGGGCATGCATACACTGGGATCCGGGTCTTAAAAGCCACTTCATTCGCCGGATCGTTCCAGGGTTTTGACAAGTCGATCTGATTATAAAGGGGGGCTTGATCCACAAACGGCAGGATCAATGTCCGCCAACTGTGCAGCGGTTTGCCGTCGGCATCGACCGTATAAGCAGGAGGCAACGCCCCGTATGCGTCTGCATAGTTGTGCAGCGCCAAGCCAATTTGCTTGAGGTTGTTCTTGCATTGTGATCGGAAAGCAGCGGGTCCGGCTCGGCGAACTGCTGGTAACATGAATGCGGCCACGATGCCGATGCAGGCGAGGACCACCACTACCTGGATGATGATTACCAATGGTCCCTTCTTCGGCTTTGGGATGTCACTGAGAAAATCCGAACCAGTATCAGGATGATCGGTCATAGAACTGACTCCAGGCACGCCACGCGGGAAATGATTGGCGATGAGACAAACGTCGATCTTACACCTGCGTGACGGCCGCTGCTACTTGTGAAACGAAATGCCCCCAATCGGATCAGGCGCCTCTCCAGAGGTTGGAAACCGATCCACGCTGGGCTATACTTGGGATCGCGCTCAGGAAATTCTTTTTCGCTACGTGGCCCCCGCTTGCGGAGTCGTCTGAATGTGCGGCATCGTTGGTTTCATGGTCAAGAACCGCGCCTTGAGTGCGTCGCTGGGAGAATACGTCGTCCCGATGCTGAACTGCATGGGCGACCGCGGTCCCGATTCCGCCGGGCTCGCCTTGTTCTCCGCGGCCCTGCCTGAAGTCGTGCGGCGCTTCAGCTTGTATGCCGCGGATCGAGAATATCCCTGGTCGACATTGGCCGGTGCCTGGCGGGAAGAGGGTGGCGTTCAACTGGAAGTCCACGCCGTCGAGAACCACGCGGCATTCCATTCTCACGCGCCTCCGGAACACTTTCGAGCGTGGTTGAAAGCACATTACCCCGCCGTGCATCTGCTGTCGATCGGCCGGTCGATCGACGTTTTCAAGGACGAAGGACATCCCGAAGAAATCAGTCGGCGCTACAATTTTCTGAAGATGCACGGGACGCATTGTGTGGGCCATACACGCATGGCCACCGAATCGGCCGTCTCTCCGGCACATGCTCATCCCTTCACGGCAGGTGAGGATTTCTGCCTGGTGCATAACGGTTCGCTGTCGAATCCCTACAGTATCCGCCGCAAGCTGGAACGGCTGGGGATTGTCTTCGAGACCGACAACGACACGGAAGCCGCCTGCCGGTTCCTCGAATGGCGCATGCGCGAGGGCGATACACTGGAACAAGCCCTGCAACTGGCCTTTGTTGAATTGGATGGTTTTTACACGTTGTTGATGGCGACATCCGAACAACTGGTCCTGGTCCGCGATGCCTTCGCCTGCAAGCCTGCGGTTGTGGCCGAAACCGATGATTATGTTGCCATCAGTTCCGAATACCGAGCCCTGGCTCACCTGCCCGGAATCAACCAAGCCCGCATCTTCGAACCCCTGCCCGAGCGAATCTACTCATGGAACGTCTCTCAGAGCGTCTGATCCAGTTCGATCTGGCTCAGACCTCCGTCCGCGAATTGAACGCCTACCTGCATGCTGAACTGCCGGCACTCCCGGCAGCTAGCGGCATTCCACGGATCGCCATTGCCAACCCCAACGGACAGCACAACATTGCCGTCGGCATCACCGTTCCCGCCCGGATCGAGATTCAGGGCAATGCCGGTTACTTTGTCGGTGGCATGAATCAACTGGCCGACATCACTGTTGACGGTCACGCGGGGTGGAGCGTCGCGGAAAACATCATGTCAGGCAGTGTCCGAATTCGTGGCAGTGCGTCGGAATGCGTGGCCGCGTCGGGCCATGGCGGACTGGTTGTCATTGAAGGTGACGCGTCGTCGCGCTGCGGTATCTCGATGAAGGGTTGCGACATCGTCGTGGGCGGCGATGTCGGTCACATGTCGGCCTTCATGGCTCAGGCTGGTTCGCTGGTGATTTGTGGTGATGCCGGACAAGGTCTGGGTGATTCGTTGTATGAAGCAGTTATCTACGTCCGCGGCGCCATTCACGGCTTAGGGACCGATGCCCAGGAAGAACCGCTGACTGCCGAAGACTTGGAATGCTTGGGAAGACTGTTGCAGCAAACTGGATTCAATTATGAGCCGCGGCAGTTCAAGCGAGTTGCCTCGGCACGATCTCTCTACCATTGGCACGTCGACGCTGGAGCGAAATACTAATTTCACATGAGCACTCATCCGAATCCTGCCAACGCTCCCGGTGACTCGTCTCCGCCGATTAATTCGCTTGAAGAGAGCGCGACGTTTGATCGACACGTGTTGAGTTACATTCAACGGGCTGCCGAGAATGGACTCTATGACATCCGCGGCCTGGGAGCCAAACGCCGTTTGCCGACGTTCGACGATCTCGTGTTTCTGACCGCGTCGGCGTCTCGCTATCCCCTCGAAGGCTACCGCGAACGGTGTCTGACTAAGACGGTCCTGGGGACGCGATTTGCCAAGCGGCCGATCGAGCTGGAAACGCCCGTCACGATCGCTGGCATGAGCTTCGGTGCATTATCTGCGAATACCAAAGAAGCTCTCGGACGCGCGGCCACGGAATCGGGGACGTCCACTACGACGGGTGACGGCGGCATGACTCCCGAGGAACGCAAGTCATCCAAGACGCTCGTCTATCAGTGCCTGCCCTCACGGTATGGATTCAACCCCGATGATCTGCGCAAGGCCGACGCAATTGAACTGGTCATTGGCCAAGGCGCCAAACCAGGCGGCGGTGGGATGTTACTGGGCCAGAAGATCAGTCCGCGCGTTGCGAAAATGCGGACTTTACCCGAGGGGATCGATCAGCGTTCCGCCTGCCGGCATCCCGACTGGACCGGCCCCGATGACCTGACGATCAAAATCAATGAACTGCGCGAAATCACCGACTGGCAGATCCCGATCTACGTCAAGATGGGGGCCACTCGTGTTCGCGAAGACGTCAAACTGGCGATCAAGGCGGGTGCGGATGTCGTGGTAATTGACGGCATGCAGGGAGGGACCGCTGCGACGCAGCAGGTCTTTATCGAGCATGCGGGAATCCCGACCTTGGCCGCGTTGCCACTCGCCGTCGAAGCTCTCGAAGAGATGAACGTCTTTGGTGAAGTGCAATTGATCATCTCCGGAGGTATCCGTAGCGGAGCCGACGTCGCTAAGGCCCTTGCCCTGGGAGCCGACGCAGTCGCCATCGGTCAGGCTGTGTTGATGGCTCTCGGCTGCAACAGCGAGACCTATCACCAGGACGGCCAGCAGATTTCGACCGTCGAGGACTACCACGCCCTCGGCACGGCGGCCGGGTATTGTCATCACTGCCACACCGGACGCTGTCCCGTTGGCATCACAACTCAATCACCCGATCTGGAAACGCGGCTCACACCCGAATGGGGTGCGCGGCGACTGAAGAATTACCTGCAAGTTCTCAATATGGAAGTGGCGACGCTCGCCCGAGCCTGCGGGAAGTCGAACGTCCATCACCTGGAACGAGAAGATTTGGTGGCATTGACGATCGAGGCTGCGGCGATGGCTAAGGTGCCGTTGGCAGGGACGAACTGGATACCAGGAAAGACGCCGATGTAGAAAACGAAATCCAGACGGGAGATTGCAAATGGTTGATCGAGAGCAAGTTCGAGCCCAGATGGCACAGGACGGGATTGAGTACATCGTTGTTCAATTCGTCGACATCCACGGAGCCGCTAAGGCGAAGCTGGTGCCCGTCCACTGTTTCGACGACATGATTGACAGTGGTGCCGGGTTCGCCGGTGGAGCCGTCAGTGGTGTCGGGCAGGGGCCTCACTCCCATGACCTGATGGCCCGGATTGATATCAGTACCTATACGCCTCTGGCATGGTTACCCAATACCGCTCGGTTCGCCGCGGATCTGTTTGTGGATGGATTGCCGCATCCCTGTTGTCCGCGAACTAATCTGAAACGAGTCCTGCGCGACGCTGCGGACGAAGGGTTCATCTTCAATGTCGGCATGGAACCCGAATTCTTTCTCGTCACGCGCGAGCCCAACGGATCAATCAAACCGTGGAATCCCGACGCTGTCGATGCACTGCGAAAACCCTGCTATGACTTTCGGTCGATGTCCCCCGCGATGGCCTACCTGCAGGAATTGACCGGGGCGTTGAATGCCTTGGGCTGGAATGCCTACCAGGCCGATCACGAAGATGCAAACGGGCAGTATGAAGTGAATTTTCAATATGCCGATGCCCTGATCACCGCCGACCGAGTCACCTTCTTCCGGATGATTTCCTCGCAATTGGCGAAGAAGTACGGAGCCATTGCGACGCACATGGCCAAACCGATGGCCGATCAGACGGGCAGCGGCCTGCACGTCCATTTTCATGTGGCCGACCGGGCCACGGGTCAGAACGTGTTTCTCAACAAGTCCGATCCGCAGGGACTGGGGCTGTCGCAGCAGGCCTACCATTTTCTCGGCGGCATTTTGACTCATGCCCGGGCGCTGTGCGCCGTGACCAGTCCAACAGTGAACTGCTATAAGCGGCTGCAGGTCGGAGCCGGGTTGACGTCAACTCGCTCGGGATTTACCTGGGTGCCGGCTTTCGTGAGCTACGGCGACAACAACCGCACCCAGATGATCCGGACCGCCGGTCCAGGCCACTGCGAAGACCGGACAGTGTCGGCCGGCTGCAATCCTTACCTGGCTTTGGCGGCCTATATGGCAGCGGGGTTGGACGGCATCCGCCGCAAGCTGGATCCCGGTCCGGCGAACTTTACCAATCTCTACGAAAAGTCATTGGCTGAAATCCGCGATCAGGGAATCCGCATGCTGCCGCAATCGCTCAGCGAGGCGTTGAGTGAGTTGCGAGCAGACTCGGTCGTGATGTCCGGCTTGGGTGAAATTGCTCCCGAGTTCCTAGCTTGGAAGGATCGCGAGTGGGCGTCGTACGATCGTCAGGTGACCTCGTGGGAGATCGATAATTATCTGACCGCCCTGTAGTTGTAATTCAGCAGGCTGCTTCCTTCACAATGTCGAGGAGAGGTTTGGCCTGAATTACATGTTGGTTCCTAACACAGTTTGATTATGGCAGAAAAATGTGATGGCAGAAAAATGAAAGAAGAACTTTACGGCCACATTGACCAACGTCCTATTTTTCTGCCACCGCATTTTTCTGCCATAATCTCCTGCATGTCCTGATCACCTCGATCATTTTTCCGGCGTCCTGTTGCGCATACTTTTCTACAAAGATATCATCACATGCAACATTACGATGCGATCGTATTAGGTGTCGGCGGAGTGGGTAGTGCTGCACTGTATCATTATGCGAAGCGTGGCCTGAAAGTCGTCGGCCTGGACCGTTTCCCTACGGCTCACGAATTCGGCAGCTCTCACGGTCAGACTCGGCTGATCCGGCAGGCCTATTTCGAGCACCCCGACTATGTGCCGATGCTGAAGCGAGCCTACTCGCTGTGGGCGGATCTCAGCGAGCGCTGCGGCCAACAACTCTATCGTGAGGTCGGTGTCTTGCAGGCGGGGCCAGCCAATGGCCGAATCCTGCCCGGTGTCCTGGCCAGCGCGAAGCAACACAACCTCGAAGTCGACCAGATGACGGCGAAGGAAGTCGGCCAGCGATTTCCGGGATTTGTTCTGCCTGATTCGCTCGCTGCGGTCTTCGAGCGGCGAGCGGGGTTCTTGTTTGTGGAAGACTGTATCAAAGCGCACACGGCACTCGCCTTGCAGGCCGGGGCCGTCCTGCACACAGGCGAAACAGTGAAAAGCTGGTCGGCCACTCCGAATCGGGTCGAAGTTCAAACCGACAAAGAAACCTACACGGCATCGCACCTGGTGATTACCGCAGGATCGTGGGCTTCTGATTTCATCGGCAGCCTGGGGATTCGTCTCGAAGTTGTGCGGAAGTCGCTGTATTGGTTCGAGACCAACTCGGACGTCTATCAGGCCGACCGCGGTAGCCCAGGTTTCATCATCGAAACGCCGGCCGGCAACTTCTATGGATTTCCTCAGATCAATGATTTGGGAGTCAAATCGGCCGAGCATTCCGGCGGACTGCCTGTGCCGGATCCACTGCATGTGGACCGTGCCGAGGATGCCGTCGAAACCGCACGTGTTCTCGACTTCTTGCGAGACTATCTGCCGCAGGTTTCAACTCGGTGTTCCAAATTTGACACCTGTCTTTACACGTTGTCGCCCGACCGCAACTTCGTGGTCGATCAGCATCCCGAACATCCGCACGTCGCATTTGCCGCCGGACTGTCTGGCCACGGGTTCAAATTCGCCAACGTCTTGGGGGAAGTCCTGACTGAACTCTCGCTCGGCCTGCCGCCATCGTCCCCGGTTGGGTTTTTGTCGAGTAAACGTCCAGAGTTGCAGGGTTAGGAAACACGAATCTTCCCCGAAAAAATCGATCTCTTTCTCTGGCGGATCTGGGGCCTTGTCCTCTCATTGGCTGACCCTGAAAGAGTCTCGTAATTGACGATGGCTTGGCTGCAACATTCCGTTCGTGCATCGCTGCGCTCCGTCGGGCTGGAAAGCCTAATGTACGAAGTATATGCGGCAAATCATCGGAAATGACTGATGGGTCAAGATGCTTCGGTTTCGTGGTCGATGGATAATCATTCGGGACAATCGATTCCATCGCTAAGACCGATCCAATCAGTGATTTCGGAATAATCCTTGCTATGGCTTTGTCGTCAGTGGTTGTTGCCGTTTCGCTTGGGTGCCTGAAAATGGGGCTTAGAATCATAAGGTAGGCTAGATGCGTCATCCGTGAATGTTGATTCGCGGATTCAATTTGGTGGAATTTTCAAACCAAGCGACGCATTTTCTTCATTCATGGACACATCCGCACGACAAGTTGGATCTTGCCGCGCCTGCCTGATTCTCTGGGCATGGTGGATGGTCTTGTGTGTCGGTAGCCCAACGTCATTTGCCCAGACTACGAAGTCGATTGGAAGTGCCGGTCGTACGCGAGTTCAGTCCGTCCGGGCTCAGACGGGAGAAAACGTCGAGGGCCCGTTTCTGGAAGGTCCGGCCACCACTTTTCCCGAATCTCCGCAGATGGAAGCAGAGTCGATCGAAGCGCTCGCCGAGCCCTCTGTCGAAACGCCGTCGCGCTGGAACTGGGCTCCCCATCGGCGTGAAGCGCTGCCTCCCAATTACTGGATCATCAGTTTTCGCAACTGTCCTCAGTCGGGCAGTCCGTGCAGTGCGGATCAATGCACCGAGTACCATTATTTCGGACCATCGGGCGTGACCGGTCGCCGGCCGCCGGAAGAGTTCTATGCCTCTCTGCGGGCCGATATCCCTGTCTGCATGATGGTCCACGGTAGCCTGGTTCGCTGGGAACAGATGCGGGACGAGGGCCACCAGACCTATGAATGGCTCAAGCGGGCGGCACCGGACACTCCGTTTCAAATGGTGTTCGTGACGTGGCCCAGCGAGCGGTTGATTCTGCCCGTACCGCCGGTCGACTTTTCGCTCCTGGGGATGCAAAGTTCATACAACGGTTTGTATCTGTCACGAGTGCTCTCGAAGATTCCGTCAGATATTTCCGTCAGTATGATCGGCCACAGTCATGGTGCCCGGTTGGTGGCGTCGGGATTGCATCTGGTCGGTGGCGGCGAGCTCAATGGCTTTCGCCTGAAGCCGCGGCAAACTCCCTGGCCCCGGCTGCGAGCGGTCATGGCGGCAGCAGCTTTCGACCATCATTGGCTGGATCCCAACGAACGTTATAGCCACGCATTTGTAAACACCGAAAGCCTGTTGAACTTCCGCAATCGTGATGATTTCGCCCTGCGAATGTATCCGGTCCGATTACCACTGGGACGCGAGTCGCTGGGACGAGTCGGTTTCAGTTGGGGCGATCAGCGAGTATTGGGACCGAACTATGACAAGGTCCGTGACGTAGAAGTCACGTCGGTGCTGGGACTGCGGCACATCTGGCCGTGGTTTTACAACCAGCCCCAGATTGGCGAGTTGTTGACGCCATACCTCTTTTTCCAGGATGACGTGCCGCAGAAGATCACGTTGAAGCCGGAGACCTGGTGGCCGTTTGGCCCCGCTCCGCGTACGGTCGCGACCAGAAAGCCCCAGGCCGGACGATCTCCATCAGGAACCGCCCAGTTGGTACGCGGCAATCAGCCGGTCAACCACGCTGTGGCGAAAGAGCGGGAAACGGTGATCGACAGCGAGACCGGCCGCGCGACGGTGATGCCTTCGGCCGCTCGAGCCTTCGGCAATCCATTATCCCGCACGCCCCGCAAATGAACCGCCCGAAGTTGCGGCGCCGGGAATTCTGTCTGAATGTTCAGTCGATCCAGAGTGAAGTGTTGCCGAATGCCCGGATTCGCGTTAATTTCGCGTGATATCTGCGGTTCTCTTTCGCCTGATTCTCGTCGGGCTGATTCGGACGCACTCCATTTCTAAAGGGCCACAACACATGAAGACGGCTACCTTAAACAAGGTCTGTTTTGCGATTTGCATCACCTGCATCATGGTGGGCGTCTTACTGGGAATGATCATGGTGTGGACTCCCGGTATTAACGAGACCTTGTGGAGATTGATGGCGACAGTGGGGATCGTATTTCTGGGGGCATCGGCCACCTTAACGGTCAGTCGCACGTACATGGGCCCTCAGGGCGATCTGTCACAAGGGAAGTGAATCCCCACGACGTGAAGTTCATCACTCGACAGGAGAATCAGATGAAGTCCAACATGATTTCGACTGGGATCTTCTGGTCGGTGGCCTGCTCCTTCCTGACGTTCCCGCTGGGTGTGTTGATTTGCAGTTTCTGGCAACCCGGTTCCCCTCGGGAAAACATTCTGGAAGTGCTGGGCGTATGCGTCCTGCTGGTCGTCCCTCTGTTGTTGATCGGAGGCATCGTTCCCATTGCTGCCATTGGTGCGGCGGCCGGTCAACTGAGTAAGAGGAAATGCATTTCAAATCCCAAGCGTGCGAGCCTGTGCTGTGTTGGGCTGGCATTCCTTGGCGATCTGGTGTTCGTCCTCCTGGTGCTGGCGTCTGGGATTCTTAAGGGACTGTTTTATATGCCCTGAGCGGAGATCCTCATACCTGATAAATCCGATGGCATTGGCGAACATGATTGAAACACTCTACGTGATCTTGATCATTACCTTCGTGCTGTCGCCGTTTGCCGGAATATTGGCACTCATCATCGGGTGGAATATCTGGTTTCGTCGCCAGGAAGAACGGCGTGCCACCGCAATCGAGACACTCGCGAGTCAACTGGGGCTGGCGTTCCACGCGTACGGTGATCAGGATCTGTTGACGACGCTAGGCCACTGTTCCCTGTTGTCGCACTGTCGCGAGAAAACGGTCAAGAACGTATTTCAGGGCCGGACCGACCACGTTCAATATGACGTCTTCGATTTTCAGTACGTCGTCGGAATTGGCGGCAATAGACGCACCTATCGCAGGACCATGATCGCCTTCCACTCGAAGGAATTGCGGTTACCAGACTTTGCACTGCGCCCGGAGGATCTCGGTGATACAATCACCAAAGCCTTTGGCTATCAAGATATCAACTTCGAATCCCACCCGATCTTTTCGAAAGCGTTCGTCCTGAGGGGCAGCGAAGAGGCCCGTATCCGAGCGACGTTCGCTCCCGACGTGCTCTCGTTTTTTGAGCAGCATACCGAAGTGTGCGTCGAACGCTGCGGCGACCGGTTGATCGTGTACTATCGGGATCGAGTCCGTCTGGAACTGGATCAGTTTCAGCCCTTCATAGACCTGGGTTTCAAGGTCTACGGCGTGTTTCGCAATCGGCCTTAGCCGTTGTCGTTCCAATAGAAGTTCGGTCAGATGAACATCGATCTCCCATTAGTCGCAACGCCCCTCTCGAAACGTGTGCGATGGTTGGCGTGCGTGACAACAGTGCTCGCACTGACGCCGCTGTTGGCACTCCTGCTGAGTGGTTTGTTTGAGTTGGTGTTTCCCCCGAAGGGGCACAATCCCTGGCTGTCGGGCGGCAGTTGGTGGGGAAATTTCTTAATGGTCCTGGTGATTACCGCACCCGCTCACATTCCTTACCTGACGATACTTGGCGCGACCGCATGGGGACTGTTTCGGCAGAATCCGTGGGCCATCAGCATCGCATTGATTCTCTCGCCGCTCGCTGCGATCTTTTCGCTATTCGCCTGGGCGGCAGTCGTCATCTGCGTTTATGCATGGCTCGTCAAAGGGATTACGGATTCCAACATTAACTTTTCAGTTCTCTTCTGCGGTCCGATCGCAATCCTGCTGACAACCTATTGCGTCACTGCAGTATTGGTCGAAGTTGAGCGGCGCCGATGTCCAAGCTGCAAAGACAACTCGCTCAGCCACTGACGCTCTTTTGCCACACCGAAAGAGGTACCCGCAACTGGATTTGTTAGAGGTTCTAAGCCAGCTCCGGCACGTCAATTAGCTTACGCCTGAATCACTTCCCGCAATCGCGGTCCACAATTTCAGAATCTCAGGATCGAGTTTGGAAATTCCCACGACCCCGCCGGCGATCCAGATGGGCTCTTCGTACGCGAGCGTCTGCATTTGATCGCATTTTTCCAGCGGCAGCTTCGCCAGATCCTTGAGCACCTTCTTAAAATATTCGGGATTCCGGGCGGTCACGGCAAAGCGCGGCCGCTGTTCGTCGTCCCATTCTTCCGGACGGAACAGGATGAAGGGCTTGTTCTGACTCACGGCAACCTGGATTTCCCAACCCAGAATGGTGATCTCCGACAGGACAGTATGATTCGGAATTTCGACCTGACGTGCCGCCACCACGGACGAATTACTTTTGTAAGTCTCAAACATGGAATGTTCCTTCAGTATTTGCCTCGTTTTGCATCCGCTGCGAGTTCTTGCTGATTTCTGACCTGCCCCTGAAATTCAAAAGGAGTCTGTCAGCGTGTGAGTGTAAGATAAACGCAAGTTTTCAAAAAGTGTATTCCGATTTCGCCTGCATTCAATGAGCCCGCCCGGCAGAGTTGACGTGAGGCAATTTGCCTGTCGCTTCCGCAGGCAACTGGAGACTGAAAAGGTTACGCGCTCATTCATTGAGGAACTGAAATGTCAACAACTGTCCTTCCCAGGAAACGCACCCTGTCTCGCCGAAAACGGCTGCTGTTCCAATTCCTGGTCCTGGTCGCCGCCTATGGTCTGATGGAGCTTGTCGCATTTGTTTATCTGACATTCGGTGATCGATATCTGCTGAAATACCGACATCATGTGGCCCAGGGTGATCCGTTTTCGCGTCCCGGCTTCGAAGGTTTTCCGATGATGATTCATCCTTACATTGGAACTGTCTTTCAACCCAAGGAGCAGGTGTCGACAAGTCCTGGAGCCATCGCGATTAATCAATATGGTTTTCAGGACTCGCAATCCCCGATCCGGAAACGCGGACACGAGCGGGTGATCGTGGGTCTCCTGGGCGGTTCCGTCGCGCGACAAATGGGGCGGAACGCCACGGATCTACTTCAGCGTGAGTTATCTCAGATCCCGAACTTCCGAGGGAGATCCATTGAATTCGTCCGGCTGGCGATCGATGGCAATAAGCAACCTCAGCACCTCATGACCATGAACTACCTGCTGTCGCAGGGGGCCGAATTTGACATCCTGATCAATCTCGATGGCGTCAATGAGATTGCACTGCCAGGGATGGACAACGTGCCGTTTGGTGTCTCAGTGGCCTATCCGCGAAAGTGGCAACATATCACTTCGTTTGCGACCAGCGTCGAGTCAACGCGGTTGATTGGACTGGTGACCTACTTACGCGTCGAGCAACGCAACTCTGCACGCTGGTTTGATACTTCACCCGTGTCCTATTCGCCGACGGCGGCCCTGTTTTGGGGTTGGCGGAATGATCGGTTTGATGGTCTGATCAACAAGAATCTGGTGCGGATTTCGGAACAGCGCTCCAAGGATATGTCCTATTGCAGCTCCGGCCCGCACGAGAAGTATGAGTCTGATCAGCAACTACTCGCCCATTGCGTCGACATTTGGTCGCGTTCCTCGGTCTTGCTGCATCAATTATGTGCCGCGAGTCAGATCCGCTACTTTCATTTCCTGCAGCCGAACCAGCATTTACCAGGGTCAAAACAGATTAGTCCAGACGAGCGTCTACTACGGTTCGAATCCAGCCGTTTTGCCCAGGCGGTCAAGCTGGGCTATCCCTTGATGCGAGCCAGAGCTGCGGACCTTGCTCGCGCAGGCGTCGTCTTTACGGATCTCACTCAAGTTTTTTTCGATCATCCGGAACCGATTTACAGGGACGACTGTTGCCACGTTTCAGAACAGGGCGACCAGATCATGGCCACCGCTATTGGCAGGCGGATTAGAGAGTGGTACGAAGCAGAGGAAAAGGTGCCCTAGGCTGCCCTGACCGCTTCAGCCGCCAGCCAGACCTTGTCCATCCAGTCCGCGTCGTGCGGTGAAATCACCAGCACTTCAAACCCGTGAGTTTCCCCCTCCATTCGCACACCCTCACTGTCATCGACATGCAGCGCCATGCCAAACGCACGCGGATTCTTGCTGGGTGAGCGATGAGTGGGCGAGCGACAGAAGTTTGCTTCGTGGACGTCTTGATTGATGATTCCGGCAACCTGAATCCCATGCCACCACAGCCAGCGACGAATGTAAGCAACCCGCCGCCGCGATGTCGTGTAGATCCACACTTCCCAACCACTGGCCTGGAGTCGAGATATCAGGGCCCTGGCTCCCAACCGTAGCGGTTCGTTGCCGGAGAAGATCCGCTTGTACCACGGTAAACGCGGCTCACTGGGAAAGTTCGGCCCATAGCAGATCAGCGTGTCGTCAAGGTCGAACGAGATCCGCATCGCGTGACCTTCATAAGGGACTAAAAGCTGATTGGGCGATTGGGGTTGAGATTTGGACATTGCGCTTCGAGGCGTGAGAGCGCCTGGTAAGTAACGCGAGTATTACCCACCCACAGATACTCCAGGTGCTGGAGTCGGCCTAGCAGCGGCAATCCCGTATCGGTCACTTGAGTCTGACCGAGATGCAGCCAGACCAACCCTTTCATATGCGACAAGATCTCCAAGCCGTCATCATCAATTTGCGTATTGACCAGGCTCAGGCCCTTGAGTTTCGGACAGTTTGCCAGAGATCTCAGACCGCCATTGGAAATGCGCGTGTCACTAAGAGTCAGTCCAGCCAATTCAGGCCACTTCGTCAGGAGCTGCAAATGGTCATCCAAAACTCTGGATCCCCCACAATCTACGGATTCAATGTTTCTGAAGCGAGCCGCTTCCACGAATGTCCGTGAAATCGCCGACGGCGATGTCTTGGGTCCGATTTTGATTCTCCGTGGTTCAGCATCCAATCGATTCAGAAATTCACTCACTACTTCCCAGGGATACCTGCGCACGGGAGCGAATCGTCTCGCTCTCTCCCAGGTTGTCGTGTCAACGTCTACTCCCCGCACCCAAAGGGACAGCCTCCACACCGCTCGCGGGTACCGCGTCGCCATCCCCGCGATCAACAGACTCAAGACGCCCACACTCCCCAATACCCACCACGCCCATAGGCGGCGTTTCGTCCTGGTTGGCGTTTGTAGTGTGTTCAAGATCTATCCCCACAACTGTTGTTAGACCTTCTTCGCAATACTCTATCCAGTCGGCGGCTCACAGCGCAGGGTAAATACGGTGATCTCCGGCCGCACGTTGAATCGGACGTGTCGCAAATAGCCGAGTCCCCGGTTGATGTACAATCTTCGCCCATCATACAGATCAAACTCGCCACACGTGTAACGCTTATTCTTCACCGGCAACAGCGGCGGTGGCAGGAACGGTGGTTTGCACTGGCCGCCGTGTGTATGCCCTGCCAGGATCCAACCTTGATATGTCGACCACGCGGGCAAGTCCACGGCATCTGGATTGTGGCATAACACCACTGTCGGCTCGGCTGACGGTAGCAGATTGGACATCAACTTGGGGCCGAACTGTTGTGCCCACAAATCGTCGACGCCAATAATGCGCAGACCGGACACAGTCTTGGCGTCATTGCGGAGTACGCGGCAGCCGTGATCTTGCAGCACCTGGCAGATGTTTTCCGCCACGCGCGGGTTCGACCAGCCTGGTCCATAGTCGTGATTTCCCAGAATCCCGATCGTAGCCAACCGCGCGGGTTTGAGATTCGAATAGACTCGCTTGGCCTGCTCGAGCGGCGTTGATCCGTCGGAATTGGCGGAGATAAAGTCGCCGGTCAGAACCAGAAAATCTGGCTCCCATTGTTCGACCGCTTTGAAGGCTCGAATCAGGTAGCTATCGTTAACGATCGGTCCGACGTGGATGTCGCTGATTTGAATCAGCCGCCGCCCGTCGAGGTCCAGGGGCAGTCCGGCAATCGGCAAGTCGCGTGTGACGAACTCCAGCCAGTGCGGCTCGATGAAGTAGGTGTAACCGCCGAGTCCCACCGCCGTTGCCACGCTGCCGCCAGCAATGACCCTAAGCCACTGCCGCCGAGTCAGCTTGGGCCAGCGCCTGGGGATGGGCATGAGTGCTCCTTGCGGCCAGCAGCCCGGCTGCTCCGCAGCAGCCGGGCTGCTGGACTTGCCGTTTCACGAAACTTGTATGCGGATCGATTCCAGAATTCGCCGCACGCTTTGAAATGCTTCGGACTTCGGGATCTCGGCCGCGTGATGAAGTTCTTCTTGTAACGATCCCAGCAAATGTTCTTTCAGTTGCTGGCCGAGCCATTCCAGTCGATGCGTGGTGAATGCCGCGTGCAGTTTGCGAAAGTGAGCTTCGACTGCCCGCAGGCCGCTCGATGTACTGCTGAGCGCCGTCTCACCAGCGATGACGGCGCCCGTGCCTCCGGCAACATGCAGGACGACTTGCATCGCAGCATCGTGAGCGACTGGAGCAATGGCATCGCCCAGCGGGCCTCCACCCGCGAAGAACAGGGCGACCGAAGTGACCGGCCGAGCGGCTGCTGCCAGGCCGTCCAACTGCCGCAGAAAATCGAACATCTGCGGGCTGTCAGTCCGGAACGCCTGCATCTGCTGGGTGACCACTTCCTGCAACTCGGATTCCAGATGCAGTTGTTTGTGCGCGTCATTGATGCGTTGCAGGAGTTCTGAACGCTTCTCACCGGTAATCAAACGGGTGATACGCGGCCGCAGCAGATCGTTGCCGAGTTCCGACAACTGATACAGGCCATCAAACAGGTTCTCGATCGCGGTCAGGATGACTTCGTGTTCGGCTTGCTGGTACTGCTTGAGAGGATCGACTTCCGGACCGACGATTCGTTGTCGCGCCCAGCGGACTCCTTTCAGCAATCCATCTCCAAGGGTGTTGTAAAAGTCGTGGACGGACTTGGTCCACCCCTGCCGCTGGCTCCGCCACCAATTGCGAATTTCATTCACCAGCAACCGATTCGGAATGGCTGGCCAGTTCGAGATCCGGGCCAATTGGCGACTCGTCAGCAAGTCTGCGGCACTGCGGAACTCGCCACTCCGGATCTGCAGTTCGGACAAGTAGGCGGGAATCCCTTGCTGCGGATCAATGAGTTGCCGCAGCGAACCACGAAGGGTCCGAAACTTAATCGCCGAGAAGTGGAGCTGCGACAAGTCTTCCCGCAAATCGTGCGGAGATCCATTCGAACCGCCAGGTGTCGATTCCGGTTTGCCAGCCGCCAGGGGCCAGGTTCGCGGATAAAATGGCAACGCGTTCGATTCCGCCGCACGGCGATCGTTCGGCGCGACATAGACCGTCTCTGGCTGGATACCAGTTTCCCGCGTGAAGGTTTCCAGCCACAGCGGCCAGTAGGCTTCGTCTTCCGGTAGCAGGACCTGATTGAAGATGATGACAATCGCCTTGTCTTCCGCACTCGCTTTGCGGAAGAACTGTTTGACCGCGGCGTCGTTGTATTTCTGCTGAGTCAACACGGCAACCAGGACATCGGCACAATGGCGGATGCAGTCCGCTCGATGCCAGTTCACGGCGGCATCGCTATCAACATCGGGCGTGTCGAGCACCAGCAAGTTCGACGGGACTGATGGGCTCTCCTTCCAGTACAGCATGTCGGCAGTATCGGACTTCAGTGCCAGGTCGGACTGCGTCCACGCTTCCAGTTGAAATCCCTGGAACACATCGGACAGTTCATGAGTCTCCGTGAATCCGGGAGGGACCAGGCAAACGGGATGCTTAGTTCCAGATGCCAGCGGGCTGGTCGAACTGACTCGGCTGCCCGCCAGGTGATTGAAGATAACGCTCTTGCCGATATTCGTTCCGCCCACGACAGCCACGACGATGAAGGGCTCGGCCCGCAGCTGAGGAATCAGTTTTCGCGACAGGGTCTCGAACCATTCTCGATCGGCCAGCGGGGGAATTTGCAGCAGACCGCTGGCTCGTTCCAGATCGGACAGTGCGGCTTGGAGTTTGACCACTTCCGCCGCACAAGCTGCAAAGGGTGTCCCGTGCAGAGCCACCTTACCCGACCATGCTGGGGTCGGTGTGGTCGCGGGCGAAGTGGCGGCGGTCTCCATGGACATCGTGGCCTGATCGGAACGGGGTGGAGCGGCGGGGTCCTGTATGACGGCACTCAATCCGAATGCCTCCGCACCGCGCGGTGCAGTCACGTCTGGCTGTGCCGGATCAAACAGCAGGAGCAACTGCTGCCGTTCGGGAAGCGTGCCATGCAGCTTCCAGTTTAACACCGCTGGCGACCGAGGAACACAGCTTGCACCGGGAATCCCCGCCTTCCGTGGCGCGGCAGTGAACCGATCTCGCGAATCCCGTCCTTGGGAACGCATAGGAGGAAAATCCCAATGCCAGACCCGGAGTACCGGGAATGTCTAAATCCTAATGTCTAAATCGATCATCCTGACTCGTGCCACACAGGAAATTGAGGTCTGGTTGTGGCTTAAAAGCTCTGTATTGGCTATTGGCGACCGTAAACGTTCATCCCTTTAGACATTAGTCATTAGAAATTAGGATTTCCGGTACTCCGGCTAGTTGTCTTCCGGTGACGGGCGTTTGTTCTTGCTGATTACCGTCAGGATGTCACGGGCGTCGGTCATGATGTGGCGGTTGTCCTCGTAGACCACCATCAATTTCTGAGCCAGAATCTCCTGATGGATGATCTTGCCTTGCCCCAGCTTCGTCACGACGAAGGATCCCACCGACGGCAGTTCTCGGCGGTATTCTTCATAAGTATCGTACTCGTAGCGGAGGCAACATTTGAGGCGTCCGCATCGACCGGAAATCTTTGTGGGATCCAGCGTCGCTTTCTGCAGCTTAGCCATCTTCATGGAAACCGGCGGCATTTCCTTCAGATGCGTGTTGCAACAAACCGGTTTACCGCAGTCGCCGTAATCGGCCAGCAGCTTGGCCTCGTCCCGCACGCCAATCTGCCGCATTTCAATCCGGGTGTGGAATTGCTTGGCTAGCGCCTTAACTAATTCCCGGAAGTCGACTCGATTTTCGGCCAAGTAATAAAACACCAGCCGTTCGTCGCCGAACAGATGCTCGACATCAACAAGCTGCATCTGCAGCTTGCGTTCGTTGATCATGTCCTGGCCACCACGGAACTCGTCCCGTTCTTTGGAACGTAGTGTTTCCCGCTTCTCGAAGTCATCAGGCCCCGCTTCGCGCAGGATGGATCCGACTTCGTTCGAGGCATTCAGGTATTCGCGGGTTTTGTCCGACGCCGGACAAAGCACCTCGCCCCATTCCACGCCGCGGTCGCTACGGACAATGACTTGCGCATTGCGGCCGAAGTTGGCAGAGGACTTGGCCGAGAATTCGCCAACTTGGCGCGCAATGCCATAGCGGACGACATATCGATTCGTCGGAGTGTCCATGAATCAGTCAATCTATAGGTGAAGGCGGTGATACACTGAACGGCCGCCAGTGGGAGATCAGGAATCTTGATTGTAACCCAGAAGGGGGCGGGGCGGGAGTCCGAGCAGGGAAAGGGATCAGCGTGAGGTTGCTTACAGGCCATACGCGCGGGGGTCGAAGTCCTTCGCACCCAGGTTCTGGTTGGCTCGGACGCTGCTGTACATGTATTGCTCGACCAGGATCGGCTGATCGCCGGCGTTCCGAGGCCAGTCGAATTGCTCGACCCGCACGGGAAACAGCGACTTTTCATCGAGATACAACTGAGTCATGTGGAACTTGAATTGACGGCGACGTTCGGGGTGAGTCGTGCGAATTACCTTGACCGGAAAGTTCCCAAGTTTGGCATTGGGGAAGTATTTGACGTCAATCAAACCGTATTGTCCTTCTTCCTCCCATTGCCGAATCACGCCACCCAGCATCTTGGCAATGCCGGCCTCAGTAATCGGGTGACGGTTTTCCGACAGGGCCAGTGAGTCGGTCGGATTCAGGCGGATCGTTCCTGCCAGGGCCTTCAATCCGGTTTCCTTCACCAGGAGCTGACCACCATTGGCCCCTTGGACAAATAGCACTTGCCGGCCTTCATTCTGATCGCGAAAACGCAGGTAAACGCTAAAGGGCTGCTCGCGAAATTTCATGTCCATATTGTGCGTGATGTAGCGGCCATCAACCAATTCTTTTTTGACGAATTGGGCCGTATAGTCGCGCACCTGAGACATCGTCCGGCGGCTGGCATAAGCCATCTTCAGCGCGGGGACCAGGGGATGATCGGGATGAACGTTTTCAGGCAATTCGTCCGCAGCGGCTTCCTGAGCCGGTTGTGACGGAGGCTCCTGGCCGAAGCCATCGTCAGCGGAAACTTCTGGTTCGGCTGCGGATTCTGTCTTATTTTGCTGCCGCTGCTTCGCAATGCGTGAGGGCCGTTGAGAAGGTCGGGTCTTCGTTGCAGGATCGGCTTGGGATGGAAGGGGAGCGGCCGCCAATGTCAGGCTCAACACCAGCCACACCCACCTGCCACGCACTTTCCGAAAACCACTGTCACGAGCCACCGTAGAGATCCTCTCCATGGCCATGACGCTCCTTGCAATCGATCGGGATTGAAAACACCAGGGAAAACTTCCACGCAGCCAACTGCATGTTGGCTTGGATACTGTTAGCCCCGGACAAGGAAGACAATCCTCAAGACATCATGTCGAGTATGAAATGCCGATCACGATCAACGTTTGAGGAAATCTCAGTTGTGATCGCGAACAGGAAAAATCTACCAGAGGCACCGGATTGATACCAGATGCGAACGGCTGTTTTTTCACGGCGCGGGCAATAATGGAGATGTTTGGCGATCCCGTTACCGCAATCAAACAACTCACCATTGGCCGCTTATGATATTGATGAAAAAAGAAAGGGCAGCGCTGGCCCCGCCAGTCGCTGCCTCGTTCAGTTTGCGGAAACTCCCCAAGCTTCCTATTGAGCCAACTTCAGAACCCCCTCCGTTGTTGGCAATCAGTTTGTGACTTTCAGAACCCCATCTGTCTATCACGGAAGAAGTACATAGCTAAGCTCGTGCCAGACGATTGGAGAAATCTTGCTGATTGTGTCGATTATGCCGCAATCCATTTGAAGCAGTATGGTTATGGAAAAATGTGATTCTTGAACAGCCGCGAACCACAGCCCAGTAGGGGTGAATTCTTGTAGAAATTACCAGGAATGCAGTCCCTCGTGCAAAATTTGCCGACCATTATTTCAACCACAGCTTCAGGAGGGCGAAGGCGCGGGTGTACCCATCAGGAATCCGGACCCGTGTTCTCGGGACTCTTCCGATTTGCCGTCGTGCTGATACAACAGCCGCAAGGCCATCACGAACACGCCGCCGGCAAGTACCAGTGTTGGCCACAGATACATGATCTGGGCCCCTTCGGTGGTCATGAAAAATGGACTGGAGTGATTGTTTGCACCGAGTTGGTGGCCAATCCGGCCATGCATGACCGCCAATGAATTGAAGCAGAAGTGGAAGATGATGCACGGCCATAAGCTCTGGCTGCGGGTGGCAATCAATCCCAGGACGATTCCCAGCAGGGCGGCATTGAAAATCTGCTGCGGAATCATGTGGATGATGCCAAAGGTCAGACTCGACAGAACAATCGCCAGCCAGGTTCGGCCGGAATGACCTAGACCGCTGAGGATGAAGCCGCGGAAGGCAATTTCTTCGCAGCATGCCGGTGCCAGAGCAAACATGAACAGGATGATCCACAACGGCTGATTGGGATCTCCCATGTCTTTCGTCAACTGGGCTACGCCGTCGGGCAACGGTGGGAAGAACCATTGAGACCAGACGGCCAGCATCAAAGACAGCGGGTGGGCGGCAACCGCCAGCAGGACGGACAGACCGACCATTTTCAGCGACGGCAGCCGCAGCCGGAAGGTTTGCCACATGCTGGTCGTCAACATAATCCCCATCATCAGGGCCGGACTGGCGATGAGGGCCATCTGTTGCACCAGCATCACTTTCATCGTTTGCATCATGTCCATCCCGCCCGAGGGGCTCATGGCCGCGCGGGACAGGTAGCGGAACGATGCGAATTGCAGCAGTAGAATCAGCAAGAAACAGAACACCGCATGGGTGAACGACGGCAGCGGTTCCTTGTCGCGCATCAGGTGCCGCAGCCAGATCTTCAGCTCGAAGCGCTCGGCTTCGCGGAACAGCACTTCTTCACGTTGAAACTGATCGATCGACCACCACAAAGCCAGCAGGCTATAGCCAATCGAGGTGATCAAGACTGGGACGGCATACAGATACAGCATCAGGTCCTGTGGATTCAGCAGCAACCCCTTCAGCAACAGGGCGACCCCGGCGATGGGCATGATGCTATAAAACGGAGTCAGTTCCACGCCTGGCGACAGGCAATACAGGGTCAGCCCGAGGGTCACCATCAGCAACGGGGTCAGATAGTACTGTCCCTCTTTACTGCTGCGGGCAAATGTTGCCAGAGACAGGCAGAGCGCGCTGAACATCGCAGCCAGGGGCAACATCAGAACGATGATCCAACACAATGCCTGCAAAGACGGAAAATCAGGCGTGGCAATGGGGTTGCCGCCCGGGGGCCGCGGAATGAATGACATCATGTGCTGACTGGTAATGCCAATGCTGATCAAATTCAAAATGGCCGTCGAGATACTGAAGCACAGGACGGTCAGGAATTTTCCGAAGACGATCTCGACCCGCTTGGCCGGACAGATCAGTAGCGTTTCCATCGTGCCACGTTCTTTTTCACCCGCACACAGGTCAATGGCAGGATAGAACGCACCGGTCATCGACATGATGACCAGTAATGCCGGAAACAGCTTGCTCCACATCATCGCGCCGAGTTGTTCTTCGGACGCCAGATCTTCGTGCCGAGCATCTACCGGATTGGGCAGCGATTGCGGCAACCCCGCCAGTTCCAACCGGTGCTGGAGGATCTTGTCTTCCCAGTTCCGCAGGACATCGTTGACGCGACCGTAGACGACCTGCGATTTCTCGTCGGCCTTGTTGTGGATCAACACCGGGCGTGGATAATCGGGTGGATTTTGGGCTGCAGTCTGACGACTTGCCAGCTCCTGATTCACCCGCTCGACGTTTTGCCGGAAGTCCTTCGGAATCAACACCAGGACTTGAATTTCGCTCTTGGCGAATTGTTCGCTCAGTTGAGTCTGGATATGAGCCAACTGTCCGCGCAGCCGAGCCGCGTCCTCACCCTGTTTGTTTCGCTCGGCCAGCTGGAGTTGCGTACGGAGTTTTTCGCGTTCTTCCAACTGAGTCTGGATGGCTTCACCGCGCTTGAGGAGTTCCCTCGATTTTGCGGTGGCCTCGGTACTTTTTTCTGCTTGCAGTTCGGTCGCCGTGATGACGCGTAACTTGGAAGCATGCCGCGGTTCGGAAAAGAGCGATTCGATGAAGTGATCGTGGTTGAGCAACGCGGGGGGAGGCAGGTGTTGCTCACCCAATAAGACGACCGTACGCGGTTGTTCGGTGAATAGCATCGTGAGTTGCAGCACGCCGATGCCCAGCGTGGGATACAGTAACAGCGGCAGCACGAACACCATGAACAGAGTTCGGCGATCACGCAGTTGATCGCGGAGCTCTCGCATGAAGACCAGTCGGACGTTACGCCACTGAACCAGCATCTCACGAACTTTCTATCGGACAAGCGGGACTAGGCCGCCTCTGATTCGGAAATCAACTCGAAGAACAATTCTTCCATGTCGGGTTCACCGTAGTACTCTTCCAGTTCGGCCCGCGTCCCCATCGCCAGGATCCGTCCCTGGTGAATGATGGCAATGCGATCGCACAGCTTTTCGACTTCACGCATAATGTGGGTCGAGAAGATGATGCATTTCCCCTGACTCTTCAAAGTGGCGATTGTTTTCAACACGGCCCGCGCCACCAGGACATCCAGTCCCGACGTCGGTTCGTCGAAAATCATCACCGGGGGATCGTGAATGATCGTTCTGGCAATCGAGACCTTCTGCTTCATGCCGGTCGACATCTTCGAACCCAGCACGTCGCGTATTTCCTGCATTTGCAGAGTGGTGAAGATCTCGTCCAACCGGTGTTGCAGAAAGTCTTCAGGCATGCCGTACAGGCGGCCGAAGTATTCGACCATCTCCCACGCGGTCATGCGATCATAGATCCCGGTATTGCACGACATGAACCCGATACTGGCTCGCACAGCTTCCGGTTGAGTGCTGACATCGTAGCCGGCCACGGTGGCTCGACCGCCGGTCGGCCGCAGCACGGTACTGAGGATGCGCAGAGCAGTGGTCTTGCCGGCCCCGTTGGGACCCAGCAGCCCGAAGATTTCTCCGGCGTGGACGTCGAACGAGACGCCACCCAGGGCCGTAATCTGGCCCCGCTGCAGGTCAATGAAACTCTTTTCGAGATTCTCGACCTGAATCATCGGTGCGCCGGACGAATTGGTTGACGGATGGATCAAAGAACGTGACTCCTGTTGCTGAATTGCTACAGCTTGAGTCTACATCATTTGGCCCCTAACGAAGCGATTCCGCACTAGTTTCGCTCACTCACCGACTCGCTTCAACCCGCAAGAATGGTCAATTCGGTAGCGGGAGCCACCCGTTGAGCCATCTCCGATTGCGGATTTTCGGCATCATCGATGTATTCGTAAAAGACGTTGCGTTGCCGCGGAATGTACCCTGCTTCCCGAATGCACCGCTTGATGGTATCGAGAGTCAGGTGGTGTACGGTTCCCGCTTCGGCCACGACGTTTTCTTCGATCATCAAACTGCCCATGTCGTTGGCTCCGAAATGCAGCGCCAACTGGCCGATTTTCTCGCCCTGGGTCACCCAGGAAGACTGAATGTTCGGCACATTGTCCAGATATAACCGGCTGACGGCCTGGGTCTTCAGATATTCAAACGCCCCAGCCGGGGGAATGTGGGCCAGATCAGTATGATCGGGTTGGAAGGTCCAACTGATGAACGCGGTCAGGCCGCCCGTTTCATCCTGCAATTGCCGCACCCGGTCAAAGTGCTCGATCCGTTCGGCCAGCGTTTCGACATGACCGAACATCATGGTCGCTGTCGAACGCCCGCCAAGCTGATGCCAGACGCGATGCACGTCCAGCCAGTCGTCCGTCATCACCTTGCCACGCGTAATCTCGGCACGAACGCGATCGACCAGGATCTCGCCGCCACCACCGGGCAGGCTGCCCAACCCCGCCGCCTTCAGTCGCTCCAGAACCTCACGCAAGGGCATGTGGTTCACCTTGGTGAAGTGGTAGATCTCGGGCGGGCTGAACCCGTGAATATTTACCTGGGGAAAATGGACTTTGATGTCCCGCAACAAGTCTTCGTACCAGTCGAGCTTAAACTTCGGATGCAAGCCCCCCTGCATCAGGATCTGGTCCCCTCCCAGCGCAACGGTTTCCTCGATCTTTTTCAGCAAGACTTCACGAGGCAGGACGTAGACCTCTTCATGTCCCGGTGGGCGATAAAAGGCGCAGAAATCGCAGACCGCCGTGCAGGCGTTGGTGTAGTTGATGTTGCGGTCAATGTTATACGTGCGGTACGGTCCCGGATGCAGCCGTTTGGTGACCGCATTGGCCGCCGCGCCAATCGCCACAAGGTCGTGGGATTCCAGGATGCGCAGCCCCTCTTCCGGCGTCAAACGTTCGCCGGCCACGGCTTTTTCAAGCAAGGGCGCAATGTCGGAAGACAAGATCATATCCTTTGGGAGCTAGTCCCTGTTTCATCGCCAGTTCATGGAACCGCTGGAAGCCACGGCGTTCGGCGGAACCCAACCGGTAATACAGATTCTCGGTGAGATACTCAAGCGTGACCTGTTCGCTGACCCCCAGCAAATCGGCTTCGCGGGCCGCAATCTCGGCGACTCGCTGCAACCCTAGATCACGGGCCTTGCAAAGCGCGTCCTCGACTGGACCCAAGTCGGTCCCCGCACGGGTCGCCCACATTGCGAATACGAATGGCAAGCCGGTCCATCTGGTCCATTCGGCACCGAGGTCCCAGACGGTGGAAAACTCTTCCGCAGGGGGATGAATCGCCCGGTCGCCAATCAATAGAATCGCGTCCGCCCGAGTATCCCGCGTATCGAGATCGAGGGGCAGTCGCTCGAGCTGGGGATGCAGCCCGAATCGCTCGGCGAGCAGAATCTTGGTCAATGCCGCACTGGTTCGCGAACCTTCGTCCAGCGCCAGCGTGCGGATCTCTGGCATCGGCACTCGGCTGTACAATTTGACGCTGAGGACCGGGCCGTGAGTCGCAACACAGGCATCCGATACGATCTCGTACTGCGGACCCAGGACGCATTCGATCGACGGAATCAATGCGACATCCAGATTACCACACGCCAGCCGATCAGCCAGACGGCTGGGGAAATCCAAAATCAGTTCGGCCTGCGGGACCAGCTCAGCCAGGTCCTCGATCAGAGGCTTGGAATTGAGATAGTTAACGGCACCAATTCGAATGGGATTCATGATCCTGACCTGGAACAGATTACGAGCAATCTGCAGCAAATTCCGTCTCCCATCGCCCTGGCGTACCGAGGCGAAGGGGGTAAAAGTTGAAAGCGGGCCCGGGAGACTCGTGTGGCATTTTGGCCAAAATCGTCACCCCCGGTATCGCCGGATATGGTATCGCATGCCCTTGTCGCTAGCCAAGGACAGAAATCGCCACAATATCCACCAACACCGTCTGCCCTTGCGTCAAATCGGGTTGTATACTTCTCTCTCAATAACCGTTGAATTGCGACCCCAATTAACTTTCCTGGAAGAAGAGTTCTGATTCGCATGGCCGCTCCACTATCAATTGCCATTGTCGGCATGGGCACCGTGGGTACCGGTGTTGCCAAAGTCTTGCTGCAGGAACCGGAGCGGATCGCTCAACGGGCAGGTCGAAAAATCATTTTGCGGCACGCCGTCGTCAATGATCTCCAGCGGAAGCGTGAGATTGAACTGCCGGCCGGTGTCCTGACCAACGATGTGCAGCGGGTCGTGGCAGATCCCGAAACTAAGGTCGCCATTCATCTGGTGGGCGGGCTGCATCCCGCTCGCGAAATCATGCTGGCGCTGCTGGAATCGGGCAAGGATGTCGTGACCGCGAACAAGGCGCTGCTGTGCGAATACGGCCCGGAACTCTATCGACGGGCTCACGAATTGGAACGATCGATTGCTTTCGAGGCCGCCGTGGCGGGAGGTATTCCCATCATTGCGACGCTGTCACAGTCGATGGCGGGAAATCAGATTACCTCCCTGTCGGGGATTCTCAACGGGACCACGAATTTCATTCTGTCCGAGATGATCCTGCGGCAGCAGCCGTATGCCGATGCTTTGAAACAGGCCCAGGAACTGGGATATGCGGAAGCGGACCCCACGATGGATGTCGATGGGACTGATGCGGCCCAGAAGCTGGTCATCCTGACTCAGCTGGCATTCGGCACCAAAGTGCAGCTTGCAGACTTTCCGCGTCAGGGAATCGATACACTGGATCTGGCGGACGTCAAGTATGCGGCGGAACTAGGTTACACTGTGAAGTTGCTGGCTGTATCGAAGCTGGTTGAAGGCAAGCTCGAGATGCATGTGTCGCCGACTCTGGTCAGGCGGCGGACTCCACTGGCCGAAGTTCACGGTTCATTTAACGCGGTTGCGCTCACGGGTGACGTCGTTGGGGATACGTGGTATTCAGGTCGCGGGGCTGGCCAGTTGCCGACGGCATCTGCCGTCCTCGCAGATCTCATCGACATGGCCGTCGGACGTGCACGGCTGACATTCCAGCAATTGGAACTCTGGAAGGCCGAGCCGCGTTTTGCCCTGTTGCCGGCGTCTCAGACGAGCAGTCGGTACTATTTGCGATTCAACATCGAAGACCGGCCGCACATGCTGGCTGATATCGCCGATGTGCTGGGCCGGCAGGGAATCAGCATTGCGTCGGTGATCCAGCATGAGGCTCCGGACGAAGACGCGGCAGGCCCCGCCTTCGTACCGCTGGTCATCATGACCCACCGCACCGACGCAGGTAATGTGGATCGAGCTCGGGCTGAATTCTTGAAGTTCGAATCCCTCAGAGCACCGTTGGTTCAGTTGCCCGTGGCCGACTGAGGCAATTCTGGACTGCTGCGATTCATCGCAGCGTTCACTTCGAATCACTAACCGACGGCATTTGTCGTTGGGCTTCACCGCAGTTGTCGTATCGTTGATAACAGGAAAGCGACAATGAATTGTCGCGCTCCAAGTTGGCTGATCCCGCGCGCAAAAAAAGCCCGGCGATAAGGATCGTCGGGCGAGCTTGATCGAGCGTGAGACTCTACCAGCGACTGGCGGTCTTACTTCTTCAGCAACTTGTGGCACACTTTGCAGCGGGCCAAATCGCGGACGATCTTACCGCATTTGGGGCAGCGCTTCGTCTTTCGAGCAATCTTAAACTTGGTACGCGGACGATGGACCATAATGGAATCTCGCACCCTTTGCGGGGTTATTGACCAAAGAATATTTGAATCGCGGCCACGGTTGAGACTGCCTCAATCCCACAGTCGCGATTTACCGTCGTTAGTAATTCCAGCAGCCAACTCGAATGGGCTCGAAGACCCCTCTTGCGATGCTGGGTTGACGACACGTTGTCGCTAGACCGAGCATTAGAACAATGCCGGGTGATTTCAGCAAGTGTCTGGCGAGACTCCTGGGATTTGTGTTCGAGTGCGAAAGTCGACTCAGATTTTTCGCAACCTAAATCAGCTTGGCAAGATCGGTGGACCAGCGAATCTAAATACGACCTCGAAAACAGTGCAAGTGCCAATGCAGACTGGAGATGAGTTACCCATTTTTTCTGGTTGTTACAACCGTCAGTGGGGGAATTTTTCTAAAGTCGTGCACGAGATTTGCTCAGATTCCTCTTGACGGGGTGGCTTACCCCTCTAGGATTAACTCTACTCGTTGTCAAGGCAATGAGTATGGCACGAAGCACGGCCACGCGATTACTCGTGGCCCGGAGACGTGAGGGGTGTCGCCCTCCACTAGCAAGGATTTCCCATGTTGGTTCTCTCGCGAAAGAAAAACGAGAGTATCGTGATTAACGACGAGATCGTGATCACGGTCGTTGAGGTCCGAGGAGACAAGGTGCGCCTGGGGATTCAAGCCCCGCGTGAGGTTCCCGTGCATCGCAGCGAAGTGCACGCCGCCATTCATGGTGAAGAACCCAAGACGAATGAAGAGTCCCCGGAACTCCCGTCCTAATCTGCAGTTAAGTTGACACGGTAGTCCCCGCTTCCTGGGTGTTTGACTGCGAAGTTCGGTATTTAACGACAGTCTTTTTTGTTTCTATTCGCCAATCCGGCAATTGGTTCAGGGTTGCTTGACACGCCTCTCTGCACGCAGTATTTTATGCCGACCTTCACCGGCCCCATCGTCTAACCCGGTTAGGACACAGGGTTTTCATCCCTGCAATAGGGGTTCAAATCCCCTTGGGGTCAATGGCCTGCGGCCACAGATGCGGCAGCGGCTACGGCAATAGAGCAGTGGAATCGAGAAAGTGGAGAGTAGAACCTCACGGTTCCGCGTTTACTCCCTCGATCCCACTGCTTTTTTGCTTTCTACTAACTAATTTCTCGCCTGTGAGAGAATCAGTCGCGCGATGCTGATGGGAACGTTTTCCTGACATTGTGAATTCTTTTCCACACAATGTTTCAAAGGCCTAACAAACTGATCAGAACACGCTGGTCGCGCGCCTCAATTGCTTGGCCCCGGAAATCAGCCGCTTGCGGTCAGCTCACTGTCTTGAAATATTTCGCGTCGTGAATAAACCAGACGCTAGCGCGTTCCGGCTGATATACGGCTTGCTTGCCCGTTACTTCAGAACTTCGCAGCCACGCAGGCCGTCTTTCAGCTTTTTCAGACCGGCTGGAGTCACTTTCGTACCGGATAGATGCAAGGTCTTGAGCTGCTTCAGAGTCAGCAATGCATCAATGCCCCCGTCACCTATCCGTGTGTACGAAAGTTCGAGTTTGGTCAACTTCGGCAGCGTCTTCAAGGACTCCAACCCCTTATCAGTAATGTAGAGGGACTTGTGTAAGTCCAGGTCTTGCAGCGATTTGAAAGCCTGCAAATGGGCCATGCCATCGTCAGTCAGGTAGGAATCCTCCACATGGAGTTCTTCCAGACTCGTCAGACTCTGGAGAGGCACGAGTTGCTCGTCGCGGACTTTCAGTCCATTGAGGTGAACCGTTTGGATCGAAAATTTTCCCGGTGGTATCTTCGCCGCAGTCTTAATGGGCACAGTGTAGCCTTGGACGATGAACGTGCCGCCGAGCTTGAGTACCTGCTCGGCCGCCGCTGTAACAGCGGGATCGGGCTTACCAGAGCACCCCAGGCAGAACAGCATCAAACACAGTGTTCCCCAACCAAAGCACCGCATCTTCTTCCCCTCGGAATCGTAGATCGTGAAACTCCGGGCACATTGTATCTATTGCAGCCGAAACTGGCGACGCAGAATCGCTCGCATCTTCCGGTCCATGAAGGAATTAGGCAGATTGACCAATTTTCAATAGGGATTTATAATGAGTTGGCTGAAGACTGATTCCAGCACCACTCTTGCCGAGTCAACCTGATTGTTCGGCAACCTTGGAAAACATCTTCTTTCAACCTCATTTCCATCCACGTACTAATCTGAGGGATCCAACCATGGCGGGCGGAATGTTGTTGCCGAACACTCGATTCACGACATGGATAACTCGTCGCAATTGGCTGGCCACGACCTGTGCAATACTGCTGGCGGTGACCTTGCCAGTAGTGCGGGGTCAAGAAGAAAAAAACGCTGACGACTTGAAGGTGCGAGAAGAAACGCTGATCGCCAAAGACGGCTTTCGCATCGCCATTACATATTACCCGTCACCGCTGAAACAGGATGGCGCGGTCGTGGTGCTGCTGCACCAGGTCAGCGGCAATCAGTTGGACTGGGGCGCCCTGCCCAAGCAACTGCAGAATGAGAATTACGCAGTGATCACCGTTGACTTGCGTGGCCACGGTCAAAGCAAGGGAGCCACTGAAGAAGTCGAAACCAAGCCCGCTAAAGGCAAACCCAAGACGACCACCAAGACCGGCAAGGCCACTATGGACGCCGCCAGCCTGCGGGCGCGCGACTACGAGGCTATGGTCCTGGGAGATATGGAAGCCGTCAAACAGTTCATTCACGCCGAGCATCAACAGAAGAAGCTCAATATGAACAAGATGGCGATCGTTGGAGCGGGCATGGGTGCGGCAGTCGCATTGAGATACGCCGCGATCGACTGGCTGAAAACTCCCTTCCAGGATGGTCCCGTGGGGAATCAGACTCCGCGCGGGCAGGATGTGCGAGCTCTCGCGTTATTGACGCCCGATGCAGAAGTCGTGGGACTGCCACTCCCGGATGCCGTCAAGACGTTACGCGCCCCGATTCTGCAAGTGGCAATCATGTTCGGCGTCGGGAAGAAGGATAAGCTCGACAAGGGACAGACCAAAAAACTGTATGACACGGCTGTTTCCATCGAAAAGAACGAGCAGCGAATGTACCTGCAGGAATACAACACGGCGGCCCGAGGTACTCAAATGTTGGGCAAGAATCTTAACGTCGAAGTCAATCTCGTGACCTTTCTCAAGAAACACCTGCAAGACCTGTCCAGCACTTGGCGGGATCGAGAAAGCCGAGTCGGGAAGAAGAAGTCCGGCTAACCAAAGGGGCAGCCGGATTCGTGAGAATTCGAATGTTGGCATCTCCGATCTGAAGTCTCGTGATTTGGTTACCAAAGTCGTCCACACCGCAGAAGTGCAGCGTGTCCATTTGGCGCAAGTGAAGTTTGATGTTAGAACAGACGCAGACAGCGCGGCGAAACACCAACTTGATGAGGAGCTGTAGAAGATGACTGATCGCACTCGCACGACTGGGCCAGCGGCAACACGTCGCGACTTTCTCAAAACGGGTACCGCAGCAGTGGTAGGAAGTGCCCTCGCGACACAAGGCAACCTGGCCTTTGGGGCTTTTGCGGGTGGCAGCGATATGCTGAAGATCGGACTGGTGGGTTGCGGTGGGCGCGGTGGCGGAGCGGCGGTCAATGCACTGAGTGCAGATCCGCACGTGAAGATCACGGCGCTGGCCGATCTGTTTGAAGATCGCGTCAACAGTTGCCTGAGCAATCTGCAAGCGGGTGATACCAAGGATCGAGTCGACATTCCCAAAGAACGCGTCTTCACCGGTTGGGATGCTTACAAGAAATTGCTGGAAACCGACATCGATATCGTCATTTTGGCGACACCCCCGAACTTCCGTCCGGAACAGATCAAGGCCGCCGTCGCTGCCGGTAAGCACGTCTTCGCCGAAAAGCCCGTCGCCGTCGATGCCCCCGGCGTGCATTCGGTTATGGCGACCTGCGTGGAAGCGGCGAAGAAGAATCTCGCCGTCGTCTCGGGCCTGTGCTGGCGATATGACCCCGAAAAGCGGGCCACGTTGCAGCAGGTGCTGGCCGGTGGTGTCGGTGACATTGTGGCCATTCAGGCCACCTACAACACCAGCACGCTGAAGCAATTCCCGCGCAAGCCCGAATGGAGCGACATGGAGTGGCAACTCCGCAACTGGCAGCACTTCACGTGGACTTCTGGGGACTTCAACGTTGAACAGCATGTCCACAGTCTCGACAAAGTGCAGTGGGTGATGGGTGACCAGACTCCGATCCGCTGCACGGGAACAGGCGGACGGCAAGCACGGCAGGGAGCCGAATCGGGTCACATCTATGACCACTTCAGCGTCGTCTATGAATATGCCAACGGAGTGAAGGCGTTCTGCAATTGCCGCCAGATCGATGGTTGTTCGATCGATGTCTCCGATCACATCTTCGGGACGAAAGGGACTTGTGACGTCTTCAAGCACAAGATCACTGGCGAGAAAAATTGGAAGTACTCGGGACCGAAGGCCAACATGTATGAAGTCGAACACAAGGAAATGATCGACTCGATCCGTGCTGGCAAACCGATCAACAACGGCGACTACATGTGCAAAAGCACGATGATGGCGATCATGGGCCGCATGTCAGCCTACACCGGCCAGACACTGACTTGGGATCAAGCCTTCAACTCGAAGCAAAACCTGGCACCCGCCAAGTATGAATTCGGTCCTCTGGCAATGCCTGCAGTGGCGGTACCAGGTGTCACCGAGTTTGTCTAACGGATCAGCCGCAGGGCGCTCCCCCCCGGTCCTTTCAGGTGCGAGATATTCATGTAAAATCCGGGTCCTTTATGGTTCCGGTTAATCGACAAATCGCAGCCCGGTTGCCTCGCAGCAGCCGGGCTGTTTGCAATTACCGACTCACCCACAAATGACCTCTTCTATTCGCGTTCATTCGCGCTATTCACGGGCCATCTCTTCCGGTCTGAATTCTGCCCGCGAATAGCGCGAATCGACGCGAATAAGATTTGGTGGAACTTGGCATATTCCAATTGGGATCTCTCAATTCCAGAAATCCTCGCACGTTGTAACACAATAAGAATCGCCGCTTTACGGATCGCATCAATATTTTGATATTGCAAAATTGATATTTTGTCGATATATTGATCAGATCTTGGGTATTGGGATAATCCGGCAATGGGCCTGCGTTCGACCCGGCCGGAATGTGTTATCGCGGAAAGACGTGTCATGAGTCGCAGATTTGGAATGTGCGGAGTTCTGTTCGGATGTTTGCTGTTAGGTTTAGTCGGTTGTTCGAACTCTGCTTCATCGAGCACCGCGCCACCCGTGGCGGGTAAAAAGATCTGGAAAGTGGCCTGCACGACGGGGATGGTGGCCGACGTCATTCGTGAGATCGGTGGCGACCATGTCGAGATCACCCAGCTGATGGGGGCGGGTGTTGATCCGCACCTGTATAAGGCGTCGCCGGGTGATGTCCGCATTCTGGAGACGGCCGACCTGATCTGCTATTCCGGTCTGCATCTGGAGGGCAAGCTGGCTGACACTTTGTCGCGCATGTCGAAACGCAAGCCGACGTGTGCCTTGGCGGAAGGACTTCCGGAAGACCGGCTGCTCGCTGCTGAGGGTGGCTTTCACGATCCACATGTCTGGTTCGACGTTTCGCTGTGGGCCTTGACGATTGAGCGGGCTCGGGCGGCATTGGAAAAACTCGATCCGGCGAATGCCACGGAATTCAAAACCCGAGCCACCCGATACCACGATGAACTGATGAAGCTGCACACCGAATGCATCGAAAAGCTGAAAACCATCCCCAAAGAGCGACGAGTACTGGTGACCGCACATGATGCCTTCCATTACTTCGGCAAGGCCTATGATATCGAAGTGAAAGCCATTCAAGGCATCAGCACCGAGGGGGAAGCTGGAGTCAACCAAATCAACGAACTGGTGAAATTCATCAGCGAGCACCACATCAAGTCGGTTTTCACCGAGTCCAGCGTCAGCGAGCGGAACATGCAGTCGCTCATCGAAGGCTGTGGTCAGAACGGTCATTCCGTCGCCCGCGGCGGAGAACTCTATTCAGATGCGATGGGCCCAGAGGGAACTGCTGAGGGGACATATGTCGGGATGGTGCGCGCCAATGTGGAAAAGATCGTCGCCGGTCTGAAGTAACCAACTCTCGTTCGCTATAATTCTCACAGAGATCCGCCTTCCGAATCTCTCGAGTTTGTTTAGAACGAGAATCGCATCATGGCCGACGCATACATCCTCGCGGGAGTCCGCACTCCGATCGGAAAATTCCTGGGTGGATTGTCGACTTTGTCGGCGCCAGATCTAGGAGCCCTCGTCATTCACGAGGCGTTACGGCGATCCGGAATCCAACCAGAACAAGTCAATGACGTCATCATGGGACAGGTACTGGCCGCCGGGGTCGGCCAGGCCCCAGCGCGACAAGCGGCGCTCAAAGCCGGCCTGCCCGATACTGTCTCGGCACTCACGATCAACAAGATGTGCGGTTCAGGATTGCAGGCCGTCATGCTGGCAGCACAGGCCATTCGCGCGGGGGATGCCTCGGTCGTCGTGGCAGGCGGAATGGAAAGCATGAGTCGCGCCCCGCACCTGTTGCGAGGCGCCCGCGAGGGCTGGAAACTCGGTGACGGTAAGCTGGAAGACTCGATGATTCTGGACGGCTTGTGGTGCGCCGTCGAGAACTGCCACATGGGCAGTCATGCCGATCACATTGCGAAGGAATTCCATGTCACCCGCGAAGCCCAGGACCAGTTCGCCTGTGAAAGTCAGGCCCGTGCTTCAGCCGCTATTCGGGATGGAAAATTCAAGACCGAGATCTTGCCAGTCACCATTAAAAACAAGAAGGGCGACATCGTCGTCGACCAGGACGAAGGTCCGCGGCCCGATACCGATCAGGCGGGGCTGGCGAAGCTCAGGCCGGCCTTCAACCCCGACGGGACTGTCACTGCGGGCAACGCGTCCACATTGAACGATGGCGCGGCGGCCTTGGTCGTGACAGACGCCGCCACGGCGAAAACCGTGCAATCACCCTGGCGAGCCAGAATCGTCGCGTACCACACCAGTGGAGTCGCTCCGCGCGAGATCTTCATCGCACCTGTCGCCGCAGTCCGCGGGGTTCTTGCCAAAGCGGGCTTGGAAATCAAGGACATCGATCTGTTTGAATTGAACGAAGCCTTCGCCGCCCAGATGCTGGCCTGTGCCAACGAATTGAAACTCGATCCCGCCAAGGTCAATGTTCACGGCGGAGCGATTGCCCTCGGCCATCCGATCGGAGCCAGCGGCGCGCGAGTCCTGGTAACGTTGCTGCACGCCCTGCAGGAACGAAATCTCCGCCGCGGCCTCGCCAGCCTATGTCTGGGCGGTGGCAACGCGGTCGCGATGATCGCGGAAGTTGATTAGGTCAGTCTTCCCACTGCGGTGGTCGTTTTCCCAGAAACGCTTGAATGCCTTCTTTTGCGTCGGGCGCAGTTAGATTCTCGACCATGCACTGCTGAGCATAGTCGTAGGCTGCTGCTCGTTCCATCGGCAGTTGGGTGTAGAACGCTTGCTTTCCTAGTCGCAGTGTGTGGGCACTGCTGGCCGCAATCTGCTCTGCCAGCTTCATCGTCTCTGCCTGCAGGCTGGCTGCGGGGACGACATGGTTTACCAGGCCCACCTGTTCCGCTTCATGGGCCGGAATCGGATTGCCGGTAAACAGCATTTCGAGCGACTTCTTGGTTGGGACGGCTCGGCACAGAGCCACTGACGGTGTCGTGCAAAACAGGCCGATCTTCACTCCCGGCGTCGCAAACCAAGCCTCTTCGGCAGCCATGACCAGATCGCATGTGGCGGCCAATTGACACCCGGCGGCAGTCGCCAATCCCTGCACTTGTGCGATCACCGGCTGCGGCAACTTTCGCACAGCTTCCATAACTTCGGTACACAGCGCGAAGATTGCCGCAGCGGTAGATTCGTCAGCAACCGCCAACTCTTTCAAATCGTGCCCCGAGCTAAAAACCGTACCAGCAGCACGCAGCACAACCACTTTCACCCGCCGATCTTCGCTGATCAGCCCGAACAACGACCGCAAACTTTCCAGCATCGCGCGAGACAGCGCGTTCCGCTTCTCGGGATGATTCAGCGTTACCACACCAACCCGCTGATGGACCTCAAACAGCACCAAGGGGTTCTCCATTACGACCTCCACTCCAGCAATTTGTTTGATCGACTCGTCACGATCCCACCGACAACCAGAAGACAGACCCCCATTTACGGGGCATAGTTCAGCGATTGATTGTAGCAAGATTCGATGATCGCACAGCGATCATCCGTTGATGTTGTCGAAAGGATTCGGCCGGTGGGGGTTTTCTCTCATGTCATCCTCATGACAAGAGCCTCGACTCCCAGCCCGCCACCTGAACCGCGCCGAGCGAAGCGGTTCCCGACAGCGAATTAAATAACTGAATCGTTCCAGGGGAGGTGAATAGATCGATGCTTCGTAAACAACTGCATTTCTGGGTAATCCTGATGTGTATGGGAACGGCCTCAGGGCTGCTGAGCCCCGAGAACGTCCAGGCTTTTGGATGTTTCGGTTGCGGCGGATGTGGCTGGGGAGGTGGCTGCGGCTGGGGCGGAGGTTGTTGCCGCATCAGGTTACGCTGCTGCCGTCCTTGTCGGCGGTGGTCGTGCTGCAGCAGCGGTTGCGGCGGTTGCGGTTTTGACATGGGTTGTGGCGGTGGATGCAGCACGGGCGGCTGCGGTGGCGGGATGGCCTATGGCGGAATGGGCTACGGCGGTCCTGGGTTTGGTGGTCCTCCGATGGGTGGGGGAGGTTGCGGCTGTAACGGCGGCGGTGGTGGAATGGTAGGCGGCGGGTTCGGCGGTGGGTATGCCACGGGTGGCTACCCGGCTCCGGCTTACGATTCTGGAATCAACCCCGGCTTGTCACCCACGCCCGCGCCGGCGAATTACGGTCCACAACCAGGGCCGCAACCGATGAGACTCACGCCGCAAAGCCAGATTGAGGACGTGCCTCCGCCTGCACCATCCGCGGTCGATGAACCATCTGCACCGGTCCCACAGCGGGATACGCCGGCAACGACACCCAACCAAGATCGACAAACGAATCGTGGCAAGGGCCGTCCGTTTTCGCTGCAGGGCTACGAAGACAATTCCGTGAGCGAAGTGTCAGGAATTGTGGTCTATGTGCCCGAAGATGCCACGCTGTTTGTCAACGATCATCAGATGAAGACCAAAGGCGTCGAGCGGCGGTTTGCAGGCGGGAAACTGGAAGCAGGCCGCACCTACGACTATGACGTACGGGCTGAAATGGTCCGCAATGGTGCCAAGCTGGTGCGGACGCAACGAGTTCACCTCCGAGCGGGACACCTGGAAGAATTGGCCTTTGATTTCTCTGATACGGTGGCTCCGATCCAGACGGTTGGATTTGAAGTTCCCGAAACGAAATTGACGGTCGTCGTTCCCGAAGATGCCTCGGTTTTCCTGGCGGGCGAAGACACCATTTCGGTCGGCAAGGTCCGCAAGTTCGTGACCACCGACTTGGCGAGCGGTCAGGCTTGGAAAGACTACGAGATTCGCGTCGAAGTTGAACGCAATGGCAAGACCATCGTGAAGTCCAAGAAGATTTCGCTCCACGCGGGTGATACTCGACAACTGGATTTCAAGTTCGACAGTAATCCGAAGATTGCCAGTGCACGGTAGCTCGTGAAGGCATCGCCTCAACTTCAATAACCAGACAAGCCCGGAGTGGAATTTCCACTCCGGGCTTTGGTTTTGGGTAGGGATGATGTCTCGTGAGAAAGGATCGACATGGACTTGTGTCTATAGAAAGACGTCGAGTCGGAACGACCGACCTTCCTATCCATCCCCGCTCACGGAAGCCTAAGTTGCTTGTTCCGCTGCTTAAACGGGTCTATAATCACCGTTCGCTCAATGGAAATTCCAATTGCCAGGTCGGTGTCCGACTTGGATCGTGAGTCGTTTCTTGTGTTCCTGAGGAGTCGTTGTTGTGGCTAAGGTGCGTGTTGGTATTAATGGATTCGGCCGAATTGGCCGTATCAGTTTTCGGGCCATGGCTGCTCGTCCCGAAGAATTTGAACTGGTAGCTATCAACGATCTGGGCGATCCCAAGTCGTTGGCAATGTTGTTGAAATATGACAGCGTGCACGGTCGTTTCCCCGGCGACGTTAAAGCCGATGGGGATTCGTTGATCGTCAATGGCAACAAGGTGAAGGTCGTCGCCGAGCGCGATCCGGCCAAGTTGCCGTGGGGTGCCATGGGCGTGGATGTGGCCTTGGAATCGACCGGTTTCTTTACCGCCCGAGCCGTCCCCGGCGTCGAAGGCAAGCCTGGAAAGTCGGGCTACGACAGCCATCTGGCCGCTGGTGCCAAGAAGGTAATTCTGTCAGCTCCCGCGAAGGACAAGCCGGACCTGACCGTGGTGATGGGTGTGAACGACAATCAATTGACGGCCGCTCATAAGTGCATCTCGAACGCGAGCTGCACGACAAACTGCCTGGCCCCCTTGGCCAAGGTCCTGCACGAATCGTTTACTATCGTTCGCGGTTTGATGACCACGTGCCATGCCTACACCAACGATCAGCGATTGGCTGATCAACTGCATGACAACCTGCACCGATCGCGCGCCGCAGCAATGAACATCATTCCGACTTCGACCGGAGCCGCCAAGGCCGTGGGTGAAGTTCTGCCCGAACTGAATGGCTTGTTGACCGGTATTTCGCTTCGCGTGCCCGTGCCGTGCGGCAGTATCACCGACCTGGTCTGTGAAGTCAGCCGGGATGTGACGGTCGATGAAATCAATGCGGCAGTGAAGGCGGCTTCTGAGGGTGCCTTGAAGGGGATCCTAGAATACAACACCGACCCGATCGTCTCCAGCGACATCATTGGGAATTGCCACAGCAGCATTTTCGACGCCCCGTGGACGATGGTCATCGGCAAGCGCATGATCAAGGTCTTGTCGTGGTACGACAACGAGTACGGTTACTCGAACCGCACCGCCGACTTGATTGCCAAGGTCGCGAAGCTCAGTTGATTTGCTGGTATTACGAACCGCAGCCCGGTTGCTCAAACGAGCAACCGGGCTGTTTTCATGTACGTCCGACCGGAATCGAGAATCCTGCCGGGACTTGAAGTCTTCCCAGTTTACGGATTTGGGATATTGCGGAGAGACGAGACGTAATATGTTGATGAGTCCTCGGGGAATCGCCCGGAACTCGGTTTGACGGGACTGTTCCACATTGGTTTCTGGGTTGGCGTACGTTAAGATTTGGTAGAGCCAATTGGCGGTCGGACCGGTCAATTGGGCGCGCACTGTCTGCTTCGCGGCACGCTTCCCTCCCTCAGCCCCGAAACGAGATCTCACTGTATGAGCGAGCTGCATCATGAATGTGGAGTCGCTGCGGTTTATCATCTTCCGAATCAAGGCATCAGCCCGCTGGCACCCTTACAGGGACCGGCTCAGGCGTCTCGCTTGATTCCCCGTCTGCTGCTGGAAATCCAGAACCGCGGCCAACTTGCGGCTGGAATGACGTCGTACGATCCGAACCGCAAACAGTTAATTGATACCCACAAGGAAGTTGGTTCAGTTACGGAAGTCTTCCAACTCAACAAAGCGGCGCCGTTCGAAGCATTGATGAAAGAATACGCCGGATGTGCGGCGATCGGTCATGTGCGGTACGCCACCTGCGGTCCGGAAGACCGCAGCTATGCCCAGCCCTTCGAGCGGCATCATATCGAGAAATCCAAATGGTTCAGCTTCGCTTTCAACGGGCAACTGGCCAACTATCCGCAATTGCGCAAAGAGATCCTCGATCAGGCCGATTTCCATCTGGCTCGTGAGACCGATACCGAAATCCTGATGCACCATATCTGCCAGGAATTGGCCGGATCGAAGCGACCAACTCCGGAAGAGATGCTGGCCCATCTGGCCGCGCGGTTCGACGGGGCCTACAACATCGTCTATCTGAATGCCTTGGGTGACATGATCGTCGCCCGCGATCCGCTGGGGATTCGGCCATTGTGTTATGCGATTCAGGGGCCGTTATTCGCGGCGGCCAGTGAAAGTGTCGCGCTCGATAACCTGGGTTTCGAACGATCGAATATCAAGAATCTGCCCCCTGGCCACGCGGTTATCATTCAGAACGGCGAATTGCGAATCAAGCAGTTTGCTCCGTCACCGCGCAAAGCACACTGCTTTTTCGAATGGATTTACTTCGCCAACGTCGCCAGTACTCTGGACGGCCGCAGTGTCTACCTCAGCCGCAAACGGTTGGGTGAAGAACTGGCTCGGCAGGAAACTTTGCAGATCGATGAGGATCTGCAGAACACAATCGTGGTACCCGTCCCCGACACAGCCAAGGCCGCTGCGGACAGCATGGCGTTCGAATTGGGAGTGCCTTCATTGGAAGGTTTGATCCGCAATCGCTACGTTGGACGCACCTTCATCGAAGGGAAAGACAGAGCCGACAAAGCGCGGATGAAATACACGCCACTGCCAGAAGTGCTGGACGGCAAGCGAGTCTTGCTGGTGGAAGACACGATCGTCCGTTCGACCACGATGCGGGCCTTGATTTCGCAGTTGCGAAAGCGCGGGCACGCCAAGGAAGTCCACGTCCGCGTGGCCTGTCCGCCAATTCTGGCTCCGTGCTTTTACGGGATCGACATGTCGCGGGTGGATGAGTTATTTGCGACGAAGTTCCTGAAGCCAGGTGAACCCGTGACACCCGAGATTGAAGCCGCAATGGCCAAGGAACTGGGGGCCGATAGCCTGCGTTACCTGCCCTTGGAATCGATCGCAAGATGTGTCGATAAGGATCGCGAGATGTTGTGTCAGGCGTGCCTGGATACCAAGTACCCGACTCCGGCAGGGCAAGAGCTCTATCAGTTGGCGCTCCAGCAAGCCGCCGAAGCGAATGGAACTTGCACTTCGCGCACCTATGATTCCCTGCCGGCATTAGCGACCGTGGCGCGAACCTGACAATCACAAACTCATGCTGACCGAACACGAAATTCAATTCCGCGTGCGCTACAAAGAAACCGATGCGATGGGTTTCTTGCACCATGCGAACTATGCGACCTTCTTCGAGATGGGCCGCACCGAACTGCTGCGAGCCCAGGGGGGCAACTATCGGGAAATGGAGGCGGCCGGGATCTTCATGGTCGTCGTACGGTTGAATACCCACTTCCGCAAGCCAGCCCGGTACGACGATCTCCTCACGCTGAAGACCCGCATCAAACGAGTCGGGGCCGCGAAGCTCGAACACGAATACTTCCTGTATCGCGGCGCAGAGTTGCTGTCCGAAGGTGAATCCGTCTTGGCCTGCATCGACAGCACGGGCAAGGTCCAGCCAATCCCCGATTCATTGCGAGCGTAACGACCTACGAGACCGATACCAGCATGGACGCGACATGTACGACGGACGTCCACGTCCGTCGGCCTTAGACGGACGTGGACGTCCGTCATACGGCGTCTGGCAAATCAAAACCAGAGGACGACACATGGCTGTTGAAATTGATATCGCCTATCAAGGCGGCCTGCGTTGTCAGGCCACGCACGGGCCTTCGCAGAACACGTTGCTGACCGACGCACCCGTCGACAATCACGGTAAGGGCGAGGCCTTTTCTCCCACTGACTTGGTCGCGACGGCGCTCGGTACGTGCATGATGACGATCATGGGGATCGTTGCCGAACGTCACGGTTGGGATTTGACTGGGATGACGACGCACGTCACCAAGGAGATGGCCACCGCCCCCACGCGCCGCATCGGCAAGCTGACCGTGACGATCACCATCCCAGAGAAGATAGCCAGCATGCGGACATCCACGGAACGCACGATGCTGGAAAAAGCGGCCCACACCTGCCCAGTGCATCAGAGCTTGTATCCGGATATCGAAGTACCCGTGACGTTCGTGTGGGGCAGTTGAGGCCAATCCGGCTTCGATTCACCCCAACCGCTCGATCAAAGTCTTAATCTTAATCTTAATCATACTCTTAATCTTAATCCTCTTCGTCTGTATGTATTAGAATCATGAGCAATGGTGGGCTGACGTTGCACGATTAAGATTAAGATTAAGATTAAGATTAAGATTAAGATTAAGATTAAGATTAAGATTAAGATTAAGATTAAGATTAAGAACCCAATGCACCCTCGGGGAGTAGCTGATGTGCGTCTCTGTCGTTCGCCTTCACCCTCCCCGCCCGCTCTGCCAATACCTTCGACTCATGACCTCGTGCATCGTGGTCGTGTGTGTGGCGTCAACGCTCAACGCGGCCGATCGCGCAGACCTCGATCCTGCCTACTATCACGAGGGTGAACTGGCCGGTTCCCTGAAGAGCGACTCGCCACTTCCCATTTATGATGCCGATCCGCAGAGTCTGCCCAATCGATTGTTCGCGGCCTTCTACATCCGCACCAGCGAGATCCCCACCAAACGCGGTGGAACCCCTGTGAAGCGGATCGAAGGGGGCGATGTCATCGACTTTCTGGCATGGCCAGGTAGCAACTATTGGTCCGATCCTTCGACGTGCCAGCGGCTCAGCGCGATTCTGGATGAGTGTCTGCAAGATCTGTCGCGCGTCCGCCCCCAGGATCCGCTCCGTCGAGCCATCCTGCAACGCGACTTGTGGGCGGCGTTTGATTTTTACGTCAGTCGAAATATCGCACGCGACGGTGACCGGGCGACTCGCCAGCGTCGCGATGACATCTGCCGCAAACTGGCAACTGTCATCAAGGCACTCACCCTGACGCCGGACGAAATCAAGTCGCTGCCGGATACTTACGCCTTGGCAGTGAAATCAGGCCGATTTCCTTCCGAGCATCGTTTTGACCATGCGATCGACTACCTGCCTCCCCGATTGTTGACTGCCCCTGATGAATGGCAGGAGATTGATTTCTTTCAGCCCAGGAATATCCACGAAGACATTCAGGATCGCTTTGTCACGTTGCACACTCGCAACTATCTGGCGCGATCTTACTTCCGCATCTTCTATCGGTTTCCTGGCGGTCGAGCGGCGCTCGATGAGTATCTGAAGTACATCGAAGCTGAAGGGGTCGACTGGAAGTTTGGGGCTCAGAGCGGATTTCTGTTGATGCGCGATGGGCTGCGGCAGATGCCTGTCGGCATGGAGGTGGCCCTCGTACAATTCCTGATAACGCTGGACGACCAACTTCGTCCCACGCCGACACCCATCGTCGAATCTGTTCGCCTGCGAGTCTTCCGCAACGTGGACGGCAAACCCGAGCCGCCCACGAACACCAGCGTGGGGATGAATGTCTCGGAATACACGCTGAAACGACGCTTGCTGTTCGATGGGCTGAAGCAGGGTGGTCTCGCGCGTGAACCGGATGAGCAGCCCATCTATCGAGTCATCTTTCAGGGAGAGAAAGCTCCCGACTGGGGTGACGCCGGTCGCTCATTGACCCTGGCCCAGGACTGCCGCCGCTGTCACACCGGCGGCGGCCAGATTGGAGTGCAGACAATCGTCTCGCTGGTCAATCAGGGCGGAGTGGATGCCGGCGCCCAATTGGGGATCGTTCACGCGTTGCCTCCGGATAAACCCAGCCCGCGTCCCGCAAGAGATGCCCGCTTTAAGACTCACCACGAGACCTATCGCAGGTTGCTCGATTATCTGGGCGAGTAAGCCAATTAGCCGGAACGCGCTAGAGTCCGGTTTGTTTGGAAATAGCCGAGTTAAACACGAACCCGACCCCGGTGTTCTTGGACGCAGTTCTCAACCTGCCGTTTCGGCATCGATCTTAATCTTCGTGGGCGATGCCTTCGACGCGGCGACAAAACCTTTTGAAGCTTTGATCATCTCTTGGAACTCCTCGAGATCCTCGCTGTCACTCGACCATTGGTTGAATGATTTGATCTTCGCGAACGGTCCTGACTCATAGGCGAACGTCAGACCCAATTGGAAAATCTTTTCGTCGTCATCATCACTGGCCTGCATAACCTGCCGCGTCAGATTCAATTCAAAGTTTTTTCCTTCGCCCCAATCGTACGAACCGTATTGAAACAACAGCATATCGCCATCGTCTTCATCCGGAGCGGCCCAGTCGAATTTCACCGTGGAGTAAAAATCACACATCGCGGCGAATCCCGTTTCCGGCGTCAGCTTTTTCTCAACGAGGCCGCGTTCCTTTAAATAGGATTTGAAGGCTTTTTTCAGTGCAGCGGGTGTCATGGTGATTGATTTCGTGGGGGAATGGACGTGCTCAGAACGAGTCGATTTCACGTGTCTCGTCGCTTACAGTCCAAATCGTCATCTAGCGTCCTGCGACTGGTTGGGGAGTTGGCTTCCGGAAGGCGATCCACAAGGCGCCGATGATGAACGCGACCAGACCCCAGCCGCCCCATTGGGCATTGGATCCGACCAGGAAGTAGATTGCGGCGCCTAGTGCGGCGATGAACCAGGGCAGCTCGCGGCTCAACAGGGCCAAGGCCGACCGGCGGCTGAGGGCATAGGCTACGATGATCAGAATGATGATCCAGATCGCGGTCCAGACGAGACCCAACGCCAATTGCCATGTTTGATGCGGGCGGACTCCCAATGCCAGTCTGGCTCCGCCGCTGATCTTGGAAAAGTTGTAGACCTTGCCATCGACGGGGATATCGATCAACAGGGACAGTCCCCCGCTGGCGGTCCAGCCCAATGGCGGCATCGCTGCAGCACCACCCATTCCACCGCCACCCATGCCTCCCATTCCCATGCCGCCTCCCATCCCACCCATGCCTGCGCCACCTCCTGCGGCTGGCATGGCTCCTCCCATCGCAGGCATCCCACGCATTAATCCTGGTCCGGGACCAGCCACCATCGATCCCGGCAGGGGCATTGTCACGACGGGTTGTTGAACTCCGCTTCCAAACTGAAGCTGACGTTCCAAGCCGACGATTGAACCAAGTTTCGGATAGTCACCACGACGAATCAGATCACGCGGCGCACTTGTGCCTGGTTGGCCTCCCGGAGGATTGAACTGCGGGTTCTGCTGCTGCTGGAAGGCATACGACCTTGTCTTCGCGGTGACTTCTTCTTGTTCGGGCGCGTCTGAGTCACTCTGTTCGGTGCTCTTCTGTTGTTGTTCTACCGCCAGTTCCTGGACCTGCGAGAAATTCTGGCCCCGCAGCAGTTCGCGATTGAGATTCCCCTTGGGCTTGCTGCCAGGTTCAGGCTTTTCCTTATTTAAGCCATTAATGGTCGCGCCAGTCATGGTGTCACCGTTCAAGACGGAAGTTCCTGCCTGTCCTTGAAAAGCTAGCCCGTTGTCTGTGTAAAGCTGCTGCAACCGTTCGCCCTGACCGCTTTGCGCCGCCTGCTCATCCAGGACAATTGTGTTACCCAATCCGTCCGTTTGAACTTTCAATCCCAGAGCACTGTTCGACACTTCCAGTTTGTCGATGGAATCTTTCAGCTTCGAGATTCGTTGTTGCAACTCTTGTTTCTTGCTCGCGTCTTCCGGATTGGCTGCCGTACCTAACGATTCATAGGACTGGCCAATCGCCATCCCGAGTTGTTTGAGGTTATTGAGCGACTGAGCTTTCGCCCGGCGGTTATACGTGCCGCTGTTGATCGCGATCAGTTCAGAAATATCAGTCAGTGCCGCCGCCGTCTGATCGAGGGCCTGTCCAGTCTCCGAGACCTCACTGACATTCGTCAATTCGGACCGCTTGAGAACGTCCACATCCAGGTCTTTTGGCGCGTAGACGGTCCAGGTCGATTGCGAGACGGGAATGCCATACTCAGCGTTTTCTTCGGGCGACACGACCGACGGAATCGGCACATCAACCTGTGATCGCAGCAGTCCCCACCGGCGTGGCAGGGAGCGCGGCAATTGTCCTGCGAGGACCATCACGACCTCGAAGGAGACATCCCCTTCGACAGTCTTGGGGAGTGGGATCAGCGTAAACGAAAGCTCTTTGCCCGGCTGTACGGGCCGCGCTGGCTGACCCTTGACGAACAACGACAACACCTGTGATTCGGCTGGCAACTTGACTGCCAGGAACTGCCGCTTGCGGTTCTTGATGCGATAAGTCACCTGCTCGCGCCAACTGCCGTCCTGGGCCAGCACGGTAACGTGATGTGCCAGGTTAACCGCGGCCGGCAACAGTTGTTCGGCTTGGAATCGCTGTTGCTTCCACGTGATCACCGCACGCGGATTCTTCACACGGACAATCTCCGCAGCCTGGTCGATCAGGTCCTGCCGGATCTTAATCACGCGGGTCAGGTCTTCTGGCGGAATCGTCTCCACCGCGTCACCGGCCTGCGACGTCAGTTGCGTCTGTGATTGATTCACGAGGACGATGTAATTGGTTTGTGCTTCCAGCGGCAGGACCTGTGGCGGATCCTGGCCTGGTTGAACCTGCTCGAAGTTAAAGGTGGGGATCGTAATTTCGCCCTTGGCCGATGGGGGTAGAATCGCCCGGGCCACGATGAAGTAGCCCTCACGCTGCGGGTCTTCCAGGCTGATGGTCCAGCGCGTGCGGCCGTCCCCGATGGACTCTTGCGAGATGCCCCGGCGGCGCGGGCCGTTGCCGTCGGGGAAGTCCAGCTTCCCCGCCAGCCAGTCGGGAGTCGTGAACGTGAATGTGTCGGCACCCGCCGTCGTGATGTTCCATTGCAGGGCGAACACATAATCCAGCGACTCTTCGCCTACCGATAAGAGTGTCAAAGCATGACCCGTCAACCGCGGGAGTGCCTGGTTCAATTCAAACGGCACGTTCGCCGGGGCGGGGGTCTGAGTGCTGAACCCCAACTGATTGGCAATCGCCACATCGCCCAGCAACTCCTTAATCAGTCCCGCAGGATCGATGGACTTCCAGTTGTCGAGAGCCCCGGCGGTCCCGGAATAGATGGGGTCGAAAGTCGTCAGCAATTGCGTGTCGAGTTCATCGGTTTCGATCGGATACGGCAGCACCACTTCAGCCTTCAAATCATTCGGCTGGCGCAACGTCTTACCGACCAGAATGACATCGAAGTTGCCGATGCGTGGTGTGGCGAACTCCAGATGCAGCAATGCTTCGGCATCCATGTCGGCCGAATCTTCGCGCCCGGAAACATGCCAATCTGCAACCTCGGGGGCCTGCACGGCCTGTAGCAGGTAACCCTGGGGCAGGACGATCGACACCCCCGCACGGGGGGCTCCCGTCAATCGGAACTGAAAGCGATTCTGCTGCTGGACTTTGCGAGTATCGATGTGAGCAAGATGCCGCGCAGTGACCTTCAATTGGGGCAGGCGGCGCGTGACAACCAGTTCTAACTGATAGGGTCGATTCGCAAACCGATAGCCCAAGACCGGGGGATTCTTGAATTCTGAGACCAATCGTTGCAGCGGCACTTGTTGCGGTTCGATCTGGCTGAGTCCCGACAGATTTCCGACACGAATGGCGAATTGCTTGCCAGCCAGGACGGCGACGGTTCCGGTCTCACGCGTGATGTTTTGCGGAGCAAACTGCGGAATGACGTAGGTCGTTTCGTGATCGTCGGCCGTCTGCTTCAGGAACAGATCGAATTTCAACTGCGTCTGATCTTCGACCTTGCGTCGCAGGAAAATCTTAAGCTGCCGGTTCTCACCCTCGACGGCGACTTCCCAGCCTCCCACGTCTTCGCCTTCAATCTTCCGCACGCTAAGCGCTGCGGGGAGCGAAAAGACCGCTTCCGATATCGAGCCTTGCCGGACCTGGAAGATCGAGTGTGTCAGCAGGCGAGTGCCCTCTTCGGAGAGGATCACCGCCGTCGTCGAATCGACATGGACGATCGATTCCACATCGCCCCGATTTTGTTTGGGCTGCCAACTGATTTGGAACTGCCCGCCAGGCGATACGGGGATGATCAGCGCGGTGTTAGCGTCCATGCCTACCTTGCGAAAGGCACCGCTGCTGCCGTTGACTCGGAAGTTCAAGTCGGCGGCGGGGGCCTTGAAACGGACAGTGCCCACGGGAACAAAACCCAAGTCCAAATTGAATACACCGGCCGGACCCGTCAGTTGCACCGGCACCGAGAACTGCAGGTCGACGACATGCAGCCCCGGCTTGGAAATCAAGATGGCGAGCGGCTGCTGTTCGTTACCGGGGACCAACGGGGCCGCGGCCCCATCCAATTGTGCGCTGCTGACCGCGATCTTACCGATGGGGAACGGCAGCGTGACTTGCTCGTCACGGAAGGTGTAACAGACGAACCGGCCGGTCATCTTGATCGCCGGTTTGCCACCCGCAGCGGCGGGGACCAGCTCGGCGGAATACAGGGCTTCGGCGATTGTGCCCGCTACCGGCGAATCCGCGACGTCGAGATCTTCCGGATGAGCTTGCTTGTAGAGCTCGATGAATTTGGCATAGGGCAGGAAGACTCGATTCGATTTGAGCGGGTCTGCCTCACCTTCGAACGGGACAACCAAAGTGTCGGGATCGATCAACGGCGTCGGCATCGGTGCCGGTTTGACGGCTGCTGCGGCGCCATTCGGAGGCTGTTCTTGAGCCTGTGCCGTTGAAGTCCAAGTGGCCAGGCACAACCCCAGCAACACGGCGGCCGATTTGCCCACCGGACGATTCAACTGCTCCCACAATCGTTCGGGTGTGAACCACTGACAGACAGCGATCACCATCCACAATACGACACCCAGCAATGTGCCGCACAGGATGCCATCGAGGAACGGCATGGTTCCTTCAGGGACGAGTGTCATCAGTGCCAGAGGCAGGCCAATACCACAGGCCAGAATCAAGCCGCGCAGGGCGAGTGTGCGTTGCCGCGCGAACCAGCAGATCAGGATCATCAGAATCTGCACGACCAGCATGAAGAACGACAGCCGAGCCCGGTTCTGATAGGTCACCTCCAGTTCGGGCGGGGTCTGACGCAATCGGCCGCGGTAGGTGTAAGTCGTACTGCGTGAATTGGCGGGTGGTTCCAGATTTAAGGCGAGAGACAGCACGGCCTTAGCGGAGGACTCTCTTTCGAGTCCTTCCAAGGTGGCCCCCGTCGCATTTGCCTTAACCGGTCTGTCTTGCGGCAGCCCATCGTCGCCTCCTTCTTTAGCCGGTTGCTGAGGCTGTTGGGGCAATTGCGCCTGAGCGTCATGCAATCGAGCATCCTGCGGCATTCTCATGCGGAAACCGTCCTTCCGCTCACCCGCTTCTCCGTCGGCCTTAGATCGTTCAGATTTGCTCTCGGCTTCCATCTGAACCTGCTCGCGAGTTTCGGCAGATCGCGATTTCCGCGGTTTGATAGCACCGCTTTTCTTCAGGCTGCGGATAGCGTCTAAATCCTTCACGTCTCCCTTCAGGTCGGATTGCTGCTCGGCTAAAGCTTCGTTCGATTCAACTTTCAACTTAGTGACCGCTTCGGCATCCTCGAAGGGATCAGCGGGCTTCTCAGCCGGCTTGGCTTCATCCTGCGGCAGCATTTCTGATCTGGCGGCTTCATCAAGAGCGGGCGCCGCAGTCGCGACCGCGGGTGCCGTGGTAGGAGGGGGCGAAAACATCGGTGCCGCTGGCTTGGCGGGCATTGAGGACGCAAAATCGTCTACTGAGGCTCCGGTTTGTTTGCTGAGGCTGTATATTTCGGGTGCGGATGCTGGTGCACTGGCCGATTTTACGCCGGGCAATAACATCAACATCAGCACGAACCCAATCACCCCAACTACAAGGACGACACGCACCAAGCCCCACGTTCCGGATTGGCGGTACAGGAATCCGAGAATCCAAATGACGCCGACGGTGATCAGCAGTGTGACCAGTTTCCAGAACAAACCAACCGGTGTATCGACCTGGAAACTCCGCAGCAGCCCACCGAGAAAACTATCGCGCACGTAGGGTTGATCAGAAATAAAGCTGCCGGGATCGGAGACGAACTCGGTCTCGGCGGGGTGATGAATCGTCCAGACCTGCTGCAGGATTTCGAGTGGCTGTTCTGTGCCGTCGCCGTTGAGCACCGTGATCACCGGCGGCGATTGCTTCAGCGTACCCGAGGCGTTCAGGGTGGTGACCGTGCGGTAGAACAACTTCAACATGCGCGACCGGCTGGGATCGGCATTCAAGTTGGCCTGACTCCCTTCGACCGCCAGCGGGATCAAGTAGGCCGACTGGGCATGCCGCACTTCGATCGGGGCATTATCCAGCAATGTGGCCCACAGGACAGCATTTTCGGGTAACACCACCTGCAGGCTCTGCACGCCGACGGCGCGCAGTTGGAACGTGGCCTCATGCTGCATCTCGCCCGTTTCACCCAGGATGCTGACCAGATTCAACTGATCGCAAATCGCGGTCGGTACCGCGACCCGGTCGAACCGCCGTTCGCTCATTTTCAACTGATACCCCGGCAGCACATAGCTGTAAGCCGCGACGATCCGCTCCTTGGGAGTATAGTCGGCGGCCGGTGGCAGATCGGTGGGATCCACATCCGGCAGAGCAACTCCCGTGGCGTCGGTTGCCGTCAGATCCAATTGCTGATCGGGTTCCGCTTCAAACGCGATGTGTCCCGTCTCACGCTCGGCACCGACCACTTGCAGTGTCGGCGGCACGAATTCCTTCGCCTGTTGTCGAGGCTGCGAAACATCCACGTAAATCGGCACGTCGCCATGTGCTCGCTGGTCGAGCAACAGCGTCCAGACCCGACGGCCATTCGCGGGTTCG
>JADMIO010904310.1_pt1 | contig 118382 bp, 101 predicted proteins | sample 8958161 | NCBI WGS metagenome assembly JADMIO01 (sample SAMN16585339, study PRJNA669376) | soil metagenome | isolation source: Crop rotation soil | place: USA: Cullars Rotation, Alabama | collected 2011
GCGACAACTTGTCCACGTGGAATTCTAAGCTTAGGATCCCAATGTGCTGGAAAGGAGCGCCGCGTGCGTGAGGTCGGCCAGGACCTCACTCGACAGGTCGCGCGTTGCATAGCGATTGAACGATCGTGGTTCTGCCCTGAGCGATGCCACGACCGGATGGTCCGTTGCGGCGCTGGTGGCAAGGCGCGCCGCCTCCGACCCGCAGGCCACTGTGCAAACGAGGCTGAGCGACGCAATAAACAGGCGACCGCGCACAGAGACAGCAGATCGCGTCATTCTCCTGAGGCCTTCGCGAGTTCGATAGGCGGTCGCGTGCGCGGACGGCGGCGGCGCTCTCGCGCCAGCACCGTGCCGATGTCCTGAGCCAGAAGTCCAACGGTCTTCACATCGTCCTCGACGAATTTGCGAGACGACGGCAGATACGCAGTGAGGACGCCGACGATCTTGCCAAACACGAAGACGGGCGTCGCCGTGCAGGGGCCGAGATCGAGCCGCTTCGCCATCGGGCCCAGGTCCAGATCGGCGTTCGAGTTGACGATCGTGTGGCGGTTCGACGCCACCCATCCCGCCAGTCCTTCGCCCACCCGCACCTGCAGGTTCGCCGTTTCGTGGCGAAGCCGTTCGGTGCTTCGGACAACGGACAGCACATCGGTATCGGGATCGTGCACGAAGAAGCACGCTTCGGCGTGTGGATCGAGATCGGCCAGGCGGTTCTGCATCATCCAGGCGACGGTGTCGAGCTCGCGCGGGTTGATCAGCTGATTGCCAGACTGCGACATGACATCGGCAACTGCGTGAACGGTCTCGAAGACCGGTCCCGCTGCGAGGTGGACTTCTGCCTCCCGATCGGCCGCACGGAGACTCGGAACCATCTCGACGAACGCATCCACGACCTGAGGGTCGTACATCGTCCCCCGACGCTCGCGCAAGACGCCGAGCGCTTCTTCGTCGGTCATTTTTCGTCGGTAGGGACGATCGGACGTGATCGCGTCGAAGCAGTCGACGACCGACAGGATGCGCGCGCCGATCGGAATGCTCTCGCCGGCGATGCCGTCGGGATAGCCTTTGCCGCACCACTGTTCGTGATGGCCCCGCACGATCGGAACGACCGGGTACGGAAAGTCGACCGCGCCCAGGATTTTGGTGCCGGCCTCGACGTGAAGCTTCATCGTGTCGAACTCGGTGCGACTCAAGGCCCCCGGCTTGTTCAGCACGTAGTCGGGAACGGCGAGCTTGCCAATGTCGTGCAGCAGCGATGCCGCCTCGAGCGCCTTTAGTTCGTGATGAGCCGTGATGCCGAACTTCTTCGCCATCGCCAACGTATGGCGCTGGACACGTCGGATGTGGCCGTGCGTCACCTGATCCTTGGCGTCGACTGCAATGGCCATCATTTCGATGGTCGCCTCGTACAGGTGCTCGACCTCTTTGACGTGCTGCTGCGCGTCGTCAATCCGACTGGCGGAGGCCTTGTAGGCACCGTACGAAAGGATCAGGAGCGGCGCAATCAGACCGACCATATCGAGGTCGAGTCCACCCGAGTTCTTGACCGCGAGCGTGGCGAGCGAACCGGCCGCGTAGTAGTTGAGCGCGAGGTAGAGCGCGTGCTGCTTCCACACCTGGAGTGGCGACACGCCGCTTTCGAGCGCCACGGCAATCGCTTGAAGCGCGCTGTTGAGGAAGAAGTAAGTGGACGACATGGCCACGGCCGCAAGCGTCAGCGGCGCCGTGCCTGCACCATGGCCTGCGAGCGGCTCCACGCCAGCCACGGCGAAGAACACCCACCCCGCGACGCACGTCGACACCGCGGGCTCCGCGATGTTGAAGGCCGCGCGATACAGGCGGCGGGTTTCCTGGGTGGCGGATGTCCACAATCCATCGAGCGCGACGGTGATCGTGGCTGGCGCGGGACCGAACAACACGATCGAGGCGAACAGGAAGATCTCCGAAACCGTCACGCTTGCCGCGTATCCGGGGACCTTGATGACGAATCGCCCGCTGACGACGGTCAGAATCGCGAGCACGAGGACCCACGCGTTGAGCGGCGCCGCGAACAGGTGAGTGCCCTGACGAATGAGGACCGCCACGCCACAGAGGGACACCACGAGCACAAACGCCTGAACGCGTCTGGCTGGCGCGCGGAGGACGTCCTCTCCGCTCGTGCGCGAATCGTGTGGCGACACACCTGGCTCCATCGAGACAGTCTCGATCGTTACGTCGGTCGCTTGCCCTTACGCCTGTAACGTCGCCGGCACGTGGGTGCACGCGGTTGCTCGACCCGTCAATCTCCCGTGTCGTTCAGGAAGGGTTGTCGTGCGGTCGTGATTCCGGGCGCGGATGTGGAGAGTGGACTCGGAGAGAAAATCCGGCTCGCGTTGGTGACCTATGCGGATCGACGGTGTGAAAAGTGGTCGGGGCGACTGGATTCGAACCAGCGGCCCCCTGCGCCCAAGGCAGGTGCGCTACCAGGCTGCGCTACGCCCCGACACCGAGATCTTAGTGCGAATCGGAGGTCAGCGTCACGGTCCCGCTGGCCGGCTGGAAGTTAACCGTCGGGAAGGTGTCCGCCTCGATAAACGTGCCGGTGATGACGTTGCCGGACAGCGTCCCGCTGAACGTGAACGAGTTGACGCGGGTCCCGCCGGTTTGCGGGATGCTCTGGACGTTCGTGTAGCCGAAGTTGGCCGTGGTTCCGGCGAAATCCTGCGCCGGCTGGCCGTACCCGCCCGTGGTTGTCTGTGTCGGAGCGCCCGTACACGTCAGCGTGTGGTTGGTCGTGCCGAACGACGTGCCGGTCCCGGTGGCGCTGCCGTCGCCTGCGGCCGCGATGTCGATCGTCATTGTCGACACGATAGTTTCGGTCCCCGAGCAGTTCGGTCCGCTCGTAAAGGCAATCTGAAAATTCAATGGCCCGGTGAATCGTCGTCGCGAGTCCGCGTCGTCGTTCTTCCCGGCTACCTTCGTCGCGACGACGGTGCCGCCCGCCACCGCGCCGGCGACGACGCCGATCGTGGTCGCGGATATTCCGCCGCCCGCTCCGACACCTGCGCCAGCGACTGCGGCGCCGCTCGCGGCCGCTCCCGTCGCCGAACCGGTCCCTGTTGCCCCGGTGCCGGCGGCGGCGCTTCCCCCGCCAGCTGCGGTGGAACCCGCTCCGCTCGTGGCAGCCGCCGTTAGCACGTTGCTCTGCGCGATGGTCGCGACGGCGGTCTGTCCCTGAAACGTCGCCGTGGCGCTGATCTGCAGCGCGCCCGTGCCGGTCGGCGTCAGCCCGGTCGCGACGGCCCGTCCTGTCCCGTTGGTCGTGATGGACAGCGTTCTCGCGTTGCCGAACGTCGCGCGCCCGCTGCGGATGGCGAACGTGACGAGGGCGCCGGCCACCGGCTGATCGTTCCGATCGCGAACCTCGACGATCGGGGCAACCGCGGTCCTCTGGCGGATGACGTTGACGGCGTCTTCGCCCTCGATGACGACGATCTTCAAGCCCATCGTAATGGCCTGTGGCACAGCCACCGCGGTCAACGTCGACGCGAAGGATGCGGAAAAACCGAACGCCACGAGAATCGCGAGCCCGAGGGCGCCCAAGAGCCTCTTCATATGAGGACGAATCTTACCAGCAAGATGAGCTGGACACCGACGCGGGCACGCGGCTTGATTGTCAGGACGATAGATGGGACGGAGCAACGTCGCGCTGGCTGCCGCGATTCTCGTGACGGCGATCGCAGCGATGACAGCGACCACAGCGGCATGCGCGGATCACACGCGTTCGACGCCGGCGCGAGAGCGTCGAATCGGCACGGCGTCTCGTCCGCGTCCGTTCGTGGCAACCGCGTACTGCCTGCGCGGAACGACAGCGGATGGCTCGCGCGTCAGAGCGGGTGTCGTCGCCGCCGATCCGGCGATGCTGCCCATCGGCACCACGATCCGCGTCGGCGGCCTTACGGGTGGTTACAACCGAACCTACACCGTCGCCGACACCGGTCCACGAATCCGTGGGCGCCGCATCGATTTATTCGTCAGCGACTGCCGCGAAGCTCGCCGATTCGGTCGGCGGCGGGCGATGGTCTCAACCGTCTGCACGGGCTGTTGAGAGCAAGGCCGCCGTAAACCAGGGCCAAGCCGAGGTATTCCGTGAGCTCGAATGGACCGATGGCGTCGACGATGCGGTCGTACGACATCGCGGCCACGAGCGCGATCGTGTTGCCGACGAGCAGCGTCCACCATGCCCAGCGCTCGCCCTGTCGAAACGCCATGACCGTAATCACAATCGCCATCAGCCCGAAAACCGCATTGAAGATGCCGTACATCCGGAACAGCAGGCCGATGTACCTGGCGGCCATCGGTGATGTGGCCACGAGCTCGGACCACGTGGCTTTCGAGAAGCCCTCGTAGCCGGCGATCAGGATCGGCCTTCCGCCCGGACCCACGAGGTGATCGGGCCACGCGGCGGCCATCCCGCCCCAGGCGACAAGCCCCACGTCGACGATGAGAATCAATAGCCACGCGACTTGACGGCGCGTCATGTCGGCAGTCCTCCGGTCAATTTCAGGATCCACCGCAGGCACGTGTGTCCGAAGTCCGCGCCCTCGACGAACATCATCGGGCAGGCGCCGGCGATCACGCTGATGTCGTGGTCGCGGCAGAACCGAACGGCCTCTGGAGAGACACTCGTTCCTTTCCCGACTGATTGGTGCATCCACACGCGGTGGACGCCGGCCTCTCCGCAGTCATGGACGATCTGTTCGGTGATTTCGGGCCGTGTGACGATGACCACGCCATCCACACCGCCCGGGATCGATTTCAGATCGGGGAAACACGGATCGCCCTCGAAGGCCTGCATGTGCGGGTTGACGGGGAAGACATCGTGGCCGGTGTTCTTCAGCCGGCTATAAATAATGTTGCCGACAGGATGGCGGCTCTTGTTGCGCGACACGCCGGCCACCGCGATGCGCTTCTGCGAAAGAAAGTCTTTGACCTTGGTTTCGAGCGATGGCGTCGTCATGGCTCACCTCGGATCTCGTTCGCTCCGCGATGCGGCGCAGATGACTTCGATGTCATGGGGCAGGAGCTTCGCTTCAGGATGCAGCATCGTCCACGGTCGTCCGGGCATCTGGCCGGTCGATGCGTCCTGGCACGAGACGTCGAGCAGGGTCCGCTGCTGCTCGGGCGAATACGAAGACCACTCGGAGAAGTTGACCGCATGTCGGCCTTCGGTCACGGCGCGCGCCATCACCCACGACAGCGGCGCGATTTGCGCGTAGGCCGGCCACCGGGTCCGATTCGAGTGGCAGTCGTTGCACGCGCGGTCCAGTACGGCGGCCAGTTCGCGTGGCGTCTCGCCGTGCGCCTCAATTGTGCGGCTGTGATCGATCGCGGGGTTCGTGCGATCGGGGCGAACGAGTTGAGCGGCGGCGAACACGACGCCGAGGACGCCGACTACGACCGCGGCCTGCTTCAGCCGTCGCATGGCCCCTCACTTGCCGGAGTCCCGTCACGCTTGCTCGGGATCGCCGGACATCCGGAAACGATTGCCGAACCGTCGCCGCATTCCGCTCGGTGACGGCGCCGATTTCCTCAGGCTGCAAGTGAGCTGCCACACTCGAGCTTGGGAATGGCGACTCGAAGTTCTCGGTTCAATGTTCGACGTGCTCCTGTGTATGCTCAGAGCACAGGAGGCTGCATGTCGTCGACATTCTCAAAGGTGATCGTTGCGGGCGCGGTGGTGATGGCGGTCGGCGCCGCGTTCGCGACGTTGCGGGCTCAAGATCGAACCGACCGGCCAGGTTTTCCAACGAAGCCGAGCGTGTGGGTGGAAAATCGGGGAGCGGCCGAGGCGATTCCGATCACGATCGAGAGCATGCAGTCGACCGCTACGCCACTGCGCGTCGAGGTTACGAGCACGGCGTCGACGGCGGCTTTCGTCCGTCAGGTGCGTCAGCAGTGGGAGTATCAGGCGATTCTGATTCCGACGGGGCAGGATCCGACGGCCGCATTGAACGAAGCCGGCACACAGAGTTGGGAAGTGATCGGGCTCTCGGTGACGGCACAGGGAGGAACCCGGGTCGTCCTGAAGCGGCCGCGCTGACCGGGTTGCTGGTTACTGGTTGCTGGTTGCTGGTTGCTGGTTGCTGGTTGCTGGTTGCTGGTCTGGTTGCTGGTTGCTGGTTACTGGTCACGATTTGCTGGAGCGGCGACGACGGCGAGCGACGAGGCTGGCGATGCCGGTGCCGAGCAGGCAGAGCGATGCGGGCTCGGGCACCGCCGTGAGCGTGACGTTGATGTTGTCGACGGCGGCGGCGCCGCCGGGGGCGCCAGCCGGCGTGATTCCCTGAAAGATGGCCTTCGAGATGTTCGACCAGTCGGCATCGTCGTCGAAAAAGAACGTCTGAAAGCTCGACGTCAGCGTGAAGGACTTTAGTGCGACTTGTCCGTCGCCGATGCGGAAGCCGGTGACGACGAGGTTTTGCGCGTTGGGAATGCCGGTGCCCGCACACGAGGGACACCCGGTGCCTCCAAAGAGCTTGGCCGCATCGATCGAATTCAAGCCAAAGTTGACGCCGGGGCCGATCACCAGAGCCCAGGCTTGATCGGACCCGATATACCGCGTGCTCGGAACTTCGTCGGCGCACGTCGTGCCGAGCGGCGACGCGAGGCAGGCCGACGGATCGAGGAGGATTTCGATATCGGGCCGCGTGTTGAAGCCTCCGGTGATTTCACTCGTCATGCCGTTCACGGTGAAACCCTGCGTGAACAATGCCGATCCGCCGGCGACTGACGGCTTGTACTGGTCGAACACGGCGTTGTGGCTTGGCTGACCCGCCACGGCCGCTGTGATCGTACTGTCGAAGGTGATGGACGCCGCCTGCGCGTCTCGCGCCAGGGTGACCGTTCCGAGCAGCATCAGCGCGCACACACTCCGGGACATGAATGTCGGCATGGACGCTCGGCCAAGCAGAGCGCGTGCCACGGCTCAGCTTCGATAAAACTCAACAAATCGTAAACGCACTCGCGCGCGGTCGTATTCGGGCGTGACTATTGTTCGACGCGGGGAAGAGCGGAAGTGCAGACATGTGAAGGGGTTAGAGCGTGGGTCAGAGGGCGGACGGCGGAGGTCGGAGGTCAGCGAGGGCTCGAACCCCTGGCCTCTGACCTCTGACCTCTGACTATCTATTACTTCTACTTCGGCGCCGAAGGCGGCGCCGGCGCCTTCGCCTGGTTCCTCGCGAGCTGCCGGTAGTACTCCTCGATCGCCTGGCGGAACCCGGCGGGCACTTCATCCGATCCGGACAGCGCCAGCGAATCGTTGCCGGTTTCGAGCTTCTTCCGCAGGTTGAACTCGAACTTCTTGAGCTGTTCGAGCGCCGCGGCCTGGAGCTGCTGCAGTCCGCGCAGATCTTCGTACGACTTCAGATTCTGTCCCTGCGCAATGCCCTGCATCACCTGATCGAGATCGTTCGGGTTGACGCCGGCGGCCTGCAGCTGCTGACGTAGTGCCTGTGCGTCGCGCCCGAGCTCCTGGAACTCGCGCGCGAACTGACGACGGTCGTCGCTCGTCAGGAAGCCGTTGCCGCCTCCGAGCTGATTCGGGCGTGCATCACCGTTGCCCAATCCGGCCTGCTGGCTGTTGCCGCCCTGCTGACCGTTTTGCGCCTGCTGGCCTTGTTGGCCTTGACCCTGGCCCTGACCCTGCTGCTGGCCCTGAGCGTTCTGCTGTCCGCCCTGACCCTGCTGGCCGCCTTGCTGACCCTGGCCTTGCTGGCCCTGTTGACCCTGCTGGCCCTGCTGACCGTTCTGGCCGGCCGCGCCCTGCGGGTTCTGTTGCTGGCCCTGCTGTCCCTGGCCCTGTTGTTGTCCCTGCTGCTGGCCCTGGCCCTGTTGATTCTGTTGTTGCCCCTGCTGGCCCTGTTGGCCTTGCTGACCGTTGCGCGCCTGCTGCTGACCGTTCTGCCCCCGCTGGTTCTTGTCCGCACCGGTCGCGCGGTCGTTCATGCGCTGCTGCAGCGACTGCATGCCGTTCAGCAGATCGCGCGTCTTGTCGGCCGCGCGCGTCATCTGATTCTGCTTGCCCTGCTGACCCATCGCGTTCGCCGCCTCGGCGACCTTCTGCTGCAGCGCGTCGAGATTGGCGGAGATGTCGTCTTCCATCCCCTTGGCGTACTGCGAGCCGGCGCCGAGGACGCTCTTCGAGTAGCGCACCTTCTCGCGCAGCCGCTTGTCGCGGATCGTGCCCGCCGCGTCGTCCAGACGGCGTGACGCGTCCTTCTCGTCCCGCCGCGTGTCGTTGGCCAGCTTCTCGAGCTCGCGCTGCAGGTCGCCAATCTTGCCGTCCATGGCTTCCTTGCGCGCGCCGAGCTGCTGCATCTGCTGCGCCTTCTGTGTGGCGGCCTGCCCATCGAGGCCCTGCACGCCCGCGGAGACATCTTTCTGTTCCTTCGCGAGCTCTTCGGCCTGTTTGAGCGCGTGCTGAATATCGCGCTCGGAGCGGCCGCTCTGTTCCATCGACAGCTTCTGCTGCGCTTCCTTCAGCTTTTCGAGCGCGTTCTGCGCGGTCGCGCCGCCGTCCTGCGTGCCGTTGGCGGCCGCCTGACGCATCGCGTTCGCCGCGTCCTGCAGCTGTCTGGCCGCGTCGGCCAGATCCTGACGCTGCTGCTCGCGCGACAACTGCTGCAGCTGACGCGCGGCTTCTTCGGCTTCCTGTGCGAGCTGCCGCTGCGACGCCGAGCCGCTGCCGCCGCCCTGCTGTTGCTGCTGGCCGGCGCGCGCGAGCTGCCGTTCACGTTCCGCTTCCTGCTGCTGCCGCCGCGCCAGCTCCTTCAGCTTCTCGGCGAGCTGGTCGACCTGCTTGTCCTGCTGCTGCTGTTCGGCCTGCTTGCGCAGCTCGTACTGGCTCGCGAGCTTGTCGAGCTCGAGCTCGAACAGATCGGCGAGGTCGTCGGCCATCTGCTGCTGCGCGCCGCCTCCACCACCGCCGCCGCCCTGCTGCATCGTGATCTGCGTCTCGTACTTCGCTTCGGCGTCCTGGAGAATTTTCAGCGCGCGCTGTTCCGGCTTGAGCGCGTCCTCCGGCTTCATCTGCCGCAGGAGATCCTCGGCGTCCTTCAGCTCGGGGATCGACTTCTGGAGGAGCTGCGCGATTTCGCGGAACGAGGAATCGCCGGCGCCCGCGCCCAGCCGATCGTTCAGCTTCGCGAGCAGCTCTTCGACCTGCCCGCGCAGCTTCGCTTCGGCGAGATTCAGGAACACGACGTTCTCGCGGTACTTGTCGGCCTTCGTCTTCGCCTTGTCGCGTATCGTGTTGAACGTCGCCGCGACGATCTCGCGCTGCTGGCGCGACAGCTCGCCGACGTCCTGCTGACCGCCGCCGCCACCGCCGCCGCCACCCTGCTGCGCCTGCGACTGCGCCTGCTTGTAATCCTTCTGGAACGGCCGGACCTGAACGAAATAGATATCGCTCGACGACGTCTGGGCGCCAGGCACCGCGTCGTTGTCGGTCGCCTTCGCGAAGTACGACACGAAGTCGCCCGGCTTGACGTCGAGCTCTTCGAGGTAAATCGTGTGGCCGGCGCTCACTTCCTGCATCGGCTTGCCGTTGAACAGATTGATCGTCTTCTGCTCGCCGCCGTTCACCGAGTAGACGAACTGCAGCTGCTTGACGCCGAAGTCGTCCTGCGCCTTCACTTCGGTGAAGACCTCTTCGACGGGGTTCGCACCGGTGTCGCGTCCGGGCTTGGCGAACGCGACGGTCGGCGGCTGATCGTTCAGGACGTCAATCGTGTACTGCGGCGACGCGTCGACCTTTTCGCCCTTCGGTCCCGTCAGCTCGATGCGATAGAACCCGGGCTCGGACAGCGTGAAGTTGCCGGCGAGCGTGCCGTCGGCCTGCACCGTCAGCGGCGCCGACCCGCCGTCCCTGAACAGAATCTGTCCGCCCGACGTCTTCATCGTCGGCGTCACCTTCAGCTGGACGTTCGTGCCTTTGAGCGCCGCGACGTCGCCGCCGTTGTCGTCCTTGCGCGGCGGAAGGTTCGTGTACGCGGGGAAGTGGTATTCGAGCTCGAGCTGCTGCACGGTCGGCAGATCGACGACGTCCAGCGTGAACGTTTCAGATCGGACGCCGTTGCTCTCGACGTAGTACTGCGTCTTCTTGTCGAGATGGAACATCATGCCTTCGAATGCCGCGGCGTCGTTCGTCGGGACGAGCGGCAGGCGTTCGAAATCGCCGGTCGCGCCGCTGCGCATCATCAGCGTGGCGTCGCGCGACGCGAATCCCATCAGCTTCGCCGACACGGACTGATCGCCGCCGCGCGGCACGGTCTTGTTGCCGGGCGTGACGGTGATCGTGTACGGCGTCGCGGCCTTCGGGCTGCTCGTGAAGATCAACAGGGCCGACAGGCCATGCCGCAGGTAGGCGGGGCCGAGAACGATGAGGAGCGCCGCGACGGCCGCGAAGCCCGCGAGGGCGCCCGCGTGACGCCGCAGGCGTCCGCGATCGATTGCCATGCCGTGCTCGACACGCCGGCTCTGCTCGATGGCCTGCTCGACGAGTTTTTCCGCCAGGCGCGGCGAGTGCGCCGCGCCGTCGCCGGCGTTCGACGTTTCGACCGCGCTCAGAATCGCGGTTTCGAGCGACGGGTTGTGTTCTTCGAGGTAGAGCGCGACCTGCGTGTCGCTGACCATCCGCCGGAGCGGCTTGATCCCGTAGTAGATCAGCGCGGCGAAGATGGCGAGCGCCATGATCCGGAAGCCGATGATCGCAGGGGCGCTGAATCGGAACGATTCGAGGCCGCGCGCCGACACCAGCAACGCCAGCACCGTGCCGACGAAGACGATGACCGCGCCGCGCGCCGCCAGCCGCAAGCGCCAGCGATTTCGGATACGCCGGATGACCTCGACGAGCTCGGCTCGATGCTCCATTGCGGCCTCTCTTTTATTAACTTCTCGCGGGGCCCCACCCCCGCCCGTTGCCGTCGCTCACGCTCCGGATCTTGGTTGGATCGTCCGGGTTGAACTTGGCACAACACGATCGACGCCGATCGCTCTGGGGCCTCCGCGCTTACGGAAAGATTAGCATCTGAGGGGGCGAAACGACCCCGTCTACAGAAATTTCTCTTTTCGGGACAATCGGTTAGAAACGACGGTTTCCGCCGCTAAAAGCAGCATCCCGGCGAACAGCAGATACCACCAGAGCGCCTGCCGGCGTTCGGTGTCTTCCTTCGGCACAGCCGTGCCGGGCTCGCTCGTGTCGAGGGTGTCGGGGTTCGCGTGCCCGGTGACCGAGGCCACCAGTTCCTTGGGGTCGAGCGGCGCCAGATCGGCCTCGGCCGCGTCGATGTTGACGGCGATCGCCTGAGGCTTTCCGCTGGTGGCCCCCGCGGCCCGCACTTCGTAGATCCCCTGCTCGTTCAACTCGAGCAGCCCGGGCGATCCGGCCTTTTGGGTCGTCCGCTGCCCGGACGGGGTGACGACGATGCGGTCGGTGCGGATCTTGGCGGCCGTCGACGCCAGGTCGACGACCTGCCCGACGGTCATCCATGACGGGGTCTGCTCGTAGCGCGCGAGGTAGTTGACCAGCTGATGCACCAGCGGCAGATAGACCGGCTTGACCGGCAAATCGGTCCACGAATCGTCGAGCGTCGTCGTCCACACGATGACGCGGCCGGCGCCGGTCCGGCGCTCCGCGGCCGCGACGCCGCCGTCTTCGAACCGCGCGAGGACGCGCGCCATCGGATCGATCATGTCGAGCGTGCGATAGCGGAAGAAATGCGCGGACGAGAAGTCGCCGCTCCGCGGCGCTTTGAAGATTTCGAAAACCTGATGGCTGTAATCGAGGAAGCCGAGCGTCGCGCTGCGGCCCGACAGGCGATCGACGGCGTTGCCCAGACGCCCGGGCAGGAGCGCCGCGGCGTCCATCGGCCACGAGGCGCGCTCTCCCGCGACGACGAGGATGCCGCCGCCGCGTTCGACGAACCGCGAGAGCGCCGCGCCGCCGAGCGACGAGGGGACCGGCGTGTCGTTGAAGATGATGACGTGGCGCTTGTCGAGGATGGCGTTGGTCGCGCGCGACGCCGGAATCACTTCCGTCTGAATCTCGGGCGTCGTGCCGATCGCGAGCGCCTTCGACACATACAGACTCGTCCCGGAGCGGTCGCCCGTTTCGACGATCGCGACCGACAGCGGCTCGCTCGGCGACACGACGAAGTGGAACGTGTTGTCCGCCGGCAGCGGATCGTTGCCGGCTTTCACCGTGCCGCGAATGTTGGCTTCTGTCACCGTGAACTGCGCGAACGTGACGGAGGCCGACGCGTGCGGCGCCACCGTGGCCGTCTTGGTCTCGAGCTCGCGGCCTTCGACCGTCAGCACGACGGGGATGTCTTTCACCGCGGCGTCGCCCTTGTTCGCGATACCGGCGGTGACGGCGACGCGCTCCTGTCCCGAGAACGCCGCGCGCGCGAAGGTGACCGACGGCACGGAGATGTTGCCCGTGCCGGGCTCTGCGACCGATTCGGTCATCAGCTTCATGTCTTCGGCGAATTTCGCGTCCTCTGAGCTGCCCCAGCCGCCTTTCTGGAAATCGCTGATCAGCACCGCTTCGCGGCGCTTCAAGTTGGATCGGCTCAGGATGCTCGACGCCAGCTTGATCGCGGGGCTGTAGCGCGTGGCGTCCGACGTCACCTTCGCCGCGTCGATCGCGGCGTCGAGCTTCGAGCGCTCGGGCGTCGCGCGCATGTTCTCTTCGGCGTTTCGGCCGAAGAGCACGAGCGTGGCGCGGTCGTCGCCGCTCAGCCCCGCCACGATCTTGTGCGCGGCGTCCTGCGCCTTCTTCCAGTGATCGCCGTAGCCCATGCTCGCCGACTGATCGAGCAGGATGACCACCTCGCGCGCGCCGCCAGCGGCCGCCTGCGCGATCGCGCTCTGCTGGAAGAACGGCCGCGCGAAGGCGAGGACGAGCAGGACGATGGCGGCGACCCGCATCGCGAGCAGCAGCCAGTGGCGAATCCGCCGGCGGCGGACGGAGTGATACGGAATCCGCTGCAGGAACATCAGCGACGGAAACTGGATGACCCGCTTGCGTTCGCGCTGGATCAGATGGATCAGGACTGGGACGGCGATGGCGCCCAAGCCAGCAAGGAACAGTGGAGTAAGAAAAGACATGTCTTGGCTCTGGGCTCTAGGCTTCTGGCTTCGGGCCCTGCACCGGCGTCAGGCCTGAAGTCTGAAGCCGGCAGCCTGAAGCCTGCGTGAACGTCACCGCACTCGCATCAACCGCTCGCGGCTGGACAAATAGCTGAACAGCGCGCGGTCCAGTGGTTCCGATGTGTTGAGCATCGTGTAGTCGATCCGGTGCTCCGAAAACTTCGTCGCGAGCTTGTTGACGTGATCGGCGATCAGCTTGCGGTATTCGTCCCCGAACGATTCGGGGACCACCGGCAACTGCTCGCCGCTCTCGAGATCCTCGAAGCTCGACGCGTCGGTGTAATCGAAATTGACTTCGGCCGGATCGAGGACGTGGAAGACGATCAGCTCGTTGCCGAGATAGCTGAGCGGCTTGATCGCCTCGAGAATCGCGTCCGGATCCTCGTAGAAGTCTGAAATCAGGACGACAAAGCTGCGCCGCCGGAAGTGTTCGGCCACCTTGTTGATCGGGCCGAGCAGGCTGCCGGGCCGTTCGGCCTTTGCGCGATCCAGCGTGTGCAGCAGCACGTTGAAGTGCTTCGCCGACGGCGGCACGTGCGCGACGATGTCGTTGTCGAACGTGATGATGCCCACCCGGTCGCGCTGGCGGTGCGCCAGGTAGGCGAGGCACGCGCCGAGGAAGCTCGCGTACTCGATTTTCGAGACGCTCCGGCTCTTGAACCCCATCGACTTCGACACGTCGAACAACAGGCAGAAGTTCGTGTTCGTGTCGGCTTCGTACTGCTTGACGTAGTACCGGTCCGTCCGCGCGAAGAGCCGCCAGTCGACGCGGCGGATGTCGTCGCCGGCCACGTAGCCGCGATGCTCGGCGAAGTCGATCGAGGCTCCGAAGAACGGCGCGCGGTGCATGCCGTTGATGAAGCCGTCGACGACGGTGCGCGCGAGCAGCTCGAGATTGCCGATCCGCGACAGAATCGTCGGGTCGACAAACCGGGCGCCGGGGATCGAAGAGCCTTGCTGCATGGAGTTGAGTCTTACTTTTTCCTATTCGCCGGGGTCCCACCCCCGGCGGTGACGCGCTTCGCGGCGTAAGCCGTTCGCGCGTAGCCAGAACAGAACGTCACCGACCCCCGCTCTTACATGCCCGAGCGGGGAGTGGCGACGGCCGACAGCAAATCGTCGATCAGCTGATCGCTCGTCACGCCTTCCGACTCCGCGCGGAAGTTGGTCAACACGCGGTGACGGAGCACCGGGTGCGCCATCGCGCGGATGTCATCGAAGCTGACGTGATAGCGGCCCTGCGTCAGCGCGCGCGCCTTCGCGCCGAGCACGAGGAACTGCGCGGCGCGGACGCTCGCGCCGAACGCCACCCATTTCTTGACCGATTCGGGCGCCTGCTTCGATTTCGGCCGGCTGGTGCGGACGAGCGACAGCGCGTACCGCAGCACCGGTTCGGCGACCGGCACGCGCCGCACCAGGCGCTGAAACGCCACGAGGTCGGCGCCGTTGACCGGCTGGTTGTAGTGCGGGTCGACGATCGCGGTCGTGGTCCGCACGACGTCGAGCTCTTCCTCTTCTGGCGGATGCTCGATGACGATGTGGAACATGAAGCGGTCGAGCTGCGCTTCGGGCAGGGGATACGTGCCTTCGAGCTCGATCGGGTTCTGCGTCGCGAAGACGTAGAACGGCTCGGCGAGGTCGTAGGTCCGTCCCTGAATCGTCACCCGGTGCTCCTGCATCGCTTCGAGGAGCGCCGACTGCGTCTTGGGCGGCGTGCGGTTGATTTCGTCGGCGAGGACGATGTTCGCGAAGATCGGGCCGGGCGCGAACATCATCTGCCGGCGTCCCGTCGTCGCATCTTCGTTGATGATGTCGGTGCCGGTGATGTCCGACGGCATCAGGTCGGGCGTGAACTGAATGCGGTTGAACTTCAGCTCGACGACCTTCGCCAGCGTCGCGATCAACAGCGTCTTCGCCAGTCCGGGCACGCCGACGATGAGGCTGTTGCCGCCGACGAACAGCGACAAGAGCACGAGCTCGAGGACGTCGTCCTGGCCGATGACGCGCTTGTGCAGCTCGGCGAGGATCTGTTTGCGGCCGGCATTCATCTTGTCGGCCAGCGCGACATCGTCTTGGGATTCGAGACCGATCGTGTCAGTGGTCATTATGTATTCTCGCGGGGCCCCACCCCCGTCGCTCACGCCTTCGCGCCGCAGCGCCGGCGTATCCAGAACAGAACGTCGCCGTTGGTCGTTCGGGACTAACGACCAATGACTGGCGACTGTTGAACGTCGACTAGTGCGTCATGCCGTAGATGATGTAATTGACGCCGAGCTTGTAGGCTTCGTTGTTCTCGTCCACCGGCTTGAGGCCGGTCGACGACCACTCCCAGAACTCGGAGACGTCGGTGTTGTAGTTGATGAGGACCATCAGTCGCTTCGAGGGGTCGTTGTCCTCGTAGATCCCTCGGAAAATCGGCGGACCGGGATCGTAGTTCTGCGGCATCGTCGCCAGATTCTTGATCTGGAAGAAGGCGTCGTGAAAAATCGGGTCGGCTTCCGTCAGGTCGACGAACTGCGCCTGGGGCAGGATGCGCAGCATCTGCTCTTCGAAGATCGGCCAGTGCTGGAAGCGGAAGTCGTCGACGATCAGAAATCCGCCCTTTTGCAGATAGGCCCGGAACGTGTCGGCCTCGTGGTCGGTCATGTACCAGCCGCCGGGCTCGCTCAGGTACGCGATCGGGAACTTGAAGAGATCCGGATCGTCGAGCGCCATCACGTTCGACTGATCCGTGTGCGGCCCGAGGTAGGTGAGCTCCTCGAGAATCTTCATGAGGTGCTGCTCGCCCTCGGGATAGTCGTGCGACCAGCCCGCTCGCTGGGTCTGGTACGGAATCGCCGGACCGTAGCGGAGGCGGATGAAACGGAACTGCCCGTCGTACGGCGCGCTCGGCAGGATCGGCTCGTTGCTGCCGCCGCCGCCGCGGAGCGGGAAATTGCCGAACACGCCGCCCTGGCGGCGCTGCGCGAACGTCGTCGCGGCGGTCAGGACGATCAACGCGGAAATCGCAACGCATGCAGAGATCGTCTTGATCCTGCGAATGCTGCGTGTGCTGCGGTGATCGTGAAGGGTCACTTCTTGGTTCCCAGGGCCGCCTGCGCGTCGCGGATCGCCTTGGTCTTCAATGCGAGCTCGGTCAGGAGCTTTTCCATCTCCTGGTCGTAGCGCATGGGGTCGAGCTTGTCCTTCTGGACCTTCAGGGCGTCAATCTGTTTCTGAACGGCCTCGCGCTGGTCGGCGAGCGCGCGGAGCGCGGCGTCGTTGCGATCGATGTTCAGGCCGCCGTCGGCCGGATGCGCTGCGAGAAACTGCGTCGCCGCGAGCTTGCCTCCGGAGCCGTCGTCGAGCACGGCGTGCTCGGTGAGGAGGAATCCGGCCTGCTCGTACGTCTTGACGACCTTGTTCTTGGCGTAGTCGAACGCTTCCTGCGCGGAGACGTGGCCGTTGCGGTCGGCGTCAGCCGAGGTATCGCCGAACGCCTCCACGAAGAACTCGCCGAACTTCGCTTCGTTGCGCTCGCCGCCGGTGCGCGTGGCGGTGATGATCGTTCGGCCCGGTCCGGCGACGACCGCCGTAAAGGCGCCGCTCGACGCCGTGGTGTTGACGAAGGTGACACGCTGCGGTGCCAGCTTGCCGAGCTGAACGGCCCAGTCGGCCGCCGTCAGATCCGGACCCGGCAGGTTGAACGTCGCGACCTTGCCGTCGAAACTGCCGTGGCCGATGAGCACAATGAACACCTCATCGTCGGGCCGGGACTTCATCGCGATGTCGGCGATCGCCTTCTCGACGTTTTCTTTCGTCGACCGGGCGTTGACGCGCTTGTCGGAATCGGTTTTCTCGGCGAGGTAGACGATGTTCGCGTCGGGGACGGCGTCTTTCGTCTTCGCCCCGTCGATCAGTTTCGTCGCCCAGCCGGCGAATTTCTTGGCGTGATCCTCGTCGCCGGAGACGCCGGTGATCACGAGGAGATGGGGATCCTGTGCGAGAGCGGGACGGGCAAAGGCGCATACGCCCAGCGTGGTGATCACGGCCGCCCGGATTGCGGCGGTCCACGCGCGACCCTTTCTTATCCCGCGTGGGGCCCCACCCCCACGCGATGACACGCTCGGGCCGTTGCCCTCGCGTGTATCTAGAACAGAACGTCGCAGCGGCTCGTCCACCCGCGCGGCTGACACGCTCGGGCCGTTGCCCTCGCGTGTATCAACAGGACATCGCTGATGGCGATCCGCTTCGCGCGAGCCACAAGCGCTTCTCATGCCAGCCCCCGCGATCTCCTGAAGCCCCATTCACTGCCCATCAAGATCAAGAGGGCGAGCAGGAGGATCGGCATATCCCAGAGCTCGCGTTCTTCGACGACGGTGACGCCGCGGCCGCTGTAGCTGATCGCTTCGGGAACCGACGCGGCGTTGGCGGGCGTGAAGAAGCGGCCGCCGGTTTCTTCGGCGATCCGTTTCAAGAGCGGCGCGCGCATCGCGGCGTCGAAGTACTCGCCGTCGCCGGCCGAGACGCGCAGATGCATGACGTTGGTGCCGATCTCCTTGCCGTCGCGCGTGGCGGTCACCTTGATCTCGTAGAGACCAGGCTCGTCAGGATTGATCACCGCCCCGTATTCGCCGTCATGCTCGACGGTCCACTCGAGCGGCAGATCGACCACCTTGCCGCTCGGTGAGGTGATGTGCGCCTCGACGTGCGCGTCGTTCACCTCGACGTATGCGGTGTCGAGCACTTCGGTCGTCAATCTGACCGCTTCGCCCGGCTCCACGCGGTCGTGCGCGGTCGCGACGTTCACCTGATCCGGCACGCCATCCACCAGCCACCGGACGAGCCGGCGCCAGAAGAGCATGTGCATCGTGTCGTTGACGGGCACCTTCGCGTCCATCTTCCAGAGCCAGGAATCCTGAATCGGGAGCGCGAGCGCCTTGCCGCGGCCGTACCGCTGATACGCCAGCACAACCTGTTCCTGCCGGCGGTTATCCGTGCCGCTCAGGAGGACCGTCGCGCCCGGCTTGACGCCGTGAATCGGGTTGACGGTGGAAATCTGCGGCACATCGTCCCACTTCGCGTTGGACGCGTCCTCGGTTTCCGCGATCTGCGTGACGGGGAAGAGCGAGCCCGCTCGCGTCGGCTTCGGCGCGACCCACGAGAAGAACTGCGCGGCCTTGCCGTTGTCCATGACGACCGGCAGCACGTCGCCCACCGGCGTGTTGGCCCATCCACCTTCGTTGAACGCCCGGCGGCCGCCCAGCATCAGCAGGCCGCCGCCGCGCTTGTTGACGAAGTCGGCGAGCATCCGGAGCTGTTCTGGAGAAAACGCGGCGGCCTCGACGCTTCCAAGAATGACCGCGCGATAGCCGAAGAGCTCTTCGCGCGTCTTCGGGAAGCCGGACACGAGCTCGTCGGCAAACGTCACGTCGCCGCGCCAGTACTTGTTCTCGGCGGTCCGCTGCAGGATGACGACCGCCAGGTTCTTGTCGTCGGTGACGGCGCGGCGGATGAACTTCATCTCCGGCCGTGGCTCGCCTTCGAAATACAGCACTTTCTCGGTCCGGTTGTGGACCTCAATCAGTGCGTCGCGCGCGTTGTTCTCGGTCACCTGCTCGCCTTCGAGCGGCGCGATGCGGAAGCGGAAGACGCGGGCGCCGGCATCCGCCGCCGTAAAGCGCACGCGAACCGTCGACGACTCGCCGTCGGTCGGCAGCTTCACGTCCTGCGTGGCGACGATATGCCCCTGGTCTTCGATGTTGAGGGCGACGGTCTGGCCGCTGTAGCCAGTCTGCGTCAGCACGACGTCCGTGACGAGCGCCGTGCCTTTGAGCACCGTGCGCGGCGTTTCGACGCGCGTGACTTGCACGTCTTTCGAGAAGCGCTCCTGGCCGACGCCGATGGGGAACACCGGAATCTGACGTGCCTTCAGGCTGGCGAGCGGTTCGTCGAGCGAGGTGTCGGAGGTGTCGGCGCCATCGGTCACCATCACCATGCCCGCCAGCGGCAGGCCGGACAACTCGTCGCGCGCGCGTTCGAGCGCCGGGCCCAACCTGGTCGCGGTGCCGCCGAATTTCAGGCTCCCGAGCGAGCCGACGCGGTCGGCCTGCGACGCGAAGCTGAAGAACCGCAGCACGAATTTCTGCTGCAAGTCTTTCAGCAGCTTGGCGTTTGGTCCGGTGAACTGCTCCTGAAGAAAGGCGGTGCGCGGCTGGTTGTTGACGTCGGCGATCGTCATGCTGCGCGAGTCGTCGACGATGACCGCCACGAAGTTCTGCTGCGGCACCGACGCCTTCAAGATCAAGGTAGGACGGAACAGGCAGAACATCAGCACCAGCACGGCGCCTATTCTGAGCCCCATCAATATGATGCGGTCGCGGAGCGGACGCTCTTCTCCCGGCGGCGTCGCGGAGCGATACGTCAGCAGCGCGACGATGACCGCGGCAGCCCCTGCAGCCACCGCGAGCCGGCCGACGCCTGACAGGCCCCACGAGAAATCGCCCTGTTGGAAGACGAGCAGCGGGTATTTAAAGAAGAGCCTGAAAATTTGGTCCACCACGGAACGCTCATTCTACTCAATGCCCGACTTCGGTCGACTGTGCCCCGAAGTTTTTTCACAGCGGGCTCATGAAGGGTTTCCCTACACGAGTTGGTTGATGTTTTGACAGATTGCCGATGAGGCCGGATGGTAACCGGCTGGTTTAGGCGCAATGCGCGTCGGTTGCTCGCGCGCTCGCCTGGTACACAGGTTGCTCAATACGGCATCAGCTACTGCTCATCGAGCCACACGAAAAACCTTCCTCACAACTCCCGGGCGGCGAACCTTTATGGTTGCCGCCCGCGGCCCTGCCCCCCGGACACCGTCGTACGACATGCCAGAATCAGGTATGACCGTGCGACGGATCGTCCTCGCTACAACGAATTACGACAAGGTCGGCGAGATCCGAGACATCCTCGCCGGATTGCCCCTCACTCTTCTGACGCTCGATAGTTTTCCGAAGGCGGAGGCGCCGGAGGAAACCGGTGGGACCTTCGAAGAAAACGCGCGCGCCAAGGCGCTGTACTACGCGAAATCAACCGGCGAGGTCGTCGTCGCCGAGGATTCGGGCCTGGAGATCGACGCGATGAACGGCGCGCCCGGCGTCGAATCGGCCAGGTTCGGCGGCGTCGAATCGACCTATCCGGAGAAATTCACGCTGATTTACGACGCGCTCGGTGCGAAGGGGCTCTCGACCTCGCCAGCGCGGTTCGTCTGCGCGCTGGCGCTGATCGACGGGGAGCAGGTGCTGTTCGAGGCGAAGGGCACCGTGGAGGGGACCATCGCCCCCGAGCCGCGTGGCGCGGGCGGATTCGGCTACGACCCGATCTTCTTCTTCCCGCCGTTCGGCTGCACCCTTGCCGAGGCCTCAGACAGAAAGGCGCAGGTGAGTCATCGGGGACAAGCATTTAGGAGCCTGCGCGTGTACCTGGAGGCGAGGCTCCAGGCTTCGGGATCTAGGCTTTAGGCATGCCCAGAGCCGAGAGCCCAGAGCCCAAAGCCTGTCTTGCTGGGACGATGTTCCCGACGATCTCGCGCTGTTTATCGATCAGCTGCCGGATGCCGCGGTCGGCGAGGTCGAGCAGCTTCATCAGCGCGGTGTCGCCGAACGGCAGGGCCTCAGCGGTTCCCTGGATTTCGATGAACCGGCCGTCGCCGGTCTTCACGATGTTCATGTCGACCTCGGCGCGCGAGTCGTCTTCGTACGCGAGGTCGAGGAGCGCCTCGCCGTCGACGATGCCGACGCTGGTGGCGGCGACGTAGTCGGTCAGCGGAATCGCGCGCAGGACGTCGCGCTGGCGGAGGGTTTCGAGCGCGAGGGCCAATGCGACGAATGCGCCGGTAATCGACGCCGTGCGTGTCCCGCCATCGGCTTGAATCACGTCGCAATCGATCCAGATGGTTCGCTCGCCGAGCGCGGTCAGCTGTGTGACCGTCCGCAGCGAGCGTCCGATCAGCCGCTGAATCTCCTGCGTGCGCCCGCCGACCTTGCCCGCGGCCGCTTCGCGCTGCGTTCGCGTGCTCGTCGCGCGCGGCAGCATCCCGTACTCGGCGGTCACCCAGCCTTTGCCGGTGTTGCGAAGAAACGGCGGCACGCGGTCTTCGATGCTCGCCGTGCAGATCACTTTGGTTCGTCCCGCTTCGATGAGCACCGAGCCTTCAGCCTGCGGCATGAAGTTCGGCGTGATCGTCGTCGGGCGCAGTTCGTCGGAGACTCGCTTGTCGGATCGCATGGATGTGGGCGCTATTGTACTAGCGACAGATTCTTCTCGAGCGGCTGGCGCAGATCGACGTGGCCCGCGAGCGTCTGCACTTCCTTGCCGTCGACGAGGATCTGAACCGACTGAACCGCGGGCAGATTGATGGTGAGCGCGTCGACGAACGTGTAAACCGTCAGCAGCTCGTTCAGCGCTCCGCCCGTGTGCGCGGTGACGACTTCGTGGCTCAGATCGACGTAGAGCTGCCCGCGCTCGGTCAGAAAAACCGAGCGTAGTGTCGTACCCGGGGGAACAGCCGAGATGAGCGGCTCGGTGACCGGGGCCAGCTGCGCGGCGATGATCTCGCGCGCCTGATCGAGCCCTTCGCCGAACGGCACCTCCCGCTCCACGCCGACCAGCCCCATCCCGTCCTCGGACACGTAGAGGAGTCGTACCTTGATCCTTCGTCCTGGAGCGGCGGGAGCGGCCGGCGCGGCGGCGGTGGCCGCCGGCGTACGTCCGCTCGATGACCGAGTGCGAAGGATGTACATGCTCGTGGCCGCGACGGCGACGATGGCGGCCGCGATGGCGATGCCGGCTGCCCGTTTCGAGGTCAACATGGTTATCGGGCGGATGCCTCGAGCGCGTCGCGGAACTTGATGACGGCGTCGGTGACCAGCTGGACAAAGGTCGTCTGGAAATCGTTGCCGGCGATCTGCGCGGCCTGGGCGGGACTGGTCAGAAATCCCATCTCGACCATCACCGCCGGCATGTTGGCCGACTCGAGCACGCTGAACGGCCCCTGCTCGATTGGGTGCGGCGCCAGCGCAATGCGATCGCGCAACGTGTCTTGCAGGATCGTCGCGAACACTCCGGACTGCATCAGATGCCGCGTCTGCGCCTGATCCCACTCGACCAGTTCGATATCTCGCGAGCCGCCCCCGAAGGTCGGCACCCGTTCCGGGCGTGAGGCGGCAGCAGCCGTTCCGACGGCCGATTGATCGAACGACGCGTAGTAGATCGTGGCGCCGGCCGCGGTTGGCCGGAACGAAGCGTTCGCATGCAGGCTGATGAAGAGGTCGGCCTTGTTGTTGTTCGCGACGGCGGCGCGATCGTCAATCGGCACGTCGCGGTCGTCGTCTCGCGTCAGCAGCACGCGGATGCCGAGCCGTCCTTCGATGGATGCTTTGATCTTGCGGGCGACCGCCAGCGCGAGATCTTTCTCGCTGATCCCGGACGCGCTCTTGACGCCGGCGTCCGAGCCGCCGTGGCCGGGATCGATGGCGACCGTTCGCAGCGACGGTCCCTGTGTACCGAGCGACGGGAGATCCGGAAGCGCCGGCGCCGGCGCGGGCGCCGCGGCCGGCGGCGCGGCCGCCGCCACCCCGGGCGCGGCTTCCGATCCCGGTGCGGTCAACTCGATCGTCAACCTCGTCGTCGTCTCGATCGGCTGCGACGTGGCGCGGAATGACAACGCCCGGCCGGTGTCGACGGCGATTGCGGTGGCATCGAGGAGGCGCACGCTCTGAACCAGGCCGGCCGGTCCCTGTGCGGGCATCACGGAGAGCGGCGGGTTGTTGATGTCGAGCGCGTCGGCGTCAAACCTGATCGTCAGCCGGTCGTTGTCCTGACTGACGGTGCTCGCCGCCCGCGGCGTCGCGTCGATCGTCAATCGCGCGCCGGGCGCGACGAGGTCGTAGCGGACGGTGATATGGGGTACGCGCAGGTCGCCGACGATCAGCAGATGCGACGCCTTGCGAAGATCGAGCGGCGTGTCGTAGATCGACGCAAGGGCGCGAGCGATGAACTCGACCGGAACCAGCCATCGTCGACCGTTGTGCACCGTCGGCGACGGGAGCGAGACGAGGCGTCCCGCGACGGACGCGAGCGCCTGATCGGCGGTCAGCACGATCGTCCGTCCCTTGTACGTGACCGTGAACGCGCCGAGCGCATCCTCGCGCACGGCCAACTGGAAGATTGGCGCGAGATCGTCGAACCCCACGTACTCCTGACCGTTGACGATCGTGATCGGGATCGGCCGCCGGCCGTCCCTGGACATCATCGTGAGCGGCGTGGGCGCGGCAGCGGCCGGCGCCTGCCCGGCACCGAGCTGGACGGCAGAAACAGCAGCGAGCGCAAAAAGCGTGGAGAAAACGGCGAGAGCGGTAAGGCGGCGAGCGGGCCGGGCGTTCAATGGAGGATCTCGGGTCCCGAGATCCTCCATTCTAGCGAATTAGTTGTGAGGCAGATCCGCACGATACGTGATCGTCTGGCCTGCTTGAACCTGTACGTCGAACGAGACCGGTGCCTGATCTCTCGGGCGGATTTCGATGCGATGCGCGCCCGGTGTCAGGTTCATATGCTGGAACGACCCGTCGAAATCGTCGACGACGCCGACGTAGTAGCCGTCCGCGAACACCTGCGCGTCTTCGGGAGCGCCTTGAATTCGGACGCCGCCGTACGCGGACACGGCGCCGACATAGCCGTACGGATAACCATACGCGGGATATCCATACGCTCCGTAATAGCCGCCGTAGTAGTACGGATAGCCGTACCCGTAATACCCATATCCGAACGGATAGCCGCCGTAGATGCCGATCGAGAAGCCGGGTCGATAGTACCCGCCGTAGCCGTAGTAAGGCCGGTAATAACCGCCGTAGTACGGCCTGACCACGCGGACGCCGCCACCAACGAACGGCCTGCCGCCTCCGCCTCGAATCACAGGCGCAGACGCCCGCGGCACCGCACGGCCGCCGCCCCCTCCGCCACGCCGCGCTTGCGCGTCAGCAGGGGAAGCGACCAATGAGAGAACCATCAGCGCAAGAACAACCGGGAAGAGTTTGGCGTACCTCATAAGGTGAACCATTTCAGGCAAGGCGGGCTGGCAACTCCATTTTAGCGCAAACAGCCGCGGATCCGGCGAGCTCGAGACGATAAGGTCCGGCTAAAGCCGGACACTACGACGGCCCCGCTCCGTTCGTAGCGTCCGGCTTTAGCCGGACCTTACGTAGTGTCCGGCTTCAGCCGGACCTCGTAAATCCGCCGCCCTCGGCCGCCAGCTTTTCGAGCAGCGGCGCCGGCTGCCAGTGGTTACCGAAGCGTTCGCGATACGCGAGCACGCGAGCCAGGACCGTCGGCAACCCGACGGTGTCGGCGTAGAACATCGGTCCACCTCGATAGCGCGGGAATCCGAAGCCGTACGTATAGATGATGTCGATGTCGCCGGCTCGCGCCGCGTAGCCCTCTTCGAGGATGCGGGCTCCCTCGTTGGCGAGGGCGGTCGTGATTCGCGCGATGATTTCCTCGTCGTCGACGACGCGCCGCTTCAGACCGCGCCGTGCGGCGGCTTCGTCGGCGAGCTCTTCGATCAGCGGATCGAGGATCGGCGTGCGGTCGGGGAGTTCGTAGCGATACCAGCCGGCGCCCATCTTCTGACCCCAGCGTTTCATCTCGAAGAGACGATCGGGAATCTCGGATTGCGGCCCTTCGGCGCGGGTCTTGCCGAGCGCCTTGAGATGCTGACGAATCCGCGCACCGACGTCGATGCCGGCAATGTCCTGCATGCCGAAGGGACCGATAGGAAAGCCGAACTCGGACACGACGCGATCGATCTGCGCGATGCACGCGCCTTCCTCGAGGAGCAGATACGCCTCGCGCATGTAGTACGCCAGCATCCGGTTCGCGACAAACCCGAAGCAGTTGCCGACGACAACGCCGACCTTGCCAAGGCGCTTCGCAAGTTTCAACGAGGTCGCCAGGACCTCGGGCGACGTCTCTGTGCCACGGACGATTTCGAGCAGCCTCATGACGTTCGCCGGGCTGAAGAAATGATGGCCGATGACGTCGCCTGGGCGGCCACTCGCCTGCGCGAGATCGTCGATATCGAGCGTCGAAGTGTTCGAGGCGAGGATGCACCCCGGTCTCATCACCCGGCCCAGCTCCGCGAACGTCTCCCGCTTCAGCGGCATGTCTTCGAACACGGCTTCGACAACGAGATCGACGTGCCGGAAGCTGTCGTCAACGGTCGTGGCCTCGATCAGGGCGCGTCGGCGGTTGCGCTCCTCGCGCGTCATCTTGCCCTTGGCGACCGACGCGTCGTAGGTCGATTCAATCGCGATCATCGTCCGATCGAGCGAGCCGGCGTCGACGTCCTTCAGGATCACGGGGATGCCGGCGTTGGCGTACGCCATGGCGATGCCGCGGCCCATCGTGCCGGCGCCCAGGATGCCCACACGTTTGACCTCGCGGGTCGGCGTGTCCTTCGAGACGCCTGGTACCTTGTTGGCTTCGCGCTCGGCGAAGAACAGATAGATGAGCGCGCGCGACTCGGTCGACAGCAGGCAGTCGCAGAAGAGCTCGCGTTCGACGAGGGATCCCGCGTCGAAGGCGAGCATGTGCGCCGCTTCGATCGCGTTGACGGCTGCCCACGGCGCGGATACCGGGGACGGCTTCTGCTTCTTGAGCGCGGCGCGCCGGCTGTCACATGCGGCGAGTCCGGCTTCGACGTTCCCGATCTTGTCGGTCCGCTCCCGCGTCCGGCGCATCTCGCCGGCCGCGCCACGAATCGCGGCGAAATGGACGGCGGCGTCGATCAACACGTCGCGGGAACCCTCGACGATCTGATCGACGATGCCGGCGTCGAGCGCCTTCAGCGCCGAGATCGGTTTGCCGTCCGTGCACATCTCGAGCGCGAGCGCGGCGCCGCAGAGGCGAGGAAGGCGTTGCGTGCCGCCAGCGCCGGGGATCAGCCCGAGAAGCACTTCCGGCTGACCGACCTGCGCATCCTCCAGGACGACGCGGTAGTGACACGACATCGCCAGCTCGAGTCCGCCGCCGAGCGCATTGCCGTGAATGGCCGCGACCACCGGCTTGCGGCTGTCCTCGACCTGGCGCAGCCGCTCGTGCATGTGGCCCGAGCGCTCCATCGATTGCTCGCGCGTCTTGAGCGTCTTGAAAATGTTGATATCGGCGCCGGCGACGAACGTGGTGCCCGCTCCCACGAGCACCATCGCCTGAACGGCGGGGTCGGCGTCGCCTCGAGCAACGGCATCGGCGATGTCATCGAGCACGCCGGGCCCCAGCGCGTTGACCGGCGGGTTGTCGATCGTGATGATGGCGACGCCGCTTCTGACCTCGTACGCGATCACCGCGTCATCCTTTCTCCGAGACTGCGTCGGCGGCCGTGTCCATCGTCAACACCACTTTCCCGACCACCTGACGCGACGCCATCAACTCGAGCGCATCAGCCGCGTGTTCAAGCGGAAACGTCCGCGAGATATGCGGCCGGAGCCTTCCGGCTCGGTGCCACTCGGCCAGCTCCTCGATGCTGCGTCGTCCCGTCTCGGGCTCGCGGCGCATCAGTTCTCCCCACGAGACGCCGACCACCGCACATCCCTTGAGCAGCGCAAGGTTGGCCGGAATCTTCGGGATGTCCCCGCCCGCGAAACCGATAATCAGCACGCGTCCGCGCCATGCCGTCGAACGCAAGGCCGGCTCGGTCAGCGCGCCGCCGACCGGATCGTAGACCACATCGACGCCGCGATCGCCGGTCAGCGCCCTGATCCGGACTCGAAGATCTTCGGAGGCGTAGTCAATCGTGTCGTCGGCGCCGTGTTCGCGGCACACCGCGAGCTTCGCGGCGCTCGACGCACAGGCGATCACGCGCGCGCCGACGGCTTTCGCGATCTCGATGCCGGCGAGTCCCACGCCGCCAGCGGCGCCCAGCACGAGGACTGTCTCGCCGTTCACGAGCCGGCCGCGGTCGGTCAGCGCGTGGTGAGCCGTGCCGTAAGTGACCAGAAACGCCGAGGCGGTGCGGTCGTCCATCGATTCCGGCGTCAGCGCGACATGCTCGGCCGGCACCACGACTTGCGTGGCGTAGGCTCCCGTCCTCGAGTACGCCATCACGCGATCGCCGATTGAAACATTTTTGACGCCTTCTGCGACGCGAATGACAATTCCGGACGCCTCCGTACCCGGCACGAACGGGAGCGCCGGCTTGTATTGATATTTGTTCTGGATGATCAGCAGGTCGGGGAAGTTCACGCTCGCGGCACGAACGTCGATCGCCACTTCGCCCGGACCAGGTATGGGGTCTGGAAGGTCCGACAGCACCAACGACCGGGGCGGACCGTACTCGCGGCAGACGATAGCCTTCACGCCGCGATCGTAGCCGAACGCACAGGGCACAAGATTGTTCGTCCTCGGGCGAACGCCCCCGCGAATGTGGGGATCGCCGAACTCTCCGCATGTTCAATCGTCGGAATCATTCAAGAATTCATCGAAATGGATCGTGGCCCCTGTCTTGAATAGGGACACGGCATGGAACTCGAAACACTCGTTCGGCGCGTGCGTAGCGAATTTCTGGAGATGCCGGGACTGCACTTGACGTTTCCGCAGGCCCAGAGGCTGTGGGGGATGGAGCGCGAGTTGTGCGAGCGCGTGATCCACGCGCTCATCGGCGACGCGTTCCTGCGGCGGACATCGAGCGGCGTGATCATGCGCGCCGACGCGTAGGACGCCAGCCGTCTAGAAGTTCTTCTTCAGATCGAATCCGTCGTACATCGAAGCCACGGCATCCCCGTACCCGTTGAACATCAGGGTGGGGCGTTCGCGGAGATCGCCCAGCCGCCGCTCGCGCGACTGCGTCCACTGCGGATGGTCCACGGTCGGATTGACGTTGGCGTAGAACCCGTAATACCCCGGATACGCCTCCACCCACGTCGTCGACGGCTGTTTGTCGACGAAGCGGATCTTGACGATCGACTTGATGCCCTTGAACCCGTACTTCCAGGGTACGACGAGGCGGAGCGGGGCGCCGTTCTGGTTCATGAGCGTCTCGCCCCACATCCCGACGGCGATGATGGTCAGCGGATGCATCGCCTCGTCCATGCGAAGGCCTTCGCGATAAGGCCACGGCAGGATCGGTTTCGGGAACGTGACCTTCTGCCCCGGCATTTCGGTCGGCCGCCACACCGTTGTGAACTCGACGAATTTGGCCGTGCCCTGCGGCTCGAACCGGTTCAGTAGATCGCGAAGCGGGAAGCCGTCCCACGGAATCACCATCGACCAGGCTTCGACGCACCGCATGCGATACACGCGCTCTTCGAGCGGGTGTGGCTTGAGAATGTCTTCGAGCGTGTAGGTGCCAGGCTTGTTACAGAGGCCTTCGACGGCGACCGACCAGGGCGCGATCTTGAAGCCGCCGGCGTTCTTTGCCGGGTCGCTCTTCTCGGATCCGAACTCGTAATAGTTGTTGTAGGTCGAGATGTCTTTGAGGGGAGAAATCCGATCGTCGGTCGTGACGATCTTGAACTTCGTGACGAGTTTCTCGCCCGCGGCCTGGACGTTCTGAACGGCGTCGAACGCGCCCGTGATTCCGGCCAGGGTCGCGGCCGTCGTGATTCCCGCCGCCCGCAGAAATTCGCGGCGCGCCAGATAGACGCTCTTGGACGTGATTTCCGAGGAGAGGACGTCGGACGGCTTCTTGATCAGCATGACCGCCAGCTAGGCGCATTGTACCCCCGGCCGACGCCGAACCCAGAACCCAGAACCCGGAACCTAGAACCCCAGAACCCTAGAACCTAGAACGTGAACGTGAGCGCCGCGCTGGCCCGCCCGAAATCGAGCTTTTGATCGCCGAGCGTGAATCCCAGTGCTTCGAGGTCCTGGAACGAGTGGAAGTAGCGCACGTCTCCCCGGATGCCGACGTGCGGCGCCACGAAGACGATGAGCCCTCCGCCGACATCCCATCCGAGGTTGTTGTTGTCGGACGTGAGGATACTGGCGGACGTGAACGACACGTGCGTCTTCATGAGGCCGAGACCCGCCAGCACGTACGGACGCACCACGGCGAGATCTGGGGCGACCGCGAGGTTGCCCATCACCGTCAGCACGCTCGAATCGATGCCCGGCGCCTTGCCGAAGAAATTCTTCGCGTAGCCGAATTCCGCTTCGAAGCCGAACAGCGCGTTGAAGGTTCCCACCGACACGCCCGCGTTCAGGCGCTTGTCTTCACAATCGGTGATGTGGGGACATCCGGAATCGCCGCTGAAGTTGAACCCGACGAAGGGACTGACGAACCCGTCCGCGTGCGCCGGCTGCGCACAGGCCAGCACGACGAGCGCGGCGGCCACGGCCGCCGCGGCTTTCATTGTTCGCGGTCCTGATCCGACTGCGACTGCGGCATGGGCGAGGGGGATGTCGGCGAAGGCGCTTCTGCCTCCGGCCGCCGATGACTCATGATCCCGCCTTTGCGGCCGGCCTCACGGGCCTCTTCGCGCGTCCACTCGTGCGCCGTTCCCTTCTGATGGGCAGCTCGGCCACCCTTGCTGGCGATTTCGCGTTGCTTCGTGCGGTCCATCGAGGCGAACCCGCGATCGGCTTTTGACATGGCTCCTCCGGTAAAGACACCCGGTCAGGGGCAATATCCGTGCTCACGAATACGGCAGAGCCAACGTGGACGGTATCGACGAAAACACCTGTAAAACCTTCAAAAACCTGGTTGAGCGAGGCGCCGCCTGAACGACGGGCGCCTGCAGCATTTCGCGACAGGACGACGAAACTTTTGCCCGAGTCTACGCGCGGACGGCTGTCGGCAGCGCCACCGCCCCAAGCTATTGCAGCAGCCGATCGTGTCCCAAGCAGCTCGCCCGTGTGCGTGCCGCGCCCCGTCCACCGAGTCATGACGGTGTCGCCCGACATGAGCATTTCGTCGATGGTCCAACTCGCGTCCTGGAATCCGCGCTGGTAGTCGGCGATCAGCTGCTGCGAAATCTGTTCTGGTCGCTGAGCCGTAGATTCCGGCCAGGAGGCAGTATGACCGGAATCGGTAAGCGAATAGCGCTCGTGGCCTTGGCAGCCGTGGCGGCTGGCGTCGGGCTTCACGGATCGAGTCACAGAGAGGCGTTGGCGATTCTGAACGAGCCGTGCGCGGACAACACCGACACCTACGCGTGGGTCGAGCCAGGTGTGCACGACAGGCTGTATCTGATCATGGACTTCAATCCGCTGCATGAGCCCGGACAGGGGAACCAGGGTCTGCGCGCGTGCGACGGCTATCGATACGAATTCCATATCGCCAAGGGGGCATCGCTGGCCGATCAGCTCGTGTACCGGGTGGAGTTCACCAAGACGCTCAATCCCGAAGCCGCGCCCAGTCCCACCGATCCCCTGTTCGGCGGCAACGAGCTTCTGTGGCAGCTGACCAAGGGCACCGAGACGATGACGGTCACGAAGTTCGAAGCCGACAGTCATCCCGGCCCGGGCCGCGGCGGGCCCGGCGGCAAAGACGGCATCAAGGACCTCGATAACGAAGACGGCCACGGCGGCACGGTTCTCGGCGCGGACCTGAAGGTGCTGCCGAACAACCACGGTCCGCAGACCGATCGCTTGATCTACGGCCTTGGTGCGTTCACGCCGTACAACAACTCGGGCAACGCTTCAAGCCGCGAAGACGGCCTCTACAACCAGACGTTCGTCGACACCTTCATCCACACCCTGTCGAACGGCGCCCGCATCATCGCCGGGCAGTTCGACGATCCGTATCAGCTGGACGAGAAGGGCATCTTCGATTTGGTCAACCTGACCCGCAGCGATCTCGGCGGGATCTCTGGCGCCCGCCGTGACCCCCCGAAGGACGTGTTCACCGGGTTCAACATCTTCTCGATCGCGCTCGAAATACCGATGAGCGAAGCGTTTCCGGGCGGCATCCCGCACAACGGGCAGGCGGAGAAGAAGAACACCACCGACAGCCTCATTCGCGTGTGGGCGCGCATCACCCGCCAGGAAAATCAGAAAGTCGACGCGAAGAACATCATCACGGGCCTCAAGGGCAGTGGGAAGTACGTGCAGGTGGGCCGCAACGCGCTGCCGCTGTTCAACGCGGGGCTCGTTGGCACGCAGCGCCAGACGCTCTACCTCCATACCTCGCCGATGAACGATGTCTCCAACTTCGGTGCCGACATCCTGTTCCCGGTGCTCGTGCGGGACGCCCAGGCGCTCGGCATTTACGATGCGTTGGGTGTGCCAGCCAGCACGGTGAACACGGTACTCAAAGGACCGCGGTTCGACATCATCAACGCCATCAACCTTGGGCACCCGATCCCGATCGCCGATGGCTCGACGGGCGACGTGATCACGATCGACGCGTCGATTGATTCGAGCTTCCCGAACGGCCGTCGTCTGGGCGGCGGCATTCAGGCGAACATGAATCAAGTCAACGTGAACAGCGTGCTGATCAGCCTCATCGTGGCCGGCGACGCGACCGCGGGTTTCGCCAAGGGGGTCGAGGTCAACGACAAGGACTACCTCAATCGATTCCCGTTCCTAGCGTTGGCTCACCAGGGACTGCTCCAGGGACACGGCGGCACGAACCTGCCGACGGTGCCAGATATTCCCACTCCGTAGTGACCGCGATCACGGGCACGGCCGCATGGGCCGTGTCCGTGATCCTTTAGCGAGGACGTCATGAAGCGCCCAGCCATCACAGTCGTTTCTGTCATCACTTCGTTCTTGGTGCTCGGCGGCGTGTCGCTGGCTGCCCACGACATGTGGATCGAGCCGACCACGTTCGTTCCGGCGCAGGGAGACATCGTCGGTCTGAAGCTGCGCGTCGGACAGGACCTGCTCGGCGATCCCCTGGTCCGAGACACCGCGTTGATTCACGACTTCCTCGTCGACGATGGGGCTGGCCGGAAACCGGTGGTGGGAAGGGACGGCGGCGACCCCGCCGGTTTCGTCCGTGCGGGAACTGCTGGCCTGCTGGTCGCGGGCTATCACAGCAATCCGAGCCCGGTGAATCTTTCGGCAGAGAAGTTCAATCAGTACATCAAGGAAGAGGGGCTCGACGCAATCGCCAGCCTGCGCGCGAGTCGTCGGCAATCGATGGCGGCGGCCCACGAACTCTTCACGCGTTGTGCGAAGGTTCTTCTGCTGTCGGGCGCACCCCGTGAAGCCGATGGCGATCGATCGCTTGGATTTACGCTGGAGCTCGTCGCCGAGCGGAATCCGTATGCTCTTCGGCCCGGCCAGGATCTGCCGGTGCGTCTGACGTACGAGAATCGCCCTCTCGCAGGCACGCTCGTCGTCGCGATGAACCGTCAGAATCCCTCGCAGAAGCAGTCGGCCCGGACTGACGCCGATGGCCACGTTCGATTTCACATCACGTCGGGTGGCCTCTGGCTGATCAAGGCCGTTCACATGATCCCCGCGCCCGCAGGCGCCGATGCGGACTGGGTCAGCTTCTGGGCGTCGCTGACGTTCGGGCCCGACTCGGGCACGTCGATGCCGGCAGGACGCTGATCATGCGCGCGATCGCTCTTCTCCTCCGGTGCGTCGGTGTCGTCCTCGCGTTCGCGTGCGTGCTTGGTGGGCGCGACGCGCGCGCGCACGAGATCGGAACGACCAGGGTGACGGCCGCCTTCGGCGATCGCGACACGTACGCCATTCAGATCGTCACCGATGCGGCGACGCTGGCGGAGAAACTCCGAGCCGCAGCCGGTCTCGCGGCCCCAACCGACTCGCAGCCGGATCGCCTGCGCGCGATCCTCGAGTCGTCGAGCGACATCTTCCGTCGTCGCCTCGGGGTGACGTTCGACGGCGCGCCGGTACAGCCGGCCGTGGCGTTCTTCGTTGCGCCCGCCGACGGGGTGACGGGAGCCGTTGCCACGATCCGGCTGACCGGGGAGGTGCCGACTGGCGCCAGGCAGTTCTCGTGGCGGTACGGTTGGACGTTCGCGTCTTATGCGATGACCGTCGAGCACGGAGGGAAGGAGCAGGCGGCCACGGTGTGGCTGGAGGGTGATGAGACGAGCGCGCCCTTTGCGCTCGAGTCGCCGGCGCCCGCGCCGGGGCGCATCAATACCGTGCTGCGTTATGTGACCCTCGGATTCACGCACATCCTACCCAAGGGGCTGGATCACATCCTCTTCGTCCTCGGCATTTTTCTTTTCAGCCGGCGGCTCCGGCCGGTGCTGTGGCAGGTCAGCGCGTTCACCGTCGCGCACTCGATCACGCTGGGGCTGGCTCTGTACGGCGCCTTCTCGCTGCCGCCGTCGATCGTCGAGCCGCTCATCGCGCTGTCGATCGTGTACGTCGCGTTCGAGAACATCGTCACCTCGGAGCTGAAGCCGTGGCGGGTGGCGCTGGTGTTTGCGTTCGGCCTGCTGCACGGGATGGGATTTGCGGGGGCGCTTCGCGAGCTCGCTCTGCCCCGATCGGAGTTCCTGACCGGTCTCGTTTCGTTCAATGTCGGCGTCGAGGCCGGGCAGTTGACGGTGATTGCGGCCGCGTCGCTGCTGGTCGCGTATTGGTCGGCCGATGCGTCGCGCTATCGCCGCTTGATCGTCGTGCCGGCGTCGCTGGTGATTGCCGTGACCGGCGCCTATTGGACGGTCGCTCGGCTGCCGCTCTGGTAAGACGACAGGATCGGCCGCCCGGTCTGCGGCTTGTGTTCTCGGTCCTCCTTTCATATTCTTGCTGGGTGAAGCTGTTCAGATTGACGGCCGCGTGCGCGATGCTCGCTGCGTCGCTCGCCGTGGGCGGCTGCGACGACAACACCACGACCACCACGCCCACGTCGCCCGACACCACGGCAGCGATCCCCGCTGGATTCCAGACGTTCGGCGGCACCCTCGCGGTCCAGGGTAGCAGCCTCTTTACGTTCGATATCACGACGGCGGGAACGGTCAACGTGACGCTGACCAGCGTCTCGACGTCCAATACGACGCCGTTGCCTCAGACCGTCCTCGGCATCGCGTACGGTACGCCCAGCACCGATCTCACGACATGCAACGTCACGATCAGCAAGTCGACCGCGCCAGGCCTGGCCACCCAGATGACAACGCAGGGTGCGAAGGGTGCGGCGTGCGTCGTCGTGTCCGACGTGGGTCAGCTGACCGGTCCGGTGACCTTCGTCGTCCGCGTCGCACACTCATGAGAACACTGTTTTGGGTCGTCGTCCTGGCGTGCCTGGCGTCGTTCACGCTCGCCGGTTGCTCGAACGACAACAGCTCGTCTTCGTCGGTCACCACGACCACACCCTCGACGCCGACGGGGCCGGTGACGGACAAGTTCGCCAGCATCATTTATCCCCAAGACGTCATCACGCACAGCTTCTCGGCGTCGACGGCCGGCACGGTCACCGTCCAATTGACGAACGCCGGGCCGCCGGCGGACGTGACGCTCGGTCTGGGCATCGGCGTCCCCAATCCCAACGCGCCGGGCTGCAGTCTGCTGACGGCGGTGAATACCGCGGCCGGTGCGGCGCCCCAACTCACCGCCACCGTCGACATCGGGACGTTCTGCGTTTCGCTCTTCGACATCGGGAACGCGATTCCGGCCGGCGAGAGCTTCTCTATCACTATCGTTCATCCCTAAGCAGGCGCGGCGAGAGTATTATTCGCTGCGTGATGCAGCATCCTGATCTCGCCGATAACCATCAACTCGATCCGGTCCTCGATTTTCTTCGGCTCGTCTGGCGCATCGAGCACGGCTTGCAGCGCGCCTCGAAGCGCATGGAGTCGACGATCGGCATCACCGGCCCGCAGCGACTGGTCCTTCGAATCGTGGGCCGCTTTCCCGAGCTGTCGGCGGGCGAACTGGCGCATATCATCCAGCTGCATCCCAGCACCGTCACCGGCATCCTGCATCGACTGTCGTCGCGGCATCTCTTGCTTCGTCAGAAAGATCCGCGAGACAGCCGGCGCGTTCGGCTGCGGCTGCAGTCGCGTGCCGAGAAGTTGACGCGCGGATCGTCGGGGACCGTGGAGCGGGCCGTGTCGGATGCGTTGGCGCGCATCGATCCGTCAAAGGTGGCGGCGGCTAAAGAAGTGCTCTCGGCGTTTGCCGGTGCGTTGCACGACGTCAACGAGGCAGAACCGAAGAGCGCGCCGCAACGCAAACCTCGCCGGAAACGTTCGAGAGCGTAAGTGCGTCCGGCTGAAGCCGGTGCCGTCCGGCTGAAGCCGGACGCTACATGATGGCGGTCGTCTCGCCGTTCGCGGAGACGACGTGCGAGTGGTGGCGGCGAACCTCGTCGACGGCGGCTGCTCCATCGAGATTCGCCATCGCATAACCGCAGAGCAGAGAAAAGCGATGGTCGGCCTGCAGGCCGTTCCAGAACGTCTCCAGCCGCGTCGCCGCCAGCGTCTGGCCGGCTCTCCATAGCACGTCGACCATTTCTCCGTGGGCGAGGATCCGCGCATTCGGAAAGCGCGCCGCCGCCCGTTCGAACACCGGCACAATCGTTCGGCGAAACCGGTCGAGATGAGGCAGGCCGGCGACGAGAAACGTGTTGAGCGTCTCCAGGGCGTCGAGCATGGTCAGCGCTCCGCTCTGCTGCAGGCGCTCGACGTTGAGACCGCGCGCCACCAGTTGGCCTTCGATCGCCGTTCGGTGTTCGGGGGTCGCGATGACGATCGCCGGCTGGTGACGAACCGGACCGAGCCAGTCCGCGACCGTCCGCGAGAGTTCCTCGTCGTCGTTGTAAAAACAGACCGCGTGCACGGCGTCCCTTGATTGGATCACAAAGGAATTATAAGGCGGAGCGCAAGCGCGGCCAGCTCAGCCGCGCTCGCGCGATCGGACGCGGTTACCGGGCTCCGACTCGGGGCATCGGCCGGTCGGTATTCTCGATGTCGCCCTTGGTCTCGCCGGTCGACGAAATGTCCTCGGCGCCGGTCTGCTCGAGGATGTTCTTCGCGCGTTTGGTCCACTCCGAGTCGTCTGAATGGACCGACAGGAGCACGCCGCCCTTGTTCACGCGGCCTTCGTAGCGCTTGGCTTCGTACTCCGGCATGCCCATCCCGATGAGCGCGCCGGTAAAGCCGCCGACCGCGCCGCCGACGCCGATGCCCGCCAGCGCGGCCATGATCGGTCCGGCCGCGATGAACGGTCCGACGCCCGGGATTGCGAGCGCGCCGATCCCGGTCAGCCAGCCGAGGACGCCGCCGATGACACCGCCGGTCCCGGCGCCGGTCGACGCGCCTTCCGGCGCCTTGCTGGCCTTCTCGTGTGCGAGATCTTTGTTGCCGACGTTTTCCTGAAACATCACCGAGATGTCGGTGTTCCGGAATCCGGCGTCGCGCAGGGCCTGCACCGCCGTTTCAACGGAACGATACGTGGGGTAGATACCGAAGACTGCCGTGTTCTTTCCCATGAATGACCTGCCTTTGGATACGGGTTATTTGGTTGTTGCCTTGGCCTTGGCTTTGTGTGTGGCGGTCGATGTGGACGCGGCCGTGGCGCCGTTACTTGGAGCGATGGTGATCTGATTGACGACGTTGCCGGCGCCTGCCACCTGGCTCGCCTTTGTGGCGATCGACGCTTTCTCCTCCGCCGTACGGACCGGCCCCTTCAGCGTGACTTTGCCGTGAAGCGTGATGATCTTGACGTTGTGGGCGTAGGTCGACAGGTCCTTGTCCGAGGTGACGGCCGATCGAATCTCGCGCGTCAACTCGGCGTCGCTCCGTCCGGTCGTCTGCTGATCGGCCGTGATGCGTGTCGGCGGACGATCGGCCGTGTTGGTCTTGCTGTTGTCCGGCTTCGTCTGCATCGCCGACAGCGTTGGAATCGTCATGGCCATGCACAACATTCCTACACCGGCAAACAGCCGAACTCGATCTGATCTGTTCACATCCATCCTCCTTCGCACAGTGTTTTCCGCTCGACCACGCGTACTGCGTCGCACGCGCGCGTGTCCTCGCACGTTGAGCAAGGCGCGTGCCCGAGGCGAGCTGATGGTTGGGGTGGGGGGGAAACTAGACGCCGGCCAAAGCGCGGCGGCGCTCGAGGAGTTCGTAGCGGAGGCGGCGCTGCACATCCTTGTCCGTGTAGAGCGCGCCGTGGCGCTGCTGCACTGGATGAATCTCCGCGCGGTCGAGCACAGCGCTCGCCTCCATCACCGCATCATCCCCGGCATCGTCGAAGATTTCCTGCAGGGCTTTGAGGCTGCCGTCCCGCTCGCGCCGGACGACTAACTCGACAAGCGTGCGTTGGCCGTATCCGAACACGCACGTCGTCGGAATCTCCATCCGCTCGGTGTCCCTGAGCGATTTCCGGAACGTGCGGCCGTCCGCCAGGAACGTCTTGCAATCGTCGGGCAGCCAGCTGTCGTCATCGTAGGGAAAGAACACGTCGCCGTTCTCGAATCGGATGGAAGGAAACGCCGGCATCATCTGATACACGGACGGGAAATGGGACATCAGCTTTTTCACGCGCGCCACGCCGATCGGCAGCGAGAGCGCGCCCCGTCCCGAGACCGTGGTATTGAAGATGCGCGTCGTCCCGCGATTCGGCGTGCCCAGGAGAATCAAGCGCGCGCAGACATCGACGCCGCCGAGCTGCTCGAGATAGTACCGGCACAGCAGGCCGCCCATGCTGTGGGCGATGAAGACCACCTGCGCTCGCGGATTGGGCAGGCTGCGCCGCCAGGCATCGACGCGCTCGCTCAAGAGCTCGGCGCCGGCGCGGATGTCCTGGCGCCAGTCGTACGGGAATTCGAGCAGATCGCCGCCGGCGGTGTAGCCGAGCTCGTTGCAGAGGAAGTCGAGCAGGCGGCCGAACCCTTCCATCTTGATCAGACCGGGGACGACGACGTTGTCGCGCGTGATGCGCACCGCCGTCAGATCGCCCCAGTGATCGGCGAACTCTTCCTCGGAGCAGGCGGCAGAACGCAGATAGTTCGGCCAGATACGGGCGGCGTCCTTGTACAGCTCCGAACCGCAAAGGCCGGGAACGACGACGACCGGCATGCGGCCGAGCGCTCCGCCTGTACCCGTTGACTGGGCGTCCCGCATCCGCGCCGCTCCGGTTCGCACGATCAGGGTCGTACTGCCGATGCGAATCGTGTCGCCCTCCTGCAGCAGACACTCGGCCGTGCGCACACCATTGACCAGCGTGCCGTTGGCCGATCCGAGATCGCGGAGCAGGAATTGATCGCCCGCCTGCTCGACGCGCGCATGTTCGCGCGAAGACCGAACGTCCTTGAGCACGACCCGACAGGCGGCGCCGCGTCCGATGGTCAGCGGGAGATCTTTCAGCGCGATCGATCGCGTACGGCCGTCTTCCGTCACGAGCAGGCAGGGGTCGCGGTGACCGGACAACACGACGGACACAGCGGTATCGGCCCCGCCATCGGTCTTCAGCTTGGATGCCGGAGCAGACAGCAGAAACTCGCCAACGCCTCCGGTCAGGATCGCCGTCGCGAGCTCGGCGTTCATCGGATGTCCGAGGAGCTGCGTCTTGCCGTCGTCCACATCGGGGGCGCGGTACCGGAGCGAGCACGCGCCGATTTTGATGATGTCGCCGTCGGCGAGCGGCACAGGGTCGAGGCCGATCGGCGAGCCGTTCAACCTGGTGACGTTCGCCGATCCGAGGTCGGCGACTGTGCAGCCGTCGACTGTCGTAATCACCGCATGTTGCCGCGAGACCGTCGGGTGGGCGAGCGTGATGTCGCAGTCGACGCTCCGGCCGACGACGATCTTGTCCTGTTCGATGACGTACTGGCGCACTTCGCCGTCCGCGCCGACTTCGAAGAGCGAGCCGCGAGCCGGCGAGTCCGACGTCATCGTGTGTGCCGCCCGCTGCGCCCGGGAAACTGCGCGATGCACAGGCTCGACCACGGCGTGCCGGGCGAGGGGGCGCGCGTCCCGGTCTTCTGTTCGTAGACCGCCATCATGTCGCGATGGGTGTACAGCCGGATGAAGCGGAGCCCCTGCTCGGCCAGCCAGCGGCTGACGTGATCGGTCCCCTCGCGGAATCCGAAGGACATGATTTCGCCGAAGGCGTCGAACCGGTCCTTGATCTCGGCGAATCCGTAATCGTCTGGCCGTTCGTACGCCTCGAGCAGGGTGTAGTCGAAGAAGATTTTGGAATCGCCGGTCGAGAGGGCGGTCAGCTCGGCCAGCGTGTTTCGCACGTCGCGCTCGGTCAGATAGTGCACCACGCCTGACCAGATCCAGATCGTCGGCCGTGAGGCGTCGAAGCCCGCTTCGCGGAGCGCAACGTCGAGGTGGTTTTCGCCGAACGCGCAAGGAACGTAGACGAGATGATGTTCGTTGAGATCGGGACGGCTGCCAACGAGGCGGCTGACGTGCTGCCGCTTTTCGGCTTGTGTCTCCGGCAGGTCTACCTCGAAAAAGCGCCCTGATACCGCCCCCGTGCGTTGCCGTTCGGCCCCGATCCGAAGGGCGGTCGTATCCAGTCCCGCGCCGAGGATGACGATCTGTGCGTCGGCATGAGCGTCGAGCGCTTCGCGAACGAGATCGTCCGCGACGGCCGTGCGTGCGAAGAGATAGATGTCCGCGCCCGGCGATGTCCGGGCGACGAGCGCGCGTGCCAGGCCGGAGGCGCCGATCTTGACGAGGCCGACGCAGACGCGTGCGCGGAGCGAGGCAGACCCGCCCCGCACCATGTCGCCTGCGAGATAGTCGAACGAGCGGCAGCGGGTCGAGGCGTAGACGGCGGCACGGGCGGCGGCGCAGTCATACGCCGTCAGCGAAACCTTGTGGTGGGCGGCCAGCGTCGAGCTCATGACGATTCACATGACGGACGCGACTGGCGTCTCAATCTGGTGGACGAGCGTGCCGTCCCAGTCGTGCCACGCGTGGGCCCTGTAGTCGTACAGCCGGCAGGTCTTCAGCGCCGTCCGCAGATCGCTGTACCTGAACGGGCGCACGATGACCCGATCGCCCAGCGCGTGTTCAAGCTCCCGCTGCGCCTCGTGCAGGTGATAGAGCGGCACGTTCGGATCGATGTGGTGCGCCGTGTGGTCCATGATGTCGTGCAGCGCGAGCTCGATCCATCGAGGAAAGACGACGTGCACGGTGCTGGCGAGCTGTGGCTGCGATGCGTGCCAGGCGCTCTGGTCGTCGAACCACCGCACGGACGGATTCGAGTGGTGCATGAACGTCGACCATCCGATCAGCCAGTTGAACACGAGAAATGGAACGGCGAACACCCAGATCAGCGCCTCGATGGCCGCACGAGCCGGAGACAACCCCTTGCTGATCCCCACGAAAGACGCGAACGCGATCAACGCCGTGGAGTAGAGCAACACGGAGACGCGCTCCCGTCCAAACGCGCCCACGCGATCGAGCCGGGCACGGAGTTCGTTGCCTGGTGCGATGATGTGCGGCCACCAGACCGTGCACAGGTAGAGCAGCGCCAGCCCGAGCAACGTGCGGTAGAGGCGCGCCTGGAATCGGCGCCAGGTTCCGAGACGGCGAAATTCGTCCGGCGAATATGGTGGGTAGCCCGGGTCGTGTCCCCGCAGGTTCGTCCAGGCGTGGTGCATCGAGTTATGCCCCCAGTTCCAGCTGGTGAAGGGATGGAGGCTCGGCAGAAACGACAGCTGGCCGATGACGTAGTTCCACTGCACGCTCGGCGTCAGCGCTCCGTGACACGCGTCGTGTCCCACGACGAACAGCGCCGCGATGACGATACCGTTCAAGAGCGCGAACAGGACCCGCACCCAGGGGGACGAGAGGCAAACGATCGGCGCAAGCGTGGCGAGGTACGCGAGGACGGTGCCGGCGAGGTACAAAATTCCAACGGCGGTGTGCCGTTCGCGACAGGACGACGGAATGAGGGTCTTGAGCGTGGCCGACACGGGACGCTGACCGTCAGCGAAAGACCGATATCCTAGCCCGACTCTGGAGAGCCGTAAAGATCGTCAGTTCACACGCCAGGGCGAGGTGCCGGACCAGCCTTTGACGGTTTCTTTGGCCCACGCCACGGTGCGATCGGTATGACATCCCGTGCATGGATTCGGGATCTTCAACTGCTCGGTCGCTGTTGGCGTGATGAACTTGAAGGTGTGGCTGCGGACGCTCACGTCGGCGATCGTCTGCTCGATCTTCGGCATGTGGCAGGCCACGCATTCGCTGCCCGCGCTGCCTCGCTGATGGTGCGTGTGCTCTTCGATCGTGGCCGCGTGCGGACCGTTCGGGGAATTGGGACCATGGCAGGTCGTGCAGAGCTGCTTGAGCGGTTGAACGAGGTCGGCGTTGTTGCCGGTGCCATGCACGTCGTGACAGCTGAAGCACGTGACGCCACGCGTGTACATCACGCTCTGAACGAAATCGTTCCCCTGCATCCGGTTCTTGTGCGCGGTCGCATCAGGAAAATGCGTAAAGGTCGTGTCGCCAAGCTTGTGTTCTTCGAGCTTCCAGAAATCCTTGAGGCTCGCACCCTGATGAAACCCGACCGGCCAGTCGTAGTACTGCCCCGCGATCGGGTTGGTCAACGGCTGCCCCTGTGAATGGCACTGAATGCAGGTATCGTTGGCGCGGACGTAGTCGAGTCGGCCCGGGTTGACGATATTGGTCGCCGTCGGCCTCCGCACGTGCTCGCTGGCGGGCCCGTGACAGCGTTCGCATCCCACATTCCATTCCTCGACGGTCTTCGACGTCACGTTGTAGTTGACGGAGTGACAGCCGTCGCAGAGCGGGCCCGTCGGCCGCTTCATGTTGTCGGCCGGATAGAACGGGACCCACCAGTCGGTATTCGGCTGCACCATGTACGCCCGCCACTGTTGGTGCGTGACATCCCACTGCGCCGGCAGCGGGAAGTAGTCGTCGCCGACCTTTGTGAAATAGCGCTGCTTCCACTTCGTGCCGTAGACGAACGCCACGTCGGACAGCTTGAACGTCAGAAGCGGATCCGGCTTGGTGAAGTCTGGCAGCACCACTTCCGGGTGCTGCTTCGGATCCGTGACGACGTTCGCCATCCTTGTCTTTGACCACCGGTCGTAGGTCGCCGCGTGACAGCGGCGGCACGTAATCGATCCCACGTACGTCGCCTGAGACGGAGGCGGCGGTCCGCCTGGCAGTCCAGCCGCGGCTTGTCCAGCCGGCACTTGCGTCGCTTGCGACCCGAGGCTGATCGTCAAGAGCGCGCAGAAGAGCGTGACCATGGCGGCCGTCGTCACGCGCAAAGGAATTCGCATACCTAGAATTTCGCATAAAAATGCCGTGGCTACTCGTATTGAGATCAGACGGGATGACCCAGGCCGACTTCGAAGGCGCGATTCGTACCCACCAGGCCATGGTGTACAGCATCGCGCTGCGGTTCTTCGGGCGGAGCGGCGTCGCTGAAGAAGTCGCGCAAGACGTGTTCCTTCAACTATTTCAGGCGAGAAAGCCGCCGGCGCCGGGACCCCACCTGGCCGCGTGGCTGAGACGCGCGGCGGTCCACCGCTGCATCGATGCGACGAGACGGAGCGATCGCCGATGGGAAGTCGCGGTCGACGAGCTTCCGGATCGCGCCGACGAAACGGTCGTGCCCGACCCGCTGTTGCGCGAAGGGCTCCGTAAGCTCGTGGCGTCGTTGCCCGCGGTGCCACGAATGGTCGTGATCCTTCGGTACGGAGAAGACATGGACGTCAACGACATCAGCCGGACGCTCGAGATGCCGCCGCGAACGGTGTGGAGCCATCTGCAGCGCGCCATCTCGCTGCTCCGGGAAAAAGCAGCACGGATGTTCAACGAGGAGAACCATGCCGCCCTTCGATGACGAACTGCGCGACGCGCTGCAGCACGAAGCGCCACCGGCGGGATTCGCGGAGCGCGTGCTGGCACGAGCGCGACACGTCGAAGCCCGCCGCGCGTCGCCACTCGATTGGCGGCTGGCCGCCGCGGCGGCGATCGTCGTGGCCATCGCGGGCGGCGCCGTCTACCAGCAACAGGTTCGCCGTCTCGAGGGCGAACGCGCAAAGGAAGAAGTCCTCGTCGCATTGCGAGTGACCGGCGAAAAGCTGCGCCAGGTGCAGGCGCATGTTTCCACGAAAGAGTGACGTGATGAAGAACATCGGATTGCGAATCGCGGCGGCCCTGTGTGGTGTCTCGCTGTGTTCGGCGGCCGCGTCGGCTCAACAAATCGACCTGCGCGGCCTGGACAAGCTGGCCGCGCGCGCGACGGCAAAAACCGAAGTCACGCTCGACCCGGCGACGTTGAAGTTCGCGTCGGCATTCATGGGGGACGGCGACAAGGACGAGAGCGCCGCAAAGAAGGTGATCGCCGGCCTGAAGGGAATCTATGTGCGTTCGTACGAGTTCGAGCGCGCCGGGATGTACGACCCGAAAGATCTGCAGCCGCTGCGGGACCAGATTCGCGGCTCCCAGTGGTCGTCGATCGTGTCGGTGCGCGAGAAAGACGAACAGGTCGACATCTGGGTGTATCGAACGGGCGACACCACCGGGGGCATGGTGATCGTGTCGGCCGAGCCCAAAGAAGTCACCGTGGTGAACATCGTCGGGCCGATTCGACCGGAAGATCTCAGCACGCTTGGTGGACAGTTTGGCATTCCGAAGAACGGTGCCAAGAAATAGGAGTGACGCATGACTCGCTGGACCGCGTGTGTTCTCGTCGCCGTGTCGATCGCTGCGTCGCTGCCGGTGCTCGCGGCGCCGTCGGAGTTCGATCGGATCGTCAAGGTGCTCGAAAGCGAAACAGGGGGGCGGCGCGTCAAGCTTGGCGCAATTGGACTGGTGCTTCGCGCGTCGGCGCAGCTGGCGCACCCGGCAGGCGCGCGAGAGATGCAGATAGCGGTGCTCGGACCCGCCGAGGCGGGGGGAGGATTTTCCGTCGCGCAGGTCGAGCGGGCGATGACGCGCGCGCTCGATGACCGCTGGCATCAGGTCCTGCGCACCAGCACGAACGACGGTCAGTCACAGACGATCGTCTGGGTCTGCCCGGGAGAGATGACCGAAGTGATTTTTTTCGTCGCCCAGCCGAGCAACGGCGTCGTCACGCGGGTCAAGCTCGACCCGCGCGATCTCCAGCGTTGGCTCGAACACGAGGAAGGACGCAGTGAATCACGATAGGTCTGATGACGGCGGTCAGCCGTGTCTGGGCCGGTGAGCATAGCGACGTCGTTCGTATGCCCGTAGATATACCCACGCACGCTCTTTTTACTGGCTTCTGCCGAGGCCGTCCTCAATAATCCGTCCACACGATTGTCGCTCGCGGCCGGTAGTCGCCTCGGTCCGTACGAAGTCCTCAGCGCGATTGGCGCAGGCGGAATGGGCGAGGTCTATCGCGCCCGCGATACGAAGCTCAATCGCGACGTCGCCCTCAAAGTCCTACCAGAATCGATCGCCACCGATCCCGATCGCCTCGCGCGGTTTCATCGCGAAGCGCAGGTCCTCGCGTCGCTCAATCATCCGAACATCGCCCACATCTATGGCTTTGATTCGGAGCCTCTGCGACGTCCTGTTCTAGATACGCGCGAGCGCAGCGGCCCGAGCGCGTCAGGCGTGGAGGTGGGGCCCCACGCGAGTTATTTGGTGATGGAGTTGGTGGAGGGGCCGACGCTTGCCGACATGCTGGCAGGCTCCGGGCTCCGGGCTTCCGGCTCCGGGCCTGTCACGGCAGCCACGCCGTCTGAAGTCCGGGGCGCGAAGCCCGAAGCCCGCGCGCTACCGGTCGCTGACGCTCTGAAAATCGCGCGTCAGCTTGCGGAAGCGCTGGAGACCGCACATGAGCAGGGTATCGTCCATCGCGATCTGAAGCCGGCGAACATCAAGGTCCGGCCCGACGGCACGGTCAAAGTGCTCGACTTCGGATTGGCGAAACTCGCCGAACGTCCGGCTGAAGCCGGACGCTACGACGGAGGGGTCACGGCCTCGCCGACCCTGACGTCGCCTGCCCTCATGACCGGCACCGGCTTGATCCTCGGCACGGCGGCGTATATGGCGCCCGAGCAGGCGGCGGGGAAGATAGTGGATCGCCGCGCGGACATCTGGTCGTTCGGCGTCGTGCTGTGGGAAATGCTGACGGGCCGCCGCTTGTTCGACGGCGAGACGGTGTCGCACACGCTCGCCGACGTGCTGCGCGCGCCGATCGACTTCGACGCGCTGCCGGCGCGCACGCCGCGCGCGATCACAGAGCTCGTGAAGCGCTGTCTCGATCGCGATGTGACGACACGGCTGCGCGACATCGGAGAAGCGCGCATCGCGATTCAGCGACAGATCGCAGGAGGGGTCGACGAGCCGAGCGCGGTGTCTGCGACTCCACCGGTTGCGCGCGGTTCATCGCGTGCGGCATGGATCGCCGCGACGGTCGCTGCAGTTGTTGCGCTCGCGTTTGCCGGCACCGCATTCGTTCACCTGCGCGAAGCGCCCGCTGCAGCGGCCGTCCTCAACGTGTCGCTGCTGCCGCCTGACACCCTCGAGTTCGCCTTCGACGGTTCGCTCGCGTTGCCTGCACTCTCTCCCGACGGCACCCAGGTGGTCTTCGGCGCCAAGGGGGCAGACGGCAAGATCGCGCTGTACGTTCGACGTCTCGATTCGAACGCCGCCAAGCTCCTGCCCGGCAGCGAGAACGCTACATTCCCGTTCTGGTCGCCCGACAGCCGGTGGGTGGCCTTCAGTCAGGGCGCGCATGGGGGCGCCGGCCGGAACCCCGCGAAGTTGCGCAAGGTCGACGTCCACGGCGGATCGGCTGTCGACGTGACCGATCTTGAAAATGCCTTGCGTGGCGGCAGCTGGAATCGCGACGGCGTCATCATCTTCTCCACGAACACCGCGAGCCCGACGATCATGCGTGTCGCAGCCTCGGGCGGCGCGGCCACACCGGCGATACCGGCGGAACAGCTGTTGCCGAATGGGCAGGGCAATCCTGTCTACCCCCGATTTCTGCCTGACGGCCGGCACTTTCTGTACACCGCGCGGCAGGCGGGCGACATCCCGATTCGGGTGGCTTCGATCGACGAACCCGGAACGCCGGGCAAGGTGATCGGGCAAGCCCACTCGAATGTGGAATACGCCGACGGACACCTGCTATACCTGCGCGGGAACACACTCGTCGCGCAGCCGTTCGATCTCACGCGCCTCGCCACGAGCGGTGAGGCGGTGCCGCTGGCAGAGGGCGTGCCAACCTTTATCACGCCATCGCGCGCCGCGCTGTTCACGGCGTCCGACACCGGCTCGCTGGTGTTTCGAGCGGGCACAGGCGACCACGTCCTGTTGGTCTGGAGAGATCGCGCCGGGAAGGAGCTGCAGGCGATCGGTGAACTCGCTCCCAACGCGGGGGTGCCGCGGGCCGCCTCCAGTCTCGCGCTGTCGCCGGATGGGCACCGTCTGGCGGTCGAGATCAACCAGAATCCGTACGGCGCGAATTCGAATCCAGACATCTGGATCTTTGATCTGGCGACCGGCGTACCCACCCGGTTCACGTTCTCTGCTTCGAGAGAGATGGGCCCAATCTGGTCCGCCGACGGCAACACCATCTTCTATTCGACCACCGTTGAGAACGGCGGCACGGCGCTGTACCGCAAAGCGGCAAACGGCTCGTCGTCCGAGGAAGTCGTCCTGAACGATTCGATGGCGAATATCGTGCGAAGCGTTTCGCCCGACGGGAAGTGGCTCCTTTACATGAGGACGGATCCACGCGATCCGAAAGCCGTGAGGGGCATCTGGCTGCTTTCGCTTTCAGGTCCGAAGCCGGAGTCCCAGAAATTCCTGCAGGCGGACTACAACCTCCAGGAGGGCACGTTTTCGCCGGATGGGAAATGGGTGGCCTACGTGTCGTATGAAACGGGGATCGCCGAGATCTATGTGACCCCATTTCCCGGCCACGGCGGAAAGCGCCAAGTCTCGTCCGGAGGGGGCATCTCGCCGACGTGGCGCCGGGACGGGCACGAGCTGTTCTACGTCGCACCCAGGCTGAGTCTCGGCACGTCGGCGGCCACGGGTCAGCTGATGGCCGCCGCCGTCAACGAAGAAAACGGCACGCTCGACGTCGGACGGCCGCAGGCGCTGTTCGATGGCGTGACGTCCTTGAATGGTGGCTTCGCCAACGCAGCGGACGGCCAGAAGTTTGTCCTCGTAAAGAATACGGCGACGGCGGCGACGCCGAGTCTGACGCTGCTGCAGAACTGGACGGCGGCACTGAAGCGATGATTCAAGTCTCAACGCTCACGTCTCAGAGCTCAAGCGGCGTCAGGCTCCAGGCTCCAGGCTTCGGGCCTGTCGCTTCGCCAAGATCTCAAAGCCTCGAGTCTGAAGCCAGCAGTCCGAAGCCCGCGTCCGCCGAAGCCAAGCGCGGAAGGACCTCATGGTGATCGGTCAAACGCTCGGTCCGTACGAGGTCCTCGCGAAGCTTGGCGAAGGCGGAATGGGCGAGGTCTATCGCGCGAAGGACACGCGTCTCGGCCGCGAAGTCGCCATCAAGATCCTCCCCGAAGCCTTCGCCCTCGACGTCGATCGGCTGACGCGCTTCGAACGCGAAGCGCAGGTCCTGGCCGCGCTGAATCATCCTCACATCGCCCAGATCTACTCCTTCGAGACCGAGACTCTGCGACGTTCTGTTCTGGATACGCGCGAGGGCAACGGCCCGAGCGCGTCAGGCGTGGGGGTGGGGCCCCACGCGAGTTTTCTGGTGATGGAGCTGGTCGAGGGCGAAACCCTTGCCGAGCGCTTGAAGCGCGGTCCACTGGCGCTCGAGCACGCGCTCCGCATGGCCCTGCAGATCGCGGACGCGCTCGAAGGCGCGCACGAAAAAGGGATCGTCCACCGCGATCTCAAGCCGGCAAATATCAAGATCGCGCCCGACGAGAAGATCAAGGTCCTCGATTTCGGTCTCGCGAAGGCGATGGAGCCCGCCGGCGCGTCAGGCGCTTCGGTGCCGCACGCCGCCGGCCTCACGCACTCGCCGACGATCAGTGTGATGGCGACACAGGCGGGCGTCATTCTCGGGACCGCGGGCTACATGTCGCCCGAACAGGCGAAAGGCGAGTCGAGCGACGCGCGAAGCGATCTCTTCTCGTTCGGGTGCGTCCTGTACGAAATGCTGACCGGCCGGCAGACGTTTCAGGCCGCTTCGATCGCCGAGACGATGGCCGCGGTGCTGATGCGCGAGGCGGACTTCTCGCTGCTTCCTGCAAACGTGACTCCGACGCTCGCGGAGCTGCTGCGCCGCTGCCTCGAGAAAAATCCGCGTCAGCGATGGCAGGCGGTCGGCGATCTGCGCGTGGAACTCGAACGCGTCGCGGCGAATCCCCGTGCCGCCGCGCATGCGAGCCTCCGTCTGGCGCGGCCGCTCTGGAAGCGTGCCGTGCCGATTGCCGCAACCGCGGTGATCTTCACTGTCGCCGGCGTATTTGGTGCGTCGTGGCGACGGCCGGTGCCGTCGCCGCCGATCGTGACGCGCTTTCCACTCGTTCTGGCTGACGATGTCCAGTTCTCCAGGTCCGCTGGTCCGCTTCTGGCGATTTCTCCGGACGGGACGCGCCTGGCGTACACCGCAAACCAACAGCTGTTCGTGCGGTCGATGTGGGACTCCGAGTTTCGACCGGTGCCGGGTACGGAACATCTCGACCCGGCCGAACCATTCTTTTCACCGGATGGTCAATCGGTGGGTTTCGTGACGGTTTCCGATGGCGCCATCAAGAAGATTGCCGTGAACGGTGGTGCGCCGGTCACGCTCTACAAGTTCTCGCGCGAGGAAACCAGGATCGGCGTCCGCTATTTTCAGGGCGGGAGCTGGTCTGGCGACCAGATTCTGTTCGCGCAGGGCGGCAAGGGCATCATGCGTGTGCCGGCGAGCGGCGGCGTGCCACAGGTCGTCGTGCCATTGAAAGAGTCCGAGCAGGCCTATGGTTCCCAGATCCTTCCGGGCGGGACCCATGTGCTCTTTGCGCTGGCCACCGAAGACGGTGCAGATCGTTGGGACAACGCTCAAATCGTGGTGCAGTCGTTGACGACCGGCGAACGCAAGGTGCTCGTGCAAGGCGGCGGTGCGCCGCAGTACATCAACACCGGTCATATCGTGTACGCGATAGGGACCACGCTGCTGGCGATTCCGTTCGATGTCAAGACGATGGCCGTTCGCGGCGGACCTGTTCCTCTGATCGAAGGGATCAGGCGAGCGACACAACTTGCTGCGAGCGGCGCCGCGCAATTCGCGGTGTCGAGCACCGGGACGCTTGTCTACCTGCCCGCATCGGCGACAACCGGAAGCCAACGGATACTGGCTCTCGCTGATCGCCAGGGCACGATCGAACCGCTCAGTCTGCCCCCGCTCCCGTATCGGCATCCTCGCGTTTCACCTGACGGCAGGCAGATCGCGTTCGAAACCAACGATGGGGCGAACTCGATGGTCTGGCTCTCTGAACTGAAGGTGGGCGCTGCCGCCCGCCGCTTCACCTTCGGTGGCCAGAACGCCGCCCCCACCTGGAGTCGAGACGGACGATACGTGATCTTTCAGTCGGACCGCGAGGGAGACCGCGGCCTCTTTCGTCAACCCGCGGACGGCGGACCCGCGGAACGGCTGACGAAGGCCGACCGCGGAATCGCGCATCGTGCAGAAGACGTCACGCCGGACGGGCGGACGCTGTCCTTCACCGCCGATGGCGATTTGTGGACCGTCGCGCTCGATGGCGGCAGCCAGCCGAAGCCCCTCGTGCGGATGCCCTCGAGCGAACGCTATGCGGCATTTTCGCGCGATGGCCGCTGGTTCGCGTACACGTCGAATGAGGTCGGCGGTCGGGACCAGGTATTCGTGCAAGCGTTTCCGCCGACCGGCGCCAAGTATCAGATCTCGACGAACGGCGGTCGCGCTCCCCTCTGGTCGCCTGATGGGAAGGAACTGTTCTATGGCACGGTGACCGACGGCGGCGACGAGCCGGTTGGTAATCTGGTCTCGGTTCCCGTCCGCACCGCGCCGACGTTCAGTTTTGGTTCACCCGTGCCCGTTTCGATTCGACAGGTGTTTCTCGGCGATCGGTACTACGACTTCACACCAGACGGCAAACAGTTCATCGTCGTCATGCGGGCGGACGCGCAGGCCGGAGCGAACCGCGTTGCGGCGGAGCAGATCCACGTCGTGCTGAACTGGAGCGAGGAACTGAAGCAGCGAGTGCCGATGAAGTGATTCTCAGAATTGCACGATTGCAGGATTGCAGGATTGCAGAAAGGCAAGGGGAGGCGAAGTCTGAAGTCTGAAGTGAGAAGTAAGAAGTAAGAAAGCGGAAAGACCGATTCGGTTCTGTGACGCTCTGTTCTAGATACGCCGAGCGCAACGGCGCGAAGGCGTCTGCGAGCGGGGGTGGGGCCCCGCGAGAATAAAGAAAAGATGCTGACGAGTGACTCACGCCTCGGACCTTATGAAGTGACCGCGCCGCTCGGGAGCGGCGGCATGAGCGCCTGCGGCTATGCCGAGCCGAAGGCGAGGAATCTGAGGCGAGGCCTCGGCATGAGTTAGCGCTGGGGGTGGGGCCCCAGCGCTAGTGAAAGAAAACTTCCGAGCCCATGCCGTTAACTACGGGTGCGCGTCTTGGTCCTTATGAAATCGCTGGCGCACTCGGTGCCGGCGGCATGGGCGAGGTGTATCGCGCGCGCGACACGAAGCTCAATCGCGACGTCGCGATCAAAGTCCTTCCTGAATCGATCGGCACCGATCCCGATCGCCTCGCGCGATTTCATCGCGAAGCCCAAGTGCTCGCGTCGCTCAATCATCCGAACATCGCGGCGATCTACGGCTTCGAAGACTCGGGCATCACGCACGCGCTCATCATGGAGCTGGTTGAAGGGCCGACCCTCGCTGAAAAGCTCGGTAAGTCTGAAGTCTCAAGTCTGAAGTCTGAGGTACAGCCAGTTCAGACTTCACCCTTCAGACTTCAAACGTCCCGCGCGCTCCCAGTCACCGAAGCGCTCCACATCGCGCGTCAGCTGGCGGAAGCGCTGGAGACCGCACATGAGCAGGGCATCGTCCATCGCGATCTGAAGCCGGCGAACATCAAGGTCCGGCCCGACGGCACGGTCAAAGTGCTCGACTTCGGATTGGCGAAACTCGCCGAACGTCCGGCTGAAGCCGGACGCTACGACGGAGGGGTCACGGCCTCGCCGACCCTGACGTCGCCTGCCCTCATGACCGGCACCGGCTTGATCCTCGGCACGGCGGCGTATATGGCGCCCGAGCAGGCGGCGGGGAAGATAGTGGATCGCCGCGCGGACATCTGGTCGTTCGGCGTCGTGCTGTGGGAAATGCTGACGGGCCGCCGCTTGTTCGACGGCGAGACGGTGTCGCACACGCTCGCCGACGTGCTGCGCGCGCCGATCGACTTCGACGCGCTGCCGGCGCGCACGCCGCGCGCGATCACAGAGCTCGTGAAGCGCTGTCTCGATCGCGATGTGACGACACGGCTGCGCGACATCGGAGAAGCGCGCATTGTCATCCAGAAGCAGCTGACGAATCCGGCGATCGATCAACAGGCTTCAGGATCGGCGCCAGTCGCTGCGCCTGTCATAGCTCCGTCGCGCCCATGGTTCGCGTGGGGTGTTGCGGGCACACTCGCGCTCGTGGTGGTCGGCCTCGCGTGGGTGCACCTGCGTGAGCCTCAGGCAACGAGCCGCCGCATACACCTCACGGTTCCTCTTCAAGGTGGCGACGCGCCCGGGTTCTTCGCGCTGTCGCCGGACGGGCGGTGGCTGGCGGCGCGCTATCAGGACGGCCTGAGCGTGCGCTCGCTTGAAACAGGCGAGACGCATCTGTTTGCGAACACGCAAGGCTCACGCGCCCCGTTCTGGTCGCCAGACAGCCGCACGGTGGCATTCTTCTCTGCGGCCCGGAAGCTGATGGTCGTGCCGACTTCAGGCGGCGTCCCTCAGGCGCTCTGTGACGCCGACGGCGGCGGCGGCGGGACTTGGAATCGGGCGGGTACGATTCTCTTTTCCTCGACAGGTGTCGGCCAAGGCGCGATTGGCGGCGGCCTCTTCATGGTTCCTGCCACTGGCGGTCCTTGCGCGCCCGTGGCCACTGAGAGCGCGAACTGGGCGGCAACCAGCCCGGTGTTCCTGCCGGACGGCGATCACTTCTTTTACTTTGAGACCCGCGGGGAAGGGCGCGGTGTATACGTCGCGTCGTTGCGCGAGCCCAAGGGCAAGCGCCTCCTCGGAGATGTGTCCACGGCGATCTTCGCGCCGGAGTCACGGGGCTCGAATCGCGGCCGGCTGCTGTTCATTCGCGAGCAGTCGCTCATGGCCCAGCCGTTCGATGCCGGGTCGCTCGAACTCTCCGGAGAGCCGTTCAGCGTGGCAAGGCCCGTGTCGTTTCAGTTCAACGCCGGGCAGATTGCCGCGTCGGTCTCTGAAGACGGCACGCTCGTGTATGCCGTCAACGCGAGACCCGATCGTCAGCTGGTCTGGTACGACCGGGCGGGCAGCGAAACTGGCCGCGCCGCCGTCACGGGAAACACAAACGGCATTTTTCTCTCGCCCGACGGCAAGCGCGTCGCCTTCCAACGGGCGGACGAAAGCGGCGGCCCATCGTCCCACTGGATTGAGGACTTGGAGCGAGGACAGGAAAGTCGTCTGCCGAGGGAGGCTGGAGATAATCTGCCGGTCTGGTCGCCCGATGGCCAGCGCCTCGCATTTTCGTCGAACAATCCCTCCAGGCGCGGGATCTACGCGCGGAGCGTGAGCGGAGGCACCGAAGAGAAGCTCCTCGAGGACACCGGCACGCTCTTCGTGTCTGATTGGTCGCGCGACGGGCGCTGGATCGCCTACACGGGATTCGATCCCGCCACTCGTGCGGATGTGTGGCTGCTGCCCGCATCGCCCGCGGCATCAGACCGCAAACCCGTCCCGCTGCTGCGGGGCGCGGCGAACGAAAGCCAGGCGCAGTTCTCGCCGGACGGCAAGTGGGTGGCGTACTTCTCCGACGAAGACGGCATTGGCCAGGTCTATCTCCGCCGGTTCGACAACGGCTCCGCATCCGAGGCGAGGTGGCAGATCTCGGCGTCGAAGACGCGGAGTCTCGAGCCGCGCTGGCGCGCTGACGGGAAAGAGCTGTTCTACCTGGAAGGGAATTCCGGGGCACAGCGAATCAAGCTGTACGCGGTTTCGATCGCAGACGCACCCAATCCGGTGGGTGCTCCCAAGCCGCTCTTCGACGTGCAGTCTCTGAGCACGCTGACGTCGAGCAATATCTTTCTGTACGCGCCGTCGCCTGACGGTCAGCGGTTTCTGATCAATGTGTTTGCGAGCAACGTGCCGCCAACACTCGAAGCCATTCTCAACTGGGCGTCGACAAGTCTCACGGCTCAAGGCTCAGGGCTCAAGTGAGCGCTCAACTCACACCAGGCTCCGGGCTTCAGGCTTCCGGCTTCGGGCCTGTCGGTTCGTCCATCGTGCAAAGCCTACGGCACGAAGCCTGGAGCCCCGAGCCCGAAGCCAAGCGCACCAGGACCTCATGGTGATCGGTCAAAAGCTCGGACCGTACGAGGTCCTCGCCAAGCTTGGCGCTGGTGGCATGGGCGAGGTGTATCGCGCCACCGACACGAACCTGAAGCGAGCGGTCGCGCTCAAGGTTCTCCCAGCCGCGGTGGCCGACGATGCCGAACCGTTGGCCCGGTTCCAACGCGAGGCGGAAGTCCTCGCGGCGCTCAATCATCCAAACATCGCGGCGATCTACGGCCTGGAGCGATCGGGGGGTGTGACGGCGCTCGCCATGGAACTGGTGGACGGCGAGGATCTCTCGCAGCGGATTGCGCGCGGTCCGATCCCAGTCGTTGAAGCGTTGTCGATCGCCAGGCAGATGGCTGCGGCGCTCGAAGCCGCGCACGAGCAAGGGATCATCCATCGGGACCTGAAGCCAGCGAACATCAAGGTTCGCGAGGATGGCACCGTCAAAGTACTCGACTTCGGCCTCGCCAAGATGATGGACGCAAGCAGGGCGGAGGTCACGGGGCAGAGGGCAGAAGTGGACGTCACGGCGTCGCCGACGTTCACGTCACCCGCCAGCCGTGGCCAAGGCTTCGGCGAGGCAGGCATGACGGGGGTCGGCATGATTCTCGGCACCGCTGCCTATATGTCGCCTGAGCAGGCAAAAGGGCGGGCGCCCGACAAGCGCTCGGACGTCTGGGCGTTCGGCGCCGTGATGTACGAAATGCTGACGGGACAGCGTCCGTTCGACGGCGAGGACATGACCGACGTCCTCGGCGCCGTGGCGAGGCTGGAGCCGAACTGGAACGTCCTTCCTCTGGACCTGCCACACTCCGTCCGCGCGCTCGTCCAGCAATGTCTGGCCAAGGATCGCCGCAGGCGCATCGGCGATATTGCGGCGGCGCTCTTTGTCCTCGACCATCAGGATGTCCTCACGCCGCGCACGCCTGCGGCGGCCGTCCAAGGCCGGAACCGGGTCGCGTGGAGTGTCACTGCTGTTGCGCTCGTCGCGCTGTTTGCGGCCGGTCTGGCACTCGCGCGTCTGTCGCGCGGGTCGGCGGCGGCGCCGGAATCGGTGCAGTTCACGATTGCTCCACCCCAGACGACATCCTTTGCCGGCCCAGCGGCGCCCGGCACCGGCGTCGCAGCGCAGGTCGCCGTGTCGCCCGATGGTCACAGCATCGCATTCGTGGCCGGGGTTAGTGGCGCCTACCGCATCTGGCTTCGACCGCTGAACGCGGCGTCGCCGCGGCCGATCGAAGGCACCGAAGGCGGCGCGTTTCCGTTCTGGTCGCCGGACGGTCAGTTCCTCGCGTTTTTCGCCGACGGCAAGCTGAAGAAAGTCGCGATCGCCGGAGGACTGCCGATCGTGGTGTGTGACGCGCCCGCCGGTCGCGGCGGGAGCTGGAGCCGCGACAACGTCATCATCTTTGGCGCGACGACGGCGGCGTTGATGCGTGTGTCGGGCGGCGGCGGCCAGCCGACGCCCGTGACCACGCTGTCGAAGGGCGAGAACGCTCACCGCTGGCCTTATTTCCTTCCCGACGGTCGCCATTTTCTGTACAGCGCTGTTACCGGGGCGTGCTGCCCGGCGCCGCAGCCGGGCCAGATCCGCGTCGGCTCACTCGAACCATCCGAACCGCCCGTCACGCTCGTCGAGGTCGAATCGTCGGCGATTCTTGCGTCCGGCTATCTGCTGTATGTGCGGGACGACACGCTGTTCGCCCAGCGGTTCGATCCCGACGCGCGTCGACTGCTCGGCGATCCTGCCGCCGTTGCCGATCGGGTCGATTGGGAGACGAGTCGGTACGCCAGCGTCGCGGCGGCGGCAACCGGAACGCTGCTCTACGCGCGCAGCAAGTCACAGACTCAGCAGGAGATCGCGTGGTTCGATCGCGCCGGGCAAATGGTGGGAAGCCTGGGAAAGAGCGCGGTCGATGTGAATCTGTCGCTCTCACCGGACGAACGCGAAGTGGCGATTGCGTTCCGCTCGGGCAGCCCGCCGAATCTCGATATCTGGACCATCGATCTCGTGCGCAATCTTCGAACACGCGTCACGTCCAACGCCGAGGCGGAGGGATCGCCCGTGTGGTCGCCGGATGGCAAACGGCTCGCCTTTGCCTCGGCCGCCGGACCGAACGGCGGCGACCCGGACAAGGCGCTGCTGTTTGTGAAGTCCGCAGACGGGTCGACACCGGAAGATGTCCTCCTGCAGGCCCCGAGCACGTCCACCCGTCCGTGCGGACCGCGCCAATGCCTGGTCGTGCCGACCGATTGGTCGAGAGACGGGCAGTACATCCTGTTCACGCTGGACGGCGCGTTCCCGGCAACCAACGACATCTGGGCGCTCCCGTTGGTCGGCGACCGGAAGCCATTTCCTGTGGTGGCGTCGGGGTTCGATTCGCGACAGGCTGTGTTCGCTCCCGACGGGCGCTGGATCGCCTACGTGAGCAACGAGGCCGGCCAGCAGGACGTCTACGTGCAACCGTTCCCCGGCTCTGGCGCAAGACATCGCATTTCCACGAACGGTGGCCGCAATCCGCGCTGGCGGGCAGACGGGCGCGAGCTGTTCTATCTGGCCGACGACGCGACGATGATGGCCGTGCCGATCGATCTGACGACCCGCTTCGATGTCGGGGTGCCGAAGGCGGTCTTCGCCTCGAGGGCTCCTGGCCCGAATCCGAGGTTCGCCGTGACGCGGGACGGCCAGCGGTTCCTGATGATCGCCCGTCCGCAGGACGCCACGACCGGGGAGGCGCTGACCGTCATTCTCAACTGGCGCGGCGAGAGGAAATGAGTCTGAAGTGAGAAGTCTGAAGTGGGAAGTCTGAAGTGGGAAGTCTGAAGTGAAGAGTTCACGCGACATGAGTGCCAGTGAACGGAGTGGACTGCCGAGCCCATGCCGTTAGCCACAGGTGCGCGTCTCGGTCCGTACGAAATCGTTGGCGCACTCGGCGCTGGCGGCATGGGCGAGGTGTATCGCGCGCGCGACACGAAACTGAATCGCGACGTCGCGATCAAAGTCCTGCCGGCGTCCGCGGCTGCTGACGCCGAGCGGCGCGAGCGCTTCGAGCGCGAAGCGCAGGCCATCGCCGCGCTCAATCATCCGAACATCGTCACGATCTACTCCATCGAGCAGATGGACCCGGGAGTGGGGCCCCACGCGATTCTTGTCATGGAGCTCGTCGTCGGCCGGTCGCTCGCCGACGTGCTGCCGAAGGAGGGGTGTCCGCTCGATCGGCTGCTGAAGATCGCGATCCCCGTGCTCGATGCCGTCGTCGCCGCGCACCAGAAAGGCATCACGCATCGCGACCTCAAGCCGGGGAACATCATGCTTGGCGAGGGCGAGATGGATGGTCGAGTGAAGGTCCTCGACTTCGGGCTCGCCAAGCTCGCCGAGGCGCCGGCCGCCGCGGCGGGCGTGACGATGATGCCGACCGCGCCGATTACGGGCGAAGGCCGGATTCTCGGGACGGTCGCGTACATGTCGCCGGAGCAGGCGGAAGGAAAGGCCGTCGACGCGCGGACGGATCTCTTCTCGCTGGGCGTGATCCTCTACGAGATGGCGACGGGGCAGCGGCCGTTCACCGGCGACACGAGCATCTCGATCATCTCGTCGATCGTCAAAGACACGCCGAAGTCGATTACAGAGATCAATCCGGTCCTGCCGAGCGAGTTGGGACGAATCGTGCGCCGCGCGCTCACGAAAGATCCCGAGCGTCGCTATCAGACCGCCAAGGATCTCCGCAACGATCTCGAGGAGCTGCGAGTGTCACTCGCCGCCGACGCGCAGCCGGCGGGTCTGGCATCGACGCTCTCTGCCTCCGTACCGATCGCGGCGCCGTCATCCGCGTCGACGCCAGCGTCTCAACCGAGTTCCGATTCTCAGATTGCAGCGGATCTCGTCAAGCGGCACCGCTACAAAGCGGCCATCGGCGCGATTGTCGTCCTGCTTGCGCTCGCGGTCGGAGCGCGGGTCGTGAGTCGGCGTGGCGGCGCGCCGAACGAGGCCGCGTCCGCGGCGTCGTCCGCCGCATCGCTGCAGGATCTGCAGGTGACGCAGTTGACGACGAGCGGCAATGCCGCGCTGCCTGCCGTCTCGCCGGACGGCAAGTTCGTCGCGTATCTGCAGCGCGACGGCGCGACGACGGGCGAAAAGATCAGCCTGTGGGTCCGCCAGAGCGCGACGAACAGCAACGTGCAGATCGTGCCGGCCGAGCCGAACGTCACGATGTCGGGCGTCACCGTCACGCCGGACGGGAACTTCGTCGATTTCTTGCGAGGGAACTTTCGTCAACCACCTGCGCTGTGGCGTGTGTCGTTTCTCGGCGGGATGCCGAAGCGGCTTATCGACGACGTCTGGAGTCCGATCGGCTGGTCGCCCGATGGCCAATCCTTCGCGTTCGTGCGCACCGATCTTCGTGACAATCCCAATGCCGATTCCCTGATCGTCGCAAACGCCGACGGACTGCAGGAGCGCGTAATAGCTCGACGTCAGAGGCCATCGCGGTTCGCGTCGCTCACGGTCGCCGCCGGACCGTTCGCGCGCCCGGCCTGGAGTCCCGATGGGAGAGCCATTGCCCTCACGGGGAGTGTGGGTCCCCTTAGGCAACAACAGATCGTCGTGGTCGACCTCGGAACTGGCAGCGAACGAACGATTGCCCTGCCGCCGGGGAGCCTGCCGAGCGCCGTGGCCTGGCTGGATGCCGGTTCCCTTGTCTTGAACGCGACCGCGACACAGGGAAGTCCTCCTCAACTCTGGCGAGTGTCGTACCCGAGCGGCCAGTTGACGCGGCTGACCAACGATGTCAACGCGTACCAGGGCATCAGCCTCACGGCCGATCGAAGCTCCCTCGCGACGACGCGAATCGAGACGAGGCGCGGGGTCTGGGTCGCTGAAGGCGGGGGAGTCCCACTGGAGGTGGTCCGAGCGAGTAGCGCCATCAATCCTGGAGTCGGCTGGGGCGGCGAGCGGCTGCTGTACGTCACGGGATCGGCCGACGGGCTGTCCATTGCGATCGGCCCGAGTGGGCGAGGGAGCGAGACGATTCTGGCGAAAGGCTCCCAGCCGGCCGGCACCGCGGATGGCCGCACGATTGTGTTCAGGTCGGCTGAGCCTGGGAAAGAAGGGCTGTGGAAAATCGACGCCGACGGACGGCAGCCGGTGCGGCTCGCTGCAGGCACGAACGGCACGAACCCGGTCATCACGCCCGACGATCGAACGGTCGTCTATCTCTCCAATACCAGCGGGACTCAGTCTCCGTGGACGGTCTCGATTGATGGCGGCACGCCGTCGCAGCTCGTCAACGTGTACGCGGGCGGCAACTCGACGAGCGTTTCGCCAGATGGGCACTCGCTGCTGTTCAGTACGACCAACGGAGTTGTGATGTGCGGACTGCCGAAGTGCAACGAATTGAAAACCGTGAGCCTGCCCCCGAATTATCAGAATCTCGTCCGATGGTCGCCTGACGGCGGAATCACGTACATCGACCCGGGTCAGTCGAACCTCTGGGTGCAGTCTCTCGACGGCAAGGCGCCGCGCCAGCTGACGCATTTCGACGATGCGTTCGTGATCAGAGTCTTCGAATGGTCGCATGACGGCAAGCGGCTGGCGATCAATCGGGAGAATGTCTCGGCCGACATCGTGTTGTTCAAAGGACTGAAGCGATGAAGAAGGACCTGACGCTTCAAGCCGGCTCCAGGCTCCTGGCTTCGGGCTTCTGGCCAGCCGAGACGCCGGGAGCCCGAAGCCCGAAGCCGGGAGTCATCAGTTGCTGACGAGCGGCTCGCGCCTTGGCCCCTATGAAGTCCTCGCGCCGCTCGGAAGTGGCGGCATGGGCGCCTGCGGCTATGCCGAGCCGAGGACGAGGAATCCGAGGCGAGGCATCGGCGTAAGTTCGCGCTGGGGGTGGGGCCCCAGCGCTAGTGAAAGAAGGAGACTTCCGAGCCCATGCCGTTAGCCACAGGTGCGCGTCTCGGTCCTTACGAAATCGTTGGCGCACTCGGCGCTGGCGGCATGGGCGAGGTCTATCGCGCGCGCGACACGAAGTTGAATCGCGACATCGCGATCAAGGTGCTGCCGGAATTGGTCGCCGCAGATCCGGAGCGCCTCGCGCGATTTCATCGTGAGGCGCAGGTCCTCGCCTCGCTGAATCATCCGCACATTGCGGCGATCTACGGGTTCGAAGACTCGGGCGCCGCGCACGCGCTCGTCATGGAGCTCGTCGAAGGACAGACGCTCGCGGAAATGCTCGCCCAGTCTGAAGTCTCAAGTCTGAAGTCTGAGGTGCAGCCAGTTCAGACTTCACACTTCAGACTTCAAACTTCCCGCGCGCTCCCCGTTAGCGCAGCGCTCCACATCGCGCGTCAGATCGCCGAGGCTCTCGAGGCCGCGCACGAACAAGGAATCATCCACCGCGATCTGAAACCGGCCAACATCAAGGTTCGGGACGACGGCACCGTCAAGGTGCTCGATTTTGGGCTCGCAAAAATGATGGAGCCGGCTTCAGGCTCAGGGCTCCAGGCTTCGGGCTCCGTCGACGTCACGGCGTCGCCGACGCTGACGTCGCCCGCCCTCATGACCGGCGCGGGCGTCATTCTCGGCACGGCGGCATACATGTCGCCGGAGCAGGCGAAGGGGCGGCCCGCCGACAAGCGCAGCGACGTGTGGGCGTTCGGCTGCGTGCTCTACGAGATGCTCGCGGGCAAACGCCCGTTCGGGGGCGAAGACATCACCGACACGATCGTCTCGTTGATGAGCAAGGAGCCGGACTGGAACGCGCTGCCCGCGGATCTGCCGGTCTCCGTTTCGACGCTGCTCAAGCGTTGTCTCGAGAAGGATCGTCACCGCCGCATCGGCGACATCGCGGTCGCGCGATTCGTGCTCGATTCCTCGTCGCCGGCCGATACGCCCGTAGCGACCGCGACACGATCGAAGCGCAATTGGATCGGATGGAGTGTGGCGGCCGTAATGGCGCTTGCGCTCGCGGTCGTCGGCTGGTTGCATCTCGGCGAGGCACCCGCGGCCGGTCGTCGTGTGCATATGTCGCTGGCGATGCCCGACAACGCGCCGCCCGGTTTCTTCGCGATCTCGCCCGACGGCCGCTGGCTCGCGACGCCCGATCAGCCACGCGGCATCACGGTTCGATCGTTCGACACCGGAGAAGCGAAGCTGCTCAAAGGTACCGACGGCGTGCGCGGCCTGTTCTGGTCGGCCGACAGCCGCGCCATCGGGTTCTTCTCGCAAACCGATCGCAAGCTGAAGATCGTTCCCGTTTCGGGCGGCGTGCCGCAGGTCTTGTGCGACGAGGTGAATGACACCGGGTCGAATGGCACCTGGAACCGTGCCGGCACGATTGTGTTTGATTCCGGACGAGGTCTTGTGCGGACTGCAGCCACCGGGGGGGCCTGCGACGAGCTGACCAAGGAGGGCGCCAGGCGGCCCGTCTTCCTTCCAGACGGCGAGCATTTCTTGTACGAGCAGTCCGGCGCCGATCTGGCGCGCCAGGGTCTTTCTGTCGGATCGCTGCGCGATCCGGCGGGGAAGCGGCTGCTTCCCGACCGCTCGAGCGGGCTGTTCGTGCCGGATGGCCCGGGTGCCACTCGGGGTCGCCTGCTCTTCGGCCGCGATCAGACGCTGATGGCGCTGGCGTTCGATACCAACTCGCTGGAAGTGTCCGGCGACCCGGTCGCGGTCGCGAACAACGTGGACACGTTCACATATACCGGCACGCTTGCCGCGTCGGGCACCTGGGATGGCACGCTGGCGTACCTCGCGAACACGCGGTCCGAGCGGCAGTTCGTGTGGTACGACCGGAGCGGCGGCGAGGTCGGCCGCGCCGCGAAAGTCGGCCTGCAGACATCCGGAGTGTCGCTGTCGCCGGACGGGAAGCGCGCCACTCTCTTACGACCAGATGCGCAGGGGCGTACTGCGCTCTGGGTGGAAGATCTCGAGCGTAACCAGGAAACTCGACTCACCGCGCCGTCCATCGCGCCCGGCGCTGCTGTGTGGTCGCCGGATGGACAGCGGCTCGCGTTCAGCTCGCCGTCGCCCTCGAATGGGATATACGTCACGAGCGTGACTGGAACCCCTGAAGAACTGCTCGCAGCGGCGACAAATCGTACGTCTCTCGGCGGCGCTTTAAACCGCACCTCTCCGTCCGATTGGTCGCGCGACGGCCGATGGCTTGTGTTTACGGAGACTGACCCCAAGACAGGAGCCGATATCTGGCTCCTGTCCGAACCTGGGTCGCCGTCCGAGAAGCGCACACGCACCGCGCTCATTCACACGCCTGCGACCGAGAGCCAGGGGCAGCTCTCGCCGGACGGGAAGTGGTTGGCGTACTTCTCGGATGAGCGAGGAACAGGTGAAGTGTATCTGCAGCCGTTCAACGGCGCAGGTCCGGTCTCCAGCACGAAATGGCAAGTGTCGTCATCGGGCGTTCGCAGCGTCGAGCCCCGCTGGCGAGCAGACAGCAAAGAGCTTTTTTACGTCGAGGCCCCGGCCATCAACAAGCGGCGCTTGATGTCAGTGGCGATCGGCACCGCACCGAGTCCGGCCGGCCCGCCTCGGCCGCTGTTCGAATTTCAGGCGGTCGGGACGATACCGCAGCAGAACAAGTTCTTGTTCTCGCCATCCGCCGACGGTCAGCGGTTCCTGATCGACGTGTTTGCAAGCGACGTCCAGCCGTCGCTCGAAGTCATCTTCAACTGGGCTTCAACAAGTCTCAATTCTCGAGGCTCAGGTCTCAAGTGAATGAGGACGCCACGGTTGAAGTCTGAAGTTAGAAGTCTGAAGGCTGCAGTCAGCGGTGCGAAGAATGATGATGGCAAGAATTCTGCGACGTTCTGTTCTAGATACGCCGAGCGCGACCGCGCGAAGGCGTCAGCGAGCGGGGGTGGGGCCCCACGAGAAGCAAGAGAAGATGCTGACGAGCGGCTCACGACTCGGCCCTTATGAAGTGATCGCGCCGCTCGGAAGCGGCGGCATGAGCGCCTGCGGCTATGCCGAGCCGAGGACGAGGAATCCGAGGCGAGGCATCGGCGTAAGTTCGCGCTGGGGGTGGGGCCCCAGCGCCAGTGAAAGAAGGAGACTTCCGAGCCCATGCCGTTAATGACGGGTGCGCGTCTCGGTCCCTATGAAATCGCTGGCGCACTCGGTGCCGGCGGCATGGGCGAGGTCTATCGCGCGAAGGACACGCGCCTCGGGCGCGAGGTCGCAATCAAGATCCTGCCCGAGGCGTTCGCTCACGATCCGGATCGCCGCGCCCGCTTCGAGACGGAAGCGCGGGCCGCCAGCGCCCTGCATCATCCCGGCATCGTCACGCTCTTCGATGTTGGCAGCGAGAACGGCGCGGTCTATCTCGTCTCCGAACTGGTGGACGGGACGACGCTGCGCGAGGCGCGGCCGGAGTTGCTTCGTCGTCAACTCGACATCGCGGCGCAAGTGGCGGAGGCACTCGCGGCGGCGCATGCGGCCGGCATCACGCATCGCGATCTGAAGCCGGACAACATCATGGTCACCCGCGAAGGGCGCGCGAAGATCCTCGACTTCGGCCTGGCGCGGCACGCCGCTGCAGCCGGCAACGGGGAGATGCTGACCGGTGTCGTGACAAGCCCCGGCACGGTCCTCGGCACCGTCGGCTACATGGCGCCCGAACAGGCGCGCGGACGCGACGCGGATTTTCGCTCGGACATCTTCAGCCTGGGCGCAGTCCTCTACGAGCTCTTCAGCGGCCGTCGCGCGTTCGACGGCGAATCGCCGGTCGATACGCTGAGCGCACTGGTCAACAAGGATCCGGACGAGTTGCCGGCATCGATTCCAAGCGGCGCACGACAGATCGTCGAGCACTGCCTCGAGAAAGATCCCGAACGGCGATTCCAGTCGGCGAGAGATCTAGCGTTCGCCTTGCGCGCCGTCGGCGGTTCGTCCAGCTCGGTTGTCGACGGCGAGACCGCATCAGCGATCGGGTCGACACCACCCGCGCAGATTCAGGCGGCGCGCAGCGCGACGATCGTGCCGTGGGCTGTGCTCGCCGCCTTCCTCGTCGGCGCGGCGCTCGCCACAACGGGAGCATGGCTGGTTTGGAACCGAGCAAACGGGAATCCGCCCACCCGTGAGCTGACGTACACGCCGCTTTCGTTCGAGCCTGGCGGTAATAGTTTTCCCGTATGGTCACCTGACGGCAAGGGCGTCGCGTTCGCCGCCCGGCAGTCCGACGACGAGCCGTACCAGGTTTACATCCGCTATCTCGACGCTTCGTCGTCCACGCAGTTGACGCACGACAGCTCGGGCGTCAACCCGGTGGCCTGGACCACGGCAGGACGAATCGTCTTCCGGTCTCAAACGCCTCCGGCCGGGCTGTGGTCGATTTCGCAGACCGGTGGACAGCCGGAGCCGCTGCTGGCACTGACGGGCGGCACCACAGGGTCGGCGGCCGTGTCGCCGGATGGCAGTGCGATCGCCTACTACGCGACCGAAGACGGTCGGTACGGCGTCTGGATCAGCACGCCTCCGGGATCGCCGCCGAAGAGATACGCGCCCGCTCCGTTCGAGGCCGGTGGGAACGTCAACCAGCCAACGGTGCGGTTCTCCCCTGACGGCAAACAGCTGTTGCTCTTCCGCAATGCGACGCGCGGCGCTGAAGCCTGGCTGATGCCGTATCCGCCGGACGCGAGCCGGCCACCGCACCGCGTCTTCGTGCAGGCGCTTGGCAAGTTGGCCGCGGCCCCGTCCTCGTTTTCCTGGATGCCGGACAACCGCCACATCGTCCTTGCCATCCTGTCGTCATCGGGAATGTCTTCGCTCTATTCAGGCGATACGACGTCGGGAGCGCTTTCGTCGCTGTCGAACGGCACGACGGCGCAGCTGATGCCGGCGGTGTCGCCCGATGGGTCGCGGCTCGCTTTTGCGGAAAACCTCGGCAACTGGGATGTGCTGCAGGTGGATATTGGAACCGGCCAGGTGGGCCCGCTCGTCGCGACGAAGCGTGAGGAATCGATGCCTGCGTGGGCGATGCGCGCTCCCGCGATGGCGTACGCAACCGATCGCACAGGCGACCTGGAGATCTGGATCCGCGAGCCGGGGCGGCCGGATCGGCCGATCGTCACCGGTCGCGACTTTCCACCGGAGACGTTGCGGGGATTCATGTCGCCCGTCGTGTCGCCCGACGGAACCCGCATCGTCTACGAAACACTCGGACGAGACGGGGCGAGTCCGATGTGGCTGTCGTCGCTCTCGGGCGGCGCGCCCGTGCGGGCGACGAACGCCGATGCGACGCACCTGGAGCGGCCAGGCGGCTGGTCGCCAGACGGCGCATGGCTCGTGTACTGGGACCAGGCCGACGGAAAAATTTCGCTCGAGAAGATCCGCACCACGGGACAGGCGACGCCGGAAGTCCTGAAGTCTGGAATCGCCGGAGCCACCCGCGGGTTGGCGCCGCCGGTCTGGTCGCCTGCCGGCGATTGGATTCTGCACAACGACAACGGGTGGCGACTGCTCACGCCTGACGGAAAGACCGAACGCGATCTCGCGCTCAACGCCAGCGTGTGCGCCTTTTCGCGCGACGGGGCACAGCTCTACTGCGTGCGGATCGAGAACACTCAGGCGGTGCTCTTTTCCCGGGCAGTCTCCGGAGGGGCTGAGCACACGATCGCCAGGCTCGCACCGAGTCAGGTTCCGGCGGCGCCGCTGAACCCGTCGGTGCGGCTGACGCTGGCGCCCGACGGTCAGCACCTGACGTTCAGCGCGGTGAAGGCGGAAAGCAATCTGTGGCTGCTGAACGGGCTTGGCGGGGGGAACTAGGTGGGAAGTCTGAAGTCTGAAGTGAGAAGTCAGAAGTCTGAAGTGAGAAGTCAGAAGTCATAAGTAACAAGGACAATGATGGAAAGAACGCTGTGACATTCTGTTGTGGATACGCCGAGCGCGACGGCGCGAAGGCGTCATCGAGTGGGGCCCCTCGAGAAATTAGAAGAAGATGGCGCTAACGTTCGGTACACGCTTAGGGCCGTACGAGATCGTCAGTGCCATCGGTGCTGGTGGCATGGGCGAGGTCTATCGCGCGCGCGACACGAAGCTGAATCGCGACGTCGCGATCAAAGTCCTGCCTGAATCCGTGGCCGCCGATCCCGATCGCCTCGCGCGATTTCATCGCGAAGCGCAGGTCCTCGCGTCGCTCAATCATCCGAACATCGCCCACATCTATGGCTTTGATTCGGAGCCTCTGCGACGTCCTGTTCTAGATACGCGCGAGCGCAGCGGCCCGAGCGCGTCAGGCGTGGAGGTGGGGCCCCACGCGAGTTATTTGGTCATGGAGTTGGTGGAGGGGCCGACCCTCGCTGAAAAGCTCGGTAAGTCTGAAGTCTCAAGTCTGAAGTCTGAGGTACAGCCAGTTCAGACTTCACCCTTCAGACTTCAAACGTCCCGCGCGCTCCCAGTCACCGAAGCGCTCCACATTGCGCGTCAGCTTGCGGAAGCGCTGGAGGTCGCACACGAACAAGGGATCATCCACCGCGATCTGAAGCCCGCCAACATCAAGGTCCGCGAGGATGGCACGGTCAAAGTCCTTGATTTCGGACTCGCAAAACTCGCTGAACGTCCGGCTGAAGCCGGACACTACGACGGAGGTGTCACGGCGTCGCCGACGCTGACGTCGCCCGCCCTCCTTCGCCAAGGCTTGGGCGAGACAGGCATGACCGGCGTTGGGATGATTCTCGGCACCGCCGCGTACATGGCGCCGGAGCAGGCGCGCGGCAAGGTGGTCGACAGACGCGCCGACGTCTGGGCCTTCGGCGCCGTGCTCTACGAGATGCTGACCGGCAGCCGCGCGTTTGCCGGCGACGACCTGTCGGACGTGCTGGCGTCGGTCCTCGCGCGGGAGCCCGACTGGACGAAGCTTCCGCTCGACACCTTTCCCGTGCTCGCACCGGTGGTCGCTCGATGTCTCCAGAGAGATCCGAAGCAGCGCTTCGGCGACATGCAGAGCGTTCGACTGGCGCTCGATGGTGCGTTCGCCACGCCCGCCGCGGCAGCTTCGATTCCCACAAGTGGATCGAAAAAGCGCGAGCGAATCGCCTGGGGGACGGCCGCTGCGGTCGGCGCTGCAAGCATCGCGACACTCGGGTTCCTCGTGTTCGGCAAGACGGCGTCCGCGCCGCAGCCTCGCTCGATGTTTGAGCTGTCGCTGCCGGCGGGTTGGACTCTGTCGACCCTGGACCGCACAAAGGGAAGCGTGTCGACCTCGCCGCTGGCCGTGTCTCCCGACGGCCGGCAGGTGGTAGTTGTCGTAGAGCAGGCAGGAGGGGTTCGACGGTTGTGGCTGCGTGCGCTCGACACGCTGAGCGCCCGCGAGTTGCCGGGGACCGACGGTGCGGCATCGCCGTTCTGGTCCCCAGACAGCCGGTCGTTGGGATTCTTCGCGGAGGGAAAGCTCAAGAAGATTGACCTGGCGGGCGGTCCGGCCCTCAGCTTGTGCGATACCCCGGACAACCGCGGTGGCACGTGGAGTCGCGACGGCGTCATTGTGTTTTCCCCGTCGAACCACGACGGTCTTCTGAAGGTATCGGCGTCTGGAGGTGTCCCGACGCCTGCGACGAAGGTGTCGACGGGCGAGCAAGGTCATTCGCGACCGGTGTTCCTGCCGGACGGCCGCCACTTCTCTTACTACGAGTACATCGCCCAGAGTGTCTACATCGGCTCGCTCGATTCCAGCGACCGCACTCTTCTTCTGAAGGATGTCGATACCCAGACGGTGCGGTACGCGCAAGGACAGGTGCTGTTTATGCGCGGAGACGCGCTGATGGCGCAGCCGTTTGACGTCCGTTCGCTGTCATTGGCGGGCGAACCGGTTCCCGTGGCAGAGAACGTCCTGAGGCTCGGCAGTCCCAATATCGCCGTGTTTTCCGTCTCCGACACGGGCGTGCTCGTCTACGAAACCCAGCCCGCGATCGTCGCGGCCAATCGCCAGCTGACGTGGTTCGACCGTTCAGGCAAGTTACTGAAAACGATCGACCCACCGGGCCAGTACTCGGAAGTGCTGCTCTCGCCGGATGGCGCGCGCGCCCTCGTCGCGCGTACCGATGCGCAGGGTGGTGTCGCGGCCCGGACGGCGACGAACCGCACGCAGACACGACCGAACGGTGCGGATCTCTGGATCTTGGACGTCGCTCGCGCCACGAGCAGCCGCTTCACATTCGATGCGGCGGATGACGATTTCGCAGTGTGGTCACCCGACTCATCGCGCATCGTGTGGAGCACGAACCGTGATGCCGGTCGAGGGCCCTGGTACGACCTGTATCAGAAGCTGTCGAACGGCGCGGACCGCGACGAGTCGCTGTTCAAGTCGCTCGAAGCGAAATACCCCTCCGACTGGTCGCCGGACGGCCGTTTCGTGCTGTATGAAAGCAGCCCTGGAACCGGTACGACCGAGCTCTTTGCGCTGCCGATGACCGGCGACGAGCGAAAACCGGTGTCGTATCTGAAACAGGAAGGCTTCAGGATTGCGCAGGCGCGCTTCTCACCGGACGGCCGCTACGTTGCGTACATCTCGAATGCGTCGGGGACAGACGAGGTGTACGTGCAGCCGTTTCCGTCCGCCGGCGGCGGCAAGTGGTTGGTGTCGCAGGGCGGCGGCGTTCAGCCGCATTGGAGCCGCGACGGTAAAGAACTGTTCTACGTCGCGCGTGATGCGCGTCTGATGGCCGTGCCGGTGTCGACGACGCCGGCCTTCGCGCCGGGGACACCCCGCGCGCTCTTCCCGACGTCGGGTATCGCCACCAATGGGCCGCGCTCGCTCTACGATGTCGCGCCCGACGGTCAGCGGTTCCTGTTGAATGTACTTCCGATGGACGCCTTGAAGCCGGTGCAGCTGCCAGCGCCGACGCTCGTCCTGAACTGGACGACGGGGCTCGTCGCGCCTAGGACGCCGTAACAAATCCCTCCGACCGCTGGCTTACGGAGCCGCGAGCATCCAGCCTCCTAAACCGAGCAGCAGCAGGCCGCTGACACGGGCGGTGTGGATGCCGAAAGGGCCGAGTTTCTCAAAGGCGACAAACGCGGTCAGCGCGGCGATGACGGCCAGATTCATCACGCCGCCAACGAACAGCAGCAGCATGAGCGCCCAGCAGCATCCCACGCAGTAGACACCGTGTTCGATCCCCATGTGGAAGGCGCCGCCGACACCCGCCCGCCAATGGTGCATCAGAAAACCGAACGGGGACTGGCACGTGTTCAGACAGACACGCTTGAGTGGCGTCAGTTGGTAGAGGCCGGCGACGACGAGCAGCGCAGCGCTGACGCGCGGGCTGGTGAGCGTCATCATCGGCGAGATGGTGAGTCGGGCGGACAGCATCCACTGTGCGGCGGTCGCGACCACGCTGAAGAGTGCCCAGACCACGATGTATCCGGACGCCAGCGAATAGATCTGTCGGCCGGCGGTTGCACCGAGGCCCTGGCGCCGAGACGCGAGGCCGTACATCAGCAGCATGGGCGACGCGGACGGCAGCATCATGCCCACCATCATCACGGCCCACATCATCCACAGCAGCAGCACGTGACGCGCGTCCCACCGCAGGGTCATCATCCACGCGCTTGCGCCGGTCATCGGCCCGTACATGTCGCGCGCCATGACGACGATCCATGCCCAGCACACGACTGGGAACAGAATCAACAGGACGATGAGCGGCCCGCGGTGGTGTTGGAGCGCGAGCTCGAGCGCCGTGGGCGGACGTTCGTCGATGACCGGGCTAGGCACTCCGCCAATTGAACGGCGCGTAGTGACCGTTGTTCTTTCCGCTCGAATCATCCCACGCGAGGCCGAGCGCGTGCACATGGCTGTTCGACGCGTGTGCGAGCGCGAGACGGTTCGAGACAGGGTGGCCCGTGTTCTCGATGAACATCGGCTCGGTCGCGTTGGGATCGATGCCTTTCTGACCCTCCGCGGACATGTCCACCAGGTTTCCCGCCTTGACGGTGAACTTCAGGCCGTTGCGATCGATCCGGATCGGCGCCTGTTCGGCGCCGAGGAATTTTCCGATCAGACCCGAAAGGGGCGCCATCGGACCGCCCGCTGCGCCGCTCGCGATCGCGGTCACGGCGTCGCGTTGCTCGGCGTTCGCGCGCTCGTCGATGACGAGGCCGACCGACCAATTCCCCTTTCCCATCTCCTCTGGCGTGTATCCGAGGACGACAAAAGCGATGCCGTCGAGCGGGACGCTGCCGTAGCTCCCGCGCTCGACCTGCATCGCCATGGCAAAGGTGCAGGTGCCCTTGGAAGGACGAACGGCCATCTGGCCGAGAATGCAGGGACACACGAAGTCACAACTGCAGGTTTCGAAATATTGTCCGCTGATGTTCCAGGAGGGTGTCGCCATCATCTGCCTCCACTGAGCGTTTCCTTGCGAATGCGCGACCAGCGCGGATTCCAGTCTAGCGCCAGTGCGGCCCGGCGGGCCAGACAGTTTCCTTGCAGAATGTGAGTCAGCGGGCGACGGCCCGGCCGAAATCTAGAACCCGTTCGCGGCCGCTTCGTCGCCGAGTTTCATGCCGTTCCGCCACGTATTCATGCAGAGCGGATGTGTAAAGGCCGATGGCCCGTCAGCGCTGCTGTACGTGATGTCATCCGCGAATTGGCCTTTTTCGGGATCGAGATTCGCGAGATGCCGGATGCGCTTTGCGATCTCGTGATCGGCGCACGCGGTGTCGCCGCTGACGCCGAGGCCGCCCACGCGCGTCTTGTTGCGGTAGAGCGGAACGCCTCCGCCGAACGCGATCGACCCGCCGCAGATTTTTCCGTTTGTCTTCTCCGCATCCGCGGGCGATTCGAGACAGTCGACCTTGAATGGGTTCGGCTCGCCGACGCCCCAGAGCGAATGGGTCGGCTGCGTCAGCGTGTACAGCCGTGCGGTGGACATCGCGAGCGAATCAGTGCTGTACGCGTTGGCCGTATAGGCCTTCGCCTTTGCGATCGCCTGACTGCCCGGCCACGCGCTCGCCGGATCGTCCGTCGCCACAGCCACCGTGCAGATTTCGCCGTGCCGGTTGACGATGGCCGCCCACTCCATCTTTCCGGAAAACAGACCACCAGCCTCGCCTTGCCCGGGCGCATCGCGGAGCCACTGCTTCAGCTGGTCGCGCGACGGCAGGTCGCGGCAGTTCGATGGTTCCGCGCCTTGGCGCGGGCCTGCGCTTTGATCGCCGGCGGCTCCGATCTGGGTTTCGGCGGGACTCCGGTTATCGGGCGAGGCGCCGCGCGAACAGCCGGCCGCAACGACGGCGAGGCCACTGGCGAGCGCGATTCCAATCCAGCCCGTGCGCATATCACTTCCCAGGCACCGGTACGGTGCGGTTCGTCTCACCGCGAACGTCGCCGGCCGCGAATGGGACGCCGTACCGACGAAGAATCTGCCGAATCTCACCCGACCGGCGCTCGATCGCGCGATCGAGTGCATCGTGCAGCGCCGCATCATCACGCCGCACGCCCATCGAGATATCGAAGGCGAACGGCGTGAGATCGCGTGCCGCATTCGCCTCGACCGGGACGAGTGTCAGCGGCACCGGTTCCTTCGCCGCGAAATAGCCCGCCAGCGGCCCCCACACGGCGGCGACATCGACATCGCCTTCGGCGACGGCGTCGACGATCGTTCGCTGCGGACTCGGCTTGGAATAGTCGCCGTAGACGGTGTAGCCGCGTACCTGATCGAACAGGCCTCGCGCGGCGAGCGCCTGCGCCGGCGGCGGATTTTCATAGTCCTCACCGACGATTTGAATGCCGATGCGAAGCCGTCGGAGCCGGGGATCGTCGAAAGACTTGATCTGCAGATGATCCGTGCGGCGGCTCAGAAAGACGTACGTCGAGCGATAGTACGGTTGCGTCACGCGCAGCCGTTCGATCGTCGACGGCACGCCCATGACGATGTCACAGTAGCGTGCCTGAATCGTCGTGCGCAGGAACCCTCGCCGCTGCGGCTGCCAGTAGTACCGGACCGGACGGCGCAACTCGCGTCCGACCAGCTCCGCAATCCTGTTCTCGAAGCCTTCACCGCGGCTGTTCGTAAACGGCAGGTTGTTCGGATCGGCGCAGACCCGAAGGCTGTCTTGCGCGCTCGAGCCCGAGCTCGCGAGCAGACTGGCGGCGGCCAGTACCGTGCACAACCCCGTCACGACCAGTCTAGAAGCCGAAGACATACACCGTGTTTCCCGCCGCCGTATACTTCTTGATCTCTTTCATCGCCCCGACGACGCCGAGGGCCGCGTACGGATCGTCCGCCGAGATCTCTGGAAATGCGACCGCGCCCATCCACCCGCCGACACCGGAGAAGATCGCGACGTACTGCTTGCCATCGGGTCCCAAATACGTAATCGGGTTGCCGACGATGCCGGAGGCGGTGTGGAACTTCCAGAGCTCTGTGCCGTTCCTCGCATCGAGCGCCTTGAACCAGCCGTCCATCGTCCCGTAGAACACGACGTCGCCTGCCGTGGCGAGCACGCCGCTGTAGACGGGGAGTACCGGTTCCTTGACGCCCCACGCCTTTCTCGCGTGCGCCACATCCCAGGCGACGAGCTCGCCCTGATACCCGCCGGGCCCTGGATACATCCGCACGTCGGCGCCGAGGTACGGTGTCCCGGCGATGTAGTTGGCTTCGATCCCTTCGTAGTCCATGCACGTGTTGTGCGCCGGGATGTAGAGGAGTCCCGTGCGCGGCGAAAAGGCCGAGGGGATGAAGTCTTTCGCGCCGGTCGACGAGGGGCAGATGCCGGACACGACCGTGCCGTAGTGCGTGTGCTTGTCCGGGTCTTCGCGCGGCAGCCCCGTCTTCAGGTCGTAGCCGCTCGCCCAATTGACCGGCTGATACGCTTCTGCCGACAGCAGCTCGCCCGTGTCGCGATCGAGAACGTAGACGAAGCCGGTCCGACCAGGATGCACGAGCAGTTTGCGCACGCGCCCGCCGAACGGCATGTCCAGCAGGACGTTCTCCATGATCTCGTCGTAATCCCACGAGTCGTGGGCCGTCGTCTGAAAGGCCCAACGTGCTTCGCCCGTGTCTGCGTCGCGCGCGAAGATGGTGCACGACCATTTGTTGTCGCCAGGCCGTAGATCCGGATTCCAGACACCTGGATTCCCCGATCCGTAGAAAAAGAGATTCGACTCGGGGTCGTACGACATCCATCCCCAGACGGTACCGCCGCCGAGCTTCCATTGATCGCCGCGCCACGTGTGCAGTCCGAGATCCGTACCGCGGTCCTTTGCGTAGAACGGGTGGAAGCCGGCGCCGAGCTTGACGTCGGCGTCGGACCCAGTGTTGAACGCCCGCCACAATTCCCGACCGCTGCGGACGTCGAGCGCGGCGACATACCCGCGGACGCCGAGCTCTCCCCCGGAATTGCCGACGAGCACCTTGTCTTTCACTGCCAGCGGTGCGCCGGTGATCGTTTCGCCAACGTTGATGTTGCCAACCTTCGTGCGCCACACCTCCTTGCCGGTCTCGGCGTCGACGGCGACAGTGTGCGCATCGAGCAGGTTGTAGATGATCTTGCCGTCGGCAAAGACGGCGCCCCGGTTCACCACGTCGCAGCACGCGATGCCGACCGCCCGCGGATCGGGGTGTGGCTCGTAGATCCACTTGATCGCGCCGCCAGGCTTGGTCAAATCGACGGCGATCAGGTTGTTGGGAAACGGTGTCACGACGTACATGGTGTTGTTCAGGACGAGCGGCTGTCCTTCGTGTCCATGTGGAATACCGGTCGAGAACGTCGTCGTCGGGTGGAGATTCTTGACGTTCGACGTGTTGATCGTGTCGAGCGTGCTGTAACGCAGCGATCCGTAATCGCCTGCCGGCTGTCGCCACTCCGCGCCTGGTAGCTCGGCAATCGTCCTCAATCCTTGGGGTGCGCCGCTTGGCATCCCGGTCGTCTGAGGCGCCGTGCCGGCGGCACCTGCACCGGGGGCGCGCCGGCACGCCGCCATGTGTGCGGCGACAACCCCAGCGACGATGGTTGCGGTGAGGACGGAGAGGATGGACGAGAAGCTGGCTCGAAGCGGTGCAATGCGGGCGAGTGGCATAGTGTTCGGAACTGCCGTGGTAGCCGTCGTGGCCGTGACGGTGAGTGCACGATGCATACCGATCAGCGAGCCGCCCGCTCCTCGGGAACCGATCGCCGTCTTCCGGCCGGCAGTCTTGATCTGCAACTGCGAGCGTCACATTTCGCGTCAGCTTGGACTCGGCTGAATGGTTCGCGTTTCAGCAATCGGCAGCGGATGTCTCGCAGCCAATTCTGGTACGTCGTGTGCTGTGGCCTGGCGAATGCCGCCTCGGCGACCGTCCGACATCACCAATTCGCTCACCGCATGAAACCTTCCCAGTCTCGCGTCCATGGCCAAAGCGAAACGTCCATCACCCAGAACGTCACGTCCATCACCATCATCTCAACCGTCCGGTAGTCGCCAACGGGCGTCCGCCGACACGCGCGCCAGCAAAGCGACCGTGGCTGGACCCGCGAAACCGTCCGCGGAACCGGTCCACGCGGCGTCTGCCATGGCCGACGATCTCGCCGCGAAGACAGCCGCGGCCAAGGAACTGTCGGCAGCGATCCCCTTTAATGCAAACAAGGCGCTCGAGTACGACCCGAGCGCGGCGACCGCACCGCCCCAGGGTGTGTCGGTCACGCCCGACGATCCGATCGTCGGGTCGAGCACGGTGACCGAGACACACGGGTCGGACAAGACCGGAGGCGCGCCGGTCATCGGGCGCAACAAGACAATTGCCCCGTTGACACGTGTTCGTGCTGACGCCACCGATCAGCCGCTCACGACCAATCAGGGCGTCCCGATCGGCGACAACCAGCATTTATTGAAAGCCGGTGCGCGCGGACCGGCGTTGCTCGAAGACTTCATCCTTCGGGAGAAGATCACGCACTTCGATCACGAGCGCATCCCCGAGCGCGTCGTGCACGCGCGAGGCTCTGCGGCGCACGGGTTTTTCGAATGCTACAAACCGCTCGCCCGCTACACGCGGGCGTCGATCTTCGCAGAGGCGGGAAAGCAGACGCCGGTGTTCGTGCGGTTCTCGACGGTAATCGGCGAGCGCGGCTCGACCGACACCGCGCGTGATGTCCGCGGATTCGCGGTGAAATTCTACACGGACGAAGGCAACTGGGATCTCGTCGGCAACAACATGCCGGTGTTCTTCATTCAGGATGCGATGAAGTTCCCGGACCTTGTTCATGCGGCGAAGCCGGAACCACATTTCTCGATGCCGCAGGCGGCGACGGCACATGACACGTTCTGGGATTTCGCCTCGCTCATGCCAGAAATCACACACATGCTGATGTGGGCGATGTCCGACCGCGCGATTCCGCGCAGCTATCGGACCATGCAGGGGTTCGGCGTCCACACGTTCCGCTTCGTCAATAGCGAGGGCGAATCGCACTTCGTCAAGTTCCATTGGTCGCCGAAAGCCGGCACGCACTCGCTGGTGTGGGACGAGGCGGTGAAAATTTCTGGCGCCGACCCCGATTTCCATCGGCGCGATCTCTGGGAGAGCATCGAGGCGGGCGTTTTTCCTGAATACGAGCTGGGCGTCCAGATCTTCACCGAGAAAGAGGCTGACGGCTTCTCGTTTGACATCCTCGACGCAACGAAAATCGTCCCCGAAGAGCTCGTGCCGATCACGCCGATCGGCCGGATGGTCCTGAACAGGAACCCGGACAACTTCTTCGCAGAAACAGAGCAGGTCGCGTTCTGCACGGCGCACATCGTGCCGGGGATCGATTTCACCGACGATCCGCTGCTCGCCGGACGCATCCATTCGTACGTGGACACACAGATCTCTCGTCTCGGCGGGCCCAATTTCCACGAGATTCCGATCAACGCGCCCGTTGCACAGGTCCACAACAATCAGCGGGAGGGGATGCACCGGCAGGCGATTCATCGCGGACGCGTCGCCTACGAGCCGAATTCGCTCGGCGGCGGCTGTCCGTACCAGTCCGGCGCCGCCGGCTTTGTCTCTTTCCCTGAACCGATGGAGCCGCGCGTGCAGAAGGTGCGCGTCAAGTCCGAGAAGTTTGCGGACCATTACACACAGGCGACGCTGTTCTGGAAGAGCCAGACGCCGGTCGAACAGCGCCATATCGTCAACGCATTCCGCTTCGAACTGTCCCGCGTGCAGACGCCCGCCGTGCGAGAACGGATGGTTTCTGGACTCATGAATGTGGCGAACGAGCTCGCGGAGGCTGTCGCGGCCGGACTCGGCATCGAGCCGCTTCCTGCGCCGATGCCGAAGGTTCTGCCAAAGGCCGTGCGCCCCGAGGTCTCGGCGTCGCCGGCGCTCTCACTGACGGCACGGCCTGGCGACGGAAGCGTCGCCGGCCGCCGCATTGCCATCCTCGTGGCGGACGGAGTGGATGGCGACGGCACGCGCGCGCTTGTCGAAGCCTTTACCGCCGCTGGCGCCGTAGCGCGCTATCTCGCCTCACGCCTCGGAGCCGTACGCAGCTCGACCGGCCCCATCATCGAGGCCGACGCGTCGTTCGAGGCGACTCCGTCGGTGCTCTACGACGCGGTTGTCGTACCGGACGGGGATCAACCCACGGCGTTGCTCGGTCGAGACGCCCGCGCCGTGGAATTCATCAAGGATCAATACCGGCACTGCAAGCCGTTGCTGGCGCTCGGAGCCGGAGGAGAGCTGCTGCACCGAATCGGCATTCCCCGCGCACTGCCAACCGGGGGGGACGATCCCGGCCTGATCGTGGGACGCGGCGGCGACGCGACCGTCGCCGGCCGGTTTCTCAAGGCACTCGCGGCGCACCGACACTTCGAACGTGAGACCGATCCGCCGTCGGTCTAACAATCAGGGAGATCACATCATGGCGAGCGATAGATCCAACAAGTACGCAATCGTCACCGGCGCGTCCTCCGGCATCGGCTACGAGCTCGCGAAGATTTGCGCGCGCGAGGGCTTCGATCTGCTCGTCGCCGCCGACATGCCAGACATCCAACGCGCGGCCGATACGTTCAGCACGTTCGGCGTGTCGGTGCGCGCGCTCGAAGTCGATCTGGCCACGCGCGAAGGGGTCGACCGGCTGTACGAAGCGACCGGCGGCCGTCCGGTCGACGCCCTGCTCGCCAATGCGGGACATGGCCTCGGCAAGGCCTTTCTCGATCAGAATTTCGACGACGTCCGGCACGTCATCGAGACCAACATCACCGGCACGATCTATCTGATCCAGCGCGTGGGCCGCGACATGCGCGATCGCCGCGCCGGCCGGATCCTGATCACAGGATCGGTGGCCGGCTTCATCCCCGGCACGTATCACGCGGTCTACAACGGGACGAAGGCGTTCATCGATTCGTTTTCGTTCGCGCTCAGAGCGGAACTGAAGGACACGGGTGTCACGGTGACGTGTCTCATGCCCGGAGCCACCGAAACCGACTTCTTCGCGCGCGCCGACCTGCTGGATACCAAGGTCGGACAGGAAAAGAAGGACGACCCCGCCGACGTCGCAAAGGTTGGATTCGACGCGATGATGAACGGGGCCGGAGACGTCGTCGCCGGCTGGAAGAACAAGATTCAGACCGCCGTGGCGAACATCACCCCGGCCGGCGTGCTCGCAGAACAGCACCGCAAGCAGGCCGAACCTGGTTCTGGCGAAGAAGAGCGGCGGAAAAAGACCGAATAGGCCACGGCGGTTTCGTCAGTCGGAGGGCGGCGCCTGCGGCTCGTTTGTGGAGCGGAGCGACTTGATGTACGCCACGAGCTTCCAGATCTCGTCGCTCGTCAGCTGATGCTGCCACGAGGGCATGCCATGGGCGCGCCCCTCGACAATCGAACTGAACAGCTGCGCGTCGCTGCTGCCGTAAATCCAATCGACGTCGCGAAGGCTGGGCCCCATCCCTCCACCAGCGCGGCCGCCGTGACAGCCCGAACAGTTGAACCGCACGAAGAGTTGACGTCCCTCGCCAAGGGCCGCGCGATCCTGCCCGTACGGGTTGACCGCGCCATGCGAGGTGGGTGCGTGTGTGCCGTCGACCTTGCCTGTCGTCCCGCTCGATGTCTCTGGCCCTGGCAGCGGACCGACCGCTGTCGTTGCTGGTGGAGGCGCCGTCGCCGGCGCGGCGCCCTGGGGCGGTGCCCCTGAACACCCGGCCGCGACCGCGACCATGACGACGGCAGACTGCAGCACGACCCATCGGGTGGTCGACGTCATCGCGGGCCCGCTCCGCTCATCGTTCGCGTCGATCGAAAACGCGTGGCCCGGTCCGATTGACGCAGCCACGCGGCAAACAGGATCAATCCGCCGCCGACGGTGACGAGGCCCGCGGGAATCCACATCAAGAGACCAGCGAGTTGCTGATCCTCGAGCGGGGTGAGGCCGGCCGAGTGTTGCGCGGCATACGGCGCGTACCACACGCGCGGCGAGAAAGTGAGCAGCGCGCCAAGCACGCCCGCGTGCACCATCGTGGCGAATACATAAAGGACCGCGACACCGTAGCCGACACGCCCGTAACGCCCATGGGCGATCCCCCACCAGAAGAGCGCCGCGGAGCCGAAAAAACACGCGTGTTCCAGGACATGAACTGATTCGTGTTGGAGCGCGTAGTCGTAGAGGGACGGCAGATGCCACGTCCACAACGCGAGGCCGTGCAAGACGAACACCGCCAGCGGCGCCGTCAGCACTGTCCACGTCGTCGTGAGCGGAGGCCGTCGGACCCACTCGAGCACGCGCCGCCTGGCGGGAGAAGGAAGGGCCCAGACCATCGCGATTCCCGGCGCGGCAGCGGCCAGGAGCGGCGCCGCGACGACCATCAGCAGTTCGTGCTGGATCATGTGCGCCGCCAGCCACTCGTCGCTCCATTCGTCGAGCGGCGGCAGCAGAGCGACGGCGAGTGCGAGCCACCCACAGGCGAACGCCACCGTCTCGAACGAGCGGACGCCTTGTCCGCGGCCGGCGGTGCCCCAGAGGCGCGCGACGCCGATCGCATAGACAACCGCGAGCAGTCCGAGGCTAATGACACGCATCGAGCACCCATCGCGGAATGGCGAGCGCGACAATGGCCAAGGCGAACAAGCCGTTCGACGCGATGCCGAGAACAGCCATGAAGTGAGCGCGCTGTGTCGGGCGGCCGCCGTCGGTCGGCAGGTCGGCCCTCGTGAGGCGCAGCGCTTCGAACGACATCAACGCGCCGAGCGAGACGAGGGCGAGAGCGCCTGCTGTTACGCTGCGGAGCACGGTCATGTTCTGGCCCAGGCACGACGGCTTGACGAGCGCGTAGCTCGCCATCAAATCGATCGCCCACGCGATCGGACCGGCGAGAATACCGCTCCACAACGCGAGAGGCGACAGCCAGCGGCGATTGACGCGGTTCATATCAGCCTCGGCGCCCAATACATGACGCCGTAGATCGGCAGCCACGCGAGCACGACGAAGTACCAATAGAGCGCATTCTCCGAGACGTCGACAAACCGCCGCTCTTCGATCGGCCCGGTGAACATCAGCGCCGTCAGCACCGCCGAATCGAGAAAATCGGTCACGATGTGCGTCGTGTGCAGGCCGAGCAGCATCCACACGATCGACCCGTAGGCGTTCCGATCCCACGTCACGTTGAGATGCCTGAATTCGAAGACGCGTACGACGTTGAACGCGGCGCCGAATACGAGGCAGCCGACCATCCAGACGCGGACAGCCCGCAAGTCAATTCGTTCTGCGGCGCTCTTCGAGAGCTGGTTCGGCACGAGGCTGACGATGAGGACGAGCGTGTTGACCGTCCCCCAGGTGAGGTCGGGCGCCGCCACGCCGTCTGGCGGCCACGCGGGCATGCGTGTGCGCAGGTAAAAGTAGGCGCCGATCGCCAGCGCGAAGACGGTGCCCTCGATGAAGACAATACCGATCGTTCCCCACCACATCAGGCTCCTATACCCGAACGCGCCAGGGGGAAGGCTCCCGACGTCGAGGGTGCGCGGCTCGCTCATATCGCGCCTCCAGGGGACGGCGTTTCGTTCGGGTGGGGCAGCGTTCGATGGGCGATGGGCCAGGGCTGTGTGCCGCCTTCGTCGGCGCTCTTTGGCCAGAACCAGCCGAGCATGCCGAGCAGCATCGGGATCGACCCGTAGACGACCGCCCACGGAGTGAAAATCGAGCCGATGAACATCATCGTCGTCGCAATCGCGGTCAGGAACGGCCAGATGGACGGCGACGGGAATTCGATGCGGTGATCCGGCTCGGCGTCGAGCACGTGCGTCACGAGGACATCGCGCACGTCTGCTCGGAGACCGACCACGATCGGCTGGTCCGGCTCGTTCTCCCAGACTGGGTCTCGGCCTGCCACGGTCGGGAGACGCAGGAAGTTGCTGTGCGGCGGCGGCGAACCCGTAGCCCACTCGAGCGTGCCGGCGTGCCACGGATTGTCGCCGGCGATCGGACCGACCGCCGCAACGGCGACGCGAACGGCATCGAAGAGGAACACCAGCACGCCGCACGCCATCAAGACGAAGCCGAGGCTCGCTGTCAGATTGAGGCCGCCCCATCCCATGGCGGCGGAGTATGTGTAAATCCGCCGGGGCATGCCGTGGAGTCCGAGAAGATGGAGCGGAAAGAACGTGAGATTGAAGCCGGCGAAGACGAGGCCGAACACCCAGACGCCGAGCCGTTCGCTGAGCAGACGGCCGACGATCTTCGGGAACCAGTAGTAGAACGCGCCGAAAAGCGGGAACACGGCTCCGCCAATCAGCACGTAGTGAAAGTGAGCGACGACGAAGAAGGTGTCGTGGAGCTGCGTATTGAGAGGAACGGCGGCGAGCATCACGCCGGTCAATCCGCCGCACACGAAGACGGCGAAGAAACCGAGCATCCAGAGCATCGGCGTCTTCACTGCGATCCGGCCGGACCACATCGTGGCGATCCAGCAGAAGATCTGAATGCCGGTCGGAATCGCGATCATCATGCTGGCGGCCGTGAAGAAGCTTTCGCCGAGCTGAGGCAGTCCGGTCGCGAACATGTGGTGGACCCAGAGTCCGAAGCCCATGAACGCCGTCGAGACGAGCGAGAGGACGACGGCGAGGTAGCCGAACATCGGGCGCCGCGAGAACGTGGTGACAATCGTCGAGACGAGGCCGCTGCCGGGGATGAAGATGATGTAGACCTCAGGGTGGCCGAAGAACCAGAAGAGGTGCTGCCAGAGGAGCGCATCACCGTTCCGTTCGACGTCGAAGAAGTGCGTGTTGACGAGCCGATCCAGGATGAGCGCCGTGCTCGCGAGCATCACGGCCGGCATCGCAAAGAGCACCATGAACGACGTGACGACCTGGGCCCAGACAAAAATTGGCATGCGGTTCAGCGTCATGCCCGGCGCGCGCAGTTTGAACGCGGTCGTGATCAGCGACACGGCGACCGCGAGCGACGCGACCTCCGTAAACGTGATCAGCTGCGCCCAGACGTCGGCGCGTTTGGTCGGCGTGTACAACGACTCGGCGAGCGGCGGATAGGAGAACCAGCCGACGTCCGGCCCCGCGTTCAACAGAAACGATACGAACAGGAAGATTCCGCCAAAGAGGAACATCCAGTAGCTGAAGGCGACGAGCCGTGGAAATGCGATCGCGCGTGCGCCGACCATCAACGGCACGAAATAGATGCCGAGCCCCTGCATCACTGGCACGGCGAAGAGGAACATCATCGTGGTGCCGTGGGTGCTGAACAGCTCGTTGTAGAAATCGGCGCTGACGATCGAATTGTCGGGACGGGCGAGCTGGAGACGCATCACGGCGGCGAGCAGACCGCCCAGCAGAAAGAACGTGAAGGCGGTCACGAGATAGCGCCGCCCGATGGACTTGTGATCGACGTGGGCCAGCGAACCGAGCAGTCCTGACGGTTCGGCCCACGTTCGCTCGAGCGTGTCGATGTCGTCTGCGGCGCGTGGCCGCCTGGCGTCAGTCATCGCAGCGATTCCAGATATGTCAGCAGCGACTCGAGATCCTCCGATGTCAGCGGATTCGCCGGCATCTGAATGCCGGGCTTGGTCGCATGCGGGTTCCGAATCCAGTCGCGCAGATGATCGCGGGAGTTCGACAGCGTCCCGGCGCCGAGAGTGCTGCGTATCGCGACGTGCGTCAGGTCGGGGCCCGCCTGTCCATGCGCCTCGGTCCCGTTGATCGAGTGACAGCCGACGCAGCGCGCGGTCATGAATACATCGCGCCCTCGCCGCTCGACATCGGTTCGCGGCTCCGTCGCCGGCTGCCGCATGCCGTCGAGCCATCGCTCGAACGCCGCCTCTGGCTCCGCGACGACGTCGAGCGCCATGTGCGCGTGTTGAAGGCCGCAGAACTCGGCACATTGACCGCGGAAGATGCCTGGACGGTCGGCTTCCATCCAGATCGCCGTCGTGTAGCCCGGAATCAGATCGCGCTTGCCCTGCAGATTCGGGAGCCACAGGCTGTGAATCACGTCGCGGGAGGTCACCTTGAAGACGACCGGTCGGTTGACCGGGATGTGCACCTCGTTCGCCGTGAGGACGCGCCGGCTCGGCACCGCATCTTCATATTCGATCTCCCACCACCACTGGTGTCCCACAACCGAGACCGACACCGCGCTCTCCGCGTGCAGCGACGCCGTCTGGCGTCCCGTCCACACGCTCGCCACGAGCAGGACGAGCAGAATCACAATCGTCGCCGATACACCGGCGCCGACGATCCGGCCGAGACGCCGATCGCGTGCTGCCGGCTCGGCTTGGACGTTCGAACCGCGAAGGCCGTGTATCAGAGCCCAGCAGAGAACGCACAAAACCATTACGTACACGACCGTTGAGCTCCACAGCATCAACGACCAGAGGTGGTAAATCGCGGACGCTTGGGGACCTGCGGGAGAAACCACAGACTGGATGGCGGACGCCGGCATCGCATGCTGACGAAGCAAAGCTATCGCCAGATGGCAAGAGCACCGGCGTCACCCGCGGTGCCGGTACAGAACATGCTGATTCTTTACGGACGATGGCCGAGATCAATCGTTCGCCTTCGCGAGCCGAGGGGTCGGACAACAATCGCGCTTCTTGGGCCGTGCTCGCGTTGACCGGCGTTGCGGCGGCGTTCGCCGTCTACCGCTTCGGATCGTCTCGCCGCAATGGCGCAAGGCGAGAACGTCGTTCGCTCGTGACGTATCTGCAGGAACATCTCGCGGGATCCGACGTGGCGTTCGCGGTCGTCCATCGTCTACGCGCAACACACCAGGGGAGCGAAGACGGAAAGCTGTTCGACTATCTGTGCAAGGAAATCGACGAGGACCGTGGTCTGGTCCGCCGGCTGCTCGAATCGCTCGGCGCCTCCACGCATTCGATCAAGCGCGTGGCCAGCCATGTGTCCGCCGCGCTGGCGACCGCCGCGGCCGGCGGCGCGCCGGGCGAACTGTCACTCCTCAGAACGCTCGAAGCGCTCGCCATAGGCATCCAGGGCAAGCGCTCGATGTGGCGCGCGCTTCAACGAATCGACGACGAGTCACTGCCCGCAAACACTACGTTCGTCGATCTCGAAGCGAAGGCTGTCCGCCAATGGGAGGCGATCGAGGAGCGACGTCTCGCATTGGCGAGCCGGACGTTCTCGGGCGTCACCGCTTCCTGAGCGCTGCGACGGCGCACGTGATTCTGAGCTCGTCGGGATTCGTCAGATCCAGCTGATCCCAGCGTGCGATGTATCCGCTCTTGCGGGCGGTTCCGAGGATCAGGCGCAGGCCCAGGCCGAGCCGATCCATGAGCCCGGCGATGCCAATCTCGTACTCGACGATGACCCAGCGACCGTCACGCCGCTCGGCGCGGAATTCCTCGAGGCGTCCCAGGTATTGCCGATGGCTCGCGTAGACACGGCGGCCAACGAGGCGATCCAAACGGACGACGGAGCTCATCGACCCCTCTCTAACGGCTAGCGGGCAGCCGAAGCACCCAGCGCCGCACGCGCCGTTCGATCGCGTCGACTTCCGTACTGCCAACGGTCGTGCGGAGATGCACCTTGTCGTTGATCTGGGCAATGTGCGTGACGTCGATCTCGGCGGGCCGATCGCGATCGATGCCAACGGATCTCTCGACGCCGGCGATCAAACGGCCGAGGAGCGGGTGCACACGATGTCCCAGCGCGGACGGTCCGATGAGAAGCGCGGCCACGCGAGGCGGCTCGTTCGGTTCGAGCTCGAGAAGAATCCCATCCACCCGCCCCATCTCGCGGCCGTTGCGGTCGACGACCTGTTGATCGAGGACCTGTCGGACGATGTCCACCTCAGCCTCCCAGTATTTCGAGTGGAATGACGACGATCGCCATCAGCGCACCGATGACCGTCAACGTGGCGAGCAGCGCGTTGCCAATGGGTCCGCTCGTGTGTGTGCCGACGAATTCTTCTTCGTTCATCAACACGAGGAACGGCAGGACCACGACCGGCATGATGACGACCGTCAGCGCGACCGAGACCAACGTTACGCGCAAGGGGTCGAATCCCATCGTCGCGATGGCGATTCCGACGAGGAGCGCCGCTGAGAAAGCCGCGACGAATCGGCTGACGTCCCGCCGGTGCTTGTCGATGCCCCAGGTCCACCCGAACGTCTGGCCCAGGACGTATCCGGCATTCAACGCGATCTCGACAGCCGCTCCGAAACAGCCGATCCCTAGAGACAACGCGAACAGCGCGACGCCCCACCGGCCGTAAATCGGTACGAACATCTGAGCCGCCTGCTCGTAGCTCTCCACTCTGATGTGCTGCGGCCCGAGCACGATTGCGGCAGTGACGAGACATCCCATGGCCACGGCACCTCCGAATCCCATGCCCAGGTAGGCGGTCAAGCGGTTGCTCCACAGGTCCTGTTGAGACCATTTCTCCTCGACCGCTCCTGACGAGTAGAAGTTGATCAGATACGGACTCACGGTGGCGCCGACAATACTGACGGTCAGGAACGCGTACCGTGTCAGGTCGTGGTGCGGAATCGACGGCACGGCGCCGCGCATGAGCGAGCGAACATCTGGATGGAGTCGCCAGGCCGCGACGACGAACGACAACGTCACGATTCCGAGAAGGCCGAGGCCATCCTCGATGATGGAGAACTGGCCGAACCACAACAATAGCCAGGCCGCCAAGCCCAGGGGAAAAACCCACCACTGAAATCCGACGCCCGTCAGGATCTTGGCCGCGACGGCGGCGCCGCCAAGTTCCGCCGTCAACAGGAGCGTGTCGATTACGAACTCGGCGCCCAGTGGCACGAGTTGAAAATGGAAACCGAAGCGTTCGCGCACCGCCGCGATCATGGTTCGTTTGCTGACGGCCGCGACCCGCCCGGCCATTTCTGCAAGGGCTGCGAGGAACAGCGTCGCCACCGCAATCGCCCACAGGAGCGAGAACCCGAACTCGGACCCAGCCTGAACCGAGGTCGAGAGCGAGCCGGCTTCGACGAATCCGCCGATGCTCGTGACGATACCCAGCGCCAGATTGAGGATCTTCTTCACGATTGGTCTCGTTCAGCTGCCCGGGCCAGCCCAACATCAGAACGCGTGTGAATCGTGCAAGCGAAGGGCCGAGTCTCGCAGGAATCAGCAACCGGGAGACAGCGGAAGAAGAGGCGCGGGAACGTCGAGAGCATCCACCGATCGACTCGAGTTCGCCGCCGCCGCAGGACGCGGCCGGACGGGTCGGCGACGCATCAGGAGCGGCTGCGGGAGGCCCGGGGAGCCCGGAAGGCGAGCAGCAGACGTCGCAGAAAGCCGGCCACCGTTCGATTGGGCAAAAGGCTGACGAAGCGCGCTATCCCGATGGGCCGATGCCGCCGACGCAAAAAGTCGACGGCGCGTTCGGCCGCGAGCCCGTCGAGCCCGTCGAGCCACGGGACGACTCGTAGCGTTCGCGTGATCAACGGTCGCGTTGGCGTCAGGGCCGATGGAAGGTGCCACGAGGTCGCCAGAGGCAAGCACGTGTTGCTTGATGGCGTTCAGGAATGCATCACGATCGATACCGGGGGGCAGCCCGAGCGACGTAGCGAGCGCGAAGACCTCGAAGTGAGAGTGATGGGACGGGCTGACCGGCTTCCGGCAGATCGTGAACGATCCGCGTCGTGTTGACGAACGTGCCGTCGGCTTTGACGTCGGCGACGAGGACGTCCGTGACGCCGACGAAATACGCACGCCGCCCCTGAAACGAGAGGCAAATCCCGGCGGGAGCTTCAGCTGGCGAAGCCGTTCCTTGGTCCTCTTGACGGCCTCGGGCTTGACCACCTGACCGACGTATACCGGCAGGAATAAGGTCGAGGATTCCACCGGCCGGCCACTATAATTCTGCCGCGGCTGAAATTCTGCCGCGGCTGAGCCGCGCGGCGCCCTAAGATGGCGATCGTTCTGGGAATTGTCACCGTGCTCTTAGTCACATCGACGACGACTGCGCCCGTTGGACAGCGGGCGGCCTCTGGACCCTCAACGGGACGCGGACGACCCGATCGCGGTCTGATGCGTATCGTCTTGACGGCGTCTGCCGTCATCGCACTCGCAACGATCCTGTCGGTCCGGATCGCTGGACAGGAAGGCGCGGCGACCGTTCAGGCGCCGCCGCCAGTGCAAACGCCCGCGCCCGGCCCCGCGCCTGCGCCGTTCGTCCCGATTCCCACCGAGCCGTCGGATCTCCTGACGCATTCGGCGCTGGTGGACTGCAGCGCAGACGAGGCGTACGGCGCCGACACGCCGACACACGTACGCGTGGCGACCTGGAACATCCAGGCCGTGCGCGCGTCCACGGTTCAGGGGATCGCGGCCGAAGTGCGGCTGATGCAGGCGGACGTCATCGCGCTGCAGGAAGTCGACGTCCGCGTGCGCCGCACCGGCTTCGTCGACGAGCCCGCGGCGCTCGCCGCGGCGCTCGGTTTTCAGTACGTGTTCGCCGGCAGCATCAAATGGGACCAAGGCGACTACGGTATTGCGCTGCTGTCGCGCTGGCCGATTGCCGACGCACGACGTTTCCGGCTCGACGCGTCCGAAGCGTCGGAGCCGCGCATCGCACTCGAAGTGGTCGTCTGTGTGGCAGGACGGCCGCTGCGTCTCATCAACCATCACGCCGACAATCGCGCCGCGTCGCGCGCGGCTGATTTCGCGCAGCTCAAGGGGATCGTCGAGCCCGAGGTGGGACGCGGTGTGCTCGTGCTCGGTGATTTCAACGAGCGGCCCGGCGGCGCCGGCGTCCGCAACCTGCTCGATGCCGGCATGATCGATCTGCTCAACGGCAACGGGGAAACTCCCGTCCCTCCCGGCTTCCGCGTCGATTACGTGCTCGCCGATCCGCCGCTGGCGCGCCGGATGTCGCCCGCGCAAGTCTGGCGCACCGACAAGAGCGATCACAACGCAGTCTTTACCGATCTCAGATGGTGAGTGTTGTCAGGAGGTTCGCATGCGGATCACATTGTTCTTCGCGGGATTGGCCCTCGGCCTCACGATCCAGGCCGTCGGCGCCCAGGGTGGAAATCGCGGCGTGGTGATGATGAACCACCTCGGCGTCAACGTGCCCGATATCCCTCGAGCGGTGAGTTACTACACGGAGAAGATGGGATACAAGGAAGCGTTCCGCGTGACCGGGGACAACGGGCAGCCCACGCTCGTTTACATGCAGATCAGCCAGAACACGTTTCTCGAGCTGAATCAGGCCAATGCCCAGCGACCCGCCGGCGTCACGCACTACGGACTCGTGGTCGACAAGACCGCCGACGCGGTGCGGATGTTTCGAGACCGAGGACTGATGGTGACGGATGCGGCGGTCAGCGCCGGCACGAAAGCCGTCCTCGCGAACATCACCGATCCTTACATGGGGCGCATCGAGCTCGTTGAGATCACACCGGAGTCGTCGCATCGAAAGGCGATTGACGCCTGGAAGTGAACGAACAACCACTCTTGTACGTGAGCGTTGTACAATCCGCGCGTACGCGCGATTAATGGAGGTTTATGAACAAACCACGAATGCTTCTCATCGCATTGACGGTCGCGATCCTGCCGGGGTCGTATCTCGTCGTCGCACAGCAGGCGCCGGCACCTGCAGGACAAGGTGGGGCTGGCGGACAGGGTGGTGGACGTCAGGGTCCTCCGCCGCAGCCGATGTCGTTCTTCATCACGAACGTTGGGAAGGGTGACGGGGCGAACTACGGCGGTCTCGCGGGCGCCGATGCGTACTGTCAACAGCTTGCGGCCGCGGCCGGCCGGGGCGGTGCGACATGGCACGCCTACCTCAGCACGCAAGGTCCCGGTGCCGTGAACGCGCGGGATCGGATCGGCAACGGCCCGTGGTACAACGCGCGCGGTCAGATGGTCGCCGCGAACGTCGCCGAACTCCACGGGGATACGATCGAACAGGCGCGGCTCGGCAACCGTCTCGGCAAGCAGATTTCGCTGACGGACAAGAACACCGTCGTGAACGGCGTCGGCGACATGCCGAACACACACGACATCCTCACCGGATCGCAAGCCGACGGCCGCGCGTTCACCGACAGCGCGGACCACACCTGCAACAATTACACGAGCAACCAGAACGTCGAGGCGCCAGCGCGTGGCGCGGGCGGCGGCGGTGCTCCCGCGGGCGGTCCGCCACCGGCCCCGATGGGCCCGTCGGTGATGCTCGGCCACTCCGACAAGCAGGGCGGAGGCAATGGCTCGTGGAACGCGGCCCACGGCAGCCGCGGTTGCAGCCAGCCAAACCTCGTCGCTACCGGCGGCGCCGGACTGCTGTACTGCTTCGCAGTGAACTAGATACGCACGGAGGTTGGAGTCCGAGCGTTCGCTCTCTCCAGCCTCCGGCCCCCCGTCCGTTCACCTCCGCCTGGCGCACGTAGGCGCCAACCCACCCGCGAAAACTTGCTCATCAGACTATGAAAACCCAAACGCACGTCCTGTTGTAAAAATCTGCTAATAACACACTCATGATACTTGACTCGATTAAAGGCATGTTGTAGATCGTCGTGATGAAGGAGGTTCACATGATTGGTTTGACCCGTTGGAACGCGTTCGAAGATGTCCTGAATTTCCAGCAGGAAATGGATCGCCTCTTCAACCAATTCTGGAACGACCTGCCCGCTCGCACGGGCGCCGGCTCGTCGCAGTCGTTTCAGGTGACCACGACGGACGACGGCTGGCGAATCGACGTCCCGATGCCGGGGATCGATCCGAAGAACGTCGCGATCGACGTGGCGGGGAACACGCTCAGTATTCGCGCGGGCGTCTCCGACGAGAAGCACGAGTCGCCGACCCGTTACGAGCAGACGTTCACGATCCCGCAGTTCCTCGACGTGGAAAAGCTCAGCGCGTCACATCGCCACGGCATGCTGCGGCTCACGCTTCCGCTGAAGGAGAGTGTCAAGCCGCGCCGCATTCAGATCGACACGCAGGACGAGGATCAGAAGCAGTTGGTCGGTGCCTAGCAAGTCGCGCAGTCATGTCGGGGCGGTGCCGTTGAACGTCGCAGACGCAGGTTGACAGCTGTCCGCAGGAGATCGCCAGACGCGTTCCCGCCCGCCCCGCCGTTCGCGACGAATGACGTAGGGAGGAGCACATGCAATACGCATTTCGACGCAAGCGGTCGGCGCCGTTTCTCGTGAGCGCGGCAGGGCTCGCGCTCGCAGTGGGGGTTGTCGGCCGAGCCGCCGTGTTGGCGCAAGGACGACAGGGCGGAGGCGCAGCGCCGAACTTTCAGGCGCAGTCGCCGATCGACCTGACCGGCCAATGGGTTTCGGTCGTCACCGAGGATTGGCGGTGGCGGATGGTGACGCCGCCCAAAGGCGACTTCGCGAGCATCCCGCTGAACGGCGAAGGGCGGCGCGTCGGCGACACGTGGGATCCGGACAAAGACACGGCGGAAGGTAATGCGTGCAAGTCGTACGGCGCGATGGCCATCATGCGCGTCCCAGGGCGGCTGCGCATCACCTGGCAAGACATGGACACCCTGAAGATCGAGACGGATGCCGGGGAACAGACGCGACTCATTCACTTCGTGCAGGATCTCGACGACCCGCGGCCGCCGGTGACGGAACCACGGTCCTGGCAGGGCTCCTCGGTTGGGATGTGGGAGCCAGCGGGCGGCCGAGGGCGTGGCGGCGCTGCGGCTGGTGGCGGCGGCGCGGGTGCAGCGGCTGCGGCGCCGGCCGGCGCGCAGGGCGGTGGCCGGCAGGGCGCGCCTGCGGCACCCCGCGGCGGTGATTTGAAGGTCCAAACGACGAACGTCAAGGCGGGCTACTACCGCAAGAACGGTCCGCCGTACAGCGAAAATGCCGTGATGACCGAGTACTTCGATCGCCATCGCGAGCCGAACGGCGACGAATGGCTCACGGTGACGACCATCGTGCACGATCCGCAATATCTTCAGACGGATTTCATCACGAGCACGCACTTCAAGAAGGAAGCGGACGCATCGAAGTGGAATCCGAAACCGTGTGTCGCGAAATAGCGGCGTTCGACCTCAACGCACGTGTCACACGCTGAGGTGTTCGCGCACGACGTCGTCAGTGAGCTGCGCAATCGCGCCTTGAGCCACGCACCGGCCTTTCTCGAGAATGCGGAATTCGCTGGCGACTCGCCGCGCGAACGGAAGCTTCTGCTCGACGAGGAGGACCGTGAGTCCCCAATCGCGATTCAGCTTGAGAATGATGTCGCCGATTTCGTGAACGATATTCGGCTGGATGCCTTCCGTGGGCTCGTCGAGGATGAGCAGCTTGGGTTCGAGCACCAACGCTCGTCCGATGGCGAGCTGCTGCTGTTGGCCGCCGGAGAGATCCCCTCCCCGGCGGCCCAACATCTGCTTCAGCACCGGAAACAGCTCGAAGACCTGCGCGGGGATCGAGCGCGGACCGTCGCGGCGCACGCCGAGCCCGACCCGCAGATTCTCTTCGACGGTCAGATGCGAAAAGATCTCGCGGCCCTGTGGGACGTAGCCGATGCCGAAGCGCGCCCGCTTCTCAGGGGGCAGCGCGAGTAGATCGGTTCCGTCGAAGGTGACGCGGCCGGAACCGACCGGCAGCAGGCCCATGATGCACTTGAGCAGCGTCGTCTTTCCCATGCCGTTCCGGCCCATGAGGCACGTGCGCGATCCGGCTGCCACGGTCAAGTCGACATCCCAGAGCGTGTGGCTTCCGCCGTACGACTGGTTCAGCGCCTGAACGGTCAGCATCGCCGGAGCCGGGCCATGGTGTCATTCACCGAGGTACACCTCGATCACGCGGGGATCGTTCTGGACCGAATCCATGTCGCCTTCGGCGAGGACACGGCCTTCGTGCAGCACGGTCACGCGCTGGGCGATCGACCTGACGAAATCCATGTCGTGCTCCACCACGACGAGCGTGTGTTCGGCTTTCAGCGACAGAAGGAGCTCGGCCGTGCGCTCGGTCTCCTGCGGCGTCATACCGGCGACGGGCTCATCGACCAGCAGCAGCTCCGGCTCCTGCATCAGCAGCATCCCGATTTCGAGCCACTGTTTCTGCCCGTGCGAGAGCGTGCTCGCCAGAACGGTCCGTTGGTCATGCAGACCGGTCACGCCGAGCACGTCGTCGATGTGGTCGCGCTCGCTGGCCTTCAGCCGCGCGAAGAACATCCTCGAGAACGACTTGTCGCCCCACAGCGAGAGCTCAAGATTCTCGAAGACGGTCAACTTCTCGAACACGGTCGGCTTCTGGAACTTGCGTCCGATCCCCGCTTGCGCGATCTCCGGTTCGGACAGGTCGAGGAGGTTGATCGCCGATCCGAACCAGGCAGCCCCGTAGTCGGGGCGCGTCTTTCCCGTGATGACGTCCATCATCGTCGTCTTGCCGGCACCGTTCGGACCGATGATGCACCTCAGCTCGCCTGGATCCACCGTGAGGGTCAGGTTGTTGAGCGCCTTGAACCCGTCGAAGCTGACGGTCAGGTTCTCGAGACGGAGGGTCTTCGGCTCGAGAACCGCTTCTTCCGGCGGTGTGGTCATGCCTTCACCGCCGCGGTCCGTCGTTCGGACACGAGACCCATGATCCCGCGCGGCAGGAACAGCGTCACGAGCACGAAGAGGGCGCCGAGCGCGTACAGCCACACCTCGGGCAGCGCGCCGGTGAAATAGGTCTTGGCATAGTTGACGAGCACGGCACCGGCCACGGCTCCAAAGAGCGTTCCCCGTCCGCCGACGGCAACCCAGATGACCGCCTCGATCGAGTTGATGGGCGCGAATTCACTCGGATTGATGATGCCGACTTGCGGCACATACAGCGCGCCGGCGACGCCCGCGAGCATCGCGGAGAACACGAAGACCCAGAGCTTATAGGATTCGACCCGATATCCCAGGAATCGCGTGCGGCTTTCCGCGTCGCGAATCGCGCGAATCACGCGACCCGCCCGCGACGCCACCAGCAGGCGGCAGGCGATGTATGCGCCCCCAAGCGCGATGGCCGTGGCGGCCACCAAGACGACGCGCGTCGAATCCTCGTGCAGGTCGAAGCCCAGGAGGTCCTTGAAGTCGGTGAAGCCGTTGTTGCCGCCGAATCCCATGTCGTTCCGGAAGAACGCGAGCATCAGCGCGTAGCTGAGCGCCTGGGTCATGATCGAGAGGTACACCCCGGTCACCCGCGATCGAAACGCCAGCCATCCAAACACCAGCGCCAACAGAGCCGGCACCACGATCATCATCGCGAGCGCGAACCAGAAGCGGTCGAATCCCAGCCAGAACCACGGCAGCGCCTTCCAGTTGAGGAACACCATGAAGTCGGGGAGGAGCGGGTCACCATACACGCCGCGCCGCCCGATCTGGCGCATCAGATACATGCCCATGGCGTAGCCGCCCAGCGAAAAAAAGGCGGCGTGGCCGAGGCTCAGAATGCCGCCGTATCCCCAGACGAGGTCGACGGCGAGCGCCAGCATCGCGTAACACAAGTACTTCCCGATCAGCGTCAGCGTGTAGGTCGAGAGATGGAGAGGCGAGGCCGGCGAAACGGCCTGGTTGAGCAGCGGCACGACGATGGCTACGGCAGCCAGCAGCGCGACCAGCGCGGCACCGCCCCGATCCTCACGCAACAGGCTGCCCAGGTTCCGCAGGAGACGCACTACGAGCTCTCCGCCGCGCGGCCGGTCTGCGGAAACAGTCCTCGAGGTCGGCGCTGAATGAACAAGATCAGCGCGACGAGCACGGCAATCTTCGCGAGCACGGCGCCGGCGTACGGTTCGAGCAGCTTGTTCACGATGCCCATCGACATGCCGCCGATGAGCGTGCCCCACAGATTGCCGACGCCGCCGAAGACGACCACCATGAACGAATCGATGATGTAGGACTGTCCGAGGTTCGGCCCGACGTTCGTCAGCTGGCTGAGCGCGACGCCGGCCACGCCCGCGATGCCCGATCCCAGGCCGAACGTCATCGCGTCGACCCATTGACTGGGAATCCCCATGGCGCTCGCCATCGCGCGGTTCTGCGCCACCGCACGGATGTCGAGCCCAAGCCGCGTCCGCTTCAGCACGATCTGGAGGATCGCAAACACGACCAGCGTGAAGATGACGATGTACAGGCGGTTGAATGTGATCGACAGCGCATCGTTGACCTGCCACGTCCCGCTCATCCAGGATGGCGTCTCGACCGCTCGATTGTTCGCCGAGAAGAGGGAGCGCACCAGCTGCTGCAGGACCAGGCTCACGCCGAACGTGGCGAGCAGCGTTTCGAGGGGTCTGCCGTACAGAAACCGGATGATGCTGCGCTCGAGCGCCACCCCGGCGGCGCCGGCGACGAGGAACGCGGCTGGAACCGCCACTACAATCGATGCGCTGATATGGTTCGGCATCGCCAGCTGCACCACGTACGTGGTGTAAGCGCCGAGCATCATCAACTCTCCGTGCGCCATGTTGATGACCCCCATGACGCCGAACGTGATCGCCAGCCCGATCGCGACGAGCACGAGCACCGAGCCGAGGCTCAGACCAAAAAAGAGCGTCTCGATGCTCGAATAGAACGTGCGTTGGCGATCGATCCGGCGCACGGCGGAGGCGGCTGCCGTACGAACGGCCTCGTCGCTCTCGGCAAAGGTGCCGTCTGCCGACTTCTCCAGCAGCGCGGCGAGTCTGTTCCTGGCGTCGGCGCTGAAGTTGCCTGCCAGGACATTGACGGCATCCAGCCGCGCGTGCGGATCGGCGCTGTTGAGCGCGCCCAACGCCAGGCCGGTTTCGATGGCCACCTTTACCTGCGCGTCGGATTCGACGCGCAACTGCGCGCGCAACAGCGGAATGGTCGCATCGTCGAGCGCGCGCAGCAGCTCGGTGACAGCGGCCAGACGCGCGGAGGCATCAGGGCTCGACAGGTCGAAGCGAGCGACGGCGGTTCTCAGCAGGCGCCGCAGGCCGTTGTTGGTGAGGATCTTCGAGAAATCGTCACGCGGGCCAGCGCCCGCATCCTTGAGGGACAGCGGATCCACGAGCGAAAAGGATGTCGCGCCGTCGTCGGCGGACTTGACGATGAACACCTGCTGGTCCGACTGCCGGACATACAGACGGTCTTCGAGCAGGGCGACGAGGACAGCTCGCGCGGCGGGATGGCCTGAGGCGCCGAGGCGATCAACGACCGGCGCTTTGTCCGCGAAGGACGCTTCGCGCAACTCCGCAAGCAGGACGCGAAAGCCATCGTCGCCCTGCGGCTGCGCGCGTGCAGATGTTGCGATGAGCCCGATCAGCAGAAAGGCGAGCAGCAGCCACGAAGGCCGCCGCTCGCCTCGCACGCTTACTTGAAGTTCTGTCCCGAGCACACCTTCGTCTTCGTGTTGTAGTTGCCGCACTTCAGGGTCACCCAGTCCGCCGTGATGTCCTTGCTGCCGGGAAGGAAGTCGGACCAGGCGTCGCCAGGTACCAGACCCGTTGTCTTCCACACGACGTCGAACTGGCCGTCAGCCTTGACCTCGCCAATATAGACCGGCTTGGTGATGTGATGGTTCGGGAGCACCTTGGAAATGCCCCCCGTGAGGTTCGGCGTTTCGAGGCCCGGAAGCGCCGCGATCACCTTTTCGACGTCGGTCGTCCCCGCTTTCTGGACGGCCTTCACCCACAGATTGAAGCCGATGTAGTGTGCTTCCATCGGATCGTTGGTGGTGCGCTTCGGGTTCTTGATGTAGGCGTGCCACTGGTCGATGAACGCCTTGTTCGCCGGGTTGCTGATGCTCTCGAAGTAGTTCCAGGCGGCCAGATGGCCGACGAGCGGCTTGGCGTCGAGACCCGACAGCTCTTCCTCGCCCACCGAGAAGGCGACGACCGGGATGTCTTCGGCCGAGATCTTCTGGTTGCCGAGCTCCTTGTAGAACGGCACGTTGGCGTCGCCGTTGATCGTCGACACTACCGCCGTCTTCTTGCCAGCCGATCCGAACCGCTTGATGGCCGCCACGCGCGTCTGCCAGTCGGAGTTGCCGAACGGCGTGTAGTTGATGGAGATGTCCGCGTCGACGACGCCCTTCGCTTTCAGATACGCCTCGAGAATCTTGTTGGTCGTGCGCGGGTAGACGTAGTCGGTCCCTTCGAGGACCCACCGTTTGACGCCGAGCCCCATCAAGTAGTCAACAGCGGGAATCGCTTGCTGATTTGGTGCGGCTCCCGTATAGAACACGTTTTTCGACGATTCTTCGCCTTCGTACTGAACGGGATAGAACAGAAGCCCGTTGTCTTTCTCGAACACGGGAAGCACGGACTTCCTCGAGACCGAGGTCCAGCACCCGAAGACGACCGAGACCTTGTCCTTTTCAAGCAGCTGAGCGGCCTTCTCGGCGAAGAGCGGCCAGTTCGAAGCGGGATCGACGACGACGGCTTCGAGTTTCTTGCCGAGCAAGCCGCCCTTCTTGTTCTGCTGGTCGATCATCATGAGGACGGTGTCTTTCAACGTCGTCTCGCTGATCGCCATGGTGCCGGAAAGCGAGTGCAGGATGCCCACCTTGATGGTAGTCTGCGCGGATGTGACGACCGAGAGAACAACGCCGACGACCAACAACAGGGCACCGGCGAGGATGCGTGTGCGCTTCATGTTCGACTCCTTGGTAAACGAGACTGACACTGAGGATCTGGCTGGCCTGTCGGAACGCTACATCTGGAGCTGGAAGCCCACGCCAGCGGTCTTGCCATTCGTGCGCACGGCGCTGAAGCTTGTGTTGGTGAAGAACACCATGATGCGCGCGTTGAATTCCTTGATCACGTAGTTGAAGTTGACCTCGGTGGTCTTCTGGTCGAAATCGGGGTCGAGCGGCGTCAGCCCTTTGCTGAAATTGGCCTTCGCAAACTTGCCGAGAATCTCGAACTGGCCGGTCAGGTCCATCATTGGCGGGAACAGGTAGCTGCCCAGGATGTAGCCTCCGGTGTTGGACTCGTAGCGTCCCTGGTAGCCGCCGAGCTTGTCGTACTTGGCAACCTCCGCCTCCACGGAGAAGGCGCCACCGCCTGAGACCTTGCGCTCGAGAAGGAAATCGCCCGTGTAGGCCTTGCCGGCGTCCGCACCGTCTTCGCCCTTCTGCGCCTGAACCGCCCCGCCGACGGCCAGCAGGTTCTTGCCGCCGTAGTACGTCCCGTTCAAGTAGTAGCCGCCCTCCGGATCCCAGAAGTCGACCTGGGCGCGGCCGGCGAACAGCACCTTGCTTGAATGCTCCCCCACGGCGATTGACGGACCGTCGAAGGCGCCGGCCGACACCTTCACCATGCCGAACTGTCCCCAATACATCGCGCCGTTGTCGCGGCCCTGGAAGATGAAGGGATAGCCGTCCTGGACGCCGTCGTTGTACACGGCCCAGTGATGGGCGTAGTACGGCCCGTACATGTTGGCCCGATCGCTCGGTGGGAGAAACCGTCCGACCCAGAAGTTCACCTTGTCCGAGATGGCGAACTGGGCCACCGCGTCGAGCACGTCTACGTGATTGCCGGCGCCGTCGTACTCCGTGTTGAACATGATCTTGATCTTGTCCGTCGCGGAGCCGGAAACGTACAGGCGGACGCTGTCGAGCACGAAGTTTTGTTTCGAGTCTCCGCCGTCAGGAGAGGTGTTGACGAAGCTGGTGCGGACGCCGCCGCCCACCGAGATCGGCGGCAGCGCGACGGTCTGGGCGCATAACGGCGTCGCGGCCAACAACAGGAACCCGGCGGCGAGCGCGCGCGACGAACGCGCGATGGTTCCTCGGGCAGTGTCGGCAACGTCAGTGAGCATGGTCGTGTGATCCCTTCAGTAAGCGCGCGGTGCGCGAGGTGGCATGTCGTCGGCGTGCCGAGTAGCGGAGATGCCGACACATGGCGTGCACATGAGGAACTGCAAAGGAAGAGCCACGCGGCTGAGATGGCCGGAACCGTTTTCCCTAAGAAATGCGTGATGTTGCTCAACGCGAGGTAGGAGGAGAAGCGACGTGCTCGTCGTGCGTGCCGATCGGGACGGACAGATTCGTCGTACTTGTTACGAGCGAGACGAGCTATCTGAAAGTCGCGCGGCGTGCGGCGGCTCGATCGGTCCGTCGATCCGTCATAAGTGTTCCACTCTCGTCTTTGACAGAGATATTTGTAGGATTCCGTGGATCAGCGTCGAAAGGACGCCGCCGGTTGGAAGAGCGACTCGAGCACGGCGTCGCGGCAGACCGAGCGCGCACGCTGCCACGCGGGACCGCTCGTGCCCAGGAAACGGCCGACAGCAAGGCCGAGGGCCGGGTCCACCAGGTTGATGGCAGCCGTCACGTCGGCCCCGAACCGCTGCTGGGTGTCTTCGACCCATGTTGACGAGGCGCCTTCGTGCCGCACGATCGTCGTCCCCAGATAGTCGGCTGCGCCCGCGGCCCACAGCCGTTGAAGCCGCTGTTCGGACGGCACCAATCGATAGCGCTCGAGGTACGCCAGCGTGTCGCCGAGGACGAGTCGCAGTTCGTGATCGAGCGACTGCGATCGCCAAACCTCGCCGCGGCTGACGCGGCCCGACATGAGGGCGTCTGCCCAGTACAGGCGGCTGTTTTTCGAGAGGTGCAGTGCGATCCGCTGGAAGAGGCGCGCATCGGCGAAAGGGATCACCGGATCCCAATGACACAGCAGCTCGCCGTCCTCTTCGACCCGGTAGTCGTGGTACACAGCCGCCGGGGCGACACTGTCGGACGGGTGAATCTGCAGGGCTGATTGCGACGAGATGATGGCCCGCGCGCCAGGACCGACCGAGACCTGGTGCCGCAGGCAGTCGCCGGCGAAGACGCCGGGGCCGGCACATACGAGGATGATGTACGCCGCGCCGTTGACGTCGAACGATCGGCCGATGCGAAGTGGAGGCTCCGCGTAGGCGTGCGCCACGACTGTCCGGCCGGCCCGGTACTCGAACGTCAGCTCGAGGCGCGCATGACGACCGACGACCGACGCCGCCCGCGTGTCGGCGTACGTGTGCACCACCTGGCACTCACGCCGTGACGGTGTGCACGTCTTCGAACAACACCGCGTGCCGAATCCACGCGATGACCGCGTCAAGACCCACGCCCGCCTTGATGTTCGTGAACAGAAACGGCCGATCGCCCCTCATCCGGGTGGAGTCGCGCGCCATCACGTCAAGATCCGCGCCGACGTACGGCGCGAGGTCGATCTTGTTGATGACGAGCAGATCCGAACGCGTCACGCCGGGGCCGCCCTTGCGCGGAATCTTGTCGCCGCCCGAGACGTCGATGACGTAGACGGAGGCGTCGACCAGCTCGGGGCTGAAACTCGCCGCGAGGTTGTCGCCGCCGCTTTCGACGAAGATCAGATCCAGGTCGGGATGACGGCCGCCCAGTTCGGCGAGCGCCTCGAAATTCATCGAGGCATCCTCGCGAATGGCTGTGTGAGGGCAGCCTCCTGTCTGTACGCCGATGATCCGATCGGGCGTCAACGCCTGGCTGCGGACCAGGAACTCCATGTCCTCGCGGGTGAAGATGTCGTTGGTAATGACGCCTAGGCGATAGCGCTCGCGCATGGACTTGCACAACGCGTCCACGAGCGCTGTTTTTCCAGAGCCCACCGGTCCGCCGATGCCGATGCGCATCGGCCTGCGAACGCGTGCCGCCGAACCTTCGTGAGGGTGGCTGTGTTTCTGTTCAGATGTCATGACAAGAACAATCGTGAGTGGAGGTACGGTTGGGTCATCGCGGCGATGTCCATGGCAGGCGCGAACGATTCGACGTGCCCAAGCGTGCGGCTCGCCGCCACGAGTGCGTCGACGACCGGCGGCACCCGTCCGAGTGCACGCGCGAGCTCGCCGTGTGCCATGGTTTGGCCGATTGGCATCAATCGCATCGCCGCAGATACCGTCGCCGCGAGCCGGCTGTAGGCGAAGGCTTCTGCAGCAGATCTCCTGTCGACTTCTGCTGCTGCGCACGCAATGCCGAACGCGGTTGGCAGCGTGAAGGCTAGCTGTCCTTCGCGCACGGCGCCCACGATGCCGTCGAGAGCGGGCGACGGATAGGCGGCGTGCCATCCCGTCAACAACCGCAGACCCATCGAACGGCTGGCCCGCCGCACGGTGGCCGCTGGCCTGAGCGCGTTCAATTCCTCGTCGAGACGCGCGAGCCGATCGAGCGAGCCCGCATGGAAGGCGCTCCACGCCTCGACGACGGCGGGCCCTTCGAGCCGTCCGAAGGTTTCGTCGAGACACACGTCGAGCCACGCTGCCAGGTCCGTCGGCGTCGACACGAGGCCTGATTGGGTCGCCCACTCGAGGCCGTCCGAGTGGGCGAAGCTGCCGATCGGAAACAGGCTGTCGGTCAGATGCAACAGGGCCAGCTGTGCGTTCAATGCTGATGCCCGGAGACGACCGTCGCCGGCGTGAACGGCAACGTCGCGCGCGTGTAGGGGATGTGCTGCTGGTGCAGCAACTGCTCGACGCCCGGGAGATCCGGGCACACGAGCGCTCGGTCCGTGATCATCAGCGGCTGATGACGGTTGCCGATGTGGTACGCCCACAACCCCCATTCGAGGGCGGAGCGAGGTTCGAGGAGAAACACGGATTCCGGGCGCTCGACGACCCGGACGATCACCCGGTCTGCGTCGAGCACCAACCAGTCGTCCGCACGCAGGACCGTACCGCGCGGCAGCGAGATCCCGAAGTCGACGCCGCCGTCGCTTCGCCGCCGTCCATGCGCCTGCACCCGATCTTCCCATCCGAGGGTGATCGCATCACGGGCGTACGCGTGCGCCGGTTCCGGCAGCGCCGGCTCGCGATACGCAGCGGTCACGATATCCACGACGGTACCTTTCAGAGTCAGAACAGGAAATAGCGCTGGGCGAGCGGCAGCACGTCCGCCGGTTCGCTCGTCAGTCGCACGTCGTCGGCGCGTACGTCGTACGTCTCAGGATCGACGTGGATCTTCGGCACGGCGTCGTTCAGCACCATGTCACGCTTTCCAATCTTGCGGCAGTTGCGCACCGCGACCAATGGTCGCGACAAGCCACCGAGCGCGCCAGACGCGATTCCAGCCTGGCTGACGAAGTGCACCCCGCAGGTCTCGAGCGTTCGGCCGTACGACCCGAACATCGGGCGGGCGATGACCGGCTGTGGAGTCGGAATCGAGGCGTTGCCGTCGCCCATCATGGCGCCGGCAATCAGTCCGCCCTTGATAATGAGTTCCGGCTTGACGCCAAAGAACGCCGGCTTCCAGAGCACGAGATCCGCCAGCTTGCCGACCTCGATCGATCCCACCTCGGACGCGATGCCGTGCGCAATCGCGGGATTGATCGTGTATTTGGCGATGTAGCGTCGGACGCGTCGGTTGTCGGCGCCAGCCGCTTCGCCGGGCAGCGGGCCCCGCTGACGCTTCATCTTGTCCGCCGTCTGCCATGTCCGGCAGATGACCTCGCCAATCCGCCCCATCGCCTGCGAGTCGGACGACATCATGCTGATCGCGCCGAGGTCGTGCAGCACGTCCTCGGCCGCGATGGTTTCGGGGCGGATTCGCGAGTCCGCGAACGCGACGTCCTCGGGCACCGCCGGAGAGAGATGGTGGCAGACCATCAGCATGTCCAGATGCTCGTCCAGCGTATTCCTCGTGAACGGCATCGTCGGATTCGTCGAGGAGGGGAGGACGTTTGGTTCGCCGCACAACCGGATGATGTCGGGCGCATGGCCGCCGCCGGCCCCTTCGGTGTGATACGTGTGAATGGTGCGGCCCGCGATGGCGCGAATCGAGTCTTCCACGAATCCGGTCTCGTTCAACGTGTCCGTGTGGATCGCCACCTGCACGTCGAACTCGTCGGCCACGGCGAGGCACTGATCGATCGCCGCCGGCGTCGAGCCCCAGTCCTCGTGCAGCTTGAGGCCGAGCGCGCCCGCGCGAATCTGCTCGCGCAGCACCTCGGCGCCGGAGGCGTTGCCCTTGCCCAGAAATCCAAAGTTGAGCGGAAACGCTTCCGCCGCTTCGTACATCCGGCGGATGTTCCACGCGCCGGGCGTGCACGTCGTCGCCTTCGTCCCGGTCGCCGGTCCGGTGCCGCCACCGATGAGCGTCGTGATGCCGGCGTAAAACGCTTCCGGAATCTGATTCGGAGAGATGAAGTGTACGTGGGAGTCGATCGCGCCCGCCGTCAACAGGTGACCCTCGCCCGCGATGATTTCTGTGGATGCGCCGATGACCAATCCTGGTGTCACGCCGTCCATGATGCCAGGATTGCCGGCCTTGCCGATGGCGGCGATGCGCCCGTTGCGGATGCCGACGTCAGCCTTCCGTATCGCCGTGCTGTCGATAATCACCACGTTCGTGATCACGACGTCGGGTGCACCGTCCGACCGGGTGGCCGACGGCGACTGTCCCATCCCGTCGCGAATGACCTTGCCGCCGCCAAATTTCGCTTCCTCACCGTACACGGTCGCGTCGTGGTCGATGCGCACCACGAGGTCGGTATCGGCGAGGCGGATCCGATCGCCGGTGGTTGGACCGTAATGGTCCGCGTAGGTGCGTCGCGAGAGATTCACTTGGTGAACTGCGCCGCCAGCGCGAGGGCGGCGCGCCGGGTCTGTTCGTCGTCGAGCGTGCCCTCGACCAAGCGATTCAGGCCGAATACTTCTCGGGATCCGCCCACGTCCACCAGCTCGACTTCCCGCGTGTCACCGGGTTCGAAGCGCACGGCCGTTCCGGCCGCGATGTTCAGGCGCATTCCGTAAGCCGCCGGGCGATCGAAGGCGAGGCTCCTGTTCACTTCGAAGAAGTGACAGTGCGACCCGACCTGCACCGGGCGATCGCCGCGGTTGCTGACCTCGAGGCGCGCCGTCCGTCGGCCGACGTTGAGCGCAATCGGATCGGATTCGAGAAAATACTCACCCGGAATCATGACTCACCGAATCGGATTGTGGACCGTGACCAGCTTCGTGCCGTCGGGGAACGTACCCTCGATCTGAATCTCGCCGATCATCTCGGCCACACCTTCCATCACGGCGTCCGCCGGAAGGATCGTCGAGCCGAGGCTCATGATTTCGGCGACCGACCGTCCGTCGCGAATGAGTTCGAGGATTTCCGACGTGATGAGTGCCACGGCTTCGGGATGGTTCAGCTTCAGGCCGCGGGCGCGGCGCTTTCTGGCCAGCTCTCCGGCGCTGAAGATGATCAGTTTGTCGACTTCTCGCGGCATCAAGTGCATGGCGGTTCGGGGATCATATTCGATGATCGCCGCTCGACTGGAGCGTCAATTTTGTCGGGCCTGCGCTCAGCTTCCTCGGTTCGAACAGTGCCACGTAGACCACGTCGAGATTGGAGCCGACGCAGCACGCGGCGATTGTTCGCGTAACCATTCCTTCTTCTTCCACTGCGATAATTGGGGCGGCGAAGGTCACGGTCCGAGGTTACATATGGCACGAGCAGAGATCTCCGGCATTTCACCCTTCTTTATCGTGAGCCATACGCCGACCGCGCTCTCGTTTTACCGGGACCGGCTTGGGTTTGAGATTGCCTTCCAGGGACCCACTCCCGAGGACACCTTCTTTGGCATCGTGCGCCGGGGCGGCGCGCAGATTCTGCTCAAGGCCATCGGTGTCCCTCCGGTGCCGAACTACACGCGCGACATCAAGCAGGGCATCGCTCGCTGGGACGCATTCCTGGACGTTCCGGATCCCGACGCGCTCGCGGCGGAATTCGCGTCGCGCGATGTCGAGTTTTTCGAGCCACTCAAAGACACCGATGACGGTTTGCGTGGTTTCGAAGTGAAGGACGCCGACGGCTATCTCTTGTTCTTCGGTCGTCGTCGCTGATGATCGTGCTGGTCGCCTTCGGCCAGATTCCTCGCTACGCAGAACGCGCACCCATGCAGGCGCGTCAGTCGAATCCTGACGAGCCGATCGTTCTCCTGCACGACCGCGCGGCGGACGCGCTGCGGCCGTTCGCTCGCCCCAGTGGAATCCGGAAGGCCGGCGTTGAAGGCCATGGCTGTTTGCCCGACCAATTCGGCAGCCGGTTGATTTCAACAATGGTTCCGTATGGCGAATTCAGCTGCGGTGTCGAGGCGTACGTCGTGATATCCGGCACCATGGCAAACGGCGGCGGAACCGCTTCACCTGCAACTCGATACTGCGGCGGCTTCAGGAAGTTACCCCCCACGGTGGGGTTGCGAAATGTCTCCACGCGATGCTTGGCCGCCAGCACAGAGAGAATGGCCTGATCGTGGCGGTGCTGGACGTACTCTGGCAGGTTGTTCTTTCCGCAGACATTCGGATCGTCCGTCACTGACGCGCGGTCCTGGCAGTAGTGAACGTTCTGCAGGTAGTAGTCAGACGCCTGGAGATCGCTCTTGGTATAGGACAGGACGTCCGTGATTCCAAACCGCCCGGCCGAATCATTGAGCTCTCTTCTGACGGATTCGAACCGTTCTGTGGCATAGCTCGCGAGGAAAACCCGTGACATTGGTCCGGCCTTTTCGCAGAATGCACGCGGCAGCGATTTGCTCGAGGCGAAGATGTGACGGGGAGATTGTAGAGCCGTCGCTAATTCCGGCCACATCACAACCGCGAGCCACAGCCATCGGGTCAGGTGGCGCTCCATTGCGGGCGCGGAACGAATCTGCCGCGAGAGGAGACTGTGATGAGGAAGAGTTCTCTGCTGTGTGTCGCCACGGTAGTCGGCGCGTTGACGTTGGCGCTTCACGCACAAGCGCCGGCGCCGCCTTCGGTTGACGATCTCGTCAAGAGTGCGAAGCGCGCCGCCGGCCTCGACTTCCCGGGGACGTTCCTGCGAATTTGTGTGGCGCCCGACAATCTCGACGGTGGCGCAGGCCGGGGCGCGGCTCCGCCCGCTGCGGGCCGCGGCGCGGCGCCGCCCGCTGCCCGCGCCGTGCCCGATCGCGCGCTCTGGTACGCGAAGCCCTACAAGGTCTTCGACAACCTCTACTTCGTCGGCACGAAGATCCACTCGTCCTGGGCGCTGACGACGAGCGATGGCATCATCCTCATCGACACGCTGTTTGATTACGCGATCGAGCCCGAGATCGTCGAGGGACTGACCACGCTCGGCCTCGATCCGCGGCAAATCAAGTATGCCCTGATCAGCCACGCCCACGGCGATCACGACCAGGGGGCGGCGCTGCTGCAGAGCCGTTACGGCGCCAAGATCGTCATGGGCGCTCCCGATTGGGATTCGACGCTGCAGCGTCCCGCGTCGGCGCCAGGCGGCGTGCCAAAGCGCGACATCGTCGTTGGACCGGAAGGCGCGAAAATCACTCTCGGCGACATGACGGTTGACATGATCGCGACGCCCGGACATACGCCGGGCACGCTGTCCTACATTTTTCCGGTGAAGGACGGCGGACGTTCGGTGGTGGTCGCGTACTCCGGCGGCACGGCGTTCAACTTTCCTCGGCGGGCAGAGAACTTCGCGATTTATCGCGACAGCCAGCGCAAGATGGCGACCGCGGCGGCCGCGGCCCGCGCGACCGTCGTGATGACCAACCACACCGAGTTCGACCGCGCGTACGATCGCGCGCGGATTGCGCAGCTCCCGCGTGCGGCGGGCGAGAAGCACCCGTACGAGACTGACGCGGCGACCGTCCAGCGCTACTTCGACATGGGCGCCGCCTGCGCGGAGGCGCAGCGGCTGTCGATGCAGTGACGCGCCTGAGCCTACGCACTGCCTGGGAGGACCGCATGAAACGCCGGATCCTGATTTCTGTCGTCGCTTTAGCGGCCTTCGCTGCGACTTCTGCACGTGCGGACGAGGTCACCCTCATCGCGCCGGGCGGGATCCGCACGGCTGTCGAGAAGATGATTCCCGACTTCGAAAAGAAGACCGGGCACACGGTCAAGGCGACATTCGGCGCTGGTCTGGCCACGAAAGCCCAGGTCGTGAAGGGCGATCCGTTCGACGTCGCGATCGTTCAGCTCCCCTATGCCGACGTTCTCTCCTCAGGGCACGTCATCGCCTCGACCGAAACGCATCTCGTGAGCGTCTCGGTGGGTGTTGCGGTGAAGGAGGGACAGCGCAAGCCGGACATCTCGACTGCCGACGCCGTGAAGCGCGCCCTGCTCGGAGCGAGGTCGGTGTCCTATCCCGATCCCGCGACGGGCGCGGCAGCAGGCGTGAGTTTTGACGAGACATTGAAAAAGCTCGGCATCACCGATCAGATGCGGCCGAAGCTCAAGCCCGCGCAGGGCGGCGCGGGAGCGATGGCGCTCGTCGCGAGCGGTGACGTCGAAATGGGCATCACGTTCGTCAGCGAAATGACGACGACCAAGGGCATCGACATCGCCGGGCCACTGCCGGCTGATATTTCGCCGGCGACCTCGATGTCAGCGTTCGTGATGACGACGGCGAAGTCGGCGGCTGCGGCCCGCGCGCTGGTGCAGTACCTTTCGGGGCCTGAGGCCGCAGCGGTCTATCGCTCACTTGGGATGGTGCCGCGGCGCTGACGCGTCGATCATCCGCCGCGCGGCGGTGGAGAAATGGTGGAGGCGGCGGGAGTCGAACCCGCGTCCGAAGGCACGTCCCCGCAGGACTCTACATGCGTAGCCGCGTCTTTTTTCTCGCGCCCGACGTGAGGATGCGGCTCAAAACCGCCAGGCGCCAGACCCGGTAAATCTCACGCTCGGATGCCGGGCCGCCATCCGAACGCCAGCCTGTTTTATGACGTCTGTTCCCCAACCACCAGGCGAGGTCAGGCAGACGCCCACAGCTTAATTAAGCTGCGAGAGCGTACTGAGTATCCGCAATTAAGGGATATTCCATCGGATTAACGAGTCAATGGTGCTCGGCATGCATCCCACGAGTCTTTACCCCCGTCGAAACCGGATCGCCCCCTCATGAGGTCGCTCGAACCGCAACTACGCGAGGCACACTCGCTGGTGTGACGCTTTCAATTGTAGGGACGTCGCGAGTGGCGGTCAAATTATTCTAGCTGCTGGGTTTGTCGGCTTGACTTGACCGTACACTCGCCGGCATAATTTCCCCAGTCCCGACACCTGTTCAGCGGCGCGCCTGCCTCGCGCGACCGATAGAAGGACAAGCTGAACGTGAGCCTGTGGAAATTGAAGCGACACGCCGCGACTGCTCTGTCCGCAGCCCTGATTCTGTTGGGCTCCGTGGGTCCGTCCGCGCAGCAACCGTCCGGTATCGCTGGACCGCCAGCAGGCGACGTCGTACTCCAGCCGACGCGCCATCCCCGCGTGCCGGCCGCCGCCGCCGATTTGTGGATGGTGCCGATGTCGGCTTCTCCCTCGCACTCCGCGGCGCTCACCGAGTTCGCCGCGGCCGTGAAGATGGAAGTCGACGGCAACTTCGCCAAGGCGCTGCCGATTTTCTCCAAGCCGCTGCTGACTGACAGCCCGCTCCGCGAATACGTTCTGTACTACAAGGGGTTGGCGCAGCTGCGCACCAGCCGTCCCGCGGACGCGATCCAGACATTTCGTGCCCTGGCGGCGAGCAAGCCGTTGGGTTATCTGAACGAAGCGACACTGCTCAGCGAGGCCGAAGCGAACGAAGCGCTCGGCGACTTCGCCGCCGCCGTGGCGATCTACGAGCGCCTCGGCACTGGAAAACCAACGGCGCCAGACGATGTGCTGTTCCGCCTGGGACGTGCGGCGCAAGCCGCGAGCGACAACGTCAAGGCCTTCAGCGCGTACTCGCGGCTGTACTTCGAGTTTCCGTTCAGCGACTTTGTGGGCGGCGCGAGTGCGGAGCTCGATCGCTGGGTAAACCGCGAGCCGATTTCAGCGGGCGGCACTCGCTACAAGCTGGAACTCGGCCGCGCCGAACGGCTCTTCGGCGCGAAACGCTACACGCCGGCGCACGCGGCGTTCGAGGCGCTCAAGAGCACGGCGCAGGGGGACGACCGCGAGCTGGTCGAGCTGCGAATCGCCGAGAGCGACTATTACTTGAAGCGGTATCGCAACGCCCGCGACGATCTGCGGCCGTACATCGACAAGGCGTCGCGGCAGGGCGAGGCGATGTTCTTCTACGCCCTCTCGCTGCGCGAGCTGAACGATCGCCCGGGCTACTCGACGATGATGCGACGCGTCGCCGAGGAATTTCCCACGCAAGCCTGGGCCGAAGAAGCGCTGAACAACCTCGCCACCGAGTACATCGTGCAAGACGACGACGCCGGCGCCGACCGGACGTTCCGGGAGATGTACGCGAAGTTCCCGAGCGGACGTTACGCAGATCGCGCGGCGTGGAAAGCGGGATGGCTCGCGTACCGGAACGGTCAGTACGCGGACACGATCAAGTTTTTCGAGAGCGCGTCGGCGACGTTTCCGCGCTCGGACTATCGCCCGTCGTGGATCTACTGGGCTGGCCGCGCGCACGAAGCGCTGAACGAGATGGACGCGGCCCGCGCCCGGTACGCGCTGACGGTCACCGACTACCTGAATAGCTACTATGGCCGGCTCGCCGCGGCCCGGCTGAACGGCGCAACGGTGCCGCCGGCCGATGCGCCCGAGGAACCGGTTGCGGGGCTGCCTCCGAACGAACCGCTGATTCGCGCGCTCCTCGACTTGTCTCTGTACGACCAGGCGATCGACGAGCTGCACTACGCGGAGAAGAACTGGGGCAATTCGCCCGGGATCGAAGCTACGCTGGCGTGGATCTACATGAAGCAGGCTCAGGGCGAAACCGGGGAGCGTCAGTTCACCCTGATGCGCGCCTCGATGAACGCGATGAAGCGCGCGTACCCGCAATACCTGGCGGCCGGCGGCGAGAAGCTCCCGAAAGATCTGCAGAAAATCATTTTTCCGATCGGCTATTGGGACCTGTTGCGGAAGTACGCGGCCGAGCGCAATCTCGATCCCTATCTCCTCGCGGCGCTGGTCTGCCAGGAATCGACCTTCGTGGCGAGCATCCAGTCGTACGCGAAGGCGGTGGGGCTGATGCAGCTCGAGGCGCCGACGGCCCGCCAGTATGCGAAGAAGCTGGGCCTCCGATACACCGCCTCGCTCAGGACCAACCCCGAGGCGAACATCAAGATGGGGACGGCCTACCTGGCGGATAAGATCAGGGAGTTTGGCGATCTGCACCTCGTGCTCGCCAGCTACAATGCCGGAGAGCGTGCGGTCCACCGTTGGACCACCGAGCGGCCCAACGTGCCGCGCGACGAGTTCATCGACGACATTCCGTATCCGCAGACGCAGCTCTACGTGAAGAAGATTCTGGGGACCGCCGAAGACTACCGGCGGCTCTATGGCAATGACGCGGCGGCGACCACCGCCTCTCGATAAGCGCGCCTCATGTCCAAGCTCACCGGTTCGAAGAAGGCCACGCAGTTCACCGAGTCGGTCATCCGCGAAATGACGCGGTTGAACGATCTCTACAACGCCGTCAATCTGTCGCAGGGCTTTCCTGATTTTCCCGCGCCGGCCTCGATCAAGCAGGCCGCGTGCGACGCGATCCAGGCCGACATCAATCAATACGCCGTCACGTGGGGCGCGCGCGGGCTGCGCGAAGCGGTGGCCCACGAGTTCACGAGGCGATACGGCCTGCCGATCGTGCCCGACGAGCAGATCACGATCTGCTGCGGCTCGACCGAAGCGATGATGTCCACGATGCTGGCGATCATCGACCCGGGCGACGAGGTCATCGTCTTCGAACCGTTCTACGAGAACTACGGGCCGGACGCGATTCTCTCGGGCGCGACGCCGCGCTACGTCACGCTGCACGAACCCGACTGGTCGTTCGATCCCGACGAACTGGCGGCCGCCTTCAACAACAAGACCAAGGCGATCATCCTCAACACGCCGAACAATCCGACCGGCAAGGTGTTCAGCCGTCAGGAGCTCGAGGCGATTGCGGCGCTCTGCCGGAAGTGGGACGCAATCGCGATCTCGGACGAGATCTACGAGCACATGACGTACGACGGCCACGCGCATGTGCCGATCGCAACCATCGAAGGGATGGCCGAGCGGACGGTGACCATCAACGGGCTGTCAAAAACCTACAGCGTCACGGGATGGCGTGTGGGCTGGACGATTTCGCCGCCGTCACTCACCGGCGCGATCCGGAAGGTCCATGATTTCCTGACCGTCGGCGCCGCCGCGCCGCTGCAGGAAGCCGGGGTGGTCGCCCTCGGCCTGCCCGATCAGTACTACAAGGATCTCGCGGCCAACTACAAGAAGCGCCGCGACGTCTGCCTCGACATCCTCGAGCGGCATCACTTCACCTGCTACAAGCCGTACGGTGCGTACTACATCATGACCGACATCAGCGCGTTCGGCTTCTCGAACGACGTGGAGTTCGCGCGGTATCTGGTGAAGGAAATCGGCGTCGCCGCCGTGCCCGGCAGCAGCTTCTACAAGGATCCGAGCAAGGGCCGGACGAAGCTGCGGTTCTGCTACTGCAAACGCGACGAGACGCTCACCGAGGCCGATCGCCGTCTCGCGAAGCTCGTCCCCGCCGCCGCCCGCGCTCAATAAGGGATCACGATTAACCGCAGAACACGCAGAAAAATCCGCTCTGTGTATTTCTGCGTTTTCTGTGAGTTCTGCGGTTACCGTGATCAATAACGCGCGACGAGGCCGAAGTACGCGCCCTTCAATTTGAAATCGCCGCTGTCCGGCTTCACGAAGTAGCCGACGTTGAGCGATCGGAATCCCGCCTGGACGCCGATGTTGTTCGTGAAGTTCAGCGTCCCGTAGACGTCGACGTCGACGTAGTGCCCCTGGGTGTTCTTGATCAGGTTGTCCGGCAGCCGGAAGCCGGTGACTTCGACAGTCACGGCAATGTTCGGGACGATGTAGACGCGGCCGATGCCGCCGAGGGCCGGAATCGGCGCTCGCGCGTGCGTGAACTCGCTGAGCGGCGCGCACAGGTTGTTCTTGCAGACCGGCAGCGGCGTATCGAGCTGCGCCTTGACGTCCGTGTACTTCGCTTCGAGCACGAGCCCGATGAACCAGCGGTCCTTCGAAATGAAGTCCTCTTCGAGCGCGAACCGGTACGCGTGCCACTCGAGCGAGCTGTTGACCGGCAGGTTCGTCGGGTAGTTCTGCCCGTTGAAGACGATGTCGCGTTTGAGCGTGGAGCTCTGCTCGTACTTGATCGGGGTGTATTCGAACCGGAGTTTGAAACTCTTGACGGGACGGAGCGTCACTCGGACGTTGGCGAACCGCTGATCGTCGAGTCCCAGATCGTTCTTGAAATCGATCTTCGATCCCTGCAGCCCGAACTGTTCGCTCGCGATGGACATGTCGGCTCTCGGAAACCAGAAGCCCGCAAAGCCTTCGATGTGGTAGACCTCGCCGGTGGACGGGTCGTTCAGCGGCCTCGGCCGGTATTGGGCCTGGGCCGGCGCGGCCCAGAGCAGAGCCGCCGCCGCCAGGAACAGGGCGGTGTACGCGCGAGTAGCGACACGAATCTTCATAAGGTTCTTTTCGTCTTGGTCCCCGGAAAACTTTGCGACCGACAGGCCTGCTGGGAAGGCCCGGACAGAATAGCACACGGGTGCGGAATACAGATCAGCTTGTCCCCGCTCGTATAGAATCGCGGACCATGCAGACCGGTTCGCGACGCGAGTGGAGCTGGTGGTACCTCCTGTTCGTCATCGAATACGTGGCCGTGCTCTGGCCGCCGTTCTATAACAAGGTCGAACCGCAGTGGAAAGGCATTCCGTTTTTCTACTGGTACCAGCTGCTGTGGGTCGTCATCGGCGCCGTGCTGACGGCGATCGTGTACTTCGCGACCGAATCGCGTCATCGCGCGGGGCAGCGCTGAATCATGCAACCGATCGCCATCAACTGGACGGCCCTCAGCGTATTCCTGGTTCTCTTTCTCTTCATCACGTGGCTGGGGTTCGCCGCCGCCCACTGGCGCAAGGGCGACCTCGATCAGTTGCACGAGTGGGGGCTCGGCGGCCGCCGATTCGGCACCCTCGTCACCTGGTTCCTCGTGGGCGGCGACCTATACACCGCGTACACGTTTATCGCCGTACCGGCGCTCGCGTTCGGCGCAGGCGCGGTCGCCTTCTTCGCCGTCCCCTACACCATCGTCATCTATCCCATCCTGTTCCTGGTGTTTCCCCGGTTGTGGCACGTCGCGCACAAACACAACTACATCACCGCGGCCGATTTCGTGCGCGGCCGGTTCGGCAATCGCTGGCTCGCGCTGGCCGTGGCGGTCACCGGCATCGTCGCCACGATGCCCTACATCGCACTGCAGCTGGTCGGGATTCAGGTGATGATCGCGGCGCTCGGCGTCTCGGGACAGGGATGGCTGGGTGAGATGCCGCTGATCATCTCGTTCGTGATCCTGGCCGCGTTCACGTACTCCAGCGGGCTGCGCGCGCCCGCCGCGATCGCCATCGTCAAGGATCTGCTGATTTACGCGACCGCGTTCGCGGTCGTGATCGTCGTGCCGATCGAGCTCGGTGGTTACGGGAGCATTTTCTCGGCGATCCCGCCGGCCAAGCTGCTTCTGGCGGTGCCCGGGCCCAACAGTACTGGCGCGTACGGCGCGTACGCGACGCTGGCGCTCGGCTCCGCGCTCGCGCTGTTCATCTACCCACATTCGCTGACGGCGATTCTCAGCGCGAGCAGCGGGCACGCAATCCGCCGGAACGCCGCCATCCTGCCCGGTTATTCGCTGATGCTTGGTCTGCTGGCGCTCATCGGCTTCATGGCTGTCGCCGCAGGCGTCGACAAGATGCCGGAGTACGCGGCCGGCTTCAAGGCCTTCGGAGCGAATTTCGCCGTGCCGGCGCTGATGCTGCACAGCTTTCCGTCATGGTTCGTCGGCGTCGCCTTTGCGGCCGTCGGCATCGGTGCGCTGGTGCCGGCGGCGATCATGTCGATCGCATCCGCGAACCTGTACACGAGGAACATCCACCGCGAATTCATCCGTCCGAACTGCACACCCAAAGAGGAGTCGCAGATGGCGAAGTGGGTCTCGCTGGTCGTCAAGGCCGGCGCCCTCATCTTCATCCTGTTCGTGCCGACGGAATACGCCATCCAGCTGCAGCTGCTCGGCGGCATCTGGATTATCCAGACGGTCCCATCGGTGATGATCGGCGCGTACACACGCTGGTTCGACGAGTGGGCGCTGCTCGTCGGTTGGGCCGTCGGAACCGTGGTCGGCACATGGATGGCGGTGTCGGTCAACTTCGCATCGACGTACCCGCTGGCAATCGGCGGCTTCTCGATGCCCGGCTATTCGGCGCTCTATACGGTGATCCTGAATCTCTTCCTGGCGATCGTCCTCACGCCGGTGTTCCGCGCGATCGCCGGCGGTGCGCCTGTCGTCGACGAAACCGTCGCGGCCGATTACCACGCCTAAGCACGTCAGCCGGCAGCGGTTCGCTATACTGCAAGGATGTCCCCGTACCGGCGGCTCGCCGGCTACATCCTCCGCTATCGGCGCGAATTCCTGATCGGCCTGGTCGCGGTGGTGCTGACGAGCGGTATCACGCTCGTGTCGCCGATGGTGTTGCGCTACGCCATCGACGATCTGACGAGCGGCGTCACCCGCACGAAGCTCTTCCAATACGGCAGCCTGCTGCTCGGCATCGGGCTCGTCGGCGGCTTCTTCCGCTTCGTGATGCGGCGGATTCTGATGGGCGCGTCGCGCCGCATCGAATACGACCTCAGAAACGACTTCTTCGCGCATCTCGAGCGGCTGCCGCTCGCGTACTTTCAAGCACACCGGACCGGCGACCTGATGTCGCGCGCCACCAACGACCTGGGCGCCGTGCGCATGATGATCGGCCCGGCCGTCATGTACACGGCGAGCACGCTCCTCACATTCGTCGTCGCCCTCATCATGATGTTCTCGATCGATGCGCGGCTGACCCTGGTGTCGCTCGTTCCGCTGCCATTCGTGTCGCTGTCGGTGAAATTCTTCGGTGCGGCCATCCACAAGCGCTTCGAAAGCATTCAGGCGCAGCTCTCGGACATCAGCGCCGTCGTGCAGGAATCGATGTCCGGCGTTCGCGTCGTCCGCGCCTATCGGCAGGAAGCGCACGAGCTCGATCGCTTCAGGATGGCGAACGAAGAATATCTGGCCCGAAATCGCCGGCTCATCGTGCTGCAGGGCTTTTTCTTTCCGAGCATGACGTTCTTTCTCGGGCTCGGCGCGCTGCTCGTCTTGTGGCAGGGCAGCCAGGAAGTCATCCGCGGCCGCATCACCGTCGGTCAGTTCGTCGCCTTCAACGCCTACCTCACGCTGCTCAGCTGGCCGATGATCGCGTTCGGCTGGGTGACGAACATGGTCCAGAGAGGCATGGCGTCGTGGAAGCGCATGCTCGAAATCCTGGATGCCGAGCCGCAGGCACCCACTGATGTAGCGTCCGGCTTGAGCCGGACGATCCGGGGGGCCATCGAGTTTCGCGATCTCGTGTTCTCCTACGGGGCCGGCGAAGCCGTCCTGAATCACGTCTCCGCGCGCATCGAGGCGGGGCAGACTGTCGCGCTGGTCGGCCTCACGGGATCCGGAAAATCGACGTTGATCGGTCTCCTCGCGCGGCTCCACGAGCCGCCACGCGGGACGGTATTCGTCGACGGCGTGGACGTCCTCGATATCCCGCTCGACGTCCTTCGAGGGGCGATCGGGTTCGTCCCGCAGGAGCCGTTCCTTTTCTCCGACACGCTCGAAGACAACGTGGCGTTCGGGTTGGACGTCCGGCTAAAGCCGGACACGTCAGTCCGGCTAAAGCCGGACACGACAACGGAGAACTCAGAGCGTCACGGCCGCGTGTTGACCGCGGCCTCCATCGCCCGCCTCGACAAGGACGTCGCCGACTTCCCGAATGGCTATCAGACCATGGTCGGCGAGCGAGGCATCACGCTCTCGGGTGGACAGAAGCAGCGCACGGCGATTGCGCGCGCGCTCGCCGTCGATCCGCGCATCCTCGTGCTCGACGACGCGTTGTCGGCGGTTGATACCTACACCGAGGAGGAGATCCTCTCGAAGCTCCGCGGCGTGATGCGCGAGCGCACGTCGATCGTCGTGTCCCACCGCATTTCGACGGTTCGCGACGCCGATCACATCTTCGTCCTCGATCGCGGCCATATCGTCGAGCACGGGACGCACGAACAGCTGGTGCGAGGGCGCGGACTCTATGCGGAGCTGCACCAGAAGCAGCTGCTCGAAGAAGAGTTGGCCGCATCGTGAGCGAACCGCACGACGACGACGTCCTCGGGAAGGCGTACGACGCGCGGCTGATGCGCCGGCTGCTGCAGTACCTGCGTCCGTACCGGGGCTACGTCGCCGCCGCGCTCGTGGCCATCCTCGTCGGTTCGCTGGCGGAACTGGCGCAGCCGTACCTGTTCAAAGTCGCCATCGATCGGTTCATCGCGACGCGGCAGGTCGTGGGCCTTCGCGAGATTGCCGGCCTGTACCTCCTGACGCTCGTCGTCGCCTTCGCCGGAGAGTACGGTCAGACGTGGAGTGTGCAGTGGATCGGTCAGCGCATCATGTTCGATTTGAGGATGGCGATTTACGGCCACCTGCAAAAGCTCGACGTGCGCTACTACGACAAGAACCCGGTCGGGCGCCTGATGACCAGGGTGACGTCGGACGTCGATGCGCTGAACGATCTCTTCACCTCGGGCGTCATCACGGTGTTCGACGATGTATTCATGCTCGTGGCGATCATGGGGACGTTGCTGTGGATGAACTGGCGGCTGGCGCTGGTCACCTTCGCCGTGCTGCCGCTGATCGTCATCGTCACGCAGTGGTTCCGGCGGAACGTCCGCACGTCGTACCGCGTCGTCCGCGGGTGGGTGGCGCGAATCAACGCGTTTCTGCAGGAAAACATCACCGGGATGATGACCGTCCAGCTGTTCCGCCGCGAGGGGCTGAACTTCGATCGGTTCGACACCATCAACGCGAAGCACCGGGACGCCAACATCGATTCGATCTTCTTCTATGCGGTGTTCTATCCCGCAATCGAGGCGGTCGCGACGCTCGCGTCGTCGCTCATCATCTGGTACGGGGGCGGCGCGGTGTTGCGGAATACGCTCACGCTCGGCGCGCTGGTCGCCTTTCTCCAGTACGCACAGCGATTCTTCCGTCCGATCAGCGATATGTCCGAGAAGTTCAACGTCCTGCAGGCGGCGATGGCCTCGTCCGAGCGGATTTTCAAGCTGCTCGACGAGCCTGTGGAGATCGCGAATCCGCCGCGGATGGCCGGGCGGCCGACAGTGGGTGCCGGGCATATCGTGTTCGACCACGTGTGGTTCGCGTATAACGAACGATCCTCCGCCACGAAGGACACCAAGGACGCGGAGGAACACTGGGTGCTCCGGGACATCAGCTTCGACGTCAAGCCCGGCGAGCGTGTCGGCATCGTCGGGGCCACGGGATCCGGCAAGACGACGCTCATCAACCTGCTGCTGCGCTTTTACGACGTGCAGCGCGGCCGCATCACGATCGACGGCGTGGACATCAAAGCGCTCGATCTGACGGAACTGCGCAGCCTGTTCAGCCTCGTTTTGCAGGACGTACATCTCTTCTCGGGCACGATCGCGGACAATATCCGCCTGGGTTCTCCGATCGACGAGGCCTCCATTCGGCGGGCGGCGACCGCTGTCCACGCCGACGCGTTCATCGAACGGCTGCCGGAAGGATACGCGAGCGCCGTCGCCGAGCGAGGCGCGACGTTGTCCGTGGGGCAGAAGCAGCTGCTGTCGTTCGCGCGCGCGCTGGCGTTCGATCCGCGCGTGCTCATCCTCGACGAGGCGACGTCGAGCGTCGACACCGATACCGAAATTTTGATTCGTGACGCGCTCCACGTGCTGATGGCGGGCCGCACGACCATCGCCATCGCACATCGCCTTTCGACGATTCAGGACATGGACAAGATTCTGGTGCTGCACAAGGGGCGACTGCGAGAAGCCGGCACGCACCAGGAATTGCTCGCTCAGCGAGGGATCTACTTCAAGCTGTTCGAGCTGCAGTATCAGCGTGACGAGCGGGACGGGGCTACGGCGCCGCCTGAGGAAGCGGACGAGATGGCAGCGGCTCGTGCGCCCCTTCGGGACGCTTGAAAAACCGATCGATGAAGCTCGGGATCGTCGCGCGCGGATTCCACCCGAGGCGCAGCACGGTCACGCGCAGGTCCTCTTTTCGTCCGAACTCCAGCGCTTCGTTGCAACTCCACATGTAGATATCGAGCATGCGGCCGCGGATGCTCGGCCCGGTGTCGAGGACCGTGTAGATGCCGTCGTAGCGCGGGTTGCCCATGTCGACTTCGACGACCGAACCGACCGGCAGCACGGACGGGTCGGACGCGGCGATGCCCGACTGGACGGCGACACCGGCCGTCGTCTGTAGGCCCTTGCAATAGGCCGTCGCTGCGAACGAGAGGCGGTTGCCCGGCGCGACGGTGTTCGGCCCCGCCGATTCACCGCCGAGCGTTTCGAGCACCGCAAACGTCGAGTCCAGCATGCGCGTTTCGTAGAGTCCCACGAATGCCGTGGCGGCGACGACGAAGACGAACGACTTCCGCCAGAACGACTGGGCGAGGACCACGGAGGCCATTGTAATTGCAGGATGGCAGGATTGCAGGATTGCAGAAAGGTAATCGTGCCATCCTGCAATGCTTCGTCAGTGTTTGTGATGGTGCAGCATGTCGGTGATCCGCCGGCGGCTTCTGACGAATGCCAACGCGACGTGATAGGCCGCCGCCGCGAGCAGCACGGCGCCGATCATCGAGCCCACCGTGTACGGCCAGAGCAGCGGCTTGATGAGCGTGACGAGGCGGCTCCAGAATTCGCCGTGCAGCATCGACAGCTCGAACAGCGAGGCGAACTGCATTCGAAATCCGCGCGGGATACGGTGACGCGTAATCTGCGCGCCGACCATGGTCGCGACGGCGTAGTAGGGACCGAGGAACCACGGCAGGTTCGTGTACACGCCGAGCAGGACCGCGACGCGATTCAGGTTCAGCATGAAGGCGAACGCGATGCCGAGCGCGGTATGAAAGCCGATGAACGGGGAGAACCCGAAGAAGACGCCAAGGGCAAACGCGGCCGCCGTTCGCTCCGGCGTGTCGGCGATATGCAGCAGCGTGTCCAGCCAGCGGCGGATCAGCGAGCGCGTGAGGTGAATCATCGAAAGTGCTGGTAGTCGGTCGGCGGCAGGGGCCGCTCCGTCTGCCGGCCATCCTGAATGCTGCGAACGACCAGCGCCGTTTCCTTCGTGCAAGTGCCGATGCGTGTCAGCGTCGTGCCTCCGTGCTCGAGCGGCCCTTTGAGGCGGCCTCTCGCGCGGGGTCGGACGGAAAAGAGCAGCTCGTAGTCGTCGCCCGCGGACAGCGCCATATGGACCGGGTCGATGCCGTGTTCGAGGCACCAGGCGCGCCCGTTGACATCGATCGGCAGCGCGTCGGCGTCGACGACCACGCCGACCCCGCTCGCCTCGGCGATTCGCTGAATGCCGTCAGCCAGTCCATCGCTCAGATCGACGCTGGCCGAGGCCGTTCGGTTCCGGCCAAGGAGGACGCCGAGGCGGACCCGGGGTTCCGGGTACAAAAATCTCTCCACCACGGGGGACACGGATGACAAGGAGGGGGACGATTTCAAAATCTGCAGCCCGATGCCAGCCGACCCCACCGTGCCGCTGACATACAGATCGTCGCCGGGGCGAGCCCCCACCCGTCTCAGCGCCTGACGTCGCTTTACGGTTCCTATAGCTGTCACATCGATCGTCAGGGGACCTGGGGATCTGGTGATGTTGCCGCCGGCCAGGTGCACGCCGTGCTGGGCGGCCAGCCGTGCGAAGCCTCCCACGATGGCATCGAAGTCGGCGAGGGGAAGCGTGTCCGGCAGCGCCAGCGACAGCAGCGCCGCGCGCGGCGAGGCGCCCATGGCCGCAAGATCGCTGAGGTTGGCCGCCAGCGCGCGGTAGCCGATCGCATCCGGTGGCACGAAGGATCGATCGAAGTGAACGCCTTCGACCAGCGCGTCGACGGTCCAGACCTCGGCGCGATTCTTCTCCGGCTCGACGACGGCCGCATCGTCGCCGATGCCGACGATCATCCAGCCGGGCGCCGGCGGCAGGCGTTCCTGGATGCGCGCGATCAGCGCGCGTTCGGTGACGTCTGCGACCGTGGTTCGTGATTCGTGGGTCGTGGTTGGCGTTTGATTGACCAGGGTGTCTTCCATCGGGACTACGACGAGCCACGAGCGACGAGCCACGAGCTACTTCGCATAGTCCACTGCTCGCGTTTCGCGAATGACCGTCACCTTGATCTGCCCGGGATATTCGAGCTCGTTTTCGATCCGGCGCGCGATGTCCTTCGAGAGCCAGACGGCTTCTTCGTCGGAAATCTTCTCGCTCTCGACCATGATGCGGATCTCGCGTCCGGCCTGGAGCGCGAAGGCCTTCGACACGCCCTCGAAGGAGTCGGCAATCCCTTCGAGCTTCTCCAGCCGCTTGACGTAGCTTCTTTCCAGCACAGTGGGATCCGAAGCTTGGAATTCACGTGACTTGAAGTCGCGGC
>JADMIO011701058.1_pt1 | contig 118361 bp, 119 predicted proteins | sample 8958161 | NCBI WGS metagenome assembly JADMIO01 (sample SAMN16585339, study PRJNA669376) | soil metagenome | isolation source: Crop rotation soil | place: USA: Cullars Rotation, Alabama | collected 2011
TATGGTGAAAGTTGGAACCTCTTACGTGCCGATCAGATTAAAACGAAAGGCCCAGTCTTTCGACTGAGCCTTTCGTTTTATTTGACCATGTTGGTATGATTTAAATTAATACGACTCACTATAGGGTCAGTGCGGCCGCGACTTCAAGTCACGTGAATTCCAAGCTTCGGATCCCACTGTGCTGGAAAGGAGGCCTTCGGCGCGCAGTGTCTCGATCACCGGCGCGATCAGGTCGATTTCATCGCGGCCGAGCAGGCCCTCTTCGCCGGCATGGGGATTGAGCCCGGCCATGGCGAGACGCGGCTGCTCGATGCCGAACAGGCGGCGCAGGCCGCGCGCGGTGGCATGGGCGCGGGACTTGATGAGCGCGGGCGTGAGCGCGGCGGGCACGTCGGCGAAGGGAATGTGGATGGTGATCGGCACGACGCGCAATGTCGGCCCGGCGAGCATCATGACGATGTTGCTGCGCGACACGCCGCAGCGCTCGGCGATGAACTCGGTCTGCCCGGGATGCTGGAAGCCCACTTGTGCAAGCTGCGTCTTGGAGACGGGCGCAGTGACGAGCGCATCCGCGCTCTCCGCGCGCACGAGGCCGGTGGCGACTTCCAGGCTCTGGAACGCGCAGCGCGCGCCCTCGAGTGTCGGCAGGCCGGGCACCGTCTCGCCCTCGCTGGGCACATGGATGCAGGGCAGCGCATGATCGAAGACGTGGACGGCATCGGCGGGTTCAGAGATCGGCTCGACCGGGCCCGCCCACACGGCTTCGATCGCGCGCATGTCGCCCACCGCAAAGAAGCGCGGCAGACGCTCGGTCTCACGCAGGCCCCAGGCCTTGGCAGTGATTTCCGGTCCGATCCCGGCCGGATCGCCGAGCGCTATGGCGAGTGGCCGGAGCTGGCCCTGCGCCGAAGCGCCCGCGTGGGTCAGGTCAGTTATAATCGATCACCGCGTCGCGTCGCAGATCGCGCAGATAGGTGCTGGCGCGCTTGCTGACGCGCTGGTCCTCCAGCTGGCTCTGGATCTGCTCGAAATTCGGCTGGGTGGCATCGACCGGATCGTCGCGACCGCACAGCACGAGGATACGCACGCCTTCCTGCTGCGTGCCGAAGACCGGCGTGGACTGGCCGATCTGCAGCCCGAGGATGATGGTCTGCAGCTGCGTCGGGAGATCGCGGGCGGGGATGCCGTCATTGTCGACCACCTGCGCGCCGAGCTTGGCCGCGAGATCGTTGACGGCGCCGCAGCCCTTGAGGTCCTTGGCGGCGAGGCCGAGGTCGTTTGCCTTCTGCTGGATTTGCTCCTGCGTGACGCCCTGCGCGAATTCGATGCTGACCTGCTTGAGGCTGAGCAACGCGTCGCGCGGATCGGCGGTCAGCACCTGGCGCTTGTCCTGCAGGAAGATGATGTCGAAGCCGCCGGGCACCTGCACGGGGCCGGCAATCTGGCCGATCTGCATGGTCTGGACGATGCTGACCAGCTCCGTCGGGAGCAGGGCGGGGCGAACCCAGCCGAGGTCGCCGCCGACAACAGCCGTCGAGGCTTCGGAATATTGGCGGGCATAGGCCGGGAAGGATCCGCCCTTCTTGATCTCATCCATGATCTGTTCCGCGCGCGTCGAGACCTGTGCGGTCTTGTCGGGCGCCGCCGCGAGATAGATTTCGGAGATCCGGTATTCGTCGCTGCCCTTGGCAGCCTTGAGGCGGTCGATGACGGCCTTCACTTCGTCGTCGGACACGTTGATGTAGGGCTGGACCTCGCGGCGGAGCAGGCGGTTCCAGGCAAGCTCGCCCTCGATCTGCCGCTTGATGCTGGCGGCCGAGGAGCCCTGCGATGCCAGATATTTGGCAAAGCCGTCCGGCGAATATTTGAAATTGGCGGCGACGCGCCCGAAATTCTGATTGAGCTCGTCCTGCGAGACCTCGATCTTCTTGGCCTTGGCCTCCTGGATCTTGAGCGTCTCGTCGATGATGTTGCGGAACACCTGCAGGCGCAGCCGCTCGCGCTCCTCGTCGCTCACTTTGCCGCTATTGGCCAGGATCATCAGCGCCAGCCGCTGGTCGACGTCGGTCTGGGTAATGACCTCGCCGTTGACGATGGCCGTCGCCTTGCGGATGTTGGGATCGGCCTTGCCCATGAGAATGATCGATTGCGGCAGTTCGAGCGCGCCCATCGTCGAGCCGGCATCGTCTTCCGAAGGCTGGGCCGAGACGCTGCCGCCGATAGCCAGCACGCAGGGCAGCATTCCGGCCAGCAAGCGGGCGGACGTCGACTTCAAAACGTTCAAATCTCTCTCCATTCATGGATCCGCGCGACGACGGCATGCCTGCCCTGATGCACCAGGCTCTCTGAACCCCGGCTGAGCGTGCTACGGCTGTCGGCTGACCCCAATGCGATCACGAGCGCTCGTCTTACAGACCAAGATTCTTAAATACCAGCCGGAGCTGGAAGGAATTGCCGCGCTTCGCGTCGCCGGTGGTCTGGTAGTCTCGCCGCCAGGTGAAGCCGAGCTGCACGCAATCATCCTCATAGGCGATGCCGAGACGGTGGCGCACCGGCTCGAAGCCCGACAGTGTGCTCGTCGGATCGTCCTTCGGGCCGGTGAGGTCGATATTGGTCGAGCCGAAGACGGACCAGTATTTGGCGATCGCCACGCGGCCGCCCAGGCGCACTTCCTCGATGTCCCGCAGATCCTCGACGCCCGTCGTGACGTTGCGGTTGAGGCGGAGATAGCCGACCTCGACATAGGTGCGCTTGCTGCCGATCGTGGCGTCGATCTCGTTGCGGCGGACGGCGAGATTGTCCTTGTCGACCCGGAACCGGTGCGTGATCGCGAGGAAGTTCTTGTAGCGCAGCTGCACGCGCCCGACGATGTCGGACAGGCGATCGGACAGGCCCGTGCCGTTCGGCAGGATGCTGGCGCGGTTACTCAGGCGGTAGCTCTGGCCGATCGTGGCATCGAGCGCGAAATCGGGCAGGTCGAGACGATAATCGAAACCGTAGGTGACGCGACTTGAGTCCTCGATCCGGTCGTAGCCGGGGAAGCGGTTGATCGCGAACAGGTTCGAGTCCTCAAGGTCGACCGACCGGCTATCCTCATTGGGGATGGTGAGATTGGCCACCTCCGGCTGGATGACGACCTGGATCCGCGGAACAAGCTGCTGCGTGCCACCGAAGGCCGGCCCGGCAAAGGGCCAGCGCATGTCGAGGGCGAGTGCCGCCGTGCCGCGCGCCTGCCAGCCCGGATCGCCGCGGTAGATGATCGTGGGCGACAGGTTGTTCTGCGCGCTGTGATAGGCGTCGCCGCGGGCAAGGCCCGTGATGCTGAACTCCTGCCCGAGGCCCGTCATCAAGCTGCGCGTCCACTGCACGGCAACGAACGCGCGCTGCGTGTCCTGGCCCTCGGTGCGCAGGATGGCGAGGCTGTTCGCCTGGAACTGGAACGTGCCGCCGAGCAACCGCTCGGGCACGCGCAGCCGGTAATCGATGGCGGGCAGCGCGATCGGCGACTGGCCGGACGGATCGGCGGCGCGCAGCGACTGGAAATCCCAGCCGGCGATGGAAAGGTACGACCGGTCGTCGCGCCGGTCGAGCTCGATGGTCGAACGCAGGCGGTCCTCGCGGCTGATGTCGTAGCGATTGAGGAAGGTGCGGTCGGTCACATAGCGGAGCGATCCGGTGAGCGACCAGTTGGGGTCGAACTGGAACTTGCCGCTGGCGGCGAAATAGCCGCGCAGACGATTGGCACTGGTAACGAGGTCGGGATCGGTGATCGAGGTCGTACCACTGACCGTCGCATAAGCCTGGATATTATAGGCGCCCTTGGTCAGCAGCGCGCGATAGTCCGCCTCGATCATCGGCAGCACGTTGCTGTAGACATGCGGGGTAATCGTGATGTCGCGATTGTTGGCCAGGCGGAAATAATAAGGAATCTTGGCCTCGAACCCGTTGCGCCGGTCATAGCCGACATCCGGTACGAGCAGGCCCGATGCACCCTCGTCGCCGATGGAATGCTGAAGACCCGGCAGCGGGATGAGCGCCAGGCCGAACAGGCGCACCTTGGCATTGGTATAGCGCACGCGTTTGCGGGCGCTGTCGTAGACGACGCGGTCGGCCTGGATCTGCCAGGTCGGCTCCTTGGGGCAGCCATGATCGTCCTCGACGCGGCAAGGCGAGTAGGCGGCATGATCGAGCACATAGATGGCGCCGTCGCGGCGGCCCTTCTCGGCGGCGAGGCGGCTGCCATCCTGCGTCACCAGCAGGAGGTTCTCGACAATGCCGTCGCGCAGGTTCTCGCTGACGTCGACCTCGTCGACATAGGCCTGATCGCCGCCGGTCCCAGAAATGACGACATTGCCCTTGGCCGTCACCCGGCCGGACTTGCGATCCCAGCGGACTTCGTCGGCGAGCAGCTTGTCGCCATTGCGGCTGACATGGACATTGCCGCGCGCCGTGACGACGTCGGCGTCCTGCTCATATTCGAGGCTGTCGGCCTCGAACGCGATGTCCTGCGCGGCGACGGGTTGTCCGGGCGGGGCGACGTCGGCGCGCGCAGCTGTCTGCGCGACGGCCCTGTCCGCGCTCGTCAGCCATGATCCCGCCAGCAGCAGCGCCAGCAGCCAGTGGCCCGCAGCGCCGGGCAGGCGGCGGCTCACCCCTCTGGTCCGATGCGGACGGCGGCCGGCAGAACGCAGGGCGGTCGCCAAAATCTCGTGTCTCCCTCAAGCTGCCCAGGCGGCCGGGCGAGCAACATAGGTTGGCCTATTGCACCGCGCACCGCGGATCGCAATCGTCTTACCGCCGCTTTGCCGCTGGATACGCACCGATTGCCATGGCGTTCCGCAGATCCTAACTCTATGGCCACGCCATCATGGCCTTTCGGCCCTAAGTCCAATGCCAGCAGGAGCCCCCGTTCGATGCGGATCCTTTCCAGCGCCACGCGCCCCGCTGAGGCGCAATGCCTCGTCTTTCTCTTCGCCAAGGATGCAGCGATCACGCCGCCTGTCACCGAGCAAGCCCTCGTGCGCGATGCCGCCGCTTCGGCGCGATTCGCCGGTGAGGCGGGTTCGACCCTCGATCTTTACGTGAACGAAGGCGGAAAGGTGGTGCAGCTGCTGCTGGTCGGGACCGGCAGCAAGAGCAACACCGACATGGAGAAGGCGGGCGCCGCAATCACGGCGCGGCTGCTCACGTCCGGCGTTGTTCATGTCTCAGTCGAGGGTGCGGACCATGATGCCGTGGCATTCTCCCATCTGGCACTCGCGGCGCAGCTGCGTGCCTGGCGCATCGACACCTATCGCACCAAGCTGACCGAGAAGCAGAAGCCGAGCCTCGCATCGCTGACGTTGGTGAGCGACGATGCGGCGCTACCGGACCTGCTCGCCGACAAGGATGCACTGGCGCAGGGCATCATGTTCACTCGCGAGCTTGTCGCCGAGCCGGGCAACATCATCTATCCCGAGAGCTTCGTGGCGCGGTGCCAGAGCCTCGCCGAGATCGGCATCGAAGTTTCGGTCCTCGACGACAAGGACATGGCGGCGCTCGGCATGGGCGCTTTGCTCGGCGTTGCGCAGGGTTCGACCCGTCCGGCGCGCCTGCTGGCGCTGCGTTGGGACGGCACCGGTGGCGAACAGCTCAAGCCTCTCTGCTTTGTCGGCAAGGGCGTGACGTTCGACACCGGCGGCATTTCGCTCAAGCCCGGCCCCGGCATGGAAGACATGAAGTGGGACATGGGCGGCGCGGGAGCGGTCGTCGGCGTCATGAAGGCGCTCGCCCTGCGCAAGGCGAACGCGCATGTCGTCGGCATTTGCGGCCTGGTCGAAAATATGCCCGACGGCGGCGCGATGCGGCCGGGCGACATTGTCACCACGATGTCCGGCCAGACGGTCGAAGTGCTCAACACCGACGCGGAAGGCCGGCTGGTGCTGTGCGATGCGGTCTGGTGGGCGCAACAGACCTACCAGCCTGAGACGCTCATCGACCTCGCAACCTTGACTGGTGCGATGATCATCAGCCTCGGCCACGAGCATGGCGGTCTGTTCTCCAACGACGACGAGCTGGCGGACCGGCTGCTCGAAGCCGGCAAGGCGAGCGGCGACAAGCTGTGGCGCTTCCCGGTCTCGGACGCCTACGACAAGCTGATCGACAGCCCGATCGCCGACATGAAGAACATCGGCCCGCGCTTCGCCGGATCGATCACCGCTGCCCAGTTCATCAAGCGCTACATCAAGGATGGCGTCAAATGGGCGCATCTCGACATTGCCGGCATGGTCTGGGCCGACAAGCCCGGCCTCACGTGGGACAAGGGCGCGACCGGCTTTGGCGTGCGTGTCCTCGATGAGCTGGTGCGCCGGCACTATCAGGCCGGCTGACGGGCCAGCCTGACGCCCCATGCAGGTCGACTTCTACCAGCTCTCGCGCGATCCGGCCGAAGCCGTGCTTCCGGCCATTGCGAAGAAGGTGCTGGAGGATGGCGGGCGGCTGCTCGTGGTCTCGGACGACCCCGGGCAGCTCGAGCGCATCTCGCGCGGCCTGTGGGAGGCAGGCCCCGAGACCTATCTCGCGCATGACCGGACCGAGGCGCCGATGCCGGACGTCCAGCCGATCTTGCTTGGAGCAAGTTGCGGGGCGGCGAATGGCGCGCGGATGATCGCGCTGGCGGATGGTTTGTGGCGAGATGAGGCGCTGGCGTTCGACCGCGCCTTCTATTTCTTCGACGATGTGACCATAGACGGCGCGCGGGCCAGCTGGCGCGCGCTCAGCAAGGCCGATGGCGTCACGCCGCGCTTCTGGAAACAGGACGGCGGGAAGTGGCGGCAAGGGCCGTGAAACTCAGAGGTCTGCTCCCGCTGCTGTTGCCAGCCGTGTTTGCGGTCGGCGGGTGCGGAGCCAGTGAAGGCGCTGAAAAACTGGTCAAATCCGATAATGTCAGCAATCAGGTCGTGCCAGCTTCGGCTGAAGCGGTTCCAGCCAGCGCTGTCCCTGTCGATGATGCGGCCGCATTGCCACCACAGCTGGGGCAGCAATGGCTGGACAAGGCCAGCCTCAGCTTTTCTCCCGTGAAATTCGGCACGACGAGAACCAGCATCAAGCCTGCCCTGGTGAGGGTTGTCGAAAACAATTGCGACCAGGTCGAGGACTGCACCTATGTCGACCGCGAAGGCGTGGAATATTATTTCTGGGAGGCCGACGAGCTGGTCTTCAAGTTCATCAATGTCGAGCGCTTCAGGGGAAGGGACATCCCAGCCTTCGATATTGGCCGCGTGCGCTCCAAGGACGATGTCCTGAAGCGCGTCGAAACATTCTTCGATGGCGCACGGCCTCTGTGCGAGGCGCATGAGGAGTATGGCTCGAAGATCGCCTGCGAGCTGGACATGGGCGAAGGATGGACGAAGCTCTTTTTCGACGGGCGGGACCAGCTCGTCTACATTCGGCTGGACATGGCGCAGATCAACTGAGCTCAATCCGGCGGCGGGACGATGCTCGGAATGTCGGGCTCGGGATTGTCGTAGTCCGGGTGCGGCGGCTCGATGCCCGGCGGCTCGCTGAACGGTGTTTCGGCCGGTCCCGGCTCGGCCGGCATCTCCGGCGGGGCGCCGGGCGTGATCGTATCGGGCGGGACAGGATGCGTGGCCATATGGTTCTCTGAGCGAAGGGGTATGGCCGTAACGCCTCCGGAGCGGCGACGTTCCGAGCTTGATCCCGCATCGCAACATCGCTAGAGGGCGCGCGACTTTCATTCAGCGACAAATCTGGAGCCTTTCCCATGGCGGTGACCCGCACCTTCTCGATCATCAAGCCCGACGCCACGCGCCGCAACCTGACCGGCGCCGTCACGAAGATGCTGGAAGAGGCTGGCCTGCGCGTCGTCGCTTCCAAGCGCATCCACATGACCAAGGAACAGGCCGAGGGCTTCTACGCGGTTCACAAGGAGCGTCCCTTCTTCGGTGAACTGGTGAGCTTCATGATCTCCGGTCCGGTCGTCGTGCAGGTGCTCGAGGGCGAAGACGCCATGCAGCGCAACCGCGACATCATGGGCGCCACCAACCCGGCCAATGCCGAGCCCGGCACGATCCGCAAGGAACTGGCCGAGAGCATCGAAGCCAACACGGTGCACGGTTCGGACAGCGACGAGAATGCCGCGATCGAGATCGCCTACTTCTTCAAGCCGGAAGAAATCGTCGGCTGAGCTAAAGAATGGCGTCATCCCGGCGAAGGCCGGGATCCACGACATCGCCGAATGTGGACCCCGGCCTTCGCCGGGGTGACGGAGTGAAAAGGAGGTCGCCAGTTGATCTGGCGGCCTTTTTCTTTGATGTTTGCCGCGCGGTCATGAAACCAGTCCTGGGACTATTGCTGTCGCTTTGCTTCGCCTCGGCCGCTGCTGCCGAGACATGGCATGTCGATTCCGAGCGCGGCGACGATGCGCGCAGCGGCCTTGCGCCGAAAGAGGCCTGGCGAACGCTGGCGCGGCTCCAGAAAGCCGAGCTGAAGCCGGGCGACACGGTCCTGCTCATGTCGGGGTCGGTCTGGCGCGAGCCGCTGGTGATCGCGCGATCGGGCAATGCGACGGCGCCGATCACGGTTGCGCGGGGCGGGAAGGGCGCCTGGCCGCGGATCGACGCGGGCGGCGTGGCCGAGAATGCGGTCGAGATCCGCAACGCGGATAATATCGTCCTCAGCGGGATCGAGATCACCAACAAAGGCCCGGGCGCCGTGCTGCGCCGGGGCGTGTTCGTCAACGAGGTGGACTTCGGCGTCGCCAGCAACATCGTGCTGCGCGATCTCTACATCCACGACGTGACCGGCACCAATGCGCGCAAGGACAATGGCGGCATCGTGTTCTCGGCGCTCGGGCCCAATGTGCCGACGCGCTTCGAGGGCGTCACGATCGAGCGCAACATCGTCTGGCGGGTCGATCGCTCTGGGATTGCCGGGATCAGCGACCAGGTGACGGTGGCGCGCTGGTTCCCCAGCCGCTTCGTCGTGATCCGCGACAATGTGCTGGAGGATATCGGCGGCGACGGCATCGTCCCGCGGGGCACGGACGGCGCGCTGATCGAGCATAATATCGTCCGCCATGCCGCGGCACGGGCGGGAGATTATAGCGCCGGCGTCTGGCAGTGGAGCACGGATAACAGCCTGATCCAGCTGAACGACGTGGCGTTCACCCATGGCATTCTCGACGGGCAGGGCTTCGATTCCGACTATAATTCGCGCGGCACCACGTTCCTCTACAATTTCAGCCACGATAACGAGGGCGGGTTCCTGCTGCTCTGCACGCCGGTGAAGCGCGACGCGGCGGACAATATCGGCAATGACGGGACGTCGGTGCGGCTCAACGTGAGCTACAATGATCGTGAGCGCATCTTCCAGATCGCGGGCGGATCGAAGGCGCTGATCGAGCGCAACGTCGTGCACGCGCCGGAAGGCGAGGTGCAGATGGTCGCGGCGACCTGGTGGGACGGCTGGTCGCAAGGCGTCGAATTCCGCAACAACTGGCTGGGGACGCGCGGCATCGCGCGCTACGGCTATGAGACGGGTCGCTCGAACGGACATTACATCCTGGGCGATGGTTTCCCGCCGCCGCTGGACCTGCGCTTCTCCGGGAATATCTACGCCGGCGGCCATGCCAATATTCCGCCAGACCCGGAGCCGAAGCTGCGCGACGAGCGCGTGGCGCGCGAGAGTGCATGGGAGGTGCCGGTCTTCGATCCCTCCAGGCCCGATGAGCTGGGGGAATTCCTGGCGCGACATCGCGACTGGATGATGGACATGCTGCGGAGGGAGGTCGGTCACCGCCCCGCGCTGGAGCAGCCAAAGCTGATGATGCCGGATGAATGGCGCCGCCGCTAGGCGCGGTCGCCGGGCAAAGGAAAGAGCCGCCGGATCGGCCCGGCGGCCCTAGTTTTTGTGCGGGAGAGTCTTGATCGTGCCGTGTGGGCTCAGGTCATCGCCGGGTCGCGTGGGGGAGAGGGGCACGCGACCCGACGGAAGATTACGCAACAAGGTCCTGGCTCGTCGCGGCGGCAGGAGCGACGTTGATCGCGGGGCCGACGGCGGAGAGCAGGAAGGTGGTGCTGAAAGCCAGCGCGAAGAAAGCTGCCATCAGGCTGTTCGTCATGGTCTTGGTCGTCATGGTCATCACTTGGGTCCTTGGCCTTACTTGTTTGACCGCCACCAGGGCGGGTTGCCAAGACTATCGCACGGACCGTGCCAATTTCAGGATTTGGCGGAATTCTGCGATATTTTTGCGGATCGCGCACAAAGTTTCCGCTACGGCATAGCGAGGATTTGGTGATTTTCGCCAATCTTTAGGTGCAGAAGTGGTCTTTTTTCCGAAGGGCGCTCTAGCGCATCCGCTCATGATGGCGGATCACCTCGTCGATGATGAAGCGCAGGAACTTCTCGGTGAAGTCGGGGTCCAGCTTCGCGTCTGTGGCGAGCTGGCGCAGCCGGGCGATCTGGCGTTCCTCGCGTCCGGGATCGGCGGGGGGCAGTGCATGGCTCGCTTTGAATTCGCCCACGGCTTGCGTGATCTTGAAGCGCTCGGCCAGCATGAAGACGAGGGCGGCGTCGATATTGTCGATGCTCTCACGATATCTGGCGAGCGTGTCGTCCATGCGGGCCCCTTTTTCCTGAACGCTGCGCTTCTTGCCGCACTGGTGAAACATGGCAAGCCAAATTGCTTGCCAAAGCTGCATCCGCCCGCCAAGGCACCGGGGACATGACCGCCACGATCCACCGCATGCCGCGCACCGGCGCGCCGTCGCTCCAGCCCATGATGAACCTCGTTGCCGAGGACATGAATGCGGTCAATTCCGTCATTCTTGCGCGCATGCAGTCGCGTATCCCGCTCATTCCGGAGCTGGCCGGCCATCTCATTGCCGGCGGCGGCAAGCGTCTGCGTCCCATGCTGACGCTCGCGTCTGCGCGGCTGCTCGATTATGCCGGTACGCGCCACCACAAGCTGGCGGCCGCCGTCGAGTTTATCCACACAGCGACGCTGCTCCATGACGATGTCGTCGACGGCAGCGCCATGCGCCGTGGCAAGCAGACCGCGAACCTGATCTGGGGCAACAACGCCTCGGTGCTGGTCGGCGACTTCCTGTTCAGCCGTTCCTTCGAGCTCATGGTCGAAGACGGATCGCTCAAGGTGCTCAAGATCCTCAGCCATGCATCGGCCGTCATTGCCGAGGGCGAAGTGAACCAGCTGACCGCGCAGCGCCGGATCGAGACCGACGAAGACCAGTATCTCGACATCATCGGCGCCAAGACTGCCGCTTTGTTCGCCGCAGCGAGCCGCATCTCCGCCATCGTCGCGGAACGGCCGGAAGCCGAGGAGCTGGCGCTCGACGCCTATGGCCGCAATCTCGGCATCGCTTTCCAGCTCGTCGACGACGCCATCGACTATGTCTCGGACGGCGCGACGATGGGCAAGGATACGGGCGACGATTTCCGCGACGGCAAGATCACCCTGCCGGTCATCCTCGCCTATGCGCGCGGATCGGAGGCGGACCGCAAGTTCTGGAAGGACGCGATGAGCGGCCTCCATGGCGAGGATGCCGACCTCAATCATGCCCAGGGGCTGCTCCGCCAGACCCAGGCCATCGACGACACGCTCGCCCGCGCCCGCCACTATGGCCAGCGCGCCATCGACGCGATCGGCATGTTCGCCAATGGCGCGGCCAAGGATGCGCTGGTCGAGGCGGTCGAATTCGCGGTGGCAAGGGCATACTGAGCTGGAGATTCTTCAGCTCCGTTCGTGCTGAGCTTGTCGAAGCACGTTCCCTGTTCTTGAAGAAGGAAGAGAAGGTCCTTCGACAGGCTCAGGACGAACGGGCAAGTTTTGGGTGGGGAAGGAAGCACTCATGCCCGAGATGCAGTCTCATGCCAGCCCCGACGCATTCGTGACAGCGCAGGACGGCTGGCGGCGGCCGGTCGTCGAAGCCCTGCGCGCCGCTATTCTCGCCGCTGCGCCGTTCGAACAGCTGATCAAATGGGGCAATCTCGTCTTCGCCTCCAATGGCCTGTGCATCCTCATCCGCGCCGAGGATCATCGCATCCTGCTTGGCTTCTGGCGCGGCAAGCGGCTCGTCGAGATGGAACCGCGCATCAAGCCGAGCGGTAAATATGAGCTCGGCAACTGGACTTTTCGCGAAGATGACGCCGTCGATGCGGCACATGTGACGGCGCTTGCTGCCCGGGCCGCAGCGCTCAATGCCGAACTCGGCGATCCTACTGCCCTCAACTAGGAGACATTGCTCATGAGCAAGCTGGACGCATTCCCCATCACCAAGCTCTGGCCCGCGGAGCATCCCGATCGCATCCAGCTTTACGGGCTGCCGACGCCCAACGGCGCGAAGGTGTCGATGGTGCTCGAGGAACTTGGCCTGCCTTATGAGCCACATCTCGTCGACATCATGAAGGATGCCAACAAGGCGCCGGAATATACGGCGCTCAATCCCAACGCCAAAATCCCCTGCATCCTCGATCCGGACGGTCCGGACGGGCAGCCGCTCTTCCTGGTCGAGTCGAACAACATCCTGCTCTATCTCGCCGAGAAGACAGGCAAGCTCATCCCGGCGGACGCTGCAGGACGGCTCGAGGCGCGCAGCTGGCTGTTCTTCCAGGCGGCACATATCGGGCCGATGTTCGGTCAGATCGGCTTCTTCAACAAGTTCGCGGGCAAGGCGATCGAGGACAAAAGGCCGCTCGAGCGGTACGTCAACGAGTCCAAGCGATTGCTCAAGGTGCTGGACGAGCGGCTGACTGGCCGAACCTGGCTGCTGGGCGATGATTTCAGCGTCGTCGACATCGCGCATCTGGGCTGGGTGCGGAACCTCATCGGCTTCTACGAGGCAGGCGAGCTGGTCGAGTTCGACAGCTATGCGCAGGTGAAGCGCTGGCTCGACGCAGGCCTGGCCCGCCCCGCTGTCCAGAAGGGCCTCACCACCCCGGCGAGGCCGGCATGAGCCAGGCGGCTTTCTACGAGCGCTTCAAGGCGCTGCACGAGCGCCCGGACGCGTTCATCATGCCCAATGCCTGGGACGCCGTCTCCGCGGCATTGCTGGCACGCGAGGGCTTCGAGGCGCTGGGCTCGACCTCCGCTGCCATCGCCTATGCGCTGGGCCGGCAGGACGGCCTGCACGCCGTCAGCCGCGAGGAGGCGATCGACAATGCGGCGCTGCTTGGGAAGAACAGCGGCCTGCCGATCAACGGCGACCTCGAAGACGGCTTCGGGCCTGCGCCGGAGGATTGCGTCGCCACCGTCGAAGCTGCGATCGCGGCCGGTCTAGCCGGCCTCGGCATCGAGGACACGACAGCGGACAAGTCCAACCCTATTCATGGGTTCGATCAGGCGGTAGCGCGCGTCGCTGCCGCAGCGAAGGCGGCGAAAGGCCGCATCCTGCTCACCGCACGCGCCGACAATTTCATCAACGGCCTACCCGATCTCGACGACACGATCCGGCGTCTCGTCGCCTTTGCGGAGGCCGGCGCCGACGTGCTCTATGCGCCAGGCCTGCCTTCGCGTGAGATGATCGTCGCGGTGGTGGAGGCTGTCGCGCCGCGCCCGGTCAATGTGCTGATGGGGCCGTTCCAGGGCCTTCTCCCGCTTTCCGAGCTGGGCGCCATCGGCGTCAAGCGGGTTAGCCTGGGCGGCACATTGCAGCGCCGCGCGCTCGATGGGCTTGTCGATGCGGCACGCGCGCTCAAGGAGGGCAATCTGGCCGGCGCAACAGCAAAGCTGGGCCATGGCGAACTGGGAGCGCTGTTCCCCGCCTGATCCGCTTGCCCTTGCGCGGCAGGCGCGGCACGGAGGGCGCGTGACCACGCTTCCGATCCACGCCGTATTACCGGACCTCCTCGCGTCCCTGCGCGAAGGACCCAACGCTGTGCTCGTCGCACCGCCCGGTGCGGGCAAGACGACGATGGTCGCGCCCGCGCTGTTGGGTGAGAGCTGGTGCACGGGGCAGGTCTGGTTGCTGTCGCCCCGGCGGCTTGCCGCGCGCGCCGCGGCCGAACGCATGGCGGAACTGGCGGGCGAGAAGCCGGGCGAGACGATCGGCTATGCGACGCGCCTTGAAAGCCGGACGTCGGCGAAGACGCGTATCCTCGTGGTGACCGAGGGCATTTTCCGGCGCCGCATCCAGTCCGACCCCGAGCTCGCAGGCGTTTCTGCGGTGCTGTTCGACGAGGTGCATGAGCGCAATCTGGAGGGTGATTTCGGCCTGGCGCTGGCGCTGGATGCGCAATCGGGGCTGCGCGAGGATATCCGCCTTGTCGCCATGTCCGCGACGCTGGATGGCGCGCGCTTCGCAGCCCTGATGGACGGCGCATCCGTCATCGAAAGCGAGGGCCGGAGTTATCCGATCGATTTGCGGCATATCGGGCGAGCCGCAAACGACCGCATCGAGGATGCGATGGCGAGCGCGATCCGCAAGGCGCTTGGCGAGGAGAGTGCGGGCGATGTGCTGGCTTTCCTGCCGGGCGTGGGCGAGATCGAGCGCACCGCCGAGCGGTTGAGCCTGCCTGCGGCGGTTGCGCTCCACAAGCTTCACGGTTCGCTCGACCCGGCCGACCAGCGCGCGGCTTTGCGTCCCGCGGCACCCGGTACGCGCAAGGTCATCCTGGCGACCAGCATCGCCGAGACCAGCCTGACCATCGACGGCGTGCGTATCGTCGTCGATTCCGGGCTGGCGCGCCGTCCGCGTCACGACCTTGCCGCTGGGATGACGCGTCTCGTCACCGAGCGGGCGAGCCAGGCGTCCGTCACGCAGCGCGCGGGTCGCGCCGGGCGCCAATCGCCGGGCGTCGCCTATCGGTTGTGGGAGGCCGCCGCCACAGCCGGCCTGCCACCGTTCGACCCGCCCGAGATCCTTGAAAGCGACCTGACCGGGTTGTTGCTGGATTGTGCCGTCTGGGGTGTGACCGACCCGGCGCGGCTCAAATGGCTCGATGCGCCGCCTGCCGCGTCGGTCAGCGAGGCGCGCCGTCGCCTCATCGCAATCGGTGCGCTCGACGGTGAGGGCAGGGCGACTGCCCATGGGCAGGCCATCGCCGAACTGCCGCTCGATCCGCGTCTCGCCCATATGCTGCTGCTCTCGGCGGAAGCCGGTGAGGCGGGTGTTGCGGCGGACGTCGCCGTGCTGCTGACCGAGCGTGGACTGGGCGGACCATCAGCGGACCTGCATCGCCGCCATCAGAACTGGCAGCGCGAGAAGGGCCCGAGGGCCGAGGGCGCGCGGGGCCTCGCGCGGCGGTGGCTCGGTCTCGTGAAGGACAAGCCGGCTGGTAGGGCCGACGAGGCCGTCATCGCCCGCTGCCTGATCCGCGCCTATCCCGACCGGATCGCCAAACGCCGCGACGCGTCCGGCGAGGACTGGATCAGTGCTGGGGGACGCGCCTTTCGGCTCGATCCGACCGACCCGCTGGCCCGCGCCGAATGGCTTGCGGTGGGGGAGATCCAGGGCAGTGCCGCCGGTGCGCGCATCCTGTCGGCGGTCGCCTGCGACGAAGGCGACATCATGGCGGCCGCGGCGGATCGGATCGCCGAGCGCAAGATCGTCCGGTGGCGCAAGGATCTGGGCGGCATCGAGGCTTTGCGCGAGCGGACATTGGGCGCAATCCGGCTCTCGTCCGGCACGGACGACAAGCCCGAACGCGGGGCGATCGTCGCCGCCCTTGCCGAGGCGCTGCGCAGCGAGGGGCTGGGCGTTCTGCCCTGGGGCAAGGCGGCGGAAGCGTTGCGGATTCGCGCGGGCTATGCGGGCGAGGGCGAGGCGATCGGCGATGCGGCCTTGCTCGACGATGCGGATGCGTGGCTGGAGCAACTGCTGCCCGAGGGCGGGCGGCGCTTCTCTGCCATCGATCCCGGCGCGCTGCACGGCCTGCTCACCGGCCGCCTCGGTTGGGATGCTACCAAACGCATCGATGCGCTTGCGCCGGCCGAGTTCAGTAGTCCGGCAGGCAGTACGCACGCCATCGACTATGCCGCACCGGCCGGGCCGACGGTGGAACTGCGCGTACAGGCGTTGTTCGGTCTTGCCGAGCATCCGACCGTAGGCACGCAGCGCATCCCGCTCGTCCTGTCGCTGACCTCGCCGGCCGGCCGGCCGATCCAGACGACGCGGGACCTGCCTGCCTTCTGGAAGGGCAGCTGGGCGGACGTCGCCAAGGAGATGCGCGGCCGCTATCCCAAGCATCCCTGGCCGGACGATCCTACCGCCGCCAATCCGACATTGCGCACGAAGAAGGCAGATGCGCGGCGCGGATAGCCGCTTAGAAGAAAACGGCTTCGTCTTCCTCAATCTGGCGCAGCGCATCCATCCAATCGGTCCCAGCCCGGATTTGCCGGCGTGACGCGTTGAAGGTCTCCGAAGCCAGATCTCCTGCGTAGGATCTGACGAACAGGCCGACATAGGGCAGGCCTAGGTTCGTCCGGAGGTCGTCAAGCACGGCGTGCCACAACTCGAAACTGTCTGGGTCGCGCGGATTGGGGCGCTCCTCGGCTCTGAGTTTGTCCCCGAGCGCACGCGCAATCTTCGCGTCCGACCAACCCTTGCGCTTCAAGCGCGCTGCTTCCCGGTCGGCGTCCTTTTCGTCCCCAGTCTGCTGATCGCGGCCCAGAACCGTGCCACAATCGCAGGTGCGGCTGTTGGTCAGATATTGACGCTCCTGATCCTTGAGCAGCGTGCGGAGCGATGGATTGTCGATCGGCGTCGCGCCACGGCCATGGCGCTCCATGACGGCGCGCACGGCGTCTTTGTCGGCGCTGGGCACGATCAAGGTTATGAAATGGCACATTTCCGAAGATTATAAGAGAATGCTCCGGGCTGGCAATGTCATGCGGTTCGAGCTCAAATCTTGACAGACTCGCCTCTTCTGGGCGACGGCAGTCCGGTCAAACAGAGGTTTCGTCCATGACCGCGCGCATCTACCAGATTCCGAAGAACGCCCTGCAGTCGGGCAAGGCGCGCACGGAGACGTGGATGCTCGAATTCGCGCCTGCCGAAGCCAAGAAGCCGGACCCGATGACGGGCTGGGCCGGTTCGGGCGATACCAAGGAGCAGGTGAAGCTGAGCTTCGCCGATGCGGACGCGGCCTGCGCCTATTGCGAGCGCAACGGCATTTCATACGCTGTCGTCAAGACGCCGCCCAAGACGCTGAAGATTCAGGCTTACGCGGATAATTTCCGCTAAGAGCGCGATGTGCGTGTGAGCGCACATGTGCACTGACGCGAGACAAGAAAACGCCCGACCTCGATGGAGGCCGGGCGCTTTTTCTTTCCGGATCGGATCAGGCGAAGGAAACCTTGCGCGTGCGGCGCGTGCTGGCGCCAACCAGCATGAAGCCGCCGATCATCAGTGCCCAGCTGGCCGGCTCGGGGACGGCGCTCGGGAACGAGCCGGGATTGCCGAGATCGGCCGGGTTGGTCGGGGCGTTGTGCGAACCATAAGCGTCGCCCACGACCGAGTTCGCGAACTGGGCATTGGCAACGCTGCCGGTCACGCCGACCGGGCGATTGCGCGAGATGCCGGGGGTGGTGCCCGAATAGGTCACGCTGTCGACCAGCGTCGCGGCTGACTGGACGCTCGAATTGTAGATGTTGATCGTGTCGGAATTGCCCAGGTTCGAATTGCCGCCGATCGAGAAGACGCGGACGCTCGCCGAGAGGCCCCAATAAGTGCGGAAATCTGCGGCCGACATCTCGGTGAGAATGATCGATTCATTGGCAGCGAGCACGCCGAAGCTGTTGCCGAACGCGACCGGATTGTTCGGGTCGTTGTCGTTATAGGTCCAGCCCGTGATGTCGAAGCTGCTGTTCGAGATGTTGGTGAGCTCGAAGAACTCGCGATTGCCCGAGCTGAGGCCCTGATACATGAATTCGGTGATGCGAACGTCGGCTTGCGCGGCCGTCGGCGCGATGATGGCGGCAGCGGCGAGCAGGGCGGGAAAGGTCATCCGGCGCATGAGATAGTCCCCTCGATGGTTAACGAAACGCTGACCATCTAGGGGCGCTTCCTTGCAGCGCCGTGACTGATTTATGACCGTAATGTTATGAAAATGCGGTGGTTTTTGTGATCGGCCGGGCCGTGCTCAGAAATCGTCCATCACATCGAGCATCTTGGTGAGCTTCCGCGGTGCCGTTGCGCGCCAGCTCTTGCCGAGCCATTCTGCAATGCCGTCCCAGTCGGTGTCGCCCAGATCGAGGCGGATGCCGATCCAGCCGTCCCCGAAATAGGCCGGGCGATAATAGCGCTCCTCGTCGCTCTCGATGAGGAACTCCTGTTCTTCCTGGCCACTGATCTTGACCAGCAGCGCGGTCTTGCCGTCGCCATGGTGATCGAGGCTCACATAAGCGAATTTCTTGCCGCCCTTGATGCCGAAGCAGGGCATGCCGTGCGAGAGTACCTCGTCGGCCTCTGGGAGCAAGAGGGCGCGTTCGCGGACCTGTGCGGCGAGCCAGTCCGGATCGCGTTCGCGCATCACATAATCGGCGAGGGCGCGCGCATAGAGCTGATACTCGGCATAGAGCACGCGCTGGGCAAGGCTTTCCGCCGTGTCGCCGGGCAGGATCGCGACGGGGATCTGGCCGAGGATCGGGCCTTCATCCAGTTCGGCGGTGACGAGGTGGACGGTGCAGCCGCCATGCGTCTCCTTGTCGTCCAATGCCCGTTGATGCGTCTCGAGACCGCGATATTTGGGGAGCAGCGAGGGATGCGTATTCAGCATCTTGCCTTCCCATCGCGCGACGAACTCGGGCGTCAGGATGCGCATGTAGCCGCAGAGCGCGACATGATCGGCGCGGGACTTGGCCAGCGCCTCCAGCATGATCGCCTCATGGGCTTCGCGTGTCAGCCCCTTGTGGCTGTGCACAAAGGTCGGGATGCCCTCGGCGGCGGCGACCTGGAGCCCGCGCGCCTCGGGCTTGTTGGAAGCGACCAGCACGATCTCATAAGGGCAATCGGGCAGGCGCGAGGCATAAAGGAGCGAGGCCATGGTCGTCCCCGTGCCCGAGAGCATGACGGCTACGCGTGCCTTCGCCATGAGTTGCCCCCTATCGTTCCCCGGCGAAAGCCGGGGTCCAGTCTAACGAGAATTCTGGGCCCCGGCCTTCGCCGGGGAACGGGTCAGCCATTGTGCGTCGCCGTCCAGTTCGCCATGGCGCTCCAGGTCTCGGCCGATCCGGACACCGTGCAGCCCTTGGGGCCGGAGCGGATTTCGCCGATGCGGCTGACGGCCTCACCGGCTTCGGACAGTGCGTCGGTGACCGAAAGGACGTCCTCCGGTGCCACCACGATCGCCATGCCGATGCCGCAGTTGAAGGTCTTTGCCATTTCGCCCGGCTCGATGTTCCCCTGTGCCTGCAGGAAGGCCATGAGCCGCGGCTGCGCCCAGAGGTCCGCGTCGATGAAAGCATGCAGGTTTGCGGGAAGGACGCGCGGGATATTCTCAAGCAGGCCACCGCCGGTGATGTGCGCCATGGCGTGGATCTTGCCGGCGCGGACCTGGGGCAAGAGCGCCTTCACATAGATGCGGGTCGGCGCCATCAGCGCGTCGATCAGCAGCACGTCCTGGTCGAACAGGGCAGGGCGGTCGAGCTTCCAGCCTTTGTCGGCGGCGAGGCGACGGACCAGCGAATAGCCGTTCGAATGCACGCCGGAGGAGGCGAGGCCGAGGATCACGTCACCTTCGGCGACTTTGTCGGCGGTCAGGACTTCATCGCGTTCGACCGCGCCGACGCAGAATCCCGCGAGATCATAATCGCCATCGGCATACATGCCCGGCATTTCGGCGGTTTCACCGCCGATCAAAGCGCATCCGGCCTGCTTGCAGCCTTCGGCGATGCCGGCGATGACGCGCTCGGCAACGCCATTGTCGAGGCGGCCCGTCGCGAAATAGTCGAGGAAGAAGAGCGGCTCCGCGCCCTGCACGATCAGGTCGTTGGCACACATGGCGACGAGATCGATCCCCACCGTGTCGTGCTTGCCGCTGTCGATCGCGAGCTTCAGCTTGGTACCGACGCCGTCATTGGCCGCGACCAGCAGCGGATCGGTGAAGCCCGCGGCCTTCAGGTCGAAGAAACCCCCGAATCCGCCGAGATCGGCATCGGCTCCTGGTCGGCGCGTCGCCTTGGCGAGCGGCGCGATGGCGCGGACAAGGGCGTTTCCCGCCGCAATGTCGACGCCGGCCTGGGCATAGGTGTATCCGGCGGGCTGATTGTGCTTGCTGTCCATCAGCGCGCCTTACCAAATCGCGCTTGGTTTTCCAGAGCAATGCCGCCAAAAGGACGCCGTGACGCTCGCGCTCCCCAAATTACGCCCTATTCACCTGCTCGTCGCGCTGGCTTTTCTGGCCTTCGGCGCCGTGCTGATCGCGCAGATCGAGGGCGAACGCGGCGCCCAGCCGATCGCCTCCAGCGGCGATTTCGAAGTCACCGACATCAAGGTGGACATCTACGGCCCGGACGCCAATACGGCGCGCCAATCGGGCTGGAAACTGGCGCAGCGCCTCGCCTGGACGCAGCTCTGGAAGCGCACCAATGGCGGCGACGGACCCAAATTCAGCGACTCTGTGCTCGACGGTCTCGTCTCGGGCATCGAGGTGCAGCAGGAGCAGATCGGCCCCAATCGCTACATCGCGACGCTGGCGGTGCTGTTCGATCGCGCCCGGGCCGGGCAGGCACTCGGCGTGTCGGCGCAAGTCATGCGCTCGCCGCCGTTGCTGGTGATCCCCGTGCTGACGGATGGCGGCATCTCCACCGTGTTCGAGACCACGACCGAATGGCAGAAGGCATGGGCCATCTTCCGGACCGGCGAGAGCGCGATCGATTATGTCCGGCCGACCGGCGATGGGCCTGACGCCCTGCTGCTCAACGCCAACCAGGTGAGCCGCCATGGCCGCAGCTGGTGGCGTGTGCTGCTCGATCAATATGGCGCGGCCGACGTCGTCATGCCGCTCGCCCGACTGGAGCGGAGCTGGCCCGGTGGCCCGATTACCGGGCATTTCGCGGCGCGCTATGGCCCGGACAACCGCCTGATCGGCACCTTTGACCTGCGTGTGGCCGGTCCTGACCAACTGCCCGCGATGATGAAGCAGGCCGTCGTGAAGATGGACCAACTCTACACCCAAGCGCTCAATATCGGCCTGCTGCGCCCCGATCCGTCGCTGATCGTCGAGGCACCGCTCAATGCTGTCGAGCTCACCAATGTGAGTGAGCTCGAGTCGGTCATGCGCGCCCTGCCGACCGAGGGCGGCGCCGTCGCGCCGACCGCTGGTTCTCTGACGCTGCAGTTCGATACACCGACGGCCGACTCAGTCAGCGCGACGGAGCGCGCGGTGCGGGGCGTGCCGGGCGTGAAGTCCGCCATGACGACCAGCCTCGCGCTCGGCGGTACGTCAGTCATGCAGGTGTCATTCGAAGGCACGGCCGACCAGTTGCGCGTCGCGCTCGAAGGCCGCGGCCTCAGTGTGAGCGGCTCGGGCTCGACCCTGCGCATCGTCCGCCGCGGAGGCGGGGGACCGGCGCAATGAGCCAGATTCCGCTGCCGATCGACTGGTCGGCGCGCGGCGAGACGGGCAGCCTGCTGATGACAGCTGCCAATGCCGATGCCGTCGCCCTGCTGCGTGACTGGCAGCGCTGGCCATCGCCGGCGACGCTGCTGGTCGGGTCGCCAAAATCCGGACGCTCGCTGATCGGCCGGCTGTTTGCGGCGGAAAGCGGCGGGACGGTCATCGACGATGCCGATGAGGCTGACGAGACTACGCTCTTCAACCTGTGGAACCGGGCGCGGGATGAGGGCCAGACTTTGCTCCTCATCGCCCGTGAAGCGCCGCCGCTCTGGGCCGTGCGCCTGCCGGATTTGCGCACGCGTCTCGCCACCGCCGCCGTGGCGCGGATCGCCGAACCCGACGAGGCCGTGACCGCCGCGCTCATCGCCCATGGGCTGGAGCGCGCGGGGTCGGCCTTCGCGCCGGGCCTCCCCGAATTTATCGCCCGGCGTGTCACACGCTGTTATAAAACAGTCGATAATGTGGTGGCCGCGCTCAATGCCGAATCACTGGCATCGGCGCGCAAATTGACGATTGCGTCGGCGCGCAGCGTGCTCGGACAGTCCGGGCTGCTCACGTCCGATCCGGCCGTCGAAGGTGATGAGAGCGAAGGAGCGGGAACGCGTGGCTGAGGCCGATCCCATTGCGTCGATTGCGAGTGCGGAGTCGCGATATTTTAACCGCGAACTCTCCTGGCTGACGTTCAACCAGCGCGTGCTGGAAGAGGCGAGCAACATCGCCCACCCGCTGCTGGAACGGCTGCGCTTCCTCTCCATTTCCGGCAACAATCTCGATGAATTCTTCATGGTGCGCGTCGCAGGCCTCAAGGGGCAGCAGCTCGAAGGCGTGGACCTGCGCTCGGTCGATGGGCTGACGCCGGCTGAGCAGCTCGAAGCCATTGCGGAACGTGTGAATGAACTCATGGCCGAGCAGCAGCGCGTCTGGCACGAGCTGCGCGACCAGCTGCGCAAAGCCTCGATCGGCGTGCTCGACCTGGAGGCGGTCGATGCACGCACCGAGAAGTGGCTGCAGTCGCATTTCCAGGAGCAAGTCTTCCCGGTCATCACGCCGCAGGCGCTCGATCCCGCGCACCCGTTCCCGTTCATTCCCAACAAGGGCCTCAGCCTCTTCTTCGATCTCGTCCGTCAGTCGGACAATGAAGTCGTGCAGGAGCTGGTCATCCTGCCCGGTACATTGCCGCGCTTCATCCGCGTGCCGGGCAAGGTTGCGCGCTATATCTCGATCGAGACTTTGGTGCGGCGCTATTCGCACCTGCTCTTCCCGGGCTTCATCGTGCGCGATAGCGGGCTTTTCCGGATCCTGCGCGACAGCGACATCGAAATCGAGGAAGAGGCCGAGGATCTCGTCCGCTATTATCGCAGCGCCATCAAGCAGCGCCGCCGCGGCCGCATCATCCGCCTCGAGATGGAAATCCGCGTCGCCGAGCCGGTCGAGGCGATGCTCCAGTCGCTGATGCAGGGTCATGACGCGATCACGGTCGATATCGACGGGTTCATGGGCATTGGCGACCTGGCCGAGATCGTCGAAGAAGATCGGCCCGACCTCAAATTCACGGCCTTCGTTCCGCGCTTGCCGGAGCGTATCCGCGAATATGGCGGGGACTGCTTCGCGGCCATCAAGGCCAAGGACATCGTCATCCACCACCCCTATGAGAGCTTCGACGTCGTCATCGCTTTCCTGAAGCAGGCGGCGGCCGATCCGGACGTGGTGGCGATCAAGCAGACGCTTTATCGCGCCGGCAAGCAGTCGGCGATCATCCGCGCGCTGATCGACGCGGCCGAGGCGGGCAAATCGGTGACCGCCGTGGTCGAACTCAAGGCTCGGTTCGATGAGGAGCAGAACCTGCTCTGGGCGAGCCAGCTCGAGCGCGCCGGCGTGCAGGTTGTCTATGGCTTCGTCGACTGGAAGACGCACGCCAAGATCTCGATGGTCGTGCGCCGTGAGGGCGGGATGTTCCGCACCTACTGCCATTTCGGGACGGGCAACTATCACCCGATCACGGCGCGCATATACACCGACCTGAGCTATTTCACCGCCGATCCGCGCGCAGGCCGCGATGCGGCGCAGGTGTTCAACTACATCACCGGCTATGTGGAGCCCCAGCATATGGAGCTGCTCACCATGTCGCCGCTGTCGCTGCGCCAGAAGCTGGTCGACCTGATCGACGCGGAGATCGAGCATGCCCGGGCCGGCCGTCCGGCGGCGATCTGGGCGAAGATGAACAGCCTGGTCGACCCCGCGATCATCGAGAAGCTGTACGCCGCGAGCAATGCGGGCGTGGAGATCGACCTGATCGTGCGCGGCATCTGCTGCCTGCGCCCCGGCGTGCCCGGCATGTCGGACCATATCCGCGTCATCTCGATCGTCGGCCGCTTCCTGGAACACAGTCGCATCTGGGCGTTCGGCAATGGCGAAGCGCTGCCCAACAACCAGGCGAAAGTGTACATCAGCTCGGCCGACTGGATGCCGCGCAATTTCGACCGACGCGTCGAATATATGCTGCCCATCGAGACGCCGACGGTACACGATCAGGTGCTGGACCAGGTGCTGCTCGCCAATCTGCTCGACAATGAGCAGAGTTGGTCGCTGGGCCCGGACGGGCGCTACACGCGTCTGAAAACCAAGGATAAACCTTTCAATCTCCACAAATATTTCATGACGAACCCGTCGTTGTCCGGGCGCGGCGCGGCCCTTAAGACGAGCGACGCCGTGCCTAAGCTGAGCTTGCGCGAGCGGCCCTGAAAGGCCATTTAGGCGCCATGACTCTGCTCGACCGCATTGCGCCGCAGGACCGGCCGCAGGCACGCGCTGCCAAGCAGAGCCGCCGCACCGCCATCATCGACATCGGCTCCAACAGCATCCGCCTCGTCGTCTATGACGGGCCGCGGCGCCTGCCGTTCACCTTGTTCAACGAGAAGATCATGGCCGGCCTCGGTGCCCAGCTCGCCGGCAATGGCCGCATCGGCGACGAAGCGATGGAGCGCGCGCTCGTCGCCCTGGAGCGGTTCGAGCGCCTGTGCGCGGACATGGCCGTCGAAGAGATACGCTGCGTCGCCACCGCTGCCGTCCGCGACGCCGTCAACGGCATGGAGCTGATCGAGCGCGCCAGTGAGATCGGCCTCGATGTGAAGCTGCTGACCGGCGAAGAGGAAGGCATTGCTTCCGCTTACGGGCTGCTTTCGGGCATGCCGGAGGCCGACGGGATCATGGGCGATCTTGGTGGCGGTAGTCTTGAGCTGGTGCGCGTGCGTGGCGGCAAGGTCGAGCATTCGGTTTCGCTGCCGCTCGGCGTGCTGCGCGTGTCCGAAATCCGCAAGAAGGGGAAGGGCACGCTATCGCGGCGCCTCGATGCCCTGCTCAAGGAGCATGGCCTGGCTGACATCGAGAAGGGCCTGCCCTTCTACATGATCGGCGGCAGCTGGCGTGCGCTGGCGCGGCTCGACATGAGCCTGACGCGCTATCCGCTGCCCATCATCCATCATTATGAGATGGCGCCCGCCCGTGCGATGGCCCTGCAGCGCTGGATCGACAGGGGCGGCAAAGAGACCGGGAAGGCGAGCGCCAAATCAATGCCGGCGATCAGCGGCGCGCGCGCACCGATGCTGCCCGACGCGGCTCACCTGCTCACGGCCGTCGTGGCGCGGCTCAAATCCTCGCACCTCACCGTCTCCGCTTTCGGCCTGCGCGAGGGCCTGTTGTTTCAGGCGCTGCCTGATGCGCAGCGCAATGAGGACCCGCTGCTCGTCTCGGCGCGTGCTGAGGGCGATGCGCAGGGGCGTTTCGTGGGTCATGGCGATCATATCGACCGCTGGATCGCCCCGCTTTTCACGGCCGATGCGCACAAATGGCGCCGCATCCGTCATGCCGCCTGCCTGCTCGCCGATGTCGGCTGGCGCGCCAACCCTGAATTTCGCGCCGAGCGCGGCCTTGAGGTCGCGTTGCACGGCAATTGGGTGGGCATCACCGCCGAGGAGCGCGCCGTGCTCGCCCAGGCGCTGCATGCCAATTTCGGCGGCGGCATCTCGTTGGCGCCGGGCCTCGACGCGCTTGCGAATGAGGGCCTCCTGAAACGAGCCACGCAATGGGGCTTGGCGATCCGCCTCTGTCAGCGCCTCTCCGGCGGTGCCGAGGCGCCGCTCGACGGCTCCCAGCTGTCGGTGGCCGACGGCACGATCATCCTGCGCCTCCAGCCCGATTTCGCGGTCCTGGCCGGCGAAACAGTGAGCCGCCGCCTGCGCCAGCTTGGGCAGGCCATGGACATGGGCTTCATTCTCGACTGCTAGGTCGGATCGACATTCAGCCTTGCCGGGCTGCAAATGGCGAATTTCCAAGCTTCCGGTGCTCACGTACCTTAAAGTACGCTGCGTCGAAACGAGGCGCGTGACTCGCTTCGAGGTTCATGAAAATCCACCATTTTCGCCACGGCCCGACTTGAATGTCGATCCGACCTGAACCTGACGAAGAAGGCCCGGCCCCTCATGTGAGAGACCGGGTCCAGTCGGCTGACGGGAGCAGGGGAGGTGTCAGCCGGCCGACTTGTCTTCGCTTGCCTTGGCCTGGTCCTTCGAGGCCTTCTTGATGTCGCCGGCGCCCATGGCGGAAACCAGCACATTGCCGTCACCCGAGAAGTTCGAGGCGGGTAGGGTGGCGAGGCGATCACCGGTCTCGACGACCAGCGACTTCACGCGGCCGCTGTTATCGGTCACGACGTCGCGGACCTTGCCGATGGTCTTGCCCTTGACCGACTGGATATCCATGCCGGGTGCCGCCGCGAGACCGCCGGCGGCATTGCGGGCAATAGCGACCTGGTTGCGTGTGGCCGACACGGCATTGGCGGTCGAAGCGCGCGCTGCGTCACGGGTGGTGGTCACGCCGTTGCGGGCAACACCGCCGACACTGGTTGCGGTGTCGCGTGTCGTCGCGACGGCGTCGCGACCGGTCGAGCGTGCGCCGGACACAGTGTCACGCGTCGTCGAGCGGGCATCGCCGACCGTGCCGCGAACGGCATCGGTACCGACGAGCTGGGCGTGGCCGTTTGCACTGCCGCTGCCCGAACCATTGGCCGAGCCGCCAGCATTGAGCGAGCGATTGGGCGTGTCGAGCGTCTGGCCGACGGTGCCGCCGAGCGAGCCACTTGCCGAGCGATCGGCGTCAACGGTGCCGGCCTTGCGGTCGACCTTCGTGCTGCCGCTGGTGCTGCCCGAACCATTGCCGCCGAGCGTGCTCTGGCCGACGCCGCCGAGGCGGCCACCGAGATCAGGCGTGCGATCGGGGAAGTTCGGCATGCTGGGCATGCTGGGCATGCTGCCGGGGCCGCCGAGCGTGCCGCCGAGATTACCACCCAGATTGCCGCCGAGGCCACCGCCGCCGCCGAGCAGCTGGGCCGAGGCGGGCGCGGTCGCGACCAGCGACAGGGCAGCCGTTGCGATCAGAAATGCCTTCATGATGAAAATCCTTTCCACTCATCTGCGGAGTGCCGCGTGCGGCGCTCTCATTCAGGCAAACGAGCGGTCTTTCGGATTTCATCCATGAGACCAGAAATTTTTCAGTGGCGGGCGCAGGTTCCGCACAGGAGGCCGCGGCCGAAGACGGTGTCGGGGCCTTTCTTGCCGAGATCGCGCGCTTCGCGATCGAGCGTTGTGCGGACATTCGCGCCGCTGCCGAGCGCTGCGGCCGCGCGGGCAGCCACCAGGGGCGCGGCAAAGCTGGTTCCGCGCACGCGCTTGTCTTCGCCGCGCGCATTGAGCGCAAAGATACCCGCGCCCGGCGCTGCATAATCGAGATGCAGGCTGCGGCCGGCCTCGATCATCGCGCGGTCTTTCAGGTCGACGCCGGTCACAGCCAGCACAGCGGGATAGGAGGCCGGGAAGGCAGGCGGGGCGGCGGGCCCGTCATTGCCGACGGCGGCGACGATGGTCGTGCCGCGCGTGCTCGCGGCGGCGATGGCGCGCTCCAGCAACGGATTTTGCGGCCCGACAAGGCTGATCGAGACGACCGGCACCTTCTGGCCGACCATCCAATCGAGCGCCCGCGCGATTGACAGGGCGCTGCCGCCCGCCGGATCGCGGCCATAGACATCGGCGACCAAGACATTGGTCACGCCCGCGTCGCGCAACAAAGAGGCGATGGCAGTGCCATGATCGCTCGGCGAGGGGCCACCGGACGCGAAGCCTCGTTGCGCGCGCACGCCGATCGAAGAGCCTACGCCGCCGTCGATCAGGCCAACCGGCGTATTGATTGCGGGCATGTTGGGGCGAGCTTGAGCCTTGCCGTCCGCTTCGCTTTCGGCGCTGGGAAAGTGGATCGGGTCGGCGGTCAGCGTCTTACCGGGCAAGGCTTTGCGCAGCGCCTTGAGTGCGCTCGATAGGCTGGTGCCGTCGGGCACATCGAGTTCAACGGTGCTGATCCCGAGAGATCCGAGCGTTTGCGTGTCTCCGGCCCGATAGCCGAGCCGTTGTGCCGCCGCGAGCGAGGCCGTGTCGGGATCGACAAGCAGGACGACACCGCGCCGCGCTGGCTGGCCCTGGTCGTCCGACTCGATCACCTGCCGGTTGGCGCGAATGAACTGATTGAGACGATCGATCCGGTCGCGCGCCAACTCACGGACAGGACGCGTCGCGGCATCGAGATCGAGCCCCGTGCGATCGAGCACGCCGTTCACCTTGTCGCTCACCTGGCCGGTCACGCCGCCGACCGTCTGCCCCACCTGCGGCAGCAGCTGGGCGATGGCCGGACCGGCGAGGACGGCCATCAGAAGCATGATGACGGATTTGCGCATCTTCCCTATCTCTTCTGCATTGTTCGAGCTTAAGCACGGATGAAACGCACGAGGCCAATCGTTTCATCCCCAGAAAGAAAGGCACAGGCTCCTGAGCAGCCAGTTCGAGCAAGGGATCGTGGCGCTTCTGCCGCGACTTCGCCGCTTTGCGGCGGGGCTCTCACGCGACCTCGCTGCCGGCGACGACCTGTGCCAGATGACCGTCGAGCGCGCGCTCAAGTCCCGCGACCAGTGGGCCGAGGGCACGCGCCTGGATAGCTGGATGTACAGGATCATGCGTAATATCTGGATCGATGAAGTGCGCAGCCGCGCGCGCCGCGACAAGACCTTCGTCGTCGAGGAGGCCGGCCTTTCTGTCGGCACCGACGGCGGGCAGGAGTCACGCGTCGAACTGTCCAATGTCGACCGGGCCATGGCCAAGCTGCCCGACGATCAGCGCGAGGCGATCATGCTCGTGATGGTCGAGGGCTATGGCTATCGCGAAGCGGCGGACATCATCGGCTGCCCCGTCGGTACGCTGACCTCGCGCCTGGTGCGCGGGCGCGATGCGCTTCAGGTCCTTCTGGGAGACGCGGCATGACGATCGATCCAGAGATGCTCGCCGCCTATGCCGATGGCGAACTATCGCCCACCGACGCTGCGAAGGTCGAAGAGGCGATTGCCGCTCATCCCGATCTTGCGAAGCAGGTCGAGGCGCATCGGGCCCTGCGTGCCCAACTTTCCGCGCATTTCGCCCCGATCCTCGATACGCCGGTGCCCGACCGGCTGACGGACCTTCTGAAACCGAAGGAAAGTGCGCAGGTCATCGACCTGGCGGCGGTGCGCCGCGCTCGCGAGGAAGAGCAGCAGCCGGTTGCACCGGCAACCCGGCCGCGCTGGGCGCTCGGCGGTGCCCTGGCGGCGTCGCTGGCCCTTGGGGTCGTGGTGGGGCGCATCGCTATTCCTGTCGGCCCGGTCGCCAGCGAAGACGGCCAGCTGGTCGCGCGCGGCGATCTGGCCAATGCGCTCACCACCCAGCTCGCCTCCGCGCAGGATGGCAAGGACGTGCGCATCCTGATCAGCTTCGAGGCCAAGGATGGGCGCTATTGCCGCGGCTATGAGCAAGGTGTGACGGCCGGGATCGCCTGCCGCGAGGGCAGCGATTGGCAGATTATCCGCACACAGGCGGGCATGAGCGCGAAACCGCAAGGCTCTTATGCGCAAGCAAGCTCGCAAGCCGCTGAAATCATGGCCTCCGCTCAGGAAATTGCGGCTGGGAATGCGCTTGATTCGGCCGCTGAGCGCAAGGTGCGCGATGCCGGCTGGACGCGCGACTGAGCCTTTTCACCTCAAATTTGGATGAAAATCGAAGTCCTGTTCGTTGTCTCCCTGAACCGCCGCGATCTGGACATGCGGTGGCGACCATTTCGAAGGGAGAAGAACCATGATCAAGTCCATTGCTCTTACGGCTCTTTCGCTGAGCCTCGCGGTCGGCGCGACCGCTGCCGTCAACACCCGCATTGTCCTCGCCGAGGAGCGCATGGCGCACGAGGAAGAGGGTCGCATCATTGTGAGCCCGATCGGCGGCGTGCAGAACCATTTCTGGTACGATTACCGCGTCAACATCCTGGAATCGCAGAAGGAACTTGCTGCCGATCTGCGCGAGGCCAGCAAGACCAAGGATATGCGCAACGCCTGGGACGAATATCGCGGCGAGCTCTCGCATGAGCGCGACCACTACGTCCATGTCATGGCCAAGCGTGGGTATCACTCTCCGAGTGTGGAAGTGGTCGACTAACGCAGGCCGGACCGGCGGGATTGTCCCCGCCCGGCACCCGCCGGTCCACCGACTTCAACCGCAGCGGGCGGATATGATCGTCAGTCCGTCATCGTAAGCGACCGTCAGGCGATCGGGACGGAAGTCCATCGTCATGGCCGAGCGGGGCGGTCCCCACCGCAGCGTTTTCGCGCCGGAGGCAGCGAGCATTCTCGCGCCGAGTTCCGCGCTGGCCTTCTGGCCGATAAATCCATCGAGCTTGCCATTATCGCACTGGGCTTGAGGCGGGGCAGGCGTGCTGCCGGGCCCGCCGGATGCACATCCGGCCAGCGGGACAGTCGCCAACGCTATCGCTATGATCAGCCGCATGAGTCCTACTCCGTGCGCGTCATCAACAGTTTACCATCTTTCACCGCGAAGGCCATGCGTCCTTCGACCAGGTCGAGCGCGTCATGGCCGAATTGTTCGTAGCGCCAGCCCTCGAGGATCGGCAGGCCGGTGCGCATTCCTGCCGCCAGCATCTCGAGATCGTCGGAACGTGCCAGCAGGCGCGAGGCGACGTTGATTTCACGGGAGCGGATCTTGAGGAGCAGCTTGAGGAGGTCTGCGACCAGCGCGCCTTCCTTGCCCAGGCCCGGCCGGCTGGCGTCACGCTCCGGCATTTCCTCGCGGGGCATCGGACTGGAGGAAGCCAGCGCCGACATCAGGCGCGCGCCGATATCGTTCGCTTTCCAGCTCGCGGAGAGACCGCGCACCTTGCCGAGATCTTCCTGCGTGCGGGGCGGATGAGTGGCGAGATCGCCCAGCGTCTCATCCTTGACGATACGCCCGCGCGGCAGGTTCTTGTCCTGCGCCTCGCGCTCGCGCCAGGCCGCGAGAGCCTTGAGGCGTCCGAGCACTTCTGCCTTGCGGCTGGAGAGGCGCACGCGCTGCCAGGCTTCGTCAGGCACGACGGAATAGTTGCTGGGGTCGGCGAGGCGCTCCATTTCCTGGTCGAGCCAGCCGCCACGGCCGGTCTTGCGCAGCTCTTCCAGCATCATCGGGAAGATCGTGGCGAGATGGGTCACGTCGCCGATCGCATAGTCGATCTGGCGCTTGTCGAGCGGGCGCCGGCCCCAGTCGGTGAAGCGCGCGCCCTTGTCGAGCTGGATACCGAGCCAGCCATCGACGAGATTGGAATAGCCGATCTGCTCGCCCTGGCTGAGCGCCATGCTGGCGATCTGGGTGTCGAACAGGGGATGCGGCGTCCGGCCGGTCAGGTTGAAGATAATCTCGATATCCTGGCCGCCGGCGTGGAAAACCTTCAGCACGTCCTCATTATCGACCATGAGGTCGAGGAGAGGACCCATGTCGAGGCCCGGCGCCTTGGGATCGATGGCAGCGGCTTCCTTGCCGTCGGAAATCTGCACAAGGCACAGATCCGGCCAGAAGGTGTTCTCGCGCATGAACTCGGTATCGACGGCCACAAAGTCGGCCTTGGCCATGCGCTTGCATAGGGCGGCGAGCGTGGCGGAGTCGGTAATCAGCGGATGGATTTGCATATGGCAGGTGATCTTATTATGGGCCGATCCTCGATCGGGAGCCGGGTGACTGGCGAAATGGAGCGCGTCTCTTAGCCCCGTAATCTTTGTTTGTCATTCATCCAGCGACCTCGCAATGCGGGGCGAGAAATAAAGGCCATAGTGATGCACGCCTATCGCACTCATACTTGCGGCGAACTTCGCGCCGCCCAGACGGGAGAGACGGTCCGCGTCTCCGGATGGGTCCATCGCAAGCGCGATCATGGCGACCTCGTCTTCATAGACCTGCGCGATCATTACGGCATGGTCCAGATCGTCACCGAGGTGGACGGTCCGGTCTTCTCGGTGATCGAGAGTCTCAAGTCCGAGAGCGTCGTGACCATCACGGGTACGGTCGTGGCGCGGGCCAAAGAAGCGATCAACCCCAACCTCCCGACCGGCGAGATCGAGATTCGCGCCGTCGACGCTTCGGTCCAGTCGGCCGCGCAGGAGCTGCCGCTGCCGGTCGCGGGCGATCTCGAATATCCCGAGGAAATCCGCCTCAAGAACCGCTTCCTGGATCTGCGCCGTGAAGGCCTGCATGCCAACATCATGCTGCGCAGCCACGTCATCGCATCGCTCCGCAAGCGGATGATCGACCAGGGCTTCACCGAGTTCCAGACGCCGATCCTGACCGCGTCCAGCCCCGAGGGCGCGCGCGACTATCTGGTGCCGAGCCGCGTTCACCCCGGCAAATTCTATGCGCTTCCGCAGGCGCCGCAGATGTTCAAGCAGCTGCTGATGGTTGCCGGTTTCGACCGCTACTTCCAGATCGCGCCCTGCTTCCGCGACGAGGACGCACGCGCGGACCGGTCACCGGGCGAGTTCTACCAGCTCGACTTCGAGATGAGCTTCGTCACGCAGGACGACGTGTTCGCCGCGATCGAGCCCGTGCTGCACGGCGTGTTCGAGGAGTTCGCCGACTGGCAGGGCAAGGGCCGTACGGTCAGCGCGCTGCCGTTCAAGCGCATCCCTTACCGGGAATCGATGCTGAAGTACGGCAACGACAAGCCGGACCTGCGCAACCCGCTCATCATCACCGATGTCTCGAGCCATTTTGTGGGATCGGGCTTCGGCCGCTTCGCCTCGATCGTAGAGAGCGGCGATGTCGTGCGCGCGATTCCTGCGCCCGGCACCGCCGAGAAGAGCCGCAAGTTCTTCGACGACATGAACAGCTGGGCACAGAGCGAAGGCTTCCCCGGCCTCGGCTACGCAACCCGCAAGGGCGGCGAATGGGGCGGCCCGATCGCCAAGAACCATGGCGAGGACAAGATGTCGGCGCTCGCCGACGAACTCGGCCTTGGCCCTGACGACGGCATCTTCTTCGCCGCCGGCAAGGAAGCGCAGGCCGCCAAGCTCGCCGGTCTTGCTCGTACGCGCGTCGGAGAACAGCTCGAGCTCATCGACCAGAAGCGCTTCGAATTCTGCTGGATCGTCGACTTCCCGATGTTCGAATATGACGAGGACGCCAAGAAGGTCGACTTCAGCCACAATCCCTTCTCGATGCCGCAGGGAGAGCTGGAGGCGCTGGAGACCAAGGACCCGCTCGACATCCTCGCCTGGCAGTACGACATCGTCTGCAACGGCGTGGAGCTGAGCTCGGGCGCGATCCGGAACCACCGCCCGGACATCATGTACAAGGCGTTCGAGATCGCGGGCTATACCAGCGAGCAGGTCGACACGAACTTTGCCGGCATGATCAACGCGTTCAAATATGGCGCGCCGCCGCATGGCGGATCGGCACCGGGTGTCGATCGCATTGTCATGCTGCTCGCCGACCAGCCCAACATCCGCGAGGTCATCCTCTTCCCGATGACGCAAAAGGCCGAGGATCTGATGATGCAGGCGCCTGCGCCGGCAACCCTGAAGCAGCTTCGCGAGTTGCACATTCGGCTCGTGGAGCCGTCCAAGAGCTAATTATTAGGAATCGTCCCAATCCAAGACAGGATAAGGTTACCCGATTAGACACCATCGCAAGCGGCACGGCAGGGAAGGTGGCATGACCATCAACCTGTCCGACTACGAGAAGGGCGCCGATTTCGACGGCGACTTCGAGGAGGCGCTGAGCAAGCTTCAGCACCGCCTGGAGCGGATTCAGGTCGCGCATATCGTTCACGGCAAGCGCAGCGTGGTCATGTTCGAGGGTTGGGACGCGGCCGGCAAGGGCGGCATCATCAAGCGCATGACCGCGCTCATGGACCCACGCTATTTCCGCGTCTGGCCCATCAGCGCACCGAGCGAGGAAGAAAAGGGCCATCACTTCCTCTGGCGCTTCTGGTCGCGCCTGCCGGCGGACAAGCACATCGCCGTGTTCGACCGCAGCTGGTACGGGCGCGTGCTCGTCGAGCGCGTCGAGGAACTGGCGTCGGAGCGCGAACTCAAGCGCGCCTATGACGAGATCAACGAATTCGAGGCGCAGCAGGTCGACAGCGGCACCGCGATGATCAAGCTCTTCGTCCACATCACGCAGGAAGAACAGGACAAGCAGTTCGCGCAGCGGCTGGACGACCCGTTCAAGCGCTGGAAGACCGGCTTCGACGATTATCGCAACCGGGCCCGGCGCGACGATTACCTCAAGGCCATGCACGACATGTTCGGCAAGACTGACACGCGCTGGGCGCCCTGGCACGTGATCGACGGCAACGACCGCAAGGCGTCGCGCATCGCGGCGCTGACCCGCATCGCCGACGCGCTGGAAAAGCATGTGCCGATGGACATGCCCGACGCCGATCCGGCGGTGGTGGAGCTGGCGAAGGACGCGTTCGGCTACAAGCCGAAGGGGTGAAAGGGAAGCATTTGCTTCTGCCCGCCGAGCAGTAAATAGTGCGGCACGATGACCGTCTCCAGAAGGAGCGGCACGGTACGGGGGATCGCACGACATGCCTTTCGAGCCATTCGGCTATCGGTTCGATATTGCATCGCCGATGACGCCATCCGATCTCAAAAGCGCCATCAGAGCTCGCAAGAAGGGCTGGTTCGACACCAAGAACGGTGCTCGGGGCTGGATTGTAGGCCCAATTATCTGCTTGTGGTTGAGCGCATTTGATCGACAGGGACCGATGCTGTTCGGTCGGATTTCGGAAGATGGGTTCGGGGCGCGCATCGGGGGCCGGGCGGGTTCCGATCTGAACGGCATCGGCATGTTCGCCATTCTGCTGCCGTTCCTGGGTTATTTTCTCTATGACATCATGACGAGTGGCTCGTGGTCGTTTGGTCAGGTTGCTGTCATCGGCGGCATGATCGTGCTTAGCCCGCTCATCTTCTGGTGGAACCACAAGGATCGCAAGCAAGCCGAGCCGCTTGTCCGTTTTCTGCGCGACGTGGCGGCTCCGGCAGCTGCCCGCAGGCTAAGACCGGCGACTAGGAGCGGCCTCACTTTGACCGTGAGTGGCGTGGAAGTGGATGAGGCCGTCTCACCCGAAACGATCCATGCGGCCCTTATGGACATGGGGACGACCGATTTCATCATCCTTCAGATTGCGCCGGAGGATTATGTCCAGGCAGCGATAAGCGAAGACGGCTTCGTCGTCGAAAAGCGTGAAGGCAGCCAATTGAAGCACTTCCGGGCCGTGCGACGCAGCGCACCGGAAGTCGGTATCTTCACTTTGGAAGAAACCGAGGCCGCGTTCATCGCTTTTGCGAGCGATGCCGCGATGCCGTCTGTGTTGCTGTGGGAGCGGATGGATATGCCCGATCCGTCTCGCTGATAACGCTCAGCCCTTGATCCGCCCCTTCACGAACTCGATCGCCTTCTCCAGCCGCTTGGCGCGCGTCTCCGGCTTCTTGGCGTCGAGCAGGGCTTCGACATATTCGCGGCGATGCGTGAAGCTGGCCTTGTCCCATGCTTCGCGTGCGCCGGGATTGGCGTCGAGCGCGGCGGCGAGGTCGTCAGGCACATCGACGGTACGGACCTCCTCGTCCAGCGCCAGCGTGACTTCGACCGGTACGCCTGCCTCGACGCCTGCGGCTTCACGATTGCTTTCGCGAAACGGCACGAAGCAGGGGCCACCCATATGGGCGATGGTGCTGCGGTAGCTGTATCCGTTGATCGTCACGACGACCGGCGCGCGGGCCTTGCCGAACACGGTCTTGGGATCGAACGGCACGGGAATGGCGAACATATTCTCGGGACGGTCGGTATTCGGCGTCCACATGTAGCGCTGCGGCTCTGCCATGTTTGTCCCCCTCAGTCCTCGATGACGCTCCGGTACATGACCAGCGCATCGACATAATCGCCATTGGGCCGCCGGAAGGCGCCGGGCAGGGCGCCGACGACGGTGAAGCCCATATGCTGCCACAAGCGCACGGCGCGGTCATTGGTCGAAATGACGAGATTATACTGCATGGCGCGATAGCCGCGACGATCAGCTTCCTCGATCGAGTGTCGGCAGAGCGCCTGGGCAACCCCGCGGCCCCGCGCTGCCGGATGCACGATATAGCCCGCATTGCAGACATGGGCGGCGGGACCGGTCGAGTTGGGCTTGATGTAATAGCTGCCGACGATCTTTGTTTCCGGGCCTTGCTCGGCGTCTTCCGCGACGAAGATCGTCTTGTCCGGGGCGAACCAGTAGGCGCGCGCGTCGGCTTCATCGAGGCCGGGATCGAGCGGATAGGTTTCGCCGTCCCGCACGATGGGCTCGAAGACGGCCCAGATGCCCGGCCAATCCGTTTCGCTTGCCCGGCGGATGAGAAGCGCATCGGTGGCCGAGGCGGCGCTCATTGCCCGCTTGGGCCCACTCTGAGCGTGATTCCGCCGTTTCCACCCCCGGAAGGACGGTTTTTCGCCCGCGCATAGGGGATGTCCTGCCCGCGCCAATGGAGCACGATGCCGTCCTTGGTGATCGTGACCGGGGTCTTGTCGAAGGCGGCGATGCCGATGTCGTTGGGGACGAGGGTTACGGTGAGCGCCATCTTGCCCTGCTTGGGCAGGTCGAAGCGCTGCGAGACGGCGCCGTGGATCGGCTCGCTGAACTCGATCCAGATCGGCTGGCGTGTTTCGGTGGGGTCCATTTGCCAGCCGTCATATTGGGTCATGCCGGCCTGCCGGTCGCCGTTGGCGAAGCCGATGCGCAGGTAGATGCCGGCCAGCCCATCGGGACCGCCGCCGGGCACGCGGACCATGACGGTCAGCGGCGACTCCTTCGCTTCGGCGATGGTGTTGATCTGCCATTCCGGCGCGCGCGGATGGGGCAGGGTCTCCAGCGTTGCGCCTTCGGGCGTTTGCGTCCAGCGCCCGGATGCCGCCTCGTCGAGCGCGCCTTCGCTCCGCTGATAGCGGAAGCGGCCGTCCGGCGCGATCTCGAGGGCCGAGGCGACGTCTGGCCCCGCCTGGGCGCGATAGAGGCCGGTCGGCGTCTGTTGCGCGAGGGCGGGGACAGGCAGCAGCGCTGCAACGGTAAAGAGAATCCTGCGGTACATCACGTCCGCTGGCTTAAGCGGCAGCCTTCGCGCTCGCAACGCTCTTCGGTTTGAGGACGATATGTCCCACCGCGGTGTTGGATGCGGGGACATGGTAGAAGCGATGAAGCTCCTCCACATCGGCACCCAGCGCGGCGCGCATGATCAGCCACATGATGAGCTCGATGCCTTCCGTGCCGCTCTCGCGCAGATATTCGAGGCGCGTGATCTTGCGGAGCGCATCGGTATCCGCGGTCAACCCGTCCAAAAAGGCAGTGTCGAACTCGGGATTGATAAGACCCGCACGAGGCCCCTGGAGCTGGTGGCTCATGCCGCCGGTTCCCCAGATCTGGACATTGAGATCCTCGGGATAGCTCTCGACCGCATCGCGGATCGCTTCGCCCAGCATCCAGCAGCGGCTGCCGGACGGGGTGGGGAACTGCGTGACGTTCACGGCGAGCGGGATGACCTTGCACGGCCATTCCTCGACCTTGCCGAACATGAGGCTGAGCGGGACGGTGCAGCCATGGTCGACGTCCATATTGTTCATGAGCGTCAGGTCGAACTCGTCGAGCACGAGCTGCTCGGCGAGGTGGGCCGCCAGCTCGATATGACCCTGCACAGCCGGGACCGGCCGGGGACCCCAGCCTTCGTCGGCCGGAATGAACTCTTCGGCCATGCCGAGCGCGAAGGTCGGCACGACATCGAGCATCATCGCGGAGGCATGGTCGTTGTAGCAAAGGATGACGACGTCGGGCTTTTCAGCCTTTTCCCAGTCCTTGACCCATTCATAACCGTCGAACACGGCCTTCCAATAGGGCTCTTGAGTCCGGCCATGATCGAAGGCCGCGCCGATTGCGGGGACGTGGCTGGTCGCGACGCCTGCTGTAATTCTTGCCATCTGTCTTAATTTCCTTCGCGGATCGAGCGCTGGCCCTCGGGCGAGCGGCCGCCCTCGCGCATCATCGCGGCATATTCGTCGGCGGTCATACCGGTCATCGAGCTGACGGCGCGCTGCACGCTCCAGCCGTCGGTGTTGGAGAGCTTCACCAGGAAGTAGATGTTGCCGCCCAGGTCGATGAGCTTGTTGAAGTCGCGGTCCTGCACGGCGCGCTTCTGCTCCTCGCTCATCTTGAACTTGTCGAGATAGGCGCGCTCATGATCCTTGAAGGCCGCGCGATTGTTCGCGTCCATCAGCGACATGCAGAATTTGTGGAGATGATAGGCTTCGCGGGCGCGCTTGGCGTTGAACACCGTGGTGCCCGGAATGTCCTCGAGGTCGCTCAGAGGATAGAGACGTTTGGTGGTCATGGGCGGACTTTCATTGGGCGGCGGCAAATCCCGATATGTTGCTGCCCACCGGATATATCAAATATCCTCCCCCGAATCTTCCACGCTCGCCATGGGTCCTGATTGCGGGAAATGCAACCGGTTCAGCCGGGATAACCGATTTCCGTGACTTCCCATTCCTTCTCGCCGCCCGGCAGCATGACGCGCCGCAGGTCGCCGACCGAGGCGCCGCGGAGGGCGCGGGCGAGGGGACTGTCCCAGCCGATACGGCCGTCGCCGGCCTGCGCCTCGTCGTTTCCGACGATGGTGACGGTGCGCTGGTTGTCGTCTTCATCGGCGATGGTGACGGTCGCGCCGAAGAAGATGCGGGCCTTGTCCGGCTGCTGGGCGGGATCGACGACCTTGGCGGCTTTCATGCGCTGGGCGAGCCATTTGAGGCGCCGGTCGATTTCCCTCATCCGCTTGCGGCCATAGAGATAGTCGCCATTTTCGCTGCGGTCGCCATTGCCCGCCGCCCAACTCACGATCTCGACGATGCGCGGCCGCTCCTCGCCGAGCAGCTGGTCATACTCGGCGCGGAGCGCGGAATAGCCGGCGGGCGTGATGTAGTTGGGGGGAAGGTCGGTCACGCGGCCCTCGTCGCGCAAATTGTCTATGTCCGCAACAGCAGAACAAACCCCTTGACCCTCACGCGACGTGAGGGACTATCAGCCCGTCCTGCGGAAGGACGAAGGCAATGGCACGATACACGGTCAAGCAGCTGGCGCGGCTCTCAGGGGTCTCGGTGCGCACATTGCATCATTATGACGAGATCGGGCTGCTGAAGCCGGCGTTCATCGGCGAGAACCGCTATCGCTACTATGGGCGCGAGGAGCTGCTGCGCCTGCAGGACATCCTGTTCCATCGCGAACTGGGCGTGCCCTTGCAGGAGATTGCCGGGCTGCTCGCGCATGAAGGGCGCGACCGAGTCCAGATCCTCGCGGCACATCGCGAGAAGCTGGCGCAGCGTGTCGAGCGGTCCCGCCAACTCCTCCAGACGATCGACCGCACGATCGCGGAACTGAATGGAGACGGGACAGTGAAGGACAAGGATCTCTACAAGGGCTTCGCGCCCGAAAAGCAGGCTGAATATGAGAATTGGTTGGTCGAGCGCGGCGGCGAGCCGATGCGCAAGGGCATCGAGGCCAGCAAGCGGCACTGGGACGAGCAGGGCGAAGAGGCCATGAAATCGGCGCTCGCCGAGGGGGAAGCCGCCCAAGCGGAACTCGCGGCACGCTTCCACGCCGGAACCGACGTCCATTCGATGGAGCTCGAACCGTTGTTCGACCGTCATCGCGCCTGGATCTCGACCATGTGGGGCCGTGACTGCCCGCGCGAAGGCTATGGTGGCATGGCCGACATGTATCTCGCGCATCCGGATTTTCGGACGCATTTCGACAAACGCGGGGCCGGCTTCACCGACTGGCTGACCAGTGCGATGAAGGCCTATGCGGCGCGTTAGGCTGGCGTTTGAACTGTCTTCGTCGGGGCGGCGTGCAGATAGCCGAGGACGGCGTCCCGACGGGCAGGCAATGACCTGGTCAAAATATCGTACGGGTGCCCCAGCGTGTCCAGACGTTCAGCATACCAGTCGTTTTGCCTCCGCCGGAAAGCGGCGTCGCGACGCGTGCCGTCCTGAATGAAGGGGAAATCGGCGGCGCACAGGAACAGGCGATCATATCTTCGATCCGCGAGCTCCCAGAGCGCCGAATCGGCGTGGCCGAACATGGCCTCGCTGTAAAATGCCGTGACGAGCGGTGTCGTGTCGCAGATCAGCCAACCATTGGCATCGGCGAGCGCACGCTCCTCGCGTGCCACCTGTTCACGAGCAATGACCAGCATATCGTCAAGGCGCAGGTCGCCGGCTCGCTCCTCCCACAGCTCGCGGCCAAACTCCGGGACCCAGCAGGTATTGAGCGCGTCGGCCAGCGCTGTTGCAAGCGTCGTCTTTCCGGTCGACTCGCCACCGATCAATCCGACACGCCGAACCATCGAACGGCGCACTGGCTCCGACAGAAATGTGCGATGCAAAGCGCGTGCGTCGCGCAATGCCGTTCCAGAAACCGGTACCGCTCTTCGCGCTGGATCGAAGGCGACATGTTCGACCGGATGCCCGAAATCGCACGCCAGGGCCTGAGCGAAGGCGTCGCCATAGGCCTCACTGGTGAAGACCCGATCGACGGACAGCCCGAGCATTGTCCGGCATACCCAGGCAACAAAGGCCCGATGCTCCTGCTCAGGCGCGCCATTGTCAGGCAGGGCGCGCGCGGGCTCCCCGGTCTTCTCCACGAAGCGTGCCAATGCACTGTCGTCGAGCACCAGCCTGGTTGCGTCCGGGTAAAGCGCTTCCAGCCACGCGGCGCGCCGTTCGGGTGGGCAATCCGGAAACTCCGGCTTGGTATAGCTCAAGAGCACGAGCCGGTCGCAGCGCTCCCGCGCGAAGTCGATCAGCGCCTCGTGTCCCTTGTGAAGCGGGCAGAATTTGCCGACCACCAATCCAGTCAGCATCGTCCTACCTCGATCGGCCGTGGCTAGCGCCGCGTCTTCTTCGGGCGTCGGGTGTACATCACGGCGGCGACGATCGCGGCCGATCCGATGCCGACGCCCGCCCAGAACGCCTTGCCCTTGCCGCTGAGAGGCGACGCGGGAGCAGGGGCAGTGGTGGCGGCAGGGACGGAGGCAGCGTCCGGCGTCTTGGTGGGTTCGTCAGTCATGACACCGGCTCTTATCAGCCGGGATCGGACTTGCCCAGACATGTGGCGGCCTACTGCCCCGCGGGTGGGTCGAGCCAGGAAGGATCGGCCAGTTCCGCGTCCTGGGTGCGCCGCCGACGACGGCGCCGTTTCTTCGGCCGGGGCGATCGGGCGCAGGCAGCGCTGCCTGCGATGATGGCAATCGCGCAAAACTCGAGGGCGTCGTTCCAGCTAAGAAACAGCAACCGCATGTTGAGCATCGCGGTCACATCTTCGAAGGACGTGGCGCGGATGACGAAGAACCCACAAAGCAGAATGAAGCCGACGCAGGCGCCCTTGAGCGCTCCCGAGCGACGACGGACGGCGAGAAAGACCAGGCCGGAAAAGATCACAGCGGCGAACAGGACGAGCAGGACGAACTGATACTGGATCCAGCGCCGTTCCGCATACCAGTTATGGGTCGTCGCCCAACGGCGGCCGACGGCCGTGACCAGTTCCTGGGCATCGACTTGCTTGCCGATGCCAATCGCGATCAAAGCGAGGAACAGGAAGCCCCAGAAACCGATGGAGCGCCAGTCGCGCAGGCCCGCGCGCAGGCAAAGGCCAGCGGCGATAAAATAGGCGATGATCGTGAGCCAGCCGACTGCCGTGGAATTGCCAATGCCCGGTGACCAGCCGTAGATCATGGGCGGCCGCGCTTAGCCCGGATTGGACTTGCCGAGGTAGCGGCTGAGCGGCTTGGCGGAGATACCCGGCGCACCGTCGCGGATCGGGTTCATCAGGTCGTAAACCACCGCGTTTTCGAGCACGCGCTGCACATAATCCTTGGTCTGGTAGATCGGGATGTCCTCGATCCACTGGACGATGTCGCCGCCCGGCAGGCGCGGGTCGCCGTTCGCCTTGATCCACTTGTTCACATTGCCCATGCCGGCATTGTAGGCGGCGACGGCGAGCGGATAGCTGCCATTATAGTAGCTCAAGAGCTTCACGAAGTAGCTCGAGCCCAGGGTCACGTTGAAATCGGGATCGAACAGATTGCCCTGGTCATAGCTCATGCCGAGCTTGCCGGCCTGCTCGCGCGCGGTGGCGGGCATGAGCTGCATCAGGCCGCGCGCGCCGGCATAGGACACGATGGCGCGGTCGAACTGGCTCTCCTGCCGGGAAATGGCATGGATCATCGTCCAGTTGTCGCGCTCGCTGTCCGGCACCTTCATGTGCGGGAAGCTCGCCTTGTCATAGCCGGACAGGCCGCTTGCGGTGGCGCGGCGGCCGGCCATGATGCCGAGGTCCGGACGGCCGAGCGTGCGGGCCAACTCGTTGGCGAAGAGGTGCGCGGGCTCGGTTTGCGCCGAGGCTGCGATGGCGCGGACGAACTTGCTCTGGTCGCCCCAGGCACCCTGGGTACCGAGCATTTTCGCCGCCAGCACGACGGACTGCTGGTTGAATGCGGCGCGGTCGGCCTCGGTCAGCGTCACTTGGGGCGCGTTGGCGCCGGGCAGCGGAACGGACTGGCCCAGGCGCTCGAGAGCCAGCTGGCCGTAATATTGGTCGGGATAGGCCCCGGCCTGCGCGAAATAGCCGTTCGCAGCCTCGCGGCGGCCCGCGGAAAGCGCGGCGCGTCCGGCCCAATAATAGCCCTTCGCCTTGATCGACGCATTCTGGCCGCCGCCGGCATAGCGCGCGAACATGCCCTCGGCATCGGTGGGCTTGGCGAGGCGGCTGAACGCCGTCGTGCCCGCGAGCCAGGTGAGGTTGGTATAATCGTCGCGTACGCCCACCGGCTGGGCGCTGACGTCCGTACCGGGCGCGAAGGCGTCGTCCACGCGCGAGGCGATGGCGAAAGCGAGCGTCCAGTCGCCGTCCGCCGCCGCCGCCTTGGCGCGGGCGAACATGATCTCGTACCAGTCTTCGGGATCGGCCGGCGTTTGCGCGAGCGGCAGACGCTCAGCGAGCAGGCGGCGGGCGCCGAGTTCGTCGCCGTTGCCGGCCATCCAGCGAACCTTGTCCGCAATGTAGCCCGCATCCATGACTCCGACCGGATCGGCCGCGCCCATCTTGAGCGCGGCGTCGGGTGCCTTGCGCTGGAAGGCGATGCGCGCGGACACCACGGCCTGGCGCGTGATCGGCAGATAGGCGAGCACCCGCTCCGCCGCCGCAGCGTCACGGCGCCAGAGCACCGCGTCGGCGTGACGGAGATGATCCTCAGGCGTCAGGTTCGCTGAGAATTGAGCGAGCAGCGACTGCTCCATGAGGAGCGGCAGCGAGCCGCTGCCCCAGGCGTCACGCGCTGCGGCAATCGCTTCGTCGCGGCGATTGAGCTTGGCGAGGGCGAGGGCATTGGCGGCCTTGCCCTGCGCGCTCAGCGCAGGATATTTCGCGAAGAACGCGACGATGCTGGTCGGGCTGTCGATGTCGGGATTGACCGCCTTTTCGGCATAGCCGCGCAGCTTGGCCTCGTCGGGCCAACCGCTGTTCTGCATCAGGAAATCCGAATAGGCCGCAAATCCAGCGGCTTGAGTCGCGCTCAGCGTGCGCCAGTTCTGGATGGCCGAAGCGACGCGTCGATCCGCGTCGCCACTGGCGTCGATGCGGTTCGCAGCCGCCTCCCAGCGGATCGCGCTTGCATCGTCCGCAGGTGTCGAGGCATTGGTCGCCGCCGTGCCGAGCACGGCGAACGCTACCAGGCTGGGGAAGCGCCAGGAGAGGCGAGTCTCTTTTCCCATGCCAGACATTATGGCAGAGGCATGATGATCGAACGGTGAACGGGCGCGTGCATTTGCCCATTATGCCTGTCCGAGCGCGCGCTTTGAAGGAGTTTTTTCATGTTTTCCGGTTCGATTCCGGCACTTATCACGCCATTTCGCGATGGAAAGGTCGATGAGGAGGCCTTTCGCAGCTTCGTGGACTGGCAAATCGAGCAGGGATCGACTGCGCTGGTACCGTGCGGAACGACCGGCGAAAGCGCCACCATGACCATCGAAGAGCATAATCGCGTCGTGCAGATCTGCGTCGAGCAAGCCCGCGGACGGGTGCCGGTGATCGCGGGCGCTGGCTCGAACGATACGCGCATTGCGCTGGAACATATGTTCGCAGCGCAGGCAGCGGGCGCCACGGCGGCCCTGGTGGTCGCGCCATATTACAACAAGCCGAGCCAGGAAGGCCTCTACCAGCACTACGCCTATCTGGCTTCGCGCTGCGACCTGCCAATCGTGCTCTACAATATTCCGGGTCGCTCGATCGTCGATATCGGCGTGCCGGTCATGTACCGGCTGGTCGAAGAATTTCCGAGCATCGTGGGCATCAAGGACGCGACCGGCAATCTCGGCCGCGTGACCGCCCAGCGCCTCGCTTGCGGGCCCAACTGGTGCCAGCTTTCCGGCAACGACGAGACGGCACTTGCCTTCAATGCGATGGGCGGACGCGGCTGCATCTCGGTGACGGCCAACGTGGCGCCGCGCCTCTGCGCCGACTTCCAGAATGCGACGCTCGACGGGCGCTGGGACGATGCGCTCAAGCTGCAGGACCGGCTCTATCCGCTCCACGATGCGCTGTTCACCGATTGCTCACCCGGGCCGATCAAGTACGCACTGTCGCGCGTCCGCAACGATATGGGGAGCGAGGTGCGCCTGCCGGTGACATGGCCGTCCAGTGCATCGCGCGCGACGGTCGACCGGGCACTGGAGATCGCGGGACTGTTTAGGACCAGCCGGCACCATACATTATCTGTTCAAACTGACAGGCTATTCTCGAAACCTTATGGCACGCCCCCGTCACGCCGAGTTCGACAAAGTGAAGACCGTCGCCGAAAACCGGCGCGCACGGTTCGACTATGCCATCGACCAGACGTTCGAGGCGGGGATCGCGCTGACCGGCACGGAAGTGAAGGCGCTGCGCTTCGGCGAGGGCTCGATCACCGAGAGCTATGCCGAGGTGAACAACGAGGAAGTCTGGCTGATCAACAGCAATATCCCTGAATTCAGTCACGGTAACCGCTTCAACCATGAGCCCAAGCGGCCCCGCAAACTGCTGCTGAACATGCGCGAAATCACCAAGCTCCATGGCGCCGTGGCCCGCCAGGGCATGACGCTCGTACCACTGAGCGTCTATTTCAACAGCCGTGGCCGCGCGAAGGTCGAGCTGGCCTTGGCCAGGGGCCGCAACGCTCCCGACAAGCGCGCGCACCTCAAGGAACGCGACTGGAAGAAGGAGCAGGGCCGCCTGCTCAAGGAACGCGGCTGATGCCCAAGCGCCATATCATCAGGGCGATGCGCAACGCGATGCCGAGCCGCGAGAGCCTGGAGAGTAATCGCTTCGTCCGGCCGGTGGCGCACCGTGTGCTGGCGCCGCAGCTGTGGCGCTTCACGCGCCGCTCGGTGCCGCGCGGTGTTGCGCTCGGTCTCATCGTCGGCATCCTGCTCATGATTCCGGGCGTGCAGATCGCAGGTGCGGCATTGCTGGCGCTGCCTGTGCGTGCCAATGTGCCGCTCGCTGTGGCGATGACCTTTCTCTCCAATCCGGCAACGACGCCCTTCATCCTGGGCCTCGCTTATTATGTGGGCCGGATCATGCTCGGCCGGTCGGGTGATATGAGCGCCTTTACCGCGCTCATCGAGCATCATGCATCGCTCCGCGAGTGGACGAACTGGCTGATCGGGGAAACCGCGCCCGTCATGCTGTTCGGCCTGGCCGTCGTGTCCGTGGTCACAGCAGCGATCGGATATTTTGCGGCGAAGTGGTTCTGGCGCGAGCGCATGGGCCGCAAGTGGCGCACGCGCCTTGTCCGCCGCCGGCGCAAGGCCGAGGAGCGGGCTCTTGCGCTTGACGGAGGCGCTTCTTGAACGAGGCGCGGTCGATCAGGCGCGGTAGCGCCACGCTCGCCCCCTCTTCGGAGCGCAGAGGTCTGCCTGCTCTCCTCGTCATTCTCGGCGCGGCATTCATCAGTGGCCTGATCTTGCTGTTGGCCCTGTCCGAGCCGGTCATCGCGAGCGGCTTTGCGGCGATGGTCGTCGGCGGATCGGCGCTGGTTTGGTTTGCGCGGCGGCTTTTCCCGCCAGTCGAGCTGGACGAATCCGTTATCATGGACTGGACCGTGACGCGCGCGGCCGCCGAGGCGGCGGGGCTCGCCATTGCGATCACCGACCGGACCGGCCGCATCGTGTGCGCCAGCGATCAATATGGCGAGTGGTTTGCCGCTTATCCAACGCCGGTCGAGATCAAGGTCTCGACCCGCGACCAGGAGCGACTTGTCGAAGCCGGGCGTGCGGCGTGGCGCGACGGTCATGCGCTGCTGGGCGACCTCGAGACCGCCGGCATGCATCTCGACGTCGAGGTGCTGCGGACGGGGCTCGGAGACGATTTCCTGCTCTGGCGTTTCCTAACGGTCCGCCAGGCGAACATTCTCGACGACTATATGCGCATCACCGAGGGCGAGGCGGGCGTCCAGCTCTCGCGCGCCGGCATCATGTGCGCGATGATCGGCGGGGAAGGGCGATTGCGCGCTGCCAATCCAGCCTTCCTCCTGCGCGCGACGGGCCGTTCCGACACCAGCATCGTGGGGCGAGATCTGGCGAGCTACATGCGCGTCGACAACAAGGGCCGCATCTTCTTCGCGTCGGAGGAGAACCAGGCGACGCCCGTCCGCCTGTTCCAGATTCCGCTGCGCCCCGACGATCCGCAGAGTCTCCTCTTGCTCGTCATGGTCGACGATCCCGTGGCGAGTGTCGACGGGCTGACCAGCCTCGCTTATGTCGAGACCTTGCTCTCGCTGCTGCCGTTTGGGCTCGGCATGGCCGACCGCGACGGACGCTTCCTCTTCTACAACAAGGCCTTCGGCCGCGCGGCGGGTGTCACGGAGGGCCGGCCGAGCTATCCGGGCGATCTCGTTGTGCCCGAAGACCAGGCGGCCGTTGCAGACGCCGTGCGCCGTTATGCGATCGGTCCGCAGATGTCGGGCGATATCCAGATTCGCCTGCGCATCCAGCCTGACGAGCCGGTGTCGCTCAGCCTGGCCGGCGTGCGCGGCCTTGGCGAAGCGGCGGTGTTGCTCAGCCTCAAGGACAATAGCGAGGAAACGCGCCTCAAGCGGCAGGTCGCCCAGCAGACCAAGATGCAGGCGGTCGGCCAGCTCGCCGGCGGTGTCGCGCACGACTTCAACAACATCCTGACCGCCATCATCGGCCATTGCGACCTCATGCTGATGCGGCACACGCCGGGCGACACCGACTATCACGACCTGCAGCAGGTCAAGGCGAACTCCAACCGCGCAGCGGCGCTCACGCGGCAACTGCTCGCCTTCTCACGCCAGCAGACATTGCGTCCGCAAGTGCTCCAGCTTCCCGACGTCGTCTCGGAGGTCTCCAGCCTTTTGAAGCGCCTGCTTGGCGAGAATATCAGCCTCGACGTAACGCATGGCCGCAATCTCGGCGCGGTGCGCGCCGATCCCGGCCAGCTCGAGCAGGTGATCGTCAATCTCGTGGTGAACGCGCGCGACGCCATGCCTGAGGGTGGCACCGTGTCGATCCGGACCTTTGCGATTCAGGCGGCCCAGGTGCGGGAGATGAAGAACGACTTCATGCCGGTCGGCGACTATACCGGGCTCAGCGTGACCGACACGGGCATCGGTATCGCCCCAGAGGTCATCGGCAAGATCTTCGAGCCGTTCTACACCACGAAGGAAGTGGGCAAGGGGACGGGTCTCGGCCTCTCCACCGTCTACGGTATCGTCAAGCAGTCGGAGGGCTTCATCCTGGCCGATTCCGAACTGGGCGTGGGCACGACCTTCACCATCTACCTGCCGGTCCATGCCGTCGAAGCCGAAGAGGCCGAGCGCCGTCCGACGAAGAAGCGCGGCAACCCGAGACCTGGGGCACCGGCACGATCCTGCTGGTCGAGGACGAGGACATGGTCCGCTCGGTCGCCGAGCGCGCGCTCACGCGGCAGGGCTATAAGGTGATCACGGCGAGCGACGGCGAACAGGGGCTCGCGCGCTTGGCTGCGGCCGACAAGATCGACCTGCTGATCTCGGACGTTGTCATGCCCGGCATGGACGGCCCCACCATGGTGCGCGCCGCGCGCATCGACCATCCTTCGCTGCCGGTTCTCTTCATGTCGGGCTATGCCGAAGAGCAGCTCAGGAAATCGATCGACATCGACGACGTCGCTTTCCTGCCCAAGCCTTTCTCGGTCATCCAGCTGGCCGAAGCCGCCCGCGATGTCCTGGGCGCGGCGCGCGAGGCCGCGGCGGGCGGGACTGCCGAGCCGGTGCCGCTCACCTCCGACGACGAATAGCGTCCTCGAGGCGCCCTTCGAAAAAATTTGTTCTCCTCTTGTTCGCCATGAACAAATAGGATACATCGCGTTCTCATGGCGACACGGTAGGGCTTGCATGGCCGTGTCTAGGCATCCATGGGGAGAAGCGGCATGACTGCATCATTGAAGCTCATCGACGGCGAGAAGACGGGGACCATGGAACGGCAAAAGGCATTGGAAGCGGCGTTGGCGCAGATCGATCGCGCCTTCGGCAAGGGCAGCGCGATGAAGCTGGGCTCGAAGGAGACGATGCAGGTCGAGGCGATCTCGACCGGTTCGCTCGGTCTCGACATCGCGCTCGGCGTCGGCGGCCTGCCGCGCGGCCGCGTGATCGAAGTTTATGGCCCGGAAAGCTCGGGCAAGACGACGCTGGCGCTGCATGTCATTGCAGAAGCGCAGAAGGGTGGCGGCACGGCAGCGTTCATCGATGCCGAGCATGCGCTCGATCCCGTCTATGCCCGTAAGCTGGGCGTCGATATCGACGAGCTCATCGTCTCGCAGCCCGATACGGGCGAACAGGCACTCGAGATCGTCGACACGCTGGTGCGCTCCAATGCCATTGACGTGTTGGTGGTCGATTCGGTTGCGGCGCTGGTGCCGCGTGCAGAAATCGAGGGTGAGATGGGCGACAGCCATGTCGGCCTGCAGGCGCGGCTCATGTCGCAATCGCTCCGCAAGCTCACCGGCTCGATCAGCCGCTCGCGCTGCATGGTGATCTTCATCAACCAGCTGCGCATGAAGATCGGCGTCATGTACGGCAATCCCGAGACGACGACGGGCGGCAACGCCCTCAAATTCTACGCCTCGGTCCGCCTCGACATTCGCCGCACCGGCCAGATCAAGGATCGCGACGATATCGTCGGCAACGCGACGCGCGTGAAGGTCGTCAAGAACAAGGTGGCGCCGCCGTTCAAGCAGGTCGAATTCGACATCATGTATGGCGAGGGCATTTCCAAGGTCGGCGAGATATTGGACCTCGGCGTCAAGGCCGGCGTCGTCGAGAAGTCGGGCGCCTGGTTCTCCTATGACAGTGTCCGCATCGGCCAGGGCCGCGAGAATGCGAAGGTGTTCCTCAAGGAGAATCCCGAGCTCATGGCCAAGCTGGAAAAGACCATCCGGTCCCGCACCGAGGCTGTGGCCGAGGGCATGATGACCGGGCCCGACAGCGACGACGCGGGCGAGGAATAAGCCCATGGCCGGTCCCGCATCTACTGTTCTCGCTTATGTCGAGCTGCCGGTGCGGGACAGTGAGGCCAGCGCGGTCTTTTTCGAGAAAGCGTTCGGCTGGCAGCTGACCCGCTTCGGCCCGACTTATGCCGGGACGCTGGGGCAGGCGGCCGATCTGGGGTTGCAGGGCGATACGTCCGAAGCACCCGCCGAACCGCTCGCGGGTATCCGCGTCGGCGATCTCGAAGGTGCCCTCGCAGCGGTGCGGGCAGCAGGCGGCGTCGTTACCAAGGCGATCTTCGCCTTTCCCGGCGGGCGGCGGTTCCAGTTCCGCGAACCGGGCGGAAACGAGATCGCCGTGTTCGTCGATGAGCCTGCGCACGACTGATCGAAGATCCGCAGCGGAACGGGCCACTGTGAGACAGGAGAGCGCGGCTTTGCGTCACTCCCCGCTTGTCGCCGCCTTCGCCATCTCCTAAGTCGCGGCCATGACTTCGACTAACGACATCCGCCGCGCGTTCCTCGACTATTTCGGCTCCGTCCAGCACAAGGTGGTGGACTCAGCGCCGTTGGTTCCGAACAACGATCCGACGCTCATGTTCGTGAATGCGGGCATGGTGCCGTTCAAGAATGTGTTCACCGGCCTCGAAACGCGCCCTTACAAGACGGCAACGTCGTCGCAGAAATGCGTGCGTGCCGGCGGCAAGCACAACGATCTCGACAATGTCGGCTATACCGCGCGTCACCACACCTTCTTCGAAATGCTGGGGAATTTTTCCTTCGGCGACTATTTCAAAGAACAGGCGATCTACCACGCCTGGACGCTGATCACGAAGGTCTGGGGCATCGATCCCAGTCGCCTGACCGTCACCGTCTATCATGACGATGACGAAGCGTTCGACCATTGGCGCAAGATTGCAGGCTTGCCGGAGGAGCGCATCATCCGCATCGCGACCTCCGACAATTTCTGGTCGATGGGCGACACCGGCCCCTGCGGTCCCTGCTCGGAGATCTTCTACGATCATGGCGACCATATCTGGGGCGGACCTCCGGGCTCGCCGGAGGAAGATGGCGACCGCTTCGTCGAGATCTGGAACCTGGTGTTCATGCAATATGACCAGCAGGCCGACGGCACGCGCCTCAACCTGCCTCGCCCGAGCATCGATACCGGCATGGGCCTCGAGCGCATCGCTGCCGTCCTTCAGGGCGTGCACGACAATTACGATACCGACACGTTCAAGGCACTGATCGCCCAGTCGGTCGCGCTGACCAAGGTCGCCGCCGAGGGCGAGGCGCGCGCCAGCCATCGAGTGATCGCCGATCACCTGCGCTCGTCCTGTTTCCTCATTGCCGACGGCGTGCTTCCTGCCGCCGAGGGCCGCGGCTACGTTCTGCGCAGGATCATGCGCCGTGCGATGCGCCACGCGCAGTTGCTGGGCGCGCAGGAGCCGCTCATGCACCGGCTCGTCGGCGCGCTCATCTCCGAGATGGGGGCAGCCTATCCGGAGTTGGTCCGTGCGCGCCCGCTGATCGAGGAAACGCTGCTGCGCGAGGAAACGCGCTTCCGCCAGACGCTAGAGCGCGGCCTCAAGTTGCTCGACGACGCGATCATCACTTTGCCCGCCGGCGGGACGCTGCCCGGCGACACGGCGTTCCGTCTCTACGACACCTACGGCTTCCCCTACGACCTTACCGAGGATGCACTGCGCCCCAAGGGTTTCGGCGTCGACCGCGCCGGCTTCGACGAAGCCATGGCCGCGCAGAAGGCTGCTGCTCGCGCCGCGTGGAAGGGTTCGGGCCAGAAGGCGTCCGAGGATGTCTGGTTCGACATCGCCGAGAGCGAGGGCGCGACGGAGTTCACCGGCTATATGAGCGAGACCGGTGAGGGCCAGGTCGTCGCATTGGTCAAGGACGGTGCGCGCGTGCACAGCGCGGCTGCCGGTGACAGCGTCGCGATCCTCACCAACCAGACGCCCTTCTATGGCGAGAGCGGCGGCCAGACCGGCGATGCCGGCGTCATTTCCGGTGCAGACGGCCTCGTCGCGCAGGTCGAGGACACGTCAAAGCCGCTCGGTCGCCTGCACGTCCATCATGCGACGATCGAGAGCGGCTCGATTGCGGTCGGCGATATGGTTCATCTCGCGGTCGATCATGGCCGTCGCAGCCGCATCCGCGCCAATCACAGTGCCACGCACCTGCTGCATGCCGCGCTGCGCAAGGAGCTCGGCGCGCACGTCACCCAGAAGGGCAGCCTGGTCGCCGACGATCGGCTGCGCTTCGACTTCTCGCACCCCGAGGCCCTGACATCTGCGCAGATCGCAGCGGTCGAGGCAGATGTGAACGCACAAATCCGCGGCAATGCGGAGGTTTCGACCCGGCTCATGTCGCCGGACGACGCCATCGAGGCCGGTGCCATGGCGCTGTTCGGCGAGAAATATGGCGAGGAAGTGCGCGTGCTCTCCATGGGTGTGACCGATCCAGAGCAGGGCATGGTCTCTTATTCGGTGGAGCTGTGCGGCGGCACGCACGTCCATGCGTTGGGCGACATCGCGCTCTTCAAGATCGTCGGCGAAAGCGCGGTTTCGAGCGGTGTGCGCCGCATCGAGGCGCTGACCGGTGAGGCTGCGCGTCAGTGGCTCACACATCGCGACGAGCAATTGCGCGCCGTCGCGGCCTCGCTCAAGACCACGCCGGACGATGCGCCCGCGCGCGTCGCCGCACTGGTCGAGCAAAGCCGCAGGCTCGAGCGCGAGCTTGCCGACGCGAAGAAGGCGCTGGCCCTTGCCGGTGCGTCCGGGGGCAGCACGACGGCGGAAGCCGCGCCCGAAGAGGTCAACGGCATCAAGTTCACGCACCAGGTCCTGGACGGCTTCGACGCCAAAGGCCTCAAGGCGTTGGTCGACGAGAGCAAGAAGGGCCTCGGTAGCGGCGTCAGCACCGTCATTTCGATCAACGACGGTCGCGCGACCATCGTCGTCGGCGTGACTGACGATCTGACGGCACGACTGAATGCGGCCGATCTCGTCAAGGCCGGCGTTGCGGCGCTCGGCGGCCAGGGCGGCGGCGGTCGTCCGGACATGGCGCAAGGCGGCGGGCCGGACGGGTCGGCGGCTGCCAAGGCGGTCGAAGCGGTGAAAGCGGCCATCGCGGGCTGATCCGCGCCGCCCGGGGAGTGAAATTCGACGCCTGGCGTGCGACAGCGCACGGCAGATGTGGGAGGAGCATGGCATGGCGGGCATTTCACTCGAGCAGTTCCCGATCCATCTCGGGCTGGGCGGCGCGATGACGACACAGCCCGAGTTCGGCCGCGATATGAACTGGTACATGGACTACGCCCAGCGCCATGCCGACGATGGCGTAGAGGGCCGGCTCGTCTGCGTGCTGCCGTTCACCGAGGACTGGAAAGGCTGGGAGCGTCATCCCGCGGGCGGAGAGCTGGTCTACTGCATCTCGGGCCACATGATCCTGCACCAGGAGATGCCGGACGGCATCGTGACGACCGAGCTCAAGCCGGGCGAATATGCCATCAATCCGCCCAATGTCTGGCACACGGCCGATATTCCGGAGCCATCGAGCGCGCTGTTCATCACGGCAGGGGCGGGGACCGAGAACCGGCCGCGCTGAAGGTTGAGCGCGATGATGTCCCGCTTACTGTCCGGTGCGTTGTTCGGCCTTCTGGTCGCCGCATCGCCGCGCATTGCCGAGGCTGTCCCTGAACTGGTCATGCCCGGCACCGCGTCCAGCGCAGAATATAGCGAGATTCGCATAACCTTCTCGCCCGATGGAAAGCGCCGCTTGTGGGGCGTGGTTCGCAACGATCTCGCGCCGGGCAAGCTGGTCATTGTCGAAAGCGTGAAAGGGAAGACGGGATGGTCGGTGCCGCGCACCGTGCCCTTCGCCTCCGACGCCAATGACTTCGATCCCTTTTTCGCGCCGGACGGCCGCAGCGTCCTCTTCTTTTCGAACCGCCCGGGCGGGCAGGGGCAAGATGATCTCTGGCAGGTACCGTTCGATCCGCGCACGGGCCATTACGGGACGCCGGTCAATCTGGGGCCCAAGGTCAACACGCTCGGCAAGGAATGGGCGCCTGGTCTCAGCGCCGACGGCAAGACGCTGCTCTTTTCATCCGATGGCCATGGCGGGGCTGGAAAGCAGGATTTGTTCCTCGCCACCCGGGCCGCGAACGGCCATTGGACCGATCCGGTCGGCCTCGGGCCGGGCGTGAACGGGAAAGAGGATGACTTCGACGCCGCCTTCGTGGGCGCAGACCGCCTGGTCTATACCTCCGGCGACAGCGAGAATGGGCCGATCCATCTCTACATCGCGCGGCGGGTCAAAGGGCGCTTCGCCGGGCGCGAGCGGCTACCGGCGCCGTTCAACTGCTCTCAGGATTTCAATCTCGGTCCTGCCTGGCATGCGGCAGAGCCCCGCCGCCTTTATTATTCTGCAGCATGCCCTGCGATTGGGCGCGGCCGTGCGGACGTCTTCGCGGCAGAGCTGCCGCGCTGACTTAGCCTTCTTCCGCCTCGTCGATGCGATAACGGCGCAGGCGCGGGATGCGGTCGAGCTGGGCGGCCGTCTTGATCTTCTGCTGCAGTTCGTCGCGCTTTTCGTGGATGGAGGCGATGATCGGGCCCATGGCGAGGCCGAGGTCGATGAGCGCGGTTTCGGCGAGTTGCAGCGAGCTTTCCAGCGTCTCGGGCACGGCGTCGCTGGCGCCGGCCTTGTAGAGCAGGGCGGCGTGATTGGTGTCGCGGGCGCGGGCGATGATCGGCAGGTCCGGCGCCTGGCCGCGTACGCGCTTGGTGATGCGGAGCGCCAGCACCGGATCGTCCATGGTGATGACGAGTGCCTGCGCCTGGTCGAGGCCGAGCCTGTCGAGCGTATCGGCGCGCGAGACGTCACCGAAGCGCGCGTTGTAGCCGTCGCGACGCGCCTGCGCGATGAGGTTGCTGTCGCTGTCGACCGCGACATAGGTCTTGCCGTGGGCGACCAATAGCTCGGCGACCATGCGTCCCTGCCGGCCAAAGCCGAGGATGACCGCGCCTGGCGCGATATCGGCATCCGTTTCGGCCGCGCTTTCCGCGCTGCGTTGCTCCAGCTTGCGGGCGATGCTTTGGCCCACGGTGGCGAGAATGGGTGTCACTGTCAGCCCGATCGCCGTCACCATCTGCCAGAAGCCAGCAGCCTCCGGGGTGATGAGGCGCGCCGCCACCGCTGTGCTGAGCACGATCAGGGTCGTTTCCGAAGGGCTGGCCATCAGCATGGACGTCTCGAGCGCAACGCCCTTGCGCGCGCCCGCGACCCGGAGAAGCAGGCCCGTCACCACGACCTTGATGACGATCACGGCCGTGACCGCGACGATCAGCTCGTCCCAGCGCGCCAGCAGGGCCATCGGATCAATGCCCATGCCCACGGTGATGAGGAATACACCCAGAGCGAGGCCCTTGAAGGGCTCCGTGATGACCTCGACCTCGCCATGATAATCGGTCTCGGCGATGAGCAGGCCGGCAACGAGCGCGCCGACGATGGGCGAAAGGCCCACGAAGGCGGTCAGCATGCTCGAAACCATGACGACGAGGAGGCTGGCGGCGAGGAAGATTTCCGGGCTCTTGGCGCGGGCCGCCTGCGCGAACAGGCGCGGCAACAGGAAGCGCCCGGCGACGAGCATGATCGCGATGGTGATGACGCCTTCGATCGCCACCGTTGCGAGGTTGGTCCAACCATCGTCGGCGACATTGGGCGCCATCGCGCCGAGTGCGAAGACGATGGGCACGAGCGCCAGGTCCTCGAACAGCAGCATCGCGAAGGCGGCCCTGCCCACCGGCGACTGCGTGCCCGATATGGGCAGGACCAGCGCAGTGGAGGAGAGGGCAAGGGCGAGGCCGAGGCCGATGGCCGCCGTCCAGCTGTTGCCGAGCACGACGAAGACGAGGCCGATGAGGGCGGCGCTGATCGCCAGTTCGGCGGCGCCCAGCCCGAACACCAGCCCGCGCATGGCCCATAATCGCTTGAAGGACAGCTCCAGGCCGATGGAGAAGAGCAGCAGGACGATGCCGAATTCGGCGAAGGTCTCGACCGCGCCCGTGCCGGTGATCGTCACATAATAAAGTGATGGAAACTCGGGGACGAAACGGCCGAGGCCGTGCGGGCCGACGAGCATGCCGACGAGAATGAAACCGATGACGGGGCTGATCTTGAGGCGGGCGAAGGCCGGAATGATGAGACCTGCGGCGCCGAGGATGACCAGCGCGTCGCTATAGCCGGCGCTGCTGAAGGGGTCATGCGTCATGGTGGGACCCTAACGTGCCCGAACGCGCCTTGTCACCCCCGGCTTTCCCACGGCAAAGCGGAAAAGCGCAGATAGCTGCCTATTTTGCCCCGTTGAAAAGTTTGTCGACGTCGCCGCCATTGGCTGCGAGCAGCGCATCCACCTTCTGACGGCCGCGCACATAGGGGAGGGCGGGATGTGTCTTGCCGGCCGCCTCGAGCGCATCGGCCTGGGCATCGGTGAGGCTCGATTCACCGGCGACATGATCGCAATAGCCTTCGCTGAGCCAGGTCGGCACGGAGCGCTCCCGCATGATGCCGAAGCGGCGCCGGACCATGCCATGGCACTTTTCATGCGCAATCACGCCCGAGAGCGTACGCGTGCCGGCGATTGCCGCACCGTTGAAAACCCGGTCGGTGCTGAGGCTCGAGCGATTGACGATTACAGCATCGGGGAAGGGGCGCGTCAGTGCGAACGCGCCCTGCGACATTCCGGCGAGCCACATCCAGCGCCAGCCGCCGTCCGTCAGGTAGATGTCGCGGCCTTCCGCGCTGTGGTGGATCGGGCTCGCCGCAACCAGGGCGTTGGCCCGGGCGAGCATCGTGCGCAGCTGGGGTGCCGGAAGCGGCGCGGTCGAGTAGACATGGTCTGCCCCGACCGTCGCTTTATATGGAAAGGCCAGCAGGCGCGGCACCGGTACCGGCGCCGCGACAATCAGGACCAGCGCAACCCCAATGAGGATGCGCCGGACCTTCATCTTATTTCCAGCTGCCCATCTCGGCTTCGAGATTGACGCGAATGGCCTCGAAGAACTGCTCGGTGGTCATCCAGCTCTGGTCCGGGCCGATCAGGATGGCGAGATCCTTGGTCATCTTGCCCTGCTCGACAGTGGCGACGCAGACCCGCTCCAGCGTCTCGGCGAAGCGAACCACTTCGGGCGTCTCGTCGAACTTGCCGCGGAACTTGAGGCCGCCGGTCCAGGCGAAGATCGAGGCGATCGGATTGGTCGAGGTCTGCTTGCCCTGCTGGTGCATGCGATAGTGGCGCGTCACCGTGCCGTGCGCCGCCTCGGCCTCGACGGTCTTGCCGTCCGGCGTCATGAGCACGGAGGTCATGAGGCCGAGCGAGCCGAAGCCTTGCGCGACCTGGTCGGACTGGACGTCGCCGTCGTAGTTCTTGCAGGCCCAGACGAACTTGCCGCTCCACTTGAGCGCGGACGCGACCATGTCGTCGATCAGGCGGTGCTGGTACTCGATACCGGCCTCGGCGAACTGCTCCTTGAAGCCTTCCGTCGCGAAGATCTCGGCGAAGAGGTCCATGAAGCGGCCATCATACTGCTTGATGATCGTGTTCTTGGTCGAGAGGTAGAGCGGCCATTTGCGCTCGAGCGCATAATTCATGCTGGCGCGGGCGAAATCGCGAATGGATTCGTCGAGATTGTACATCGCCATGGCGACGCCCGAGGCCTTGAACTGATAGACCTCGCGGTCGATCGTCTCGCCATTGTCGCCTTCCCAGATCAGGCGGAGCTTGCCGGGGCCGGGCACATGGAAGTCCGTGGCGCGATACTGGTCGCCGAACGCATGGCGGCCGACGACGATGGGATCGGTCCAGCCGGGGATCAGGCGCGGGACGTTCTTGATGACGATCGGCTCGCGGAAGATCGTGCCGCCCAGGATGTTGCGGATCGTGCCGTTCGGCGACTTCCACATTTCCTTGAGGCCGAATTCCTCGACGCGGCCCTTGTCCGGGGTGATCGTCGCGCATTTGACGCCGACGCCAAACTTCTTGATCGCATTGGCTGAATCGATCGTGATCTGGTCGTCGGTGCGGTCGCGCTCCTCGACGCTCAGGTCATAATAGTGAAGGTCGACGTCGAGATAGGGTTTGATCAGCCGCTCGCGGATCCATTCCCAGATGATCCGGGTCATCTCATCGCCGTCAATCTCGACGACAGGATTCTTCACCTTGATCTTGCTCATTCGATGTCCGTTTCTCTGTTGAATCTGGTCGGCCCAGCGACGGGCTGTTCGCGAATCTCCTAGGCACGAATGGCGCGCCGATCAACGGGCGAACGGCTCTGTTTTCGGTCCGGGGGACAATCTGCGTTGTCCTTGCGGGGCCGCCCGCCTAAGATTGGTGCCATGACAAATCTGACAGAAGGGCCGCAACCCGGCACGCCGGCGCAGGGGACGGTCAAGTGGCACTTCCCCGCCATCCACAAGGAAGGGCAGCGATTCGGCGCGATTTCTGCCGTGATCACGGGGCTTCTCGCCCTGTTCGTGAGCCATACGCTGGGCTGGATCATGCTCGGCATCACGATCTGGGTGTTCGCCTTCTTCCGCGATCCCGTTCGTGCGGTGCCACAGGACGATCGCGCGATCATCGCGCCCGCCGATGGCCTCATCACGCTCATCCAGAGCGTGCTGCCGCCGCCGGAACTGGCGGGGCCGGACAGGCTGGGCGACCAGCCAATGACGCGCGTATCGATCTTCATGAGCGTCTTCGATGTACACATCAACCGGTCGCCGATCGCGGGGACAGTCAAGGATGTCGTCTATGTGAGCGGCAAGTTCATCAATGCCGATCTCGACAAGGCGAGCGAGGACAATGAGCGCCAGCACATTCTGGTCGAGCGCGGCGATGGCGTCCGGATCGGCTTCACGCAGATCGCGGGCCTCGTCGCGCGCCGCATCGTGCCGTTCGTCAAGCGCGGCGACATCATTGCCGCCGGCCAGCGCGTCGGCCTCATCCGTTTCGGCAGCCGTGTCGACGTCTACCTGCCGGCGGGCACCGCTCCCAAGGTGATGCTGGGCACGCATGCCGTGGCCGGTGAGACGGTGCTGGCGATGCTCGGCGACAACGCTGCTGTCGGCGGCGTGTTGCAATGAGCAACGCGCGTGCCTGACCAGGCGCCCCGGCCACTGCGCCCCAGGCGCGGCATTTCGCTCAGGCAGGTCGCGCCCAACGCCGTCACGGCGATGGCGCTCTGTTTCGGCCTGACGGCGATCCGCTTCGCCATCCTGGGCAACGATCCGCTCGTTTCCCCACCGGAAAATCGATCGCCGACGTGGTTCTGGGAGCTAGCGGTCGGCGCCATCGTCTTTGCGGGCGTGCTCGACGGTATCGACGGGCGCATTGCGCGACTGCTTCGCGCCGAGAGCCGTTTCGGCGCCGAGCTGGATTCGCTGTCGGACGCCATTGCATTTGGCGTCTCGCCTGCGATCCTGCTCTATCTGTGGTCGTTGCACGAGAACCCGCGCTTTGGCTGGATCATCAGCCTGGCCCTTGCGCTGAGCTGTGTGCTGCGCCTGGCTCGGTTCAATGCCAATCTCGATGTCATCGACCAGCCGCGAAAGGCTGCCGGGTTCAATACCGGCGTCCCGGCACCGGCCGGCGCGGGGATCGCGCTCATGCCGCTTTACGCCTGGTTCGCGACCGAGATGCCGATCTTTCGCGACTGGCGCATTGTCGCGCCCTGGCTCGTGTTCACAGCCCTGCTGATGATCTCGAACCTGCCGACGTTGGGCTGGAAGCGACTGCGTCTCCCGCCCGATTTGCGCATCTTCGCGATCTTCGCTGCCGGGATCTTCGCCGCCTCATTGATGGTTGCGCCCTGGATCAGCCTGCTAGTCCTGACTGCAGGCTATCTCGCGCTCATCCCGGTTGGCGTGATGAGCTACGCCCGACTCCGCCGGCGAGCGGGGCTTACGCCGCCAGGCGCGGAGCCGGACGACCCGGACGATCCAGACGAGCCCTGACCGCAGGTCCCGAGGGGTACGGGATGAATGCAGTCGGCTTGTGCTCGTGGATACTGTCCAGGCTCAACGTGCGCAGCGCGGCGAGCATCTGCGCCCGATAGTGAACGAAATTGGCGGCGATCACACCGAGCGCCGCAACCAATGCGAGAACGAACAGAAGCGAGCCGATCGCATAGAAAACCATAAGACGGACCTTTCCTTGGCGATGCAACGGACTCGATTCGAATCAGTTTCGCTCGCTTGATGTTCTCTATTTGTTCTTTTTTCTAAGATGCGTCAAGTCCGGCGGAAGTTTCCTCCGTTTCGGCTGATTTCAGGGCTTTTGCGGTGTGACTGCCGGCGGCGAGGCGGTGTAGGCGACGCCAAGATAGAAATCCAAGTCAAAGGCGTTGAACGGATTGGTTGCCGGTCCGATGCCGCGCGGGGACTCCTTCGAGCCGGACATGGCCGGGTTGGCGCCGCAAGCAGCCTTCGCTGTGCCGACGGGCATGCGGCAATTCCAAGCTTTGCCTTCACCGTTTGCTGCGACATAGAGCGTCCGTGTCTCGGCGCGGGGCAGCAGGCCTGCCAGCGGCATGTAGGTCGTTCCGCCGAACGTGACCTTCTTGATCCGGGCGTGGGTATTCCCGACTAACACGAGGACGAGCGTGTCGGGCGTCGAAGCAGCCTCTTGGACGACGCGCGCCATTTCCTTTTCATAGGCCGCGCTATCCAACCGGCCGGTCGGCATGAACGTCACGAGCCTGTCAAACCGATGTGCCTGGGACATAAGCCGCAGGCGTTCGATCATGTTCGCGTAGGCCTCGCTGCTGCGGCCGTCCTGCGTGTCGCTATGCCAGTTGGCGCCGGAGGTGAGCGAAGCCCGCGCAGCCGGTCCGCCGTCGGATTTGAGATAGGCATCGATATCGGGCTGCTCGCTGTTGAGCCGTTCGAGCGCGACGACAATGCGGCGCTTGGACTGGCCGGCGAGGCACACGAGATCGGCGAACGCGTCCGGGGATTCGACGGTGCCATGCAGCTCACCCACGACGACCCAATGAATGGCCTTATCGCCGATGAGCGCCTGTGCGCCGTCGATCGGCTTGCAGGCAGGCGTTGCGGCGGCGGCAAGCGTTGCCAATAGTGCGGTGATCATCGCGTCCTCTCCCTTGGCGTGTGATCGAATAGGTATTTAAGAATATCTGTTCGTATTTCATGCCGGTCGCAACATGAGCGCTGCATGAACTGTATCCTGTGCGCCGGGGCCATTCACACCCTTGCCAATCTCTGCATTTTCCACTAGGGGCGCCCACCTAACCCACATGGGGCTCGCTACATACCGGTGCCGCTACGCGGTCACTGAGCCCCAGAGGACTAACCGGAAAGGAACTTACTTATGGCGGCTCCTGTCGTCACCCTGCACCAATTGATCGAGGCCGGCGCACACTTCGGCCACCAGACGCACCGCTGGAATCCCCGCATGAAGCCGTACATCTTCGGCGAGCGGAACGGCATCCACATCCTCGACCTCTCGCAGACCGTGCCGCTCTTCGCGCGCGCCCTGGACTTCGTGAACTCGACGGTCGCTGCCGGCGGCAAGGTACTCTTCGTTGGCACCAAGCGCCAGGCGCAGGACGCCATCGCGGACGGCGCGCGTCGTTCGGGCCAGCATTTCGTCAACCACCGCTGGCTGGGCGGCATGCTCACCAACTGGAAGACGATCTCGGCATCGATCAAGCGTCTCAAGACCCTCGAAGAGAAGCTCTCGGGCGACACGCACGGCCTCACCAAGAAGGAAGTGCTGCAGATGACCCGCGAGCGCGACAAGCTCGAGCTGAGCCTCGGCGGCATCCGCGACATGAACGGCATTCCCGATGTCATGTTCGTGATCGACGCCAACAAGGAAGAGCTCGCGATCAAGGAAGCCAACACGCTCGGTATTCCGGTCGTCGCGATCCTCGATTCGAACGTCGATCCGAACGGCATCGCTTTCCCGGTTCCGGCCAATGACGACGCCAGCCGCGCGATTCGCCTCTACTGCGACGCGATCGCCCAGGCGGCGACCCGTGGCGGCCAGGGCGCTGCCCAGGCTGCCGGCGTCGATCTCGGCGCCATGGCCGAGCCGCCGGTCGAGGAAGCCGTCGTCGAAGCCGAGGCCTGAGGCGCCGTCAAACGCACGCAACAATAAGCGGGCAGGGCGCCGGGCTTGAATAGCCCGAGCGCCCGCTCGTCATTTAAGACATCCGCACAAAGAGGACTATGAACATGGCAGAGATTACTGCAGCCGCGGTCAAGGACCTGCGCGAGAAGAGCGGCGCCGGCATGATGGATTGCAAGAAGGCGCTCTCCGAAACCAACGGCGACATCGAAGCCGCGATCGATTGGCTGCGCGCCAAGGGTCTCGCCGCTGCCGCCAAGAAGTCCAGCCGTACGGCTGCTGAAGGTCTCGTCGCGGTCAAGACCAGCGGCACCAAGGGCGTGGCCGTCGAGGTCAACTCCGAGACCGACTTCGTCGCCAAGAACGAGCAGTTCCAGGGCTTCGTCGCCACGGCGGCCGAGGTCGCACTCGCTGGTGGCATCAACGACGCCGAGACGCTCAAGGCCAGCCCGCACCCCGCTGGCGGCACGATCAACGACGCGCTGGTGACCAATGTCGCCACCATCGGCGAGAACCAGCAGCTGCGTCGCGTCGGCTTCGTGTCGGTCGACCAAGGCCTGGTCGTCGACTACATGCACAACGCCGTCGTGCCCGGCCTCGGCAAGATCGGCGTGCTCGTCGCGCTCGAGAGCCCGGCCGGTGCGGACGTCCTGCTGCCGCTCGGCAAGCAGATCGCCATGCATGTCGCCGCGGCTTTCCCGGTGGCACTCAATGCCTCGGACATCCCGGCCGACGTGCTGGAGCGCGAGCGCGCCATTGCCGCGGAAAAGGCTGCCGAGTCCGGCAAGCCCGCCGAGATCATCGCCAAGATGGTCGACGGCGCGGTCGCCAAGTACGCCAAGGAAAACGCGCTTCTCTCGCAGCCCTTCGTGATCGACGGCAAGACCCCGGTCGCCGACGTCGTCGCCAAGGCGGCGAAGGATGCCGGCACGACGATCGTGCTCAAGGACTATGTCCGCTTCCAGCTCGGCGAAGGCATCGAGAAGGAAGAGAGCGACTTCGCGGCTGAGGTGGCAGCTGCCGCCAAGGGCGCCTGAGGTCCTTCCTCATAAAGTTGCGCGCCCTGTACGATAGGGCGCTTGGCACGGCGGCGCGGTCCCACTAAGGTCCGCGCCGCTCCTGTATCTGCATTGGATAATCCGCACGTCATGACGGCCGCCACGAACAAGCGCATCCTGCTCAAACTCTCGGGCGAAGTGCTGATGGGATCGGGCCAGTTCGGCATCGATCCGGAGACCGTGCAGCGCATGGCCGAGGAGGTGAAGGCCGCCAAGGATACCGGTCTCGAGCTTTGCCTCGTCATCGGCGGCGGCAATATCTTCCGCGGTATTTCCGGCGCGGCCAAGGGCCTGGATCGCACGACCGGCGACTATATGGGCATGCTGGCGACGATCATGAACGCGCTCGCCATGCAGAATGCGCTGGAGAAACTCGGCGTCGATACGCGGGTCCAGTCGGCCATCCCGATGATGACCGTCTGCGAACCCTACATCCGCCGGCGCGCCGCCCGCCACCTCGAGAAGGGGCGTGTGGTCATCTTCGCGGCAGGGACTGGCAACCCCTTCTTCACGACCGACAGCGGCGCTGCCCTGCGCGCGGCCGAAATGGGCTGCGACGCGCTCTACAAGGGCACCAGCGTGGACGGCGTCTATGATGCCGATCCCAAGAAGGTCGCCAGCGCAAAGCGTTTTGATCGAGTGAGTTACGATCAGGTGCTCAGTCAAAATCTCAAGGTGATGGATGCAAGCGCCGTGGCGCTTTGCCGGGACAACAACATCCCCATCATCGTGTTCAACATTCGCGAGCGAGGCAATCTCGCCCAGGTGCTGCGTGGCGAGGGCGTTTCGACCCGCGTCGACGGCGGCGCCTGAGCAACGGAAAATCGGAGAGGGACGATGCCACAATATGACAAGGCCGATGTCGAGCGCCGCATGGCGGGCTCTGTGGAGGCATTGAAGCACGATCTTTCCGGCCTTCGCACCGGTCGCGCCAACACGGCGCTGCTGGAGCCCGTGACGGTCGAAGTTTATGGATCGCACATGCCGCTGACGCAGGTCGCGACTATCTCCGCGCCTGAGCCGCGCCTGCTCTCCGTGCAGGTGTGGGACAAGAGCAATGTCGGCCCGGTCGACAAGGCGATCCGGTCGGCGGGTCTCGGCCTCAACCCGATCACCGATGGCCAAAATATCCGCTTGCCGATCCCCGACCTGACGGAAGAGCGCCGCAAGGAACTGGCCAAGCTCGCCGGCCAATATGCCGAGAAAGCGCGGATCGCGGCCCGCAATGTGCGCCGCGATGCGAATGACAGCCTGAAGGCCGACGAGAAGAAGGGCGAATTCGGCGAGGACGAGCGTAAGCGCAAGGAAAACGAAGTCCAGAAGCTCACCGATGCCACGATTGCGGATATCGACGCCGCGGCCGCAGCCAAGGAAAAGGAAATCCTTGGCAAGTGACGTGACCGCGCACCGGGCGCCGCAAGGGTACCGGGCATCATGATCTTTCCGCGCGCCCGTGCGCAGCGCAAGGTGTTGCCTTCGGCGCCGGACCGTGGCGCCCCGCGTCACGTCGCCATCATCATGGATGGCAACGGCCGTTGGGCCAAGGCGCGCCGGCTTCCGCGCATCGCAGGGCATCGCGCTGGCGCGGAGGCGGTTCGCCGCATCCTCCGCGCGGCCAACAAGCTCGGCATCGAATGCGTGACGCTCTACGCCTTCTCCTCCGAGAACTGGAAGCGTCCCGAGGAGGAGATCAGCGATCTCACTGGCTTGATGAAGCAGTTCATCCGTTCCGAGCTGGAGGAGATCCACGACGGGAATATCCGCCTCAAGATCATCGGCGATCATCATGCCTTCGAACCCGAGGCGGCCAAGATGGTCGACGAGGCGGTGAAGAAGACGGCGGGGAACACAGGCTCCACGCTGGTCGTGGCGCTCAACTACGGTTCGCAGGACGAGCTGGCCCGCGCGGCGCGCAAATTGGCGGAACAGGCGGCATCCGGCGCGCTCGATCCCGCCGCCATCACGCCAGACCTTATCGGCGATCAGCTCGATACGGCAGGCCTGCCACCGCTCGACCTGCTTATCCGGACGTCCGGCGAACAGCGCCTCTCCAATTTCCTGCTCTGGCAGGCGGCCTATGCCGAGCTCTATTTCACGGACACGCTCTGGCCCGACTTCGACGAGGCCGCCCTGGCCGCTGCAGTGGAAAGCTATGCCCGGCGCGAACGCCGCTACGGGGGGCTGTGATGGCCGCCGCGGCACGCAAGCCCGATCTCGCCGTTCGCACCGCCTCTGCGGTCGTCATGCTGGCGGTTGCCGGCACCGCGCTCTGGATGGGCGGCACGGTATTCACCTTCTTCGTCGCGCTCGTCGCCTTCCTGGTCGTGCTGGAATGGCGCAACATTGTCGTGCGCTTCCCGGACAGCGAATTCGCCAAGGGCGTGTGGATGGCGATCGGCGGCATCTATGCGGCGTTCGGCTGCGCGGCGGTGCTGCTGCTCCATGACAAGCAATTGTTCATTCCGGTTCTCGCTGCCGTGATCGGCACCGACATTGGCGCCTATTTCGCCGGGCGGACGATTGGCGGGCCAAAGATTGCGCCGTCGATCAGCCCGTCCAAGACTTGGGCGGGCCTGTTCGGCGGCATGGTCGGATCGATGGCGCTGCTTTCGTTGGCTGCCTATGGGGGCTTCACGGAATCCGAAGATCTCCTGACAGTGCTCTCTGCTTTTGCGATCATCGCAATCATCCTCGCCGTCGTGGCGCAGGCGGGCGATTTCTTCGAGAGCTGGATGAAGCGGCGAGCGGGCGTGAAGGATAGCGGCACCCTCATCCCGGGCCATGGCGGTATGTTCGACCGCGTCGACGGCCTATTGCCGGCTTGCATTGCCGCCTATTTAATAGCGCGCATCGTCGGGGGGCTTGGATGACGCCCCGCACAGTCTCCATCTTCGGCGCGACCGGCTCGATCGGCTGCTCGACGCTCGACCTGATCGGCCGCGATCCCGAAGCCTATGACGTGCTGGCACTGACGGCCGGTTGCGATGTGGCCAAGCTCGCAGCATCCGCGATCACGCATAATGCCAGGCTGGCCGTCGTCGCCGACGAAAGCTGCTATGCCGATCTCAAGGCCGCGCTGGCTGGTACCGGCATTGAGGCGGCGGCGGGCGAGGGGGCGTTGGTCGAGGCCGCGCTCATGGGCGCCGACTGGACTATGGCGGCGATTGTTGGCCTTGCCGGCCTGGCGCCTACGCTGGCGGCGGTGAAGCAGGGCAAGACGGTCGCGCTCGCCAACAAGGAATCGCTGGTCGCGGCGGGCGATGTCATGATGGCTGCCGTTCAGGAAAGCAGTGCTACGCTCCTTCCGGTGGACAGTGAGCATAACGCCATCTTCCAGTGTCTCGACGGCGGCGCCATCGATCGCGTGCGCAAGATCACGCTCACCGCGAGCGGCGGGCCGTTCCGTACCAAGACGCTGGAGGAGATGCGCGCCGTGACCTGCGAGCAGGCACTCAAGCATCCCAATTGGTCGATGGGCCGCAAGATCACCATCGACAGCGCGACGATGATGAACAAGGGTCTCGAATATATCGAGGCCTATCACCTGTTTCCGGTCGGGCTCGACCGTCTGGCGATCCTCGTGCACCCGCAGTCGGTCATCCATAGCATGGTCGAATTCGTCGATTGCTCGACACTGGCCCAGCTCGGCAGCCCGGACATGCGCATCCCCATTGCCAATACGCTGGCCTGGCCCGATCGCATGGCAACGCCCTGCCGGCCGCTCGATCTCGCGACCATCGGCCGGCTCGACTTCGAGGCGCCCGACGAGGTGCGCTTCCCCGCAATCCGGCTGGCGCGTGAAGCCATCGAGCAGGGTGGCAGCGCGCCTGCGATCCTTAATGCCGCCAATGAAATCGCCGTTGCCGCCTTCCTCGACGGGCGGATCGGCTTCCTCGACATCGCCGCAACCGTCGAGACCGTGATCGAGCGCAGCAATGCCGCGCCGGTCCGCTCGCTCGACGACGTGCGCGCCGCAGACGCCGCAGCGCGTGCGCAGGCACTCGACATCGCAGGCCGCCTGGCCGAAGGATTGACCGTTTAATGCCCACACCTGGCCTTACATTCACGATCCTCTCGTTCCTGCTCGTCATCGGGCCGCTCGTCTTCATCCATGAGATGGGGCACTATTGCGTGGCGCGCCTGTTCGGCGTGCACGCCGAGGCCTTTTCCATCGGTTTCGGGCCGGAAGTCGCGCATTGGACGGACAAGCGCGGGACACGGTGGCGCATCGGCGGCCTGCCGCTTGGTGGATATGTCCGTTTCGCGGGCGATATGGGCGTCGCCAGCGAGCCCGATCCCAAATGGCTCGAATTGCCGGCGGAAGAGCGCAATCGCTGCTTCCATGTAAAGCCTGTCTGGCAGCGCGCGCTGATCGTGCTCGCAGGCCCCGCCGTGAACCTGCTGTTCGCCGTGCTGATCCTCGCCGGGTTCGCTTATGCCTATGGCGTGAACGTGACCCCCGCGCAGGTCGGCGCGGTGATGCCCAAGAGTGCGGCGGCTGCGGCTGGCGTGAAGCCCGGCGACCGCATTCTCGCCTTCGATCGCGAGACCGTCGCCGATTTCGGCTCGCTCGCGAAAAGCGTCGCGCTCCAGCACCAGCCTGGCGAGCAGGTTGACATGATCGTGGAGCGCGCCGGTGCTCGGATCGTCCTGCCAATCAAGATCGGCGAACGCATCGAGAAGGACCGATTCGGCAACGAGTTCCATATCGCCCAGCTCGGCGTCCAGCCGGTGGCTACAGTGGTGCGCAAGGTCAGCCTCGCGGAAGCGCCCGTCGTGGGATTGCAACGGACCGGCGAACTGATGGTCATGGTCTGGGACAGGCTGTCGAAGATCGTCACAGGCCGGGTCTCGATCAAGGAACTGGGCGGCCCGCTCAAAACGGCGCAATTCTCCGGCGAACAGGCCGCGATGGGCCCGCTGCAGCTGATCTACTTCATCGCGCTCATCTCGATTAACTTGGGGTTCATCAACCTCTTGCCAATTCCCATGCTCGACGGCGGCCATTTGTTCTTCTACGGGATCGAAGCCATCCAACGCAGGCCGGTCAGCCCCCGGGTCCAGGAAATAGCCTTCCGTTCGGGCCTGGCTCTGCTGCTCGGTCTGATGGTGCTGGTGACGATCAACGATTTGGGCTCTTTCGGCCTGTGGCGCGGCCTGTCGCGCTTGATTGGCTGACGCGGTTAGGGCAGGGGAACGGCTTGGCCTGGCACATATCGCCGGGCCTTTCACGAATGTGGCGAGGATGCAGGGTTTGACTGTGACGAAGACGAGAAGTGAGACATCCCGCCTGACTGCGCTGCTGCTCGTCGGCACGATGCTGGGTGGACTCATCGCCACGCCCGCCAATGCGGATGACCAGCAGGCCGGGGGGCAGCCAGCCGGGGCTGCACAGCCCGCGCCGCTGCCGCCTGCGCCGACCAATTCTGCGGTCTCCGATACCAAGACCATCACGTCGATCACGGTCGAAGGTTCGCAGCGCCTGGAGGCCGATACCGTCCTCACCTACACCAAGCTCCGGGTTGGCGGCTCCTACACCCATGAGACGCTCGACGCAGCGCTGCGCGATCTTTACGCGAGCGAGCTGTTCCAGAAGGTCGAGATCCGCGACAATAATGGCGCGCTGACCGTCGTCATCCAGGAAAATCCCGTGATCAACCGGATCGTGCTCGAGGGCAACAAGCGCCTCAAGGACGAGAAGATCCGGCCCGAGATCAAGATGGCGCCGCGCCAGATTTACACGCGCTCGAAGGTGCGTGCCGACGTCGCCCGCATCATTGAGTTGTATCGCCGCCAGGGTCGTTTCGCCGCCGTCGTCGATCCCAAGCTGGTGAAGCTCGACCAGAACCGCGTCGACATCGTCTACGAGATCAACGAAGGGCCCAAGTCGAAGGTCCGCCAGATCAACATCATCGGCAACACCGTCTTCTCCGACGGCGAGCTGCGCGGTGAGATGGCGACCAAGCAGGGCCGCTGGTTCCGCTTCTTCTCATCGGGCACGAGCTACGATCCCGATCGCATGGCCTATGACCAGCAGAAGATGCGTCAGTTCTACCTGACCAACGGCTATGCGGACTTCCGCGTCGTTTCCGCGGTCGCCGAACTCACGTCGAACAAGCAGGACTTCATCATCACCTATGTGATCGAAGAGGGCGAGCGCTATAAATTCGGCGACGTGAAGGTCGAGAGCGACCTGCGCGATCTCTCGTCCGAGGGACTGACCCGTGCGCTGCGCCTCCACAAGGGTGACTGGTACAACGCCAAGGACGCCGAGGATACGATCGAGCAGCTCAACCAGACCGCCGGTCTGTTTGGCTACGCCTTTGCGGACGTGCAGCCGGACTACAAGCGCGACAAGGACGCGCGCACCATGTCGCTCACGTTCAAGATCGCCAACGCGCCGCGCGTCTATGTCGAGCGCATCGACATCAACGGCAATACGCTGACGCAGGACAAGGTCGTCCGCCGCGAGTTCCGCCTGCAGGAAGGCGACGCGTTCAACACCTTCCAGGTCAAGCGTTCGCAGGACCGCATCAACTCGCTCGGCTTCTTCCAGGAGAAGCTGGAGGTCGAGCAGAAGCCGGGTTCGGCTGAGGATCGCGTTGTTCTCGAGACCAATGTCGAGGAAAAGTCGACCGGCGAACTGTCGCTCTCGGCTGGTTTCTCCAGTCTTGAGCGCTTCATCCTCTCGGCGTCCGTCACGCAGCGCAATTTCCGCGGCATGGGCCAGGAGCTGCGCACGTCCATCGACTATTCAAGCTATTCCAAGTCCATCCAGGCGGGTTTCACCGAGCCCTATTTCCTGGACCGCAACATGGCCCTCGGCTTCGATATTTTCCGCCAGGACATGAACAGCTTCAACTATTATTCGACTGACAATCGTAACACGACCTACAGCCAGGTCCGTACCGGCTTCCAGATCCGTGGCGGCGTGCCGATCACGGAGTATCTGTCGCTCGGTCTGCGCTATGGCCTCACGTTCGACGATGTGACGCTCGATCGCTATACATACTACACGAACAACAGCGGCTCGGGCATTCCGGGCGACTCCTCGACCGATAACTGCGACCCGCTCAAGGCCGGCCGCTATCTGTGCGACGCGATCGGGAAGCGCGTTACCTCGACGCTCGGCTATTCGCTCGTTTACGAGGCGCACGACAACCGCATCCGTCCGACGCGCGGCTACTCGGTCTCGCTGAGCCAGGATTTCGCGGGCCTGGGCGGCAACGTCTCCTATATCCGCACGACGCTTTCGGCGGATAAATACTGGTCGCTCGGCAAGGGCTTCATCTTCTCGGTGAGTGGACAGGCGAGCTACATCAAGTCCTTCCAGAGCGGGTCGAGCGCGAGCAGCGATCCGGTCCGGCTGGTCGATCGCTTCTTCCTGGGCGAACCGCAGATCCGCGGCTTCGACATTCGCGGCGTTGGCCCGCGTATCATCCGCAAGCCCTATCTCAACGACGCCAACGGTAACATCACGGGCGTCAGCGAGGACCGGGATACCTGGTCGGACGACGCGCTCGGCGGCCGCGCGCTTTACCTGGCACATGCCGAACTCGAGATTCCGCTGGGTGCCGGTGCGCGCGACATGGGCCTTCGTCCCAGCATCTTCGCCGATCTGGGCGCCGTCTGGGGCCTGCGCAAGCCGACCTATGCCAATGGCGGCCTCATCGACAAGATCTACACTTATCGCACCTGTACGGCGGTCGACGGCACCGCGTCGCAGACGCTTGACCAACCATGTCCTGCCGGCACCACGGAGTCCGGCACCTCCAAGACGGGCTTCAAGGAATTCTTCGTCGGCGATACGCCGCGGCCCCGCCTGTCGGTCGGCTTCGGCGTGAACTGGAGATCCCCCTTCGGACCTTTCCGCATCGACATCGCCAAGGCGCTTCTGCACTCGCCCGGCGATGACACCAAGATTGTCACTTTCAACGTAGGAACCCAATTCTGATGAGAAACGCACTCCTTGCCTCCGTCGCGCTAGCGATGGCGCCACTCTTCGTCGTCGCGGCCGCCGCACCGGCTGCAGCTCAGTCCAAGCTGGGCATCGGCGTGGTCAATATCGACGCTGCCGTCGGCAACTCGGCTGCGGCCCAGACCGCCAGCCAGCAGATGCAGGTCACCTACAAGGCAGCGATCGACTCGCTGAACGCCCGCACTACGGCACTGCAGACCGAGCTGAAGCAGAAGCAGGACGCCCTGCAGGCCGCAGTCCGTGCCGCCGGCGCCAAGCCGACGCCAGCCCAGCAGCAGGCGCTGCAGACGCAGTATGAAGCGCTTCAGAAGCGCGGCCAGGAAGCTCAGGCCGAGCTGCAGACGCTCGAGCAGCCCATCGCGCTCGCTCGCAGCTACGTCATCGAGCAGATCAGCGCCAAGCTCGAGGACGCGCTCAAGAGCACGATGACCAAGAGCAAGGTCGACCTGCTGCTCAAGGAAGATTCGACGCTGGCCTATCAGCCGGGCGTCGACCTGACCAATGCGGTGATCACCGAGCTCAACACGCTCGTGCCGACCGTCGGCATCGTGCCGCCGCAGGGCTGGCGTCCGGGCCAGCAGCAGCAGGCTCCTGCCGCTGCCGCCGCACCGGCACCGGCAGCTGGTGCGCCCGCCGCTGGCGCGACGCCGCCTGCCGCGCAGCCCGCTCGTCCGCAGCCGACGGGCCGCTGATCTGGCATGGCCGAAGAGATTGAGGTGACTGAGGCAGCAGCAGAGGCGGCGCCAGGGGTTCTGGGGCCGCTCGATATCCGCCGTATCATGGCGGCGCTGCCCCATCGGTATCCGATGCTGCTCGTTGACCGCGTGGTCTCGATGGTCCCCAAGACCTCGATCCACGCGGTCAAGGCCGTGTCGATCAACGAGCCTTTCTTCCAAGGTCATTTCCCGGGACGGCCGATCATGCCCGGCGTGCTGATCGTCGAGGCGATCGCACAGGTGGCAGGTGTCCTCGCCATCGAATCCCTCGGCCTCGCCGGTACCGGCAAGCTGGTCTATTTCATGGGCATCGAGGGCGCCAAGTTCCGCAGTCCCGTCGAGCCCGGCCATCTGCTCGATCTCCATGTCGAGTTCACGCAGCTGCGCGGTTCGATCTGCAAGTTCAGCGGCAAGGCATCGATCGACGGCAAGCTCTGCGCCGAGGCGCACTGCGTGGCCATGATCGCCGATCCGCCGAAGGACTGACGCCAGCACGTCATTGACGGAAGCCGCGGGAAACCGCGCTTGCTTTCCCGTGCGATTCCCGCTAGGGGCGCGCTTCCGAAACTCCCCGGCCGGTCGGAAACCGGCCACTCTTGGAGCCAGATAGATGAAAAAAGAAACCCATCCCGACTACCACTTCATCACCGTCCAGCTGACCGACGGCTCGAGCTTCAAGACGCGCTCGACCTACGGCAAGGAAGGCGACACGCTGGCGCTCGACATCGATCCCAGCTCGCACCCGGCCTGGACCGGCGGCAACCAGCGCCTGCTCGACACGGGCGGCCAGGTCGCGCGCTTCAACAAGCGCTTCGGCGGCCTCACCCTCAAAAAGGGCTGATCGGGGAGGGGAGCGGCGCTCCCCCTACACTGAGACAAGAGCAGGGCTCCGGATTCCGGGGCCCTTTCTCTTTGCCGATAAGCGCTAATAGCCCCATCGCTCGACCCACGGGGCCAGCACATCCTCGACGGCGCGCAACTCGCGCGTATAGGCCTGCCAGGCGCTGATGCCGTCGCGATTGAGCCCTTTGCGCAGCTGATAGTCGCTGGGCGTCCGGGCCGATGCGACGGCGCGCGCGGGGAATTGCAGGATGTCGTCCTGCCAGTCGAGATCGACCAGGGCGAGCACGCTGCGCACTTCGCCCTCGAAGTCCGCAACGAGGTCTTCATGGCGGACCCTGTGCAACTTCACCGGAAGGACCGCTTCGCAGCGCGCCACCAATGCCATCACGGCGTCGTAGAAGTCCGCGGCTCCGGCCAGCGTCAACAGCTCGAACATGCTGGCGTTCATCTGGAACCGACGTCTGAAGCCGCTCAGGACGACGTCGCGCGGATCGCGGAGCGAAAGGACGATCCGGGCATCGGGGAAGAGGCGGCTGATCAGCGGCAGCGCGAGGCTGTGCAGCGGCATCTTGTCGACGACGACCTTTCCGTCGATATCGCCCACGGCGTTCGCGACGGCGGCAAAATAACGCTCGCGGAAGGCCGCGCGATCGGTGGCGGGCAGGGTGGCAAGCCGATCCAGCCCCTCAGCGTTCGCAAGCATGTTCAGCCCGGCCTCGGCGAGGCAGTCGATTTCGGGCAGGGTCCGCACGGCGTCATGGCCGGAAAGCGCCTTTTCGAGCAGTGTCGTGCCCGATCGTGGGAAGCCGACGACGAACAGATGGCCTGCGCAGGGCCGCGTCGGCACATCATCGCCGCGCCGCTCCCAGGCCGCCGGATCGGCGGCATCGAAATAGCCCTTGAGCCGCCGCGCCCGCTCGACTTGGCGTTCCTCGCCCGATGCGGCCAGGACCGGCGTAAATTGCGCGATCAGCATGGCATTGCGCATGGCGTAGTCGAGATAGGCATCGCTAGCGCGCCCGAGCCGGTCGCGTGCATCGGCGCGGAGGCCGAGCAGTGAAACGCGATTCTCGTCGCCCGGGGGGAGGTGCGAAAGCTGCGAACTGGCCAGGGCCTCGGCTTCGGTCGCATCGCCATCTTCGAGCGCCGCTCGCGCCAGCGCGATGCCTGCGGTGATATTGCCCGGCGCGAGCGCGAGCGCTTGCCGGGCAAGGTTCCGGCCCGCCTCGGCATCGCCCTGCTGCACGGCAATGGCGGCTCGGGCAGCAAGGGGCTCCGCCGATCCGGGCATGAGCGCAGTCACTTGGGCGAAATGACGCTCTGCGGCCGCCAGGTCGCCCATTCGGTAGCATGCCGTTGCGAGGGGCGTAAGAATGGCGGGCTGGTCGGGCCAGAGCGCGTCCGCCTCGTCGAGCGCATCGCGGGACTTGTCGAACAGGCCGGCGCGCGCCAGCGCCAGTCCATAGCGCCGCCAGATTTCCGGCTCATCCTCGGCCTGCGGCACGGCTTCCTCAAGCAGTGCCAGCGCCGGCATCCATTTGCCCTGCTCGTCGAGCCGCTCCGCTGCGAGCATCAGGATCAGGGGATGGCGTTCACCTTGTGCCAATGCCGCCGTTGCCAGATCGAGCGCGCCGGTGCGATCGGCGGCCTGGACTCGTTCCATCACCTTCCTGGCGGCGTCTGACATGGCCGTTTGCTTCTCCCCTCGCCAGCTTGTTCACCGCCCGGCGTCCAGTCAACTCCGAGCAGGATTCTCCGGCGAGTGGCGCTCAAAACAAATCACCCGCCGACAGGTGCCGGCGGGCGTTCGTTATTGTACTGGTGAAGCTCGATCAGGCCACAGCGAGCTTGCGCTTGCGGCTGCCACGCAGCGCGGCGCCCGCGAGGCCGAAGCCGCCGATCATCATCGCCCAGCTGGCCGGTTCGGGCACGCCCGGCGTACCCGGCGTCACGGAACCGAAGGTGATGTCGTCGAACACGATCTGGTTCGCAACACCGGCAAAGCCGATCGAAAGCGCCGTGCCCCCGAAGGACACGCCGACTGCCGAGAAGGGGCAGAAGCCGGCATTGTAGCCGACGCAGCTGCCCGAATTCGGTGACAGGGCGATCGTCGCCAGGATGTTGCCGGTGCCATTGATACCGTCATAGACGTTGACGGAGCCGGGGACCGACGCAGACGAGTAAAAGAACGAGAAGCCGGTGTCGAAACCACCGCTATAGTTCATGAACGTCTCGGAGCCCGAGAGGAAGAACAGGCCGCCCTTGTCAGAACCCGGCGCAAGGCCGCCGCGCGAGGTGTTGGAGCACGACGTGCCGATCGTGTTGAGGCAGATCGCCTGTGCATTCGAGCTGAACGACACGCCATAGTTGGTGCCGGACGTGCCGTCGCTGCTGGTGCCGCCATTGTAGAAATTGTTCACGAAAGCGAAACCGCTTGGGTAGTTCGCGTTAACGCCCTCGAAGTCGAGGACCACGACCGGGCCGGCGTTGGCAGGCGAAATGGCCGCAACCATAGCCAGAGCACCAGCGCCAATCCATTTGGCTTTGGTAAGCATGAAAAATCTCCCCACAGTCGACCGCATCCCATGGCGATCGTCGGACGGAGAATACCACATCGTTAAGGGCGGGATAACTATTTAACGTGTTAGGTATACTTGTTTACATAAGCCGGAATCTGTCATTTTTTCCAACGCTTATAGGGTTCCCAAGGCTCGACAACGCGAATCGCTTTGTTTCAGGGAGAGACAGAACCGCAGTCTTGAGCCGTTTTCGGGGAGGTTGGCTGCACCTCCGATCCAGACTGAGTCGCGAGCGACGCGATCGTCTATACGGGCTTCATCGACGCCCCATATGAAAAGGGCCCGGAGGCGACTGCGCCCGGGCCCTTTTTCATTCATTGTTCCCGAAGGAGGCTGGTGCTTATTCCAGATCCTCGGTGGTGAAGTCCTCACCCTGCACCGCGCCCAGCGGATCGTCGCCGATCGCTGCTTCCGGGCCTTCGCGCAACTCTGCGGCATGCTCCTCGGCCGCAGTCTGCGGCGCGACGAGATGCACTTCGTTGGCGACGCGCATGGCGGCACGCAGCGCCGCGTCGCGGCTCGAAGCGGCAATGCGCAGGCGGTTCATGGAGGCGCCCGTACCGGCCGGGATCAGGCGGCCGACAATGACGTTCTCCTTGAGACCGATGAGCGTGTCCTTCTTGCCCTGGACGGCCGCCTCGGTGAGGACGCGGGTCGTCTCCTGGAAGGAGGCTGCCGAGATGAACGAACGCGTCTGCAGGCTCGCCTTGGTGATGCCAAGGAGGACCGGCTTGCCCTGCGCCGGCAGCTGGCCGGGCGAGAGCTTCGCGTTGATCTCGTCCATTTCCTCGCGGTCGACCTGTTCGCCGGCGAGCAGCGTGGTGTCGCCGCCGTCGGTGATCTCCACCTTCTGCAGCATCTGGCGAACGATCGTCTCGATGTGCTTGTCGTTGATCTTCACACCCTGGAGTCGATAGACTTCCTGGATTTCGCTGACGAGATATTCGGCCAGCGGCTCGATGCCGAGCACTTCCAGAATGTCATGCGGATCCGGCGAACCTCCGATCAGGTTGTCGCCACGCTTGACGTAGTCGCCTTCCTGGACGTCGATCACCTTGCTCTTGGGGATCAGATACTCGACCGGCTCGCTGCCATCCTCGGGACGAATGGCGATCTTGCGCTTCGCCTTATAGTCCTTGAGGAATTCGACGCGGCCCGAGACCTTTGCGATGATCGCATTGTCCTTGGGCTTGCGGGCTTCGAACAGCTCGGCCACGCGCGGCAGACCGCCCGTGATGTCGCGGGTCTTCGCAGCTTCGCGAGAAACACGCGCCAGCACGTCACCGGCCTGCACCTGCGCACCGTCCTCGACCGAGAGCGTCGCGCCGATGGCGAGCATGTAGCGCGCCGCTTCGCCGCTGGCATCGTCGAGCAGGGTGAGCCGCGGACGAAGATCGTCCTTGGCGCGCGACGAACCGCGATGTTCGGTCACCACGCGCTGCGCGATGCCGGTCGCTTCATCGGTCTGCTCGGTCAGCGTCTTGCCGTCGATGAGGTCGACATACTTCACGATGCCCGGCTTCTCGGTGATCACCGGCTGTGTGAACGGATCCCACTCAGCGATACGGTCGCCCTGCTTCACCTTGGCGCCATCCTTGAACAGGATCGCGGCACCATAGGGGAGGCGATGGACGGCGCGTTCGCGGCCTTCCTCGTCGATGATCGCCAGCTCGCCGTTGCGGGCGAGGCTGAGATTACGGCCCTTGCTGTCCTGGATGGTCGGCATGTCGCGCAGTTCCAGCGTACCGTCGCTGACGGCCTCGAGGTTCGACTGCTCGTTGAGCTGGGCCGCACCGCCGATGTGGAAGGTACGCATGGTCAGCTGCGTGCCCGGCTCACCGATCGACTGGGCCGCGATGACGCCGACGGCCTCGCCGATGTTCACCGGCGTACCGCGAGCGAGGTCACGCCCGTAGCACTTGGCGCAGACGCCCATCTTGGCTTCGCAGATCAGCGGGCTGCGGATCTTGACCGCCTGCACGCCGATAGCCTCGATCCGTGCGACCATGGCTTCGTCGAGCAGCTCGCCCTCGGGGATGAGGACCGAGTTGTCCTTGCTGTCGACAATGTCCTCGGCCGTGGTGCGGCCCAGGATACGCTCGCCGAGCGAGGCAATGGTCGAACCGCCCTGGATGATCGCCTTCATCTCCAGCGCCTTCTGGGTGCCGCAGTCGATCTCGACGATCGTGCAGTCCTGCGACACGTCGACGAGACGGCGGGTCAGGTAACCCGAGTTTGCCGTCTTGAGCGCGGTGTCGGCCAGGCCCTTGCGAGCGCCGTGGGTCGAGTTGAAGTACTCAAGGACGGTCAGGCCTTCCTTGAAGTTCGAGATGATCGGGGTTTCGATGATCTCGCCCGACGGCTTGGCCATGAGGCCGCGCATTCCGGCGAGCTGCTTCATCTGCGCCGGAGAACCGCGCGCACCCGAGTGGCTCATCATGTAGATCGAGTTGATCGGCTTCAGGCGGCCCGTCTCCGGGTCCTTCGGCATCGAGCGGATCTCGTCCATCATGGCGTTTGCAACGCGGTCACCGCAGCCCGACCAGGCGTCGATCACCTTGTTGTACTTCTCTTGCTGCGTGATCAGGCCGTCCTGATACTGCTGCTCATAATCGGCCACCAGCGCCTTGGTCTCGTCGACCAGGGCAACCTTGCTGTCCGGAATGATCATGTCGTCCTTGCCGAACGAGATGCCGGCCTGAAAGGCGTGACGGAAGCCGAGGGCCATGATCGCGTCGGCGAAGAGGACCGTGTCCTTCTGGCCGGTGTGACGATAGACCTCGTCGATCACGTCGCCCACGTCCTTCTTGGTGAGGAGGCGGTTGACGGTGTCGAACGGCACCTTGTGGCTCTGCGGCAGGCATTCGCCGATCAGCATGCGGCCCGGCGTGGTTTCCACGCGACGCATATACTGATTGCCCTGCTCGTCGGTCTGCGGAACGCGGCTCGTGATCTTCGAGTGCAGCGTCACAGCCTTGGCGAACAGCGCCTGGTGGACTTCCTGCATGCCCGAGAGGATCATGCCTTCGCCCGGCTCGCCTTCGCGCTCCATGGAGAGGTAATAGATACCCAGCACCATGTCCTGCGAGGGGACGATGATCGGCTTGCCGTTGGCAGGCGACAGGATGTTGTTGGTCGACATCATCAGCACGCGCGCTTCCAGCTGGGCCTCGAGGCTCAGCGGAACGTGCACGGCCATCTGGTCGCCGTCGAAGTCGGCGTTGAAGGCCGAGCAGACGAGCGGGTGCAGCTGGATCGCCTTGCCCTCGATCAGCACGGGCTCGAACGCCTGGATGCCGAGACGGTGGAGCGTCGGTGCGCGGTTCAGGAGGACCGGGTGCTCGCGGATGACTTCATCCAGGATGTCCCAGACTTCCTTGCGCTCCTTCTCGACCCACTTCTTGGCCTGCTTCAGGGTCATGGAGAGACCCTTGGCGTCCAGACGGGCGTAGATGAACGGCTTGAACAGCTCGAGCGCCATCTTCTTGGGCAGGCCGCACTGGTGCAGCTTGAGTTCCGGGCCCGTCACGATGACCGAACGGCCGGAATAGTCGACGCGCTTGCCGAGCAGGTTTTGACGGAAGCGGCCCTGCTTGCCCTTGAGCATGTCGGACAGCGACTTGAGGGGACGCTTGTTGGCGCCCGTGATGACGCGGCCGCGACGGCCATTGTCGAACAGGGCGTCGACGGCTTCCTGGAGCATGCGCTTTTCGTTGCGGACGATGATGTCCGGCGCACGCAGCTCCATCAGGCGCTTGAGGCGGTTGTTACGGTTGATCACGCGGCGATACAGGTCGTTGAGATCCGACGTCGCGAAGCGGCCGCCGTCGAGCGGGACGAGCGGGCGCAGTTCCGGCGGAATGACCGGGATTACGTCGAGGATCATCCACTCCGGGCGGTTGCCGGAATCAATGAAGCTCTCGACGACCTTCAGGCGCTTGATGATCTTCTTGGGCTTGAGCTCGGACTTGGTGACCGCGAGCTCGTCCATGAGCGCCTTCTGCTCGCCCTCGAGGTCGAGGTTCATGAGCATGATCTTGACGGCCTCGGCGCCGATGCCGGCGGTGAAGGCGTCTTCGCCATACTCGTCCTGCGCGTCGAGCAGCTCATCCTCGGTCAGGAGCTGGTAGCGCTCCAGCGGGGTGAGGCCCGGCTCGGTGACGATGTAGCTCTCGAAATAGAGCACGCGCTCCAGTTGCTTGAGCTGCATGTCGAGCAGCAGGCCGATGCGGCTCGGCAGCGACTTCAGGAACCAGATGTGCGCGACTGGCGCGGCCAGTTCGATATGGCCCATGCGCTCGCGGCGGACCTTCGAGACGGTGACCTCGACGCCGCACTTTTCGCAGACGATGCCCTTGTACTTCATGCGCTTGTACTTGCCGCACAGGCACTCATAGTCCTTGATCGGGCCGAAGATGCGCGCGCAGAACAGGCCGTCACGCTCGGGCTTGAACGTGCGGTAGTTGATCGTCTCGGGCTTCTTGATCTCGCCGAAGGACCAGCTGCGGATGCGCTCAGGCGACGCGATACCGATCTGGATCTGGTCGAAAACCTCGGGCTTGGCGACCGGATTGGCGAAGTTGGTCAGTTCGTTCATGTCTCAATTCCCTCTTGAGGGCTGAATTTTATTCGGGGCGAAAGAGGGGAGGGGGCACCGCTGTCCGGCGCCCCGCCTCGCTTATTCCGCCGCGTCGGGCAGCTGTTCCGCTTCGTCGGCAAGTTCTTCAAGGGCGGCCAGTTCGACGTTGAGGCCGAGCGAGCGCATTTCCTTGACGAGCACGTTGAAGCTTTCCGGAATGCCGGCCTCGAACGTGTCGTCACCCTTGACGATCGCCTCATAGACCTTGGTGCGGCCGACCACGTCGTCCGACTTCACCGTCAGCATTTCCTGCAGCGTGTACGCTGCGCCGTAAGCCTGCAGTGCCCAGACCTCCATTTCACCGAAGCGCTGGCCACCGAACTGGGCCTTACCGCCCAGCGGCTGCTGGGTGACGAGGCTGTAGGGGCCGATCGAACGGGCGTGGATCTTGTCGTCGACAAGGTGGTGGAGCTTCAGCATGTAGATGATGCCCACGGTCACCTTGCGGTCGAAGGAGTCACCCGTGCGGCCGTCATACAGCGTCGACTGACCCGACCGGTCGAGACCGGCCAGCTCCAGCATGCTCGCAACGTCCGCTTCGCGGGCGCCGTCGAACACCGGGGTGGCGATCGGAACACCCGTGACGAGGTTCGATGCGAGCTCGACGATCTGGTCCGCGCTGCGGGCTTCGATTTCGGCCACATAGGTCTCGCCATAGACGGTCTTGAGCCGCTCCTTGACCGCCTCGGGCATTGCGCCGCCCTTGGCGTCCGGATTGGCCTCGCGCCAGTCGCGCAGCGCCGTCTTGATCTGCTGGCCAAGACCGCGTGCGGCCCAGCCGAGATGCGTCTCGAAGATCTGGCCGACGTTCATGCGCGAAGGCACGCCTAGCGGGTTCAGAACGATGTCGACCGGCGTACCGTCCTCAAGGAACGGCATGTCTTCGACCGGCAGGATGCGCGAGATGACGCCCTTGTTGCCGTGACGGCCGGCCATCTTGTCGCCCGGCTGAAGCTTGCGCTTCACGGCAACGAAGACCTTGACCATCTTGAGCACGCCCGGGGGCAACTCGTCGCCGCGCTGCAGCTTCTCGACGCGATCCTCGAACTTCTCGACGATCAGCTTCACAGCGTCGTCATACTGCGCCTTGACGGCTTCGAGGTTCGCCTGGACGGCGTCGTCCGCAACCGCGAACTTCCACCATTCATGGCGCTCGACTTCGCCGAGCAGTGCGTCGTCGATGTCGACGCCCTTCTTGACGCCCTTGGGCGCTGCCGTGGCGGTCTGGCCGACCAGCATGTCCTTGAGACGATTGAAGGTCGCACGGTTGAGAATGCCGCGCTCGTCCTCGCGATCCTTGGCGAGGCGGTCGATTTCCTCCCGCTCGATCGCCATGGCGCGCTCGTCCTTGTCGATGCCGTGACGGTTGAACACGCGCACTTCGACGACCGTACCGGCCACGCCCGGGGGCAGGCGGAGCGAGGTGTCGCGCACGTCGCTGGCCTTTTCGCCGAAGATGGCACGGAGCAGCTTCTCTTCCGGCGTCATCGGGGATTCACCCTTGGGGGTGATCTTGCCGACCAGGATGTCGCCCGGCTCCACTTCGGCGCCGATGTAGACGATGCCCGCCTCGTCGAGGTTGCGCAGGGCTTCCTCGCCGACATTCGGGATGTCGCGGGTGATGTCCTCCGGGCCCAGCTTGGTGTCGCGGGCCATGACCTCGAACTCTTCGATGTGGATCGAGGTGAAGACGTCGTCCTTCACGATCCGCTCGGAGATGAGGATGGAGTCCTCGTAGTTGTAGCCGTTCCAGGGCATGAACGCGACGAGGCTGTTGCGGCCGAGCGCAAGCTCGCCCAGTTCCGTCGACGGGCCGTCGGCGATGACGTCGCCCGCGTCGACCTGGTCGCCCACCTTCACCAGCGGACGCTGGTTGATGCAGGTGTCCTGGTTCGAGCGCTGGAACTTCATCAGCGTGTAGATGTCGACGCCCGACTTGCCGGGCTCGACGTCTTCCGTGGCGCGGATAACGATACGGGTCGCGTCGACCTGGTCGACGATGCCGGTGCGGCGGGCCGCGATGGCAGCGCCGGAGTCACGGGCAACCGTCTCTTCCATGCCGGTGCCGACGAATGGCGCCTCGGCCTGGACGAGCGGTACGGCCTGACGCTGCATGTTCGAGCCCATGAGCGCGCGGTTGGCGTCGTCGTTTTCCAGGAACGGAATGAGCGAAGCGGCAACCGAGACGAGCTGCTTGGGGCTGACGTCCATCAGCGTGATGTGGTCGCGCGGCGCCATCAGGAACTCGCCGGCCTCACGGGCCGAGATGAGGTCCTCGACGAACGTGCCGTCCGCGTTCACTTCAGCGTTCGCCTGGGCGATCGTGTGCTTGGCCTCTTCCATGGCGGAGAGATAGACCACGTCGCTGGTGACCTTGTGGTCGACGACCTTGCGGTACGGCGTCTCGATGAAGCCGTACTTGTTGACGCGCGAGAAGCTCGCAAGGCTGTTGATCAGACCGATGTTCGGGCCTTCCGGCGTTTCGATCGGGCAGATGCGGCCATAGTGGGTCGGGTGGACGTCGCGGACTTCGAAGCCGGCGCGCTCGCGGGTCAGACCGCCCGGGCCAAGGGCCGACACGCGGCGCTTGTGGGTGACTTCCGAGAGCGGGTTGGTCTGGTCCATGAACTGCGAGAGCTGCGAGGAACCGAAGAACTCGCGCACCGCGGCTACGGCGGGCTTGGCGTTGATGAGGTCGTTCGGCATCACGGTCGAGACGTCGACCGAGCTCATGCGCTCCTTGACGGCACGTTCCATGCGCAGCAGGCCGACGCGATACTGGTTCTCCAGCAGCTCGCCCACTGAACGCACGCGACGGTTGCCGAGATTGTCGATGTCGTCGATCTCGCCCTTGCCGTCCTTGAGGTTCACGAGCTCCTTGACCACGGCGAGGATGTCCTCGCGGCGCAGCGTGGTGATCGTGTCCTCGGCGTCGAGGCCGAGGCGCATGTTCAGCTTGACGCGACCCACGGCCGAGAGGTCGTAGCGCTCGCCGTCGAAGAACAGGCCTTCGAACAGGGCTTCAGCGGTCTCGCGCGTCGGCGGCTCGCCGGGGCGCATGACGCGATAGATGTCGGCCAGCGCATGGTCGCGATCTTCGGCCTTGTCGGCCTTGAGCGTGTTGCGGATCCACGGACCGGTGTTGATGTGGTCGATGTCGAGCAGCTCGATCCGGTCGAGGCCGGCCTTGTCGAGCTTCTCAAGATTCTCGGGGCTCACCTCGTCGCCGGCCTCGATGTAGATCTGGCCGGTCGCTTCATTGATGAGATCAAAGGCCGAATAGCGGCCATAGATTTCCTCGGTCGGGATGAGCAGCGTCTCGAGACCGTCCTTGGCCGCCTTGTTGGCAGCGCGCGGGCTGATCTTCTGGCCGGCCGGGAACACGACCTCGCCCGACTTGCCGTCGACGATGTCGAACATCGGCTTCTGGCCGCGCCATGCTTCGACGGTGAAGGGGATCTGCCAGCCATTGGGGCCGCGCACATAGGTGATCTTGTTGTAGAACTCGCCGAGGATGTCCTCGCCGTTGAGGCCGAGCGCATAGAGCAGCGCCGTCACCGGCAGCTTGCGCTTGCGGTCGATACGGACGTTCACGATGTCCTTGGCGTCGAACTCGAAGTCGAGCCACGAGCCGCGATAGGGGATGACGCGCGCGGCGAACAGGAACTTGCCCGACGAGTGGGTCTTGCCGCGGTCATGGTCGAAGAGCACGCCAGGCGAGCGGTGCATCTGGGACACGATGACGCGCTCGGTGCCGTTGATCACGAACGTGCCGTTCGGCGTCATGAGCGGCATGTCGCCCATGTAGACGTCCTGCTCCTTGATATCGAGCACCGAGCGGGTGTCGGTGTCGGTGTCCACTTCGAACACGATCAGGCGCAGCGTCACGCGCATCGGCGCCGCATAGGTGATGCCACGCTGGCGGCATTCCTCGACGTCATACTTGGGCTCTTCCAGCTCGTACTGGACGAAGTCGAGCTCGGCAGTGCCGGCGAAGTCGCGGATCGGGAACACGCTGCGCAGCGTCTTCTCCAGGCCCGAAACATAGCCGATCGCCGGGTTCGAGCGCAGGAACTGCTCGTAGCTTTCGCGCTGAACCTCGATCAGGTTCGGCATCTGCACCACTTCGTGGATGTTGCCGAAGACCTTGCGGATGCGCTTCTTGACGCTGCCGCTTGCGACGGGGGGGAGAGCTTTGGTTGCCATGGGGTGTTCCTGCCTCGTGTGAGTCCCAAAAATATTTCCGCATCCCAGCGAAATTCAGCCATGTCGGGCGCCGGTCGCGCGAGTCGCTGCAACCGCTAGAGACGCAAAAAAGTGCGGGTCGGGGCTGTCCGATCCGCACTGCAGCGTCTGGTAGACCCTGACTTTGCCCCATTCGTTAGCGTGCCGTGCGCAATGCGACATGCTGGCCCGGGCAAAGCGGGCGGCTGGTCCGGCATGAAGCCGGGCGAGCCTTTGCTGGGCGCGATATAGTCACGCCGGGTGGCTTTGAAAAGGGGGCATTTGCAACGCGCCTGACCGGGCGTTCACCGCAAAGCGAATATTAACCCGTCCCTCCTACTCAGAAAGACGTTCTGCCAGCGAGGTCTCCACAAGAGAGGTCCCGGGAGGACGCGATCCAAACAAGAATTCGGGACGTACATCATGAAAAGTCGTCGTTCTGCCGCTGGCGTTGCCGGCTGGCTGGAAAGCAAATCGATCAATCAGCGCCTGACCGTCCAGGTCGCGGCTGCTATTGTCGCGAGCCTCTGTCTGATCACGACGATTGCCGTGGGCTCTCTCATCAGCCTCAACTACACCAAGCGGAATGCCGATCTCTCCGGCCAGGCCCTGCGCGCGGCGCTGCTCGAAAAGGACTTCACGTCCCTCGAGCGCGACGTGTTTCGCCACGGGCTGCTGCGCAACGAGGATTCGCGCAAGAGCTACGAAGGCAATATCGACGACCTCAAGAGCTCCATCAAGGAAAGCCAGGCTGTCCTGGACGCCGAGCATGACGCGGCGCTCAAGAAGGTCGAGACCGGCTCCGACACCTATGTGAACGAAGTCAATGGCGTCATGTCCGCCGGAACCATCGACGCGGGTGGCGAAGCCAAGATTTCATCCGCAGGCGACGAGGTCGACGGATCGATCGAATCCATTCGCGAGCCGGCCGTCAAGGCGGCCGAGGCGATGTCCGTCCGCCAGCAGCGGACCGTCATGGTCGTCATGACGCTGACCATCGCCATTGCCTTTCTGACGGGCCTCATCACCTTGCTCATCGCGCGCGGTATCAAGCGCGCGATCGGTCAGGAGATCCAGGCACTGTCCGATGCGATCACACGGATCGCCGGCGGCGATGTCGATGTTCACATCGCTTATACCGAACGTGACGACCAGCTGGGCGCGCTTGCGCGTGCGGCGGTTCAGTTGCGCGAGACGAGCCGCGCCAAGCTGCAGTCCGACACCGAACTGGCCGATATGGCCGACAAGGTCAGCAACAGCCTGCGCCTCATGGCCGACGGCGATCTCACTGTCCGCCTGCCGGAGCTGGGCGCCAACTATGTGCGGCTCCAGCAGGACTTCAACAGCACCATGGCCCAGCTGCACGACACCATCGCGTCGGTGTCGGACGCCGCCGTCGACATTCGCAGCGGCGCGCGCGAGATCAGCCAGGCATCGGGCGACCTGGCCCAGCGGACCGAGCAGCATGCGGCCGAGCTGGCCCATGCCGCGGAATCCGTGAACCAGATCACCAACTCGCTGAAGGAAACCGCCGACGTCGCGACCCACGCGAATGAGGGCGTGATCGAGGCCGTGAACGAGGCCCGCATGGGCGGCGAAGTGGTCGGCAAGGCCGTCGGCGCCATGACCAACATCGAAAAGAGCTCGCTCGAAATCGGCCAGATCATCAATGTGATCGATGGCATTGCCTTCCAGACCAACCTGCTCGCGCTCAACGCCGGTGTCGAAGCCGCGCGTGCAGGCGATGCGGGCAAGGGTTTCGCGGTCGTGGCCAACGAGGTCCGGGCACTGGCCCAGCGCTCGGCCGATGCCGCCAAGGACATCAAGGCGCTCATCACGACGAGCGGTGCGGAAGTGGAAGAGGGCGCGCGCATGGTCCGCCAGGCCGGCGAGGCGCTCGCGCAAATCACGGATCGCATCCACGGCGTTACCGCCATGGTCACCCAGATCAGCTCGGCTGCCGCCCAACAGTCCTCCAAGCTCGCCGAGGTCAATGGCGCCATGAGCAAGATGGACGAAGTGACGCAGCAGAATGCCGCGATGGTCGAGGAAAGCACGGCGGCCGCACGCAGCCTGCTTCAGGAGGCCGATGGCCTCACCGATCGTGTCGGTCGCTTCAATTGCCGCAGCGTCGCCCGTTCGATGGCGGCGCCCGTCGCCACGCCGGCTTCGCGGTCCAAGACAGCAACGGCCGCCAGGCCTGCGCCAGCACCGCGAGTGTCGGGCAATCTCGCGCTCGCACCCGCTGCCGAGGCGAATGAGGACTGGACGGAATTCTGAGGTATCGGGGTCCATGGCCCCGGTATCCGCTACCGTTTATGGCCGGACAGGGCTGTGGCCTAGTTTGCCGCGCCGATGTCGAACACGCCGCATGCGATGCGTGCGCCGCTGTTCCCGCTCGGATCGGTCTTCTGATCGTCCGTGCTCGCATGGACAACAAACGCGGAGCCGTCAGTATCAAGCAGGTCCTTGAAGGTCGATTTGATCAGGACGTACTGCTTGGCTTTGCCATCAACGCCCACCTTGAGAACCGGCAGATCGCCCATATGTGAGCCCATCGGGTTGTCGAGCCCATGCTGCTTGCCGTCCGGATTGAGATGCGCGCCGGCATCCGCAAAAGCGGTGCCGCTGCATTTCCCGACAGTATGGATATGCATGCCATGTTCGCCCGGCGGCAGGCCTTTGACCTCGACCGTGCCGGACAGGCCATTGGGTGTGCCGACGAGAGTCACCTTTCCGACGCTCTTTCCCTGCGCGTCTTGCAGATAGGCAATACCGGCATTTTGCTGGGCGACAGCGGCCGTTGCGAGCGGCAGGGCTAGCAACGGCAGGATGGCGATGCAGGATTTGAGACGGGCTCGCGCACGAAAAGTCATGACATCCTCCTCTGCCGGAACCTCGCCCGGTCGGTGTTCCCCCCTAACATGAGTCACAGCAGTGAGAGAAGTCGCTCCATGGCGCGCGCGGCGCGTGCCGAGGCCGCAAGCAGATTTTCGTGGAAATCGCCCGCACTTTCGTGATTGGCATCGTCCGTCACGGCCTTGATGCCGGCCCAGGGCAGGCCGACGGCGCTGGCATATTGGGCCATGGCGGCGGTCTCCATGTCGACCACGTCCGCCGCCAATGCGGCGACGAGATGCGCAGCAAAGGCGCCGTCCTCGATGAAGGCGTCGCCACTGGCGATGCAGGCTTGCGGCAGGCCCGTGCCCGGGTCGGGCAGGGCTTCGAACGGTTCGACGTGCGCCGGTCCCATCGGCCAGGCGCCCGGGGGGTAATGGATGAAGTCGTCCGGTCGCCGCGCGCCATAATCGTGCTGGATGGCGCGGCCGAGATAAAAACAGTCGCCGGGGAGGGCGCTCAGTTTGCCCGCCGTGCCCAGCGTCAGCAGCAGCTCGGCGCCAGTCTGTATGTGCAGCCGCGCCGCAGCCGACGCGATGTTGACCTTGCCGATCCCGGTCGTCGCGATCACGACATCATGCCCGTTGACCTCGAGCCGCCGCGCGGGCGGCCACACATTGTCCAGTGATTTGCCTTCACCGGTCCGGAAGGCGTCGGCCTCTTCAGCGAGGGCGGCGAGGATCAGGATGCGCACTAATAGCTTTCCGTCTTTGAAGTGAGGGACTTGTCGGGCGAGCGGCCCCGGATTAGGCCTATGACTGCTGAGAGTGGCCAAGGAAAGAAGAGCCGTCCAGATGCGATCATCGTTTCGAGCCGTTTTCTGTATTTTCGCCGCGGCTGTCGCACTGTCGGCCGGGCCTGCCTATGCCGCGGACACACAGGGCGTGATGACGGAAGTGCAGGCCTATGCCGGCCAGGCGGGCAGTGCCGTCGTAGCCTTCGTGCACGCCGTGGCGGCCGGTGACATGGCGAGCATCCAGAAGGCAGCCTTCGTGCTCAGCGGGCTGATCGGGTTGATCGGCCTCTGGCTCCTCGTCGTCCGCCCGCGGTTGATCGAGGATGAGGACGATCTGGCCGAGGCGGATGCGATCGATGTGGCGGCGCCCGCCGAGAGCGAGGCCGATCGGCCCGCGCGCCTGCTCGAAGCGATCGCCGCCGCCAAGGCGCAGATGTCGATCAGCGAGGCGGAAAAGAAGCACTCCCGCTAGGTAGGTGCGAAGAGATCGACGAGGTCGGACGAGTATTTGAGAACGTTGCCGGGCAACGACATGACGTTCGCCCCCATGGCAATCGACAATCCCTGGTCGGGATAGACAACGAGGCTGTAACGTCCGCCTGGCGTTGCACCGGCATGATGCCATCGCCGCCGCTTCTTGGAATCGGCGTCCACGCGCCACGCAAGGCCGAGGGGAGGCGAGTTCTTGTCCGCCTCGGTCATGGCCGTGAACAGCAGGTCGCGCTCGGCAGCACTGATCTTTGTGCTCGGCGAATTCAATAGACCCGCGCCAAACCGTGCGCCGTCCGACGCGGTGAGCAGGAAGCCCGCACCTGCCCAGCAATAGGCTGGATTGCTCCAGGGCATGTTACCCACGCCGTTGGTCAGTTTCGGTCGCGCTTCCGGGGGCATCTGCCCGTAGAGAATATTGAGATCCAACTCGTTCATATAGCCGGTGGCACGTGCTGGAATGATCGCGGTCGGTTCGTCCTCGATCAGGCTGCCGAGGCCGAACGGCACCCCGATTTCCTCCTTGATCATAGGGACGAAGGAACGGCCGGCGGCCATTTCCATCACCATGGAAGCGAGGGTGAAACCGTAGGAGGAATAGCTGACGCGCGTTCCTGGCGGCGCAACGAGGGGATCGTCGATGAAGAGATCCAGCACATCCTGGTTCGTCCGATAGCGCCTCATGTAGACTGCGCCGCCGGGTCCGGTGATGTCGAAATCGCGCGGGATATAATGGCGCACGCCGCCCCGGTGCGTCAGCAACTGCCGCATGGTTGTCTGGCGGTGGTGGGCCGGCAGATTGGGGAGCCATTTTTCGATCGGCATGTCCAGGTCGAGAATGCCGCGCGAGACCAGCCTGGCGGCCAGCGTGGACGTCAGGACCTTGCTGACTGAACCGATGCGAAAACTGTGGGTCGCGGTGGTGCTCACACCCAGTTCGAGATTTGCGAGGCCATAGCTCATCGACCAGACCGGGCCGTCGGTACTGGCCACTGCGATGGAGAGAGCGGGGACTTTGCTCTCGGTGAAGACCGCCTTGCCGTAATTCAACGCCGCCTTGGCGGTCGCTGGCCTGAGCTTCGCTGTCGCGCCGATGGCTGGGCCGGCTACGAAAGTTGCTGCCGCGGCGCCGATGAGCAGCTCGCGGCGATTGGGGGCGAGGGGGGATGTCATGCGTTGTTTCTCCGTTTTGCTGAAGTGCCTGCAAAACCGCGCCGTCAGCCCTCATGTCGACTCGATTTATCGATAAACGATATTCTATTTACTGATTATCGGCAATATGATATCGATAAAGGATAAGAAAGATCGCGAGGAATGATATGTCGCTATTCAAGACCGACCCGTTGCTGGCCGTCTGCAAGCTGACGGCCTGGCTCATTTTCATCGGACTGTGCGGTTCATTGCTATTTGTCGTCGTGCTCGGCGGCGCCGCGCTGCTGGGCGGGGACCGTTTCGAAGCGCGCCTGTTGAGCTCATATCCGCAGCTGAAGTCCGGGGTGGCGCCGTTTCTCGCTTTGGCCATGGCATGCATCGCCGTCGCGATCGGCATCATGCTCCGGTTCATGGCGGCGTTGCTGGCGATTATTGGTTCGGTTCAGGCTGGAGACGCGTTCACGCTGGCGAACGCTGCCCGCATCCGGTTGATGGCGTGGCTCTCGCTCGCCGGCTTTCCCGTCGGTGTGGCGATCGGCGTTGCCCTGGGTTTCGTCGTCAACCGGCTGGGCCCCAATGCGCCTGACGCCGGCATTCACATCGAGCGCTTCAAGGGTGCCGGCCTTGGCTGGGGGCAGCTGATGCTGACCTTGCTGCTGTTTGTGCTCGCTCGCCTGTTCGCGCAGGCTGCGACCATGCGCGACGAGATCGAGGGGACGGTGTGATGGCGGTGATCGTGAAACTCGACGATCTGCTGCACCAGCGCCGGATGACGCTGACCGAGCTGGCCGACAAGGTCGGCATCACGCTCGCCAATCTCTCGGTGCTCAAGACCGGCAAGGCGCGTGCGATCCGCTTCTCGACCCTCGATGCGCTGTGCGCGGCGCTCGATTGCCAGCCGGGCGACCTGCTCGCCCAGGTGCCGGGCGCCGGCCCTGCCGATGAGGACAGCGATAGCGCGAGCGCCTGACGCAAACACGGCAAAGCAAAAGGGCGGCCCCAGCGGGACCGCCCTTTCCTTGTTCCGGTAAACCGGAAGAAGCTTACTTGAGCTCGACGGTCGCGCCGGCAGCCAGGAGCTTCTTCTGAATCTCTTCAGCTTCAGCCTTGTTGGCGCCTTCCTTGACGGCCTTCGGAGCCGACTCGACGAGCGACTTGGCTTCGGTGAGGCCCAGGCCGGTGATGGCGCGGACTTCCTTGATGACGGCGATCTTGTTGCCGCCGTCGCCGGTCAGGATCACGTCGAACTCGGTCTGCTCTTCGACAGCCGGGCCGGCAGCGGCGGGGCCAGCGGCAGCAACTGCGACAGGTGCGGCAGCCGAAACGCCCCACTTCTCTTCGAGAGCCTTCGAGAGCTCAGCGGCTTCGAGGACGGTCAGGGCGGAAAGCTGCTCGACGAGCGAATTGATGTCAGCCATTTTGAAAACACTCCATTTCTGGCGGGTCTGTAACAAGAACCCTATTCAATTGATTGAAAACAAAAGAATTTGGCCTCTTGTTAGGCCGCATCCTTGGTAGCGTAGGCGTTGAAGACGCGAGCCAGCTGTGCAGCCGGTGCCTGCGTGATGCCGACGAGCTTCTGGGCCGGGGCCTGAACGAGGCCGACCAGCTTCGCACGCAGTTCGTCGAGCGAGGGCAGCGAGGCCAGGGCCTTGATACCGTTCGCGTCGAGGATCTGCGCACCCATTGCGCCGCCCACGATTTCCAGCTTGTCGTTCGTCTTGGCGAACTCGACCACGATCTTTGCAGCCGCGACCGGGTCACCCGACGTCGCCAGCCCGACCGGACCGTTCAGCATCGAGTCGATGCTGGCGTAATCCGTGTCCTGGATAGCGATCTTGGCAAGCCGGTTCTTCGTCACCTTGTAAGCCGCGCCAGCGTCGCGCATCTTCGTCCGCAGATCGGTGCTCTGGGCCACGGTAAGGCCCAGATTGCGGGTGACGACCACCACGCCCATCTGCTTCAGGGATGCGTGAAGCGCCGAAACGACTTCGGACTTCTCGTTGCGATCCATGCCATTCTCCTTCAGCGGTGGCCGGTTGCCCTTTCACCGCATTCGAACATGCCACGCGCGACGAAACATCGCCGCACGAGGCGCCTTGTCAGTCCGGGGGGAATGGTCGACTGGCCTCGCATCGGCACGCGGACGCGCCACAAGGGAGGCAGACCCGGCGAAACTCGAGACGAGCCGCCGGCAAGAACTTTTCCCCGTCTCGGCTGGAGATTAAGGAGGGCCAATATGCCTTCCACCAGCTGTCTCGGACGGAATGCCGCAGCCCGAGGGCTTGGCAAGCCGGGCGCCGATAAGGGAGATCGGCCGGAAATGCAAGCTTCGTGAGCGTGCCGAGCCCAGAAATGCGGCCAACGGTCCCAGATCAGAACGAAAGCTGGGGAAAACACGGTAAATATACTGTAAATCATGATTGGCCGACCCTATGGTGAGAGGGATTCTTCACTGGGTGGGTGTGGGACTAAATGGCTACTGCCGGTGGGACGGCTGACTGGGTTGACGCAGAGCGCCGCAAGCAGAACACGGTCCTGCTTGTACTTCTGCTCGCCTGTCTGCTGGTCGCGATCTTTCCGCGCAACGAGCGCCGCCTTTTCGCCTTCAACGGCGAGCGGGGCGTTTCGGCGACCATCGCGCCGCCTGTCCAGACGACACTGCGTGCAGGGATCTGGGACCAGCCCCTGAAATCTCGCGGCAACGACAATTCGCCAGTCCTGCAGGTGCCGCGCGAATTCACCCAGCCGACTGTCGTGCCCGAGCCGGAATGGATTCCGCTCGCCGAACCCTGGCGCGAAGGTCTGATGAACAACGAACCGCTGCAGTTCGATTGGGACCTGCCGGGGCTCGCCGACCTTACCGGCCCGGACCGTAGCCGGGGCAAGATCAAGATACCGCCAGGAGGACCGGTCTTCTTCGGTTATATCCCTGGTTTCGGTATTGGCGGCGTGCCCGAACCCGGCACCTGGGCGATGATGATCATGGGCGTGGGCGCCGTGGCTTACAGGCTGCGCAGGGCGCGCCACCTTGCCCGTCGCCGTCGGGGTCATGAGCGCTGGCGCCGAAGCCTGGTTCCTGCGGTTGATGCGCCGATGACGCGTCGCGATATGCCCTCAGCGATCATATCCTGGGCGTCGCATGCGCGGGCGGGGCGTCGCGGCGGCTTCGTCCTGGGCTTGAACGATCGCTTGAATCCGGCGCCGTCTGCGCGTGAAGAGCAGCGCGACCAGGGCGCTCAGGATCGAGGCGATCAGGAATTCGCCGGCGAGCATCTGCAGCCGCCATCTGATTGGCTCGTTCGACGAGAACAGGACATAATTGTCCCGGTCCACATCATATCCCGCATAGCGGTATAGATTGGTGATCTCACCGGGCAGCGCGCCGCGCTGCAGGACGCCGTCCATATAGGGTTTGAAAGCAATGTCCTTGACGTGGAAACGCCAGGCGCGAACCTTGTCGTCGCCCTGGGGGAAGACGATGGGATTGAACCGGCCCTGGCCTCGGGCATCGACGCGGCGCACTTGCACGAAATATTTGAGCGGTGACTTGTCGTCGGGTCCTGAGCGGATGGGCGCGAAATAGAAGGTCCGTTTGACGAGGATCAGGTCCTCGTTGAACTGCGCGGTCTCGCCGACATCGACAGCGCCGGTGAGGACGGCGCGGCCGTCCGCAGGGCCCAGCGCATCGGGCGATCCGATGACGATGCTGCGAGGGCCATAGCCGTCGCTTGGCAGCGTCAGGGCCTGGAAGGCGATCATGCCGACGCAGATGAGGCATCCGATGCTGATGCCCGCGAAGAAGTTCTGCAGGCGGCCGACGCGCCCGAGCATGATGCGCTGGTCGTCGACGCGCGCGGGTCCGTAGCGCTCGCTGCGCTTTTGGCGCGCGCGGATGACCCACAGAATGGCAAAGAACGGTCCGGTGCAGAGCGCCGTCAGGGCCAGGAAGGTGAAGGTCGGCCAGTAGCGGTCGAAATGCGTGAACTGATATTCCGCGAGATCCGCGACGAAGCCTCGGTAGCTGAGCGCCTGGCGCAGGAAATAATAGCCGACCAGCGCCAGCCAAAGGCCGAGAAACCGCAGCCCCATGCTGAGCTGCTGGTTCACCCGATCATAGGCGTCGATCTTGCGTGCCATCTCGTGCGGAGATCCTCGTCGTCCTCTCGGTAACTCCGGGCCTGGCCATGGTTACTCATTAACCGTTTTATCGTTCCGACACTTGAAGGCAAATTAACGTGCGGTGGATTGTGCCTTTTTGCACAGACTGTCCCTGGAAATGAAAAACCCCGCCGGACGCGTATCCGGCGGGGTCTCAAATCCGTCAAACTCGGATTGGCGTCAGGCCGAAGCGACTTCCGTCACGTCAACCTTCACGCCCGGTCCCATGGAAGAGGACAGGGCGATCTTGCGGACATACTTGCCCTTCGAGCCCGAGGGTTTCGCCTTGACGATCGCGTCGACGAACGCATCGAAGTTCTTGCGCAGGTCGGCAGCCGAGAAGCTCGCCTTGCCGAGGCCGGCGTGGACGATACCGGCCTTTTCGACGCGGAACTCGATCTGGCCGCCCTTGGCCGCCTTGACGGCTTCGGCGACGTTCGGCGTCACGGTGCCGAGCTTCGGGTTCGGCATCAGGCCCTTGGGACCCAGAACCTTACCGAGACGGCCGACCAGGCCCATCATGTCGGGCGTGGCGATGACGCGGTCGAAGTCGAAATTGCCGGCCTGGATGTGATCCAGCAGGTCCTCGGCACCGACGATCTCGGCGCCGGCGGCCTTGGCGGCATCAGCCTTGTCGGCGCGGGCGAACACCGCAACGCGGACGTCCTTGCCGGTGCCGGCCGGAAGCGTGACGACGCCACGGACCATCTGGTCGGCGTGACGCGGATCGACGCCCAGGTTCAGCGCGACCTCGACGGTTTCGTCGAACTTGGCGGTGGCGTGGGTCTTCACGAGGTTGATCGCCTCGTCGACGCCGTGCAGCTTGTCACGGTTGACGGCGCTTGCGAGGGCCTTCGCCTTCTTGCTCTGCTTTGCCATGGTCTTAGCCCTCCACCACTTCGAGGCCCATCGCGCGAGCGGAGCCTTCGATGATCTTCGTTGCGGCTTCGATGTCGTTCGCATTGAGGTCGACCATCTTCGCCTGGGCGATTTCGGCGAGCTGCGAGCGCTTGATCTTGCCGGCGCTCAACTTGCCGGGCTCCTTCGAGCCGGACTTGAGGTTGATTGCCTTCTTGATCAGGTAGGTTGCCGGGGGCTGCTTGGTGATGAACGAAAAGCTGCGGTCGGCGTAGACGGTGATGATGGTCGGCAGCGGCGTGCCCTTGTCCATCTTGTCCGTCGACGCGTTGAACGCCTTGCAGAATTCCATGATGTTCACGCCGCGCTGACCCAGTGCAGGGCCGATCGGCGGCGAAGGATTGGCGGCTCCAGCGGGTACCTGGAGCTTGATATAGCCCGTAATCTTCTTGGCCATGTCTACTCACTCTGTAGTAGGACTTGTCCGCACGAGGGCGGGCAGGTCCGGTTCAAGTTTAGCGGTCAAACGGTCCGGCCGAAGCCAGTCCTCCCGCGCATGTTCACCGAATCCCGCCTCAAAGGCGGCTCCGGCAAGCGCGCGCCTATAGCGGCTTTTCCGAAAAAGGGAAGGGCTTAGGGAAAGGCACTGCTCAGCGGCTACGCCGCCGCTCGGTTTCGATGCCGATCCGGCGAGCCTTCAGCAAGTCGTGGCGCGAGAGGATGCCGATCACCTGCTGCGAAGCCGGATCGACGATCGGAATACGCCCGACACCCGTTTCGACCATGAGGTCGGCCACCACGCCGATCGGCGCGTCCGGCGTCGCGAAGGGCTGCGAGGCATCCGAGATGAGATCGGCCAGCGAAGTCTCCTTCGTCTGTTCCTCGACCTGCCAGCGCAGCGCGTCCGCTCGCGAAACCAGCCCGATCATGCGACCCTCGCTGTCGACGACGGGGTAGCTGCGGTGCTCGGCCTTCTTTCCGAAGAAGTCGATGGTCTCGGCGACGGATGTCGATCCCGGCAGGGTCTGCGGCTGCGGCGTCATGATGTGGCTGGCCTGCAGGAAGTCGAAGGCGTCGACGCTGTACTCCTGCATGATGTGCCGGCCCCGGCGCGCGATCTTCTCGGTGAGGATGGACCGGCGCATGATGAGGACGCTCACCGCATAGGCAGCGATCGAGGCCGCGAAGGTCGCGGGCAGGCTCTCATAGTGGCCAGTCAGCTCGGCCGCGAACATGGCGCCCATCAAAGGCGCGCGCATGGCGCCGCTCAATATGCCGGCCATGCCCAGCATGGCGCAGAAGCCCGGACTGATCCCCAGGGCCAGGCCGATGAGCGAGGCACAGGCGCCGCCCAGGATGAGCAATGGCGCCAGTACGCCGCCCGACGTGCCCGAGCCCAAAGCGACCAGCCAGACGACCCCCTTCACGAGGAAGAGCGCGAGCATGACCCGGGTCGCGAGCGATCCGTCTAGCAGCGCCTGGATGCTCTGATAGCCGGCGCCCAGCACATGGGCATCGATCAGTCCGCCGATGCCGACGACGATCGCGCCGAGGGCAGGCCACCACATCCAGTGAATGGGCAGGCGGTGGAACAGGTCCTCGATCCGGTAGAGCAGGTTGGACAGGAGTACGGCCTCGAGGCCGACCACGAGTCCGATCCCAGCCGCGGTCGCCATGCCGGCCCAGCCCAGCAGCGCGTTTGCCTCGAACGGGAAGAGCGCGCCGCTGCCTATCAGCAGGGGCCGCCATGCCAGCGACACGAGCGCCGCCACCACCACGGGCACGAAACTGCGCGGTTTCCATTCAAACAGCAGCACTTCCACCGCCAGCAGCACCGCTGCGACAGGCGTCCCGAAGATCGCCGTCATGCCTGCCGCCGCGCCGGCGACGAGCAGCGTCTTTCGCTCGGCGGCGCTGAGGTGGAAGCATTGCGCGAACAGCGAGCCGATGGCGCCGCCGGTCATGATGATTGGGCCTTCCGCGCCGAAGGGGCCGCCGCTGCCGATGGAAATGGCCGAGGAGAGGGGCTTCAACAGCGCAACCTTGAGCGAAAGCCGGCTCTCCCCATAAAGCACCGCTTCGATCGCTTCGGGAATGCCATGGCCGCGGATCTTGTCCGATCCGAAGCGGGCCATGACGCCGATGATCAGGCTTCCCACGATCGGAATGGCGACGACCGCCATGCCCACACTGCTGTCGACGATCTGGGTCGCCGCCGCCGACAATCTGCCGAACCAGAAGAGGTTGGTGGCGAGCGCGATCAGCTTGAGCAGGCACCACGCGCCGAGCGCACCGCCCGTCCCGACGATAAAGGCCGCCGCGACCAGCATCAGCATCCGCCGGTCGGCGCTGTGGTCGGCAAGTCTATGGGGCGTAGAAGGTGAGGCAGTCGCGGTCATGATGCTATATCCGGAGAGTTTGCGGCCGATTATATCGTAATGCGATATATATCAACGGGGTGTGGATGGGCATGAACGAAACTGCATTGTCTGATGTCGACTATGCGACTTTGGCGGATTTCCGCCACTTATTGCGGCAGTTCCTCTCGTTCAGCGAGAACAGGGCCGGGGAAGAGGGCCTCACTGCCCAGCAGCACCAGGCGCTGCTTGCGATCCGCGGCGCCGACTCCGGCAGGGCGACGATCGGCTATGTCGCCGAGCGGCTGATCCTCAAACCGCATAGCGCCAGTGGGCTGGTCGAACGGCTCGAGGCTCTGGGGCTGCTCGGGCGATCCAGCTCGACGGCCGACAGGCGGCAGACCTTGCTGACGCTGACCCCGAAGGCCGAGGCCATCCTCGCTCGGTTGAGCGCGACGCATCGCGAGGAGATTCGCCAGATCGGGCCATTGCTCAACGAGCTGCTTCAGCGCGCGAGTGATTAAGTCTGGCTGATGGGCAGGAGCGGGGCGATTTTCAGGAGCCGGGACTGCACCCCGGCTCCCGCCCCCCGGCTTGAAACGCTTGAGCCGCTCATTCGAGCGACCGTCCGAACTGGCTAGGCGACCGCGTCTCCCGCGGCAATTCAAAAATACGAAGACATATTCATTTTGCTATCATTGTGGCGGTTTCGCTGCAGCAGCCCACTGAGTTCGTCCGCAAGTTTCGGGAAGCCAGGGCACCATCATAACGCTATATATAACACGTTATGGAAATCGACTCGCGGCTCCGTCCCGACATCATCACCGCGCTCGGCCATCTCTGCCTCGGCAGCAGATTGAAGCGCCTCGGCGAACGGCTCCAGGCCGGCGTTTCGACCGTGCTCGCCGAGCGCGGCCACGACGTCCAGCCTGCCCAGCTTCCTTTGCTGTGGGCGCTGCGCGAGGGCGGAGCGATGACCATCGGCCAGATCGGCGAGCGCGTCGGCATCAGCCAGCCCGGCGTCAGCCGCGCCATCGCCGCGCTCGAGACGCTGGGGCTGGTGCGCTTCGTGGCCGAAGGACGCGACAAGCGCCAGCGCCATATCGCAATGGCCGAGAAAGGAAACGCGCTCATGGACGAACTCGACCGCACGCTCTTTCCGGCCGTCGAGGACGCCGTCGAACGGCTCTGCACCGCAGCCGGCAACGATTTGCTCGGCCAGATCGACCGCATTGAGCAGCGGCTCGAGCAGGATCCGCTGGAGCGACGGATCGTCCGCGCCACGCCGGCCCTCACCGAGCATGTCCTCGATCGCGGCGCCTGGCACGCCTTGATCGGCCCGCAGGCCAGCTATGCGATCGGCACCTCGTTAGCGAAGAGGTTCCATCCCGATATCGGCCCGCTCGCCGCGCCGCGCGACCATAGCCCGGAAGCGATCGCCGCCCTGGCCGCATTGGCGCCGGAGGAGGGCGTCCTTGCGACCATTCTCGCCTTGCCGATGGACCTGCCGCCAACCGTGGAGATCGTGCGCTGTTCGCCCGCCCTGCAGATGGTCATGGACGATCCGCCTGCGCCCTTCGACCATCCCGATATCGAAATGCTTGACCCAGGCGACGCCGCCGAGATGCGCGCGCTGGCCGAGCTGACCGAGCCCGGTCCCTTTTCGAGCCGTACGCACGAACTGGGCACGTTCTGGGGCATTCGCGAGCAGGGGCGTATCATCGCCATGGCCGGCGAGCGCATGCGCCTGGCCGGCTATGGCGAGGTGAGCGCCGTCTGCGTCCATCCCGATGCGCGGGGGCGGGGCCTCGGCGCGCTCATGACCCGCAAGGCTGCAGCAACCGTCGGTGTAAGAGGCCTTAAGCCCTTCCTGCACGTCTATGCCGACAATGTGCCCGCCATCGACGCCTACAAGCGTGTCGGCTTTCGGGTGCGCTCTGAAGTGATCATCACCATGTTTCGGCGGAAGGCAGACTAGCGCCAACAGGAAGGCCGCCACGCAGCCCTGCGCAGCGGCCTCCGGTTTTGTCGCAAATAGTGGAGCGTCAGATCGGCTTTGCGCCCGGCGTGCCGCATTTCGCGAACTTGCCCTTGGCGTCCTTGCAGACCTTTGGCTTCGCGACTTCCTTTTTAGGAGGGCATTTGGTGAACTTGCCTTTGGCGTCCTTGCAGGGCGCGGCGAGTGTCGGCGCGCTCATGACGAGACCGGCGGCGGCGAGTGCATAGAGGATTTTACGCATAGGAACCCCTCCTTGATCAGCCCATTGCTGAGAAAGGTAGGATTATTCCTCGCCAGATGAACCGCAGCTTTCCCGCGACGATGCGTGCACAGAAAAAGGCCGCTCGCGCGTGTTGCGCGGCGGCCTTTTCGTATGCCGTAACGGCAAGCTTATTTGGAGAGTTCGACTTCCTCGAAGTCGAGCTCGACCGGCGTTGCACGGCCGAAGATCGAAACCGAGACCTTGACGCGGTTCTTTTCGAAATCGAGCTCTTCGACGGTGCCGATGAAGCTCGCGAAGGGTCCGCCCATGACCTTGACGCTGTCGCCGATCTCGTAATCGACGCTGATCTTGTGGCGCGGCTGGGCGGCAGCTTCTTCGCGCGAGCTGAAGAAGCGCTGGGCTTCGCTCTCGCTGATCGGCTGGGGCTTGCCCATCGAGCCCAGGAAGCCCGTCACCTTCGGCGTGTTCTTGATGAGGTGGTAGATGTCGTCGTTCATCGCGAGCTTGGCGAGCACATAGCCCGGCATGTTCTTACGCTCGACCTGCACCTTCTTGCCACGCTTCACCTCGGTCACCGTCTCGGTCGGCACTTCGACCTGCTCGATGAGCTGATCGAGGCCCATGCGCTGCGCCTCGGCCATGATGGAATCGCGGACCTTGTTTTCGAAGCCCGAATAAGCGTGGATAATGTACCAGCGCGCCATCTTGTCTCTCAAACCCTCAATCTAGAATGTTGTTTCGCGATCAGCCTGCAGCGAGGCTGAGCAGCATCTTGACGATCCAGCCGAAGAGGCTGTCGATGCCGAAGAAGAAAATACCGAGCATGCCCGTCATCAGAACGACCATGAAGGTCGTCATCATGGTCTCGCGGCTGGTCGGCCAGACGATCTTGCGCGCCTCGGCCTTGACCTGGTTGAAGAACTCCATCGGGGATGTCTTGGCCACGCTTTGTTGCTCGCTTGCTCGTAAGAATCTCGTTTTCCGGACAGGAAAAAGCGGACCGCGCCGGACCTATACTTGCCCGACCAGCCCGCCGCCTCACTCCGGAACCGTCATGTGCCCCTACGCCGCTTGGCTTTCAAGAGCAAGTCTGTCTGAGCCAAGGAGGTTGGGGCCAAGGAGGTCGGCGCGTCGCCGGCTGGCAGGGGCGATAGGACTCGAACCTACGACATTCGGTTTTGGAGACCGACGCTCTACCAGCTGAGCTACACCCCTGCGGCCGGTGAAGGCGGGGCTCTTAACGCGGCCCGATGCCGGGTGCAAGCGGCGCCTCGTGAAATTTGCGTCAGCTCGGGATCGCGCCCTCTGCGATCAGGATTTTCGCGACGCCCGGCAGGTCCTCGTCCCACATGAGATGTCCCGTCGCGAGTTCGTGCACCGTCCAGGCCGGATCGCTCGCGATGCGCTCCCGGAACTTGGTGAAGGTGGTCGGCGTGTTGTTCGTCGCGTAGAGATAGACGCGACGCCCGATCTGGCCTTCCTCTCCGCCAAGCTTCACCGGTTGCAACAATGTGAGCAGCGGATGACCGGTCACACGCCGCTCGCTGACGGGGAAGAAAGGCTGCGAGAGCCCGGGGCTGCCCCGCTGTCCGTCGATATAGGCCTTGCGCTCGAAATCGCTGGCAATGTCCCAGAGTGCCTCGCCATCCTGGGGAAGGAAGGCATCGACATAGACTAGCGTCCGGATCCGCGCTCCACGCAGCGCCGAGACACCGCTGATGACCATTCCGCCGTAGCTGTGGCCGACGAGGATGATATCATTCAATCGTTCGCAATCAATGAGTTCAATGACATCATTGATATGATCTGTAAGCGTGATGCCGCCATGGGCGAGATGGGCGCGTTCGCCAAGGCCGGTCAGGGAGGGGACGAACACGTCGTGGCCGGCCTTGCGCAGTTCGCGAGCCAGCGGCGTGTACATGTAACTGCCGCCCCAGGCTCCATGGACCAGCACATAAGTCGCCATCTTTCTCTCCCTTTTTCGGTCTTGCCCCGCGATAAGGGGTCGAGCGGTCACAGGCCAGCGCAAAGGCGCATCGTTTCGCTGCTTGAGCCGCGACGACCGCGCGGCGTTCTGTTAGAAAGCGAGTCATGGCGATCGATCTGCCGATCCTTCTGCGCGCCTATGCTGCCGGCCTCTTCCCGATGGCCGATGACCGCGCTGCCCAGTCGGTTTTCTGGGTCCAGCCGGAAAAGCGGGCTGTGTTGCCGCTCGACGGCTTTCACCTGTCCAAATCGCTGCGCAAACTGATCCGCACGGAGCGCTTCACCGTGACGGCCGACAAGGCCTTTGCGCAGGTCATCACCTTGTGTGCCGAAAGTGCGCAGGATCGGCCGACGACCTGGATCAATGAAGATATCGAGGAAGCTTTCCTGCGCCTCCACAAGCTCGGCCTCGCGCACAGCGTCGAATGCTGGGAGCCGGGCGAGAAAGGACCGCGGCTCGTCGGCGGGCTCTACGGGCTCGCGATGGGACGGGCCTTTTTCGGCGAAAGCATGTTCAGCCGGGCCGACAATGCCTCGAAAGTTGCCATGGCATGGCTGGTGGCGCGCATGCGGGCCGGGCGGTTCAGTTTGCTGGACTGCCAGTTCATGACCAGCCACCTCGCCTCGCTCGGCGCGGTGGAGGTCAATGCGGACACTTATTCAGCGTTGTTGGACGAGGCGCTTGTGCCGGGCGAGGGGGCGCCTCCGGACTGGGGCGCCCTCGACTCGCTGGCATTGCCGAGCGCTTCATTGCCGCCGCCCGTTAAGCCCGCCTTGCCGGCGACCTTGACCGTGTCGGAGCCCGTTTCCGGCCAGCTCATCGCGCAGCTCATCACCCAGACGTCGTAAATCGGGTGCTGGACCACATTACGGTCCGGCCGTTCCTTGAACAGCCAGCCCGAGAAGATGCGGTGCCACTGATTGTCGCGGCTTTCGCGCACGTCGAGCTGCACGAAGGCGCCGGTCTCAGGCACTTCCTCCCACGGTGCGGTCTGCTCGCAGGCTCGCAGGCGAATGATCGCATTGTCGACGCGGAAGGCTTGGCCCGGCTTCATCTTGAGCGTGCGCGTAATGCCGTTGCGCTTGTTGAGAAGGCGGATTTCGGCGACGCGTTGGGCCATGGGTGTGCCGGGCAGGCCGCCATTCCCGGTCATGACCGCATTGCCGGTCACTTCCTGGGGGCCTGATTCCGCGCCATTGCCGGGTGCCTGGCGGGGTCCGCAGGCGGCGAGGGCCAGCAGGGACGGCGCGATGAGAGCGGCCACGATGAAGCGGCGGCCCGGCGCGACGCACCGGAAGGAGGTCACGCGTCCGGCGTCCAGGCTTCGTAGTCGCCGGTTGCCATCTGGCGGCGGCCACCGGCCTCGATGGCGCCGGACGGACGGTAGGCCAGCGGCGTGCCGGTCATGTTGGGTGTGAAATCGGCTTCCCAGGTCCGGGGCGGCGGAAGATTGCTTTCCGGCGTGCCCTCGATCGTGTGATGCAGCCAGCCATGCCATTCGGCAGGCACGCGGCTCGCGTCGTTGGCGCCCTTGTAGATCACCCAGCGGCGCGTCAGCCCATTGGGGTCGAGGCCGCCCTCGAAATAGACATTGCCCTGGTGATCCTCGCCGATCCTGGTGCCCTTGCGTGCGCTCCAGAGCGATGTGCCAATGGTGGCGCCGTCCCACCAGGTGAAGATCTTGCCGAGAATGCCCATGGGCTGAGCGCTTAGCCTCTCGGGCGGGGGGATGGCAACGGAGAAGTGGGGTTTATCGTGGGCTTGCCCCGAGAGCGCTTCAAGGGCGACGGATCCGACGCGTGAATGCACGCCCAAAAGCGTCTCTGGCGCGCTTGCGGATCGTTCGGCGCGCGGCCTCGGTCAATTTTGGAGCAGCAGCATCACCGTCTACGCGGTTGCGGCGAAATAGTTCGGATAGCCACATTATCCGCAGCCCTCAGGTGCATGGGGCATCTCACCAGGTGCCGCATCCACCCAAAGTCGCGCCATCGCCATGTCATGGCCCGCGCGCAGGAATGTGCCGATCTGCTTTTCGCGCAGGGCTCGGTCGGGCACCTCGCTCGCAAAGGGCCCGATGCGCTTGCGTTGCGCCAGCCGCTGCGCCGCTGCCCAGCGCTCTGCCTCGTCGGGACTGGCTTCGCCTCGAACATCCTCGCCGATGCCATCCACGGTCAGCTTTTGTGCGATCCTGCGGGCGCCGAGGCCCCGGCGCTGCATCGCACCTGACGTCATGGTGGCATAGGCCGCATCGTCGACATAGCGCAGGTCGACCATGCGGTCGGCAATGGCGTCGACGGGGGCTTCGCTGTCATCCGCCCAGCCGCGTTCGCGCAACTTTCTGCTGAGATAAGCGATTAGTTTGGCACGGCTGGTTGCATAGCGGCCGGCATAATGAAGGGCGAGCGCTTCAAGCGCCTCATTGTTCAGCGGTTTTGCGACGCTTTTTTGACGCTCGCGTCCGGCGCGCCATCTTTGTGCCATAGTCCCGACCTTAAAGGCACACACCGGACCGCTGCAAGCGAAGGACGAGCAGGAAAGCTCGCCACGCCCGATGTTCAGCCTGAGTGCATGGACCACAGCGAAAACGGGGGCGAATGAGAAACAGAAGGGTCAATTGATGCAGCCAACTCCAACGGAAGATCGGCTTGAGCGACGATTCGCTGACTTTGCCACTCTCGGGGAAGCGCTGGACTATGCCGCGACAGGTGCGCGCGGCCTCAATTTCCACGATCCGCGGGGCACCCTGACTCGGCCCTATCCGTTTTCCGAGATGCGGGCCGACGCCATTGCCTGCGCGCATCGCCTGATCGCGCGCGGCGTCAAGCCGGGCGACCGTATCGCCCTCGTCGCCGAAACCGGCGCTGAATTCGCGCAGAGCTTCTTCGGCATCGTCTATGCCGGCGCCTGGCCGGTGCCGCTACCGCTGCCGACCAGCTTCGGCGGCAAGGAAAGCTATATCGACCAGCTTTCCGTGCAGTTGCAGAGCTGCGATCCCATGCTGTTCCTGTTCCCGGCCGAACTGGCCGAAATGGCGAGCGAAGCGGCCCGCCGCCTCAAGATCGAGCCGCTGACCTTTGAGGATTTCCTGGCCGCCGAGGCCGTGCCGTGCGATCTGCCGCAGGCGAGCACGGACGACGTCTGCTATCTGCAATATTCGAGCGGTTCGACCCGATTCCCGCATGGCGTCGCGGTCACGCACAACGCGCTGCTCGCCAATCTCGCCGCGCACAGCCACGCCATGGAGATCGTCGAGTCTGATCGTTGTGTCAGCTGGCTGCCATGGTATCATGACATGGGCCTGGTCGGCTGCTTCCTCTCGATCGTCGCCAACCAGATTTCGACCGACTATCTCAAGACCGAGGATTTCGCGCGCCGGCCGCTGGCATGGCTCGACATGATCTCGCGTCACAAGGGCACGACGGCGAGCTACTCGCCGACCTTCGGCTACGACATCTGCGCCCGCCGCATGTCGAGCCAGACCCGCGCTTCGGAGCGATTCGACCTGTCACGCTGGCGGATCGCCGGCAATGGCGCGGACATGATCCGGCCCGACGTCATGCAGGATTTCGTCGACGCCTTCGCAGAAGCCGGCTTCAGCCCCAAGGCGTTCCTGCCGAGCTACGGCCTGGCCGAGACCACGCTCGCGGTCACCATCATGCCGCCGGGCGAGGGGATCATCGTCGAGCTGGTCGAGGAGACCGAACTCTCGGGCGGCGAAGCACCGCAGGATCGTCCGCAGCGCTACCGCGCCATCGTCAATTGCGGCAAGCCGGTCCAGGGCATGACCGTCGAGGTCCGCGACGACTTCGGTGGCCTGGTTCCCGACAAGACGATCGGCAAGGTCTGGACGACCGGCAATTCGCTCATGGTCGGCTATTTCCGCGATCAGGAAGCGACCGACGCCTGCATGGTCGACGGCTGGCTCGATACCGGTGATATGGGCTATCTTTCAGATGGTTACCTGTACATCGTCGGCCGTGCCAAGGACATGATCATCATCAACGGCAAGAACCACTGGCCACAGGATATCGAATGGGCCGTGGAGCAGCTGCCCGGCTTCAAGCAGGGCGACATTGCCGCCTTCTCGATCACTACGCCGGGCGGCGAAGAGGCGCCGGCCGTGCTCGTCCATTGCCGTGTTTCGGACAATGAGGAGCGCGCGCGGCTGCGTGACGAGATCCGCGAGCGCGTCCGGTCGATCACCGGCATGAATTGCGTGGTCGAGCTGATCCCGCCGCGCACATTGCCCCGCACCAGCTCGGGCAAGCTCAGCCGCTCCAAGGCGCGCAAGCTCTATCTGGCCGGCGAGATCGTCCCCTACGATATCGCCGCCTGAGCCCAAGGAAAGTCTTCCTTTTCCGTAAGGGTGACGGTTACCGGTTGATAACCCGGATAGGCTTATTCTGATCGCGTGAACGATATGTCGTCGTCGATGCTCGGGCGGGCGAAAGTCTGGTCCGCGCCGCTGTCGATCGCGGCCCTTATGGGCTTGCGACCGCTGCCGCGCGACCGTGCCGAGTATATTCGCGGCAGTCAGCTGCGGGCCGCCGATCGCATGGCGGCGGTGCGCACCACGGTAGCGCTCGTCTCGATCGCTTTTGCCGATCTTCTCAGCATTCGCCATGTCGCCCCATGGGCGCTGTTCCTCTGGTCGTTCTTCGCGCTGGGCGCACGCCTGCCGCTGCTGCGCCTCGAGCGGCTGAATGAGCGAACCGACTATCGCGGTGTCACGCGCGGGCGCATTTTCTATCACGCCGCGCTCAGTTTCATGCTCGGCCTGATCTGGTCCGCGCCATCCATTTTCTTCACGCACGACGCCAATCCCGTCGAGGTCGTGGCAATCTGGACATTGACCAGCTGCTTCATGACCGCCGTCACCATCGGCTATCATTCGACACCGCTCGCGTCTGTGTCGTTCATCCTGCCGGTCGGCGTGTCGTCGATCACGATGATGGTCGTTCGGCAGGGCGATCCGCTGCTCACTGCGGTCGTCGCGACTTATGCGCTACTCCTCTTCGTGACGAGCTTGCGCCAGGCGCACCAGTTCGGCGAGCAGCTCAGCACCAACAGCGAACTGGCCGAAAAGCAGGAGGTCGTCAGCCTCTTGCTCAAGGAGCATGAGCTCGAAGGCGCCGATTGGCTCTGGCAGACGGATGCGGAGGGCAGCCTCAAGGACGTCTCTCCGGCACTCGCACGCCTCCTCGGCGCGACCAGCGAAGCCCTGAACGGCAAGCCGCTGCTCAGCGTGCTGGCCTTGCCTTTGGGTGAAGGGCATCGCGATCTCGCACGTGAGATGCTGGCGGATCGCCTGGACAGCGAGTCGCCGTTCAGCGACGTCGTCCTGCCCGTTCTTGTCGCGGGCGAGCAGCGCTGGTGGGAGGTTTCAGCCTCGCCCCGGCGCGATGAAAACGGGGCTTTCCTGGGCTTCCGCGGTGTCGGTTCCGACGTCACGGCGCGACGGGAGTCGACCGAACGCATCGCCCAGCTTGCGCGTCACGACATGCTCACCGGCCTGCCCAACCGCTTGTCGCTGACCGAGGAGCTGACGTCGGCGCTCGATCATATGGACCGGTGGAAAGAGCCGTGCGCCTTCCTGATGATCGATCTCGATCGGTTCAAGGCGGTCAACGATACGCTGGGTCACCAGATTGGCGACGAGCTGCTGATCGCGGTTGCGGAGCGTTTGCGCTCCGTCTGCTCTGCCAATGAAACGGTCGGCCGCCTGGGCGGCGACGAATTCGGCGTCGTGATCCACGATCTGCCCGAGCCCGGTTATGTCGATCATCTGGCGAGCGCGATCATCGACGCCTTGTCCGCGCCCTATCAGGTCGAGACCCATGCGCTACATATCGGCGCCAGCGTCGGTTCTGCGCTCGCGCCTCGCGACGGCCGCTCGGTTCGCGTGCTCATCCGCTGCGCCGACCTTGCGATGTACCGGTCCAAGGATAATGGCGGCGGCCGGCATGTCGCTTTCGAGCCGGCCATGCAGGCCGACATCGAAGAGCGCCGCATGATGGAAGCTGCGCTGCGCGAAGCGCTGGCCGGCAACCAGCTGCATCTCGCCTACCAGCCGATCGTCGACGCCGCGACCGGTGCCATATCGGGCTTCGAAGCCCTGGCGCGCTGGACGCATCCGGTCTTTGGCGACGTGCCGCCGACGACCTTCATACCCATCGCGGAGGAGGCGCGCCTCATCGGCTCGATCGGCGACTGGGTCCTGCGCAACGCCTGCCAGGAAGCGCGGAGCTGGCCGGCGCATGTGGCGCTGTCGGTCAATGTCTCGCCTGAGCAGCTTCGCGATCCGGCCTTCCTCGAGACGGTCGTCTCGGCCTTGGCGCATGCCGGACTTCCGGCCAGCCGCCTGTCGCTCGAAGTCACCGAAACCGTGTTCATGCGAGAGCGCAGCAGTGCCGTGCAGTTGCTCGACAAGCTGGTGGCATTGGGTGTCAGTCTTGCGCTCGACGATTTCGGCACCGGCCAGACCTCGATCGGCTATTTCTCGCGCACGCATTTCGGCGCCATCAAGATCGATCGCGCCTTCGTTGCGGGCGCTGCGCGGGGCCAGCGCGAAAGCATGGCCATCGTCCGCGCGGCCATCGCGATATCGGAGGCGCTCGACATCGATGCCATTGCCGAGGGCGTCGAATCCCGCCTCGAATATGAGCGGATGCGGGTGCTTGGTTTCGACAAGGTCCAGGGCTTCCATCTCGGCCGCCCGATGCCGGCCCGCGATGCAGCCAAGCTGGTCAATCCGCGCGGTACTGCCGTCGCTTGATATCGCCTCCGTCACCCCAGCGAAAGCTGGGGTCTCGAGCCGCCGGAGATCCCAGCTTTCGCTGGGATGACGCCAGGATTTAAGCCAGCCTCTGCTCGACCAGCGCCCAAAGCGCCGCAAACTCCCGCGCGGGTGCGCTGACTGGCGCGAAGGCACCGAGCGGCAGGCGCTTGATCCCCATTTGCTCGACGACGCTCGCATAGGGCACGGCCGGCCAGTCCGGATTCTCGGCCAGGGCCAGCCGGTGCAGCTTGCGCCGCCGGTCGACCATGGAGAAAACGGGCAGGATCGGCGGATGCTTGCCGCCGCGCTGGATGAGGAAGGTCGAGAGGTCGTCCAGCGTCTTCTGCACGAGCGGCGAAGGGATCACGGGGACGATGAGCAGGTCCGCTGCGTGCAAGACCTGGTCGCTGGTCTCGTTGAGGCCGGGCGGGCAGTCGAGGAACACGCGGTCATAATGCTTGTCGAGATTTTCGATGAGCTTGGCGAGGCGCTTGCGCTTGCCAAGCTCGATCAGCACGCGCTCAAGGTCGCGCAGGGACGTATCCGCCGCCAGCAGGTCGAGTCCATCGATGATGGTCGGGCGCGCGAGGTCGTGCGCATCGACATCCTTGGTGAAGACTGCCTGCGCCGCATCCTTCGCCTTTTTAGGCGGCTGGAGCAGCCACGTTGCCGCGCCCTGTGGATCGAGATCCCAGAGCAAAGTGCGCCGTCGCGAAAGCACGGCAGATGCCCAGGCCAGATTGACCGCGAAGGTCGATTTGCCGACACCGCCCTTCAGCGCGTGTACGGCAATGGTCTTCGTGGCGTTCCGGTTGCTCATCACCCATCCTGACCCGCTCCGCGCGTGCGGAAACGGTAGCGACGGGGGCTAGGGTGCTTTCTTTGCAGTCTTGTGACGGTTTCGCGTCACGGCGATTACAGGATCTCGCGCACCACGTCCTGGGGCCGGCAGAAACGGACGCCCTTGTCGGTTTCGACGAAGGGCCGGTTCACATAGGCGGGATTGGCGGTCATGGCATCGAGAATGGCGTTCTCGTCCATGTCGGCCAAGCCGCGCTCGCCCGCGTCAGTGCCGCGGTCGCGGATCGCGTCTTTCACGCTAAGACCGGCGTCGCGGATGAGTTGGGCGAGCTTGGAGCGCTCATAGGGCTGCTTCAGATATTCGATGACCGTCAGCTCGACGCCCGGCGCCTGCTCCAGGATTTCAAGCGTCTTGCGTGACGTGCCGCAGGCAGGATTGTGCCAGATGGTCGCTTTCACAGGCTCAGTCCGCCTTCTGGCGCTCCAGCCACTCTTCGAGCCATTTGATCGAATAGTCGCCATTCTGGACGTCGGGGTCGGCGATCAGCTTCTGGTGAAGCGGGATCGTTGTCTTCATGCCCTCGATGACGAACTCTTCGAGCGCGCGCTTGAGGCGCATGAGGCAACCTTCGCGGGTGCGCCCGTAGACGATCAGCTTGCCGATCATCGAGTCATAGTAGGGTGGTACCACATAGCCCTGGTACAGCGCGCTATCGACGCGGACATGCATGCCGCCGGGCACATGGTACATGCTGACCTTGCCGGGCGAGGGCGCGAACGTCTGCGGATCCTCGGCATTGATGCGGCATTCGATCGCATGGCCGGAGAAGACGAGGTCTTCCTGCGCCACAGAGAGTGGCAGGCCGTCTGCGATACGGATCTGCTCGCGGACCAGGTCGAAGCCGGTGATCATCTCCGTCACCGGATGTTCCACCTGGATGCGCGTGTTCATCTCGATGAAGTAGAATTCGCCATTCTCGTAGAGGAACTCGATCGTGCCGGCGCCGCGATAGCCCATGTCGGCCATCGCCTTGGAGACGATGGCGCCCATGCGATTGCGCTCGGCGGACGAGATGACCGGCGAGGGCGCTTCCTCAAGCACCTTCTGGTGGCGGCGCTGCAGCGAGCAGTCGCGCTCGCCGAGATGGATCGCGTTGCCGTTTCCGTCGCCGAAGATCTGGAATTCGATATGGCGCGGATTGCCGAGAAATTTCTCGATGTAGACCGTATCGTCACCGAATGCGGCCTTGGCCTCGCTGCCTGCCTGCTGCATCAGCGTCTCAAGATCGTCCTCGGACGGGCAGACCTTCATGCCGCGCCCGCCGCCGCCCGACGCCGCCTTGATGATGACCGGATAGCCGATCTCGCGGGCAATCGCCTTGGCATCCTTGATGTCGCCGACTGCGCCATCAGAGCCCGGCACGAGCGGCAGGCCGAGCGCGCCGGCGGTGCGCTTGGCCTCGACCTTGTCGCCCATGGTGCGGATATGCTCGGGCTTGGGGCCGACGAAGATCAGGCCGTGCGTTTCGACGATCTCGGCGAACTGCGCGTTCTCGGAGAGAAAACCATAGCCGGGATGGATTGCGTCGGCGCCAGAAACCTCGGCAGCGGAAATGATCGCCGGAATGTTGAGGTAGCTGTCGCGCGCAGCGGGCGGGCCGATGCAGATCGCCTCGTCGGCCAGGCGCACATGCATGGCGTCATGGTCGGCGGTGGAGTGCACCGCGACCGTCTTGATGCCCATTTCGTGGCAAGCGCGATGGATGCGCAGCGCGATCTCGCCGCGATTGGCGATCAGCAGTTTTTCGATGCTCATGGTGTGGCCGCCCTCAAGCGACCAGGATCAGCGGCTGGTCATACTCGACCGGCTGCCCGCTCTCGACGAGGATTGCCTTCACCGTCCCGGCGGCGGGTGCGGTGATCGGATTCATGACCTTCATCGCCTCTACGATGAGCAGCGTCTGACCGGCCTTCACATGGTCGCCGACCTTCACAAAGGCAGGCGCTTCAGGCTCGGGCGAAAGATAGCAGGTGCCGACCATGGGCGATTTGACGGCATTGGCGTGATCCGCCGCTGGCGCTGCTTCAACCGCGGGAGCGGTGGGCGCGGCTGCTGCGGCAGGCGCAACCGCTGCGGGCGCGGAAGCCGCAGGTGCGGCGAAGGTCGCGTTCTGGGCGGCTGGCTTGCGGGCGACGCGAATACGCCGTTCCCCGTCGGCCACTTCGATTTCGGTGAGATTGGTCGCATCGAGCATTTTGGCCAGCTCGCGCACGAGCTTTACGTCAACCTGCATCGATCCATTTTCCGACTTTTCGGTCATCTGCTTCCCTTGGAAAGGTCTTTTGCTCTTTTCGATAAGGGGAGGGGCCTATTGCCCTTCGCCCCAGAAGGCAACAGCCCTTGGACGGTTCCCTCAGTCGAATTCGAGCGCTGCCTCAAGCGCCAGCATGTAGCTCATCGGGCCGAATCCCGCGATCGATCCCTTGGCCGCCATGCCGACATAGCTGTGGTGGCGATAGGCCTCGCGCGCGGCCGGATTGGAGATATGGACCTCGATCACGGGTACCTTGATCGAACGGATCGCGTCGTAGAGCGCGAGGCTGGTGTGGGTCAGCGCACCGGCGTTGAGGATCACCGCCTGCGCTGTTTCCGCATTCGCCTCGTGCAGCCAGTCGATGAGATGGCCCTCATGGTTGGACTGGCGGAAATCGATTTCCACGCTCGCGCGCCGCGCCTCGTCTTCCATGCGCTCGGCAATATCGTCGAGCGTGTCATAGCCGTAGATTTCCGGCTCGCGGGTACCGAGCAGGTTGAGATTGGGGCCGTTCAAGACGAAGATCTTGCGCTGCGACGCCATCCGCTGTCCTTTTGGTTGCGAGCCTTGGTGCGCCCCCTATATGGCGGCTCTTACCGCTCTCAAAGCGAAAGGTGAAACCAGGCTCATGGGCGTCGACGGTACGATCGAGATTTTCGTCAACGGCGAGCATCGCCGTATTCACGCGGGGCTCACGCTTGCCCAGCTCGCGAATGAACTCGGCCTCGATGCACAGAAGGTTGCCGTCGAACGCAATCTCGAAGTGGTGCCGCGCTCGACGCTCGGCATTGTCTTGGTCGAGGACGGCGACGAACTCGAGATCGTCCATTTCGTCGGCGGTGGCGACGGCACGACGAGCCTGGCCGACGACAGCTGGAGCGTTGCCGGCCAGACCTTCCGCTCGCGGCTGATTGTCGGCACCGGGAAGTATAAGGATTTCGCGCAGAATGCGGCGGCTGTGGAAGCCGCAGGCGCCGAGATCGTCACCGTCGCCGTGCGCCGGGTCAACGTGTCCGATCCCAAGGCGCCGATGCTGACGGATTTCATCGACCCGAAGAAGGTCACCTATCTTCCGAACACCGCCGGCTGCTTCACGGCCGAAGACGCAATCCGCACGCTGCGCTTGGCACGCGAAGCCGGGGGCTGGGATCTGGTGAAGCTCGAAGTGCTTGGCGAAGCGCGCACGCTTTATCCCGACATGGTGGAGACCATCCGCGCGACCGAGATCCTCGCGAAGGAAGGCTTCAAGCCGATGGTTTACTGCGTCGACGACCCCATTGCTGCGAAACGGCTGGAGGACGCCGGCGCCGTCGCGATCATGCCCTTAGGCGCGCCGATCGGCTCGGGCCTCGGTATCCAGAACAAGGTGACGATCCGCCTGATCGTCGAAGGCACGCAACTCCCCGTGCTGGTCGATGCAGGCGTGGGCACAGCGTCGGACGCAGCGCTGGCCATGGAGCTGGGCTGTACCGGCGTGCTGATGAACACCGCCATTGCGGAAGCGAAAAACCCGGTGCTCATGGCGGCGTCGATGAAGGCAGCCGTCGAGGCAGGGCGCATGGCCTACCTTGCCGGCCGCATGGGCCGGCGCATGTATGCCGATCCGTCGAGCCCCTTGGCAGGGCTGATCTAGTCTTTCGGAAAGCCGACGCTCAGTCGGCTTCGACCGTCTCCGCGGTCTTGCGAGCCCGGATGGTGCGAACGCGCATCATTGTACCGGCCAGGCCGAAACCGAAGATCATCATGGCCCACGTGCCCGGCTCGGGAACCGGAGAGACTGGAACGGCGAAGGCCGGCGCGGCAATCAGTGCGGTGCCGACGATCATGGCCCGCGAAACAAGCTTGGAAAGATCGATCTTCATCGGAAATCCCCCATCCCACACGACTCGGAACCCCTTCCTCATCGCAACACGATCATGCCGCGCCGTGTCGTAAAGTAAACAGACATAGGTTGTTTTGCCCGGCGATCGTTGGCGCAGCGCAGACGCGTCTGGAACTCGGGCAATGGGTTGTCCGTTGTTTTCATCGAAGGGTCGGATTTCCCGGCTTCAAAATTCGATGGAGATTCAGATGGGTGAGATGATCGACAAGGTCAAAGGTGCCGCCAATGAAGCCGCCGGCAAGGCCAAGCAGGCTTGGGGCGACATGACTGACAATGCCGCCACGAAGGCGGAGGGCGTGGGTCAGGAGCTCAAGGGCAAGGCCCAGAAGCTCAAGGGCGATGCCAAGTCGGCGATCAACAAGCTTTAAGAGCGCATATCGACGGGCCACTTGGCCTCGACGAGAAGGGCCGTCCCATACGGACGGCCCTTTTCATCGCCCGAATTCCCCGGCATGAATCGCGCAGAGGGGAGCGGGCAATGGTCTCGAAGACGCGCATGAACGAGCTGGTTCGGGCTCATGATTGGGAGGCCGTCAAAACGGCCGTTGAGACCGACCCCGCCATTCTCGCCTTTCGCGACGAGCGTGGCCGCAACTGGCTACACATCTGCTGCATGGCGAAGCCGAAGGGGACGATCGAGGACAGCATTCGTACGGCCGATATCTTGCTTGAGCATCTCGGTATCGATGATGCCGCCTTCACCGAAGGCGAGTGGAAGGCAACACCGGTTTGGCATTGCACGGCCCATTCGAACACCGCGCTTGCAAGGCACTTGCTGGAGCGCGGCGCTTCGCCAGACCATTCGCTCTTTGCAGCCTGCTACAACAACGATCTCGAGATGATCCGCCTGCTCGTGAAACACGGGGCAGCGCTGGAGCAAGTCACGGAGGATTCGAATCCGGTGCTCGACGCTGTGAAGTTCAGCCGGTTCCTTGGCGCCGAGGAACTGCTCAAGGCGGGCTGCAGCCCCGACTATCGGGACTCGAAGGGAAACACAGCCCTGCACGTCATGCTGAAGAAGGGCACGCCGGCCGAATTTTTCGAGATGTTCGTGACGGCGGGCGCACGCGGCGACATTCCCAACCGCGACGGCAAGACCGCGATCGACATCCTACGCCGGAAGCGCGACCCTGTTTGGCAACACATAGCCGAGCGGCTGAAACAAGCCTGATTGACCAGAGCGGCTACAAGTTCTTCCTTCGAGATCGAACGAAAACTGCGGGTTTGACGGGTGCCGGCGCGCGCCATATGGGCAGTGCGAATCCACAGTCATATTCCGTGCAGGGAGTCGTCCGTGAAGAAGCTTTATCCCGATGCAAAGTCCGCGCTCGATGGCTTGCTGTTCGACGGCATGCATATTTGCGCGGGCGGCTTCGGCCTGTGCGGCATTCCCGAGCGCCTGATCGACGCCATCCGGGATTCCGGCGCCAAGGACCTGACCATTGCGTCCAACAATGCCGGCGTCGACGGTGAGGGCCTCGGCAAGCTGCTCCGAACGAAGCAGGTCAAAAAGATGATCAGCTCCTATGTCGGCGAGAACAAGGAGTTCGAGCGGCAATATCTGGCAGGAGAGCTCGAGGTTGAATTCTGCCCGCAAGGCACCTTGGCTGAGCGCTGCCGCGCTGGCGGTGCTGGCATTCCCGGTTTCTACACCAAGACCGGTGTCGGCACGCTGATCGCCGAGGGCAAAGAAGTGAAGAATTTCGATGGCCAGGATTATATCCTGGAGCGCGGAATCTTTGCCGATATCGCCATCATCAAGGGCTGGAAGGCCGACGAAAGCGGCAATCTCATCTTCCGCAAGACTGCGCGCAATTTCAACGCACCTATGGCGACGGCAGCAAAGATCTGCGTGGCGGAAGTCGAAGAGGTCGTACCGGTGGGCAGCCTCGATCCCGACGCGATCCACGTGCCGGGCATCTACGTGAAGCGCATGATCGTCGGCGCGCCCTATGACAAGAAGATCGAATTCCGCACCACCAGGTCGCACGAGGCCGCCTGATCATGCGCGGGAAGACGTCCGCATCGCTGCTTGCCTTCGCGGCGCTCGGCGCATGCGTGCCACAGGCATCGCCGCCGCAGGCGGCCGCTGCACCCGCTCCGGTGTCTGCGCCGACGCCCACGCCCGCCATCATGCCCGCGCCGCCAGCCTTGCCGACGGCGCCACCGCCGACCATGCAATATCTCTACGGCTCGGGCGAAGCGGCAGCGCTGTCCATCGCCGCATACCGCTCGCTTACCGATTTTGCGCAGACGCAAGTTGCCAAGCATCCCGCTGACAGCGTCATCCTGGCCGAAGGCTCCACGCTCGATGCCCCGCGCTTCGAGGCTTGCGGCACCAAGCCGCTGGCAGCCGTGTTCGATGTCGACGAAACGATGATCCTCAATGTCGGCGAGGAATGGCACGAGGCTTCGTCCGGTCTGCCCTATGACAGCAAGGTCTGGGACAAGTGGGAAAAGACCGGTGCCGACAAGGTCGCTCCGGTCCCCGGTGCTGTGGCCGCGGTCAACGCGCTGCGCCGCATGGGCGTCACGGTGATCTTCAATACCAACCGTCTGGCCGAGAACGCCGCGCAGACGGCCGCTGCCATCAAGTTCGCCGGGCTTGGGGATGCCGTCCACAGGGAGACTTTGTTCCTGAAGGGCGACGACAATATGGGCAGCGCCAAGGATGGCCGCCGTACTACGATCGCGGCCAAATATTGCGTCATCGCCATGGGTGGCGACCAGCTTGGCGATTTCACGGACCTGTTCAACCAGCAGGGCATGAGCGTGAAGGGCCGCCGCGACGAAGTGTCGAGCGGCTGGGCGGCTCGGCTCTGGGGCGCCGGCTGGTTCCTGCTGCCCAATCCCGTTTACGGAAGCGCCATCAAGGGCGGCTTCGACGATGTGTTCCCGATGGATAGAAGGTGGAGCGTTCCGCCTGAGGAGACGAAATAATGCCCTGGTCCCGCGATGAAATGGCCTCGCGCGCCGCGAAGGAGCTGCAGGACGGCTTCTACGTCAATCTCGGTATCGGCATTCCGACGCTGGTCGCGAACCACATTCCGGCCGGCATGGAAGTGACGCTGCAGAGCGAGAACGGCATGCTCGGCATCGGGCCGTTTCCCTATGACGAGGATGTCGATCCCGATCTGATCAACGCCGGCAAGCAGACGATCAGCGAGCTGCCCAGCAGCGTCTATTTCTCTTCGTCGGACAGCTTTGCGATGATCCGCGGCGGCCATATCGACCTGACCGTGCTCGGCGCGATGGAGATTTCCGAGGGCGGCGATATCGCCAACTGGATGATCCCCGGCAAGATGATCAAGGGCATGGGCGGCGCCATGGACCTGGTCGCGGGCGTCAAGAAGATCATCGTCGTCATGGAACACACCGCCAAGACCGGCGATCCCAAGTTCATCCCGGCCTGCACGCTTCCGCTGACCGGCCGCAATGTTGTCGACATGATCATCACGGACCTTTGCGTCTTCCAGCGCGCGGATCACAATTCGCCGTTCCGGCTGGTCGAGCTCGCGCCCGGCGTTACGGCGGAGGAAGTCGCCCAAAAGACGACAGCGAAATATGAGGTCGCGCTGGCGACGGCTTGAACCTCGCCGCAACTCGCGGGCACTCACGATGGTTATAGTGTCGGCGCAGACCGCGCCCATTGTGAGTGCGCGTCGGGAGGCGTATTTCAGGTTCCATGTTCGCCGCCTATGCCCGCCGCTATCTCGATGTTTTAGCGTCGATCTATATCTATAACGAGCATCGCGGCTACACGAGTCTCGATCGCGTGCTGGAGGCGGTGCGCGCCAGATGCCCGGACGATACGGCGTTCATCGCGGAAGTGGAGAAGCACCGGGCCGACGAGCACAAGCACTATCAGATGTTCAAGCGCTACTTCGAGCTGGAAGGGCGCATGCCGATCGCCGTCGACCGCACATTCGGCCATATCGACCATTTCATCTCGATCATGTTCGGCCGCTCGATCGAGGAATTGGATACCGCCGAGATCGTTGCCGACGAGGCGCTGTTCGAAAAGCTGTGCCGCGTCATCATGCTGACCGAGCAGCGCGGCATGCGACAGGTCGAGACATTGCTGCGCAATCGCCATGTGCTGGCCGATAACAAGCTCAGGAAGATCTTCGAGATCGTCGAGCGGGACGAACCGAGCCACTGGATGCCCTATGAGGACTGGCTCGAGCGCAACGGCAGGCGGCAGCCGCGCTGGTGGGAGAAGCTGGTCGACCTGCGCATCCACAGCGAGCTGATGCTGATCCGCATCCCCGCCATCTTCGTGAACTGGCGGGCGGGTCGACGCAAAGCCTGGCCCGACGCTGCCGATCCTGCCTGAACCTGCTTGCCAGCATCACGGCGCTGGGCAACAAGACCATTGCAAAAGAAACAATCGGGGGAGGGGGCATGCTCTGGGCGAAGGAGCGTCCACGTCTGGCGCTTGCACTGCTGACGGCGATCGGGACCGTCGGTTTCATCGACCGCATCATCATGAATGTGCTGGTCCAGCCGCTCAAGGCAGAGTTCCATCTGAGCGATACCCAGATCGGTTTGCTCAACGGGCTCGCTTTTGCCGCGCTCAACGTCCTCCTTGGCATCGCCGTAGCGCGCCTGGCCGAGCGTCGCCGCCGCATCAGCCTGATCGCACTCGGCACATTGCTCTGGTCGATTGCGACGGCGACCTGTGGGCTGGCAGGATCGGCAATGCAGCTCCTGCTCGCGCGGATCGGCGTGGGCGTCGGCGAGGCCGTTGGTTTGCCGGCGACCTCTTCGGTCGTGTCGGACTATTTTCCGCGTGAGAAGCGCACCACCGTCATTTCCATTCTGGGCTTGGCGACACCGATCGGCGCGTTCATCGGTGCGACTGGCGGTGCGTTGATCGCCCAGGTCTACGGCTGGCGCCACGCGTTCGTCATCGCGGCCATTCCGGGGGTCATATTGTCCTTCGCGCTCATCCTGCTGATCGCGGAGCCGGTACGCGGCAGCCAGGACAAACAGGTGAAGGGAACCGAAGTCCCGCCGCTTCTGACTGTCCTGCGTCGCTATTGGGCCTGGCCGACGATGCGCCACATGCTGATCGGCTCGACGATTGCCGGCGCGATCGGCTTTGGCCTCAATGGCTTCCTGGCGGCCTATCTCACCCGGCGCTTCGGCTTCACCCTGGTTCAGGCAGGCACCGTGGCAGGGCTGGTTGCCAGCCTACCCGCGGCGATCAGCATGACCGGGGCTGGCTGGATTTCGGATCGCCTTGCGGCGCGGGGGAATAGCCGGGGATATGCGCTGTTTCCGGCCATCACCATGCTCATCACCGCGCCGCTCTATGTCTTTGCAATCACGCGTGATAATCCGACATTGCTGGTGTCGCTCGTGGCCATCTGCGCGCTCATCCAGTTCACCTATCTGGGCCCCACGGCTGGCACATTCCAGAATATGCTGGCGCCCCGCATGCGCGCGACGGGTACGGCCTTTACCGGTATGATTTACACGCTGATCTCCGGCGGTTTCGGTCCGCTCATTCTCGGCGCGATCAGCGATCGCTATGCGGCCTCCGGAATCGATCCGGGCGTGGCGCTCGGCTTTGCCATGGCGACGGTGGCGGCTTTCTACGCCTGGGCGGCCATCCATTATCTCCTCGCTGCGCGCACGATCGAGGCCGACCTTGCCAGGCCGATCGATCATGGTTGATTCAAGGTTAATGTTGTTTCCATCCAATCCAATAGGGAGCTAAGATCGCCGCTGGGTGTCGTGGGGGCATCGGGGGCGAAGGGGACGATCAATGCGTTGGGTGAGGCGTGGTGTCACGACTCTCGTCGGCTTGATTGCGCTTGCCTTCGCGATCCTCTTCGGCGGCTCGGCACTGCTGATGCAGCGCGATGTCGATGCCGCCCTCCCGGCCATCAAAGCTGCCCTTTCCAGCACATTGGGATCCTAAGCTTAGAATTCCACGTGGACAAGTTGTCGC